>WNGA01003029.1_pt1 | contig 35483 bp, 37 predicted proteins | sample 5400061 | NCBI WGS metagenome assembly WNGA01 (sample SAMN13153366, study PRJNA577476) | soil metagenome | isolation source: 100 cm soil or saprolite under grassland replicate 2 | place: USA:California | collected 2016-06-15
GCCGCTTAACCCGAGCAGCTCGGCTACCTCGGTGCCTGGGATCCGCCCGGCGACGTACTCCGCCTCGGCGCGTTGCTTCGGTTTGCAGAGAATTAGCGTTGGCACGCCCACTGACGACAGGATGTCGCTCACGTCCGCTTCCTTCATCGTCCGGAAAAACCGAGAGCGCTGCGCCTGGGCTGAGGCTTCGGCGCATGTGCCCGATGAACCACTGCCTGAAGGCGTCGTCGTGGGCCAGGCTGGGGGCCCACTCGCGCAACAGCTCGGCGAAGAATTTGCGCTGTCCCCAGCCTTCCCGCACCGAAGCAAGGCGCCGACGCCACTCCTCCTCGTCCCGGATGTGCGGTGCGCCCGTACCGGCGGCGTTCGTCACCTAGGAGGGATTGGCGTTTCGCCGCGCAAGCCAAGAACCAGCGACGACTCCGGCGATGACCAGGAGTGTCGTGGCCACAATCGGTTCAGTCTCCCTGCTGTTCGGGAAGATCACCTCGGTGAAAATGACGGCCACCGCGAAGCCCAGAATGCCCCCGACAATACGACCGAACCACACCATTGTGAGACGAGGGTAAGCGGCCGGAGACTAGGCCGCAAGCTGGGCGGCTCGCGCTCGGCCAAGTGCCTGCGACAGTCGAGCCAACATCGTGAGATCAGCGTGAAGTTGAACCTTCGCCAACCCGCGCACCAGGATCGGAGCCAACCCCCGATGCTTCAGTGTTCCGAACTCTCTTTCGACCGCTGCACGGCCCCGGTACAGGTCGCGCCACCGCTTCGTCTCACGCGGGACGAGCGGGTTGCGGCGGTCGGCCTTGACCCACTTTGACTTCGGCTCACACTCGCCGGTGGGGCGGCGCCACTTCGCAGCCTGTGATGAGTCACGCCCGACAATGGGCGGACAGGCTCCTGATCAAGCCAACAGCGGGCACCAGGCCGGCGTCGCCGCGCTCACACAGACAGATCATTCCGAAGGCACACAAAAAGCGGCCGGCCCCTAGACGAGTCACATGCGGCACGACGAACACCAGGCTGGCGACGGCCCCAGACAGACCGACCCACCGAGTCTCACAGTCCCCTTAGCAGCTGGCTTCCACGTGCGGGCCGGGCTCTAGTCCTCCCCGTCCCAGTAGTCGAGCATCGGACCGGGGCGGCTGAGGAGAATCCGCTCGCCGGCGACGCTGCGGGCGCCGATCTTGCCGCTGTCGAGATACTCGACGATGTCCGGGGCGACCAGCGTCGAGAGCATCAGGACGCGGATCGGGGAGTCGGTGCGGTTACTGACCTGGTGCGCGCCGTCCTTGCCTCGCAGAAAGCAGACGACATCGCCCTCCTTCAGGTCCTGCTCGCCTTCGGGTGAACGCAGCGTGGGCGTTCCGCGGACGACGAGGAGCCACTCCTCGTTCGCGTGATGAGTGTGGTACGGCCACAGCCGATCGCCGGGCTCGAGCTCGTACATGCTTCCACCGATGAGCTCGGCGTCGATCCGCGCGCCGACCCACGCGTCCTTCGAGCGCCAGCCTTCGCGCTCCTCGATCCGGTCCCAGTCGTCTCCGTGGAGATTGAAGATCTTCACAGCGCGAGCCTAGACGGACGGCCTGGAGGGCGCGGGCGGTGGTTAGTGCAGCGTCTTCCAGGCGCGCGTTCACTTTCTTGACTTCGTCCAGACGGTTTTCGATCGCCTCGAAGCGAGTGCGATACCCGCTGACTTCGCGCGATGTCGAAATCAGTCAACTCTGAAACTTGGGAACGCGATCGCTTGTACCCGGTCGGTCAGAAAGAGCTGGCCCCGCAGTCAAACTCCGTCGGCTTAGGCTCCTCGCCTCGCGCGCGTCGCGCGTTGGTGGGTTGCGGGCCTTGGGCCGGGACCGAATGCAGGGCCAGTTCAGGAGATCTTACGCGGTTTGGGACGTGAGAACGACTACGTCTTCTTCCCGATCCTCAACCACTTGCGGTTTTTTTTGCGATGAGACTCGCCATAGGGCATGTCTCTGCCGGTTCGCCGTCCCTATCGGCGCGCCCATCTTGAGCGCGGGCGGCCGCATGAAAAATGCCGCACTTTGCGGTCTACATCTCGACTGTTCCGGCGCATTGCTGGTGGCGGGCTCAATATCCAGTCCGCTGCGGTACTCGTATGCGACGGGCTCCTCCGGGAATCGAAAGCGTCGTGTCGAGCATCCGGGTCTCGAGATCGACCCGATTCGGCGGCAGCTCCGCAACGCCATGCGAGACGATCGTGCGCGCAAAGTGGACGGGCTCGCCGCCTCCACGGAGCGGGATCTCGGCCACAACGGTCAAAACCGCTCGATCAACTCCGGCAGGGGGATGTCCGCAAGTGACTCGAGCACGAGATCGGCCTCGTCGAGCGCCAGGGTCGCGGTGATGGGATTCGGGACCGCGACGCACGCAAGTCCCGCCGCCTTCGCGGCACGCACGCCGTTTGGCGAATCCTCGAAGGCGATCGCCTCGTCCGGCCTGAGATCGAGGCGGTCAAGTGCGTCGAGGTAGAGATCGGGCCGCGGCTTCGCACGCAACGTGTCGCCGTTCGCGGCGACGATCGCGTCGAGACCTTCGAGCCGGCCGAGCCGGCCGAGGTGCCGCTCGATCCACCAGCCGTGGCTGCTGCTCACCACTGCCGTCCGCAATCCGAGCCGTTCTGCCTCGACGAAATACTCCTCGACTCCGGGTCGCAGGTCCTCGAGATCGCAGAGCTCGTGTTCGCGCGCGCGGAGCCGCTTGGCCATTACCTCGCGGTCGAGTGGACGGCCGACGAGCTCTTCGAGGTGGCCGTCGGGATCAAACGCTGCGCCGATGGTCCCGACGAGCGTCGCCCACTTCTCGAGCGGCAGCTCGTGGCCGTGCTCGCGGTAGAGCTCCTCGTAGGCCAGGCGTGACGGCGTCTCGGTGTCGACGAGCAGACCGTCGAAGTCGAACAGGAGCCCGCGAATTGCCACGGTGTCAGTCTTCCTGAATGGCCATTCTCGGCGTCGACGTCGGCGGCACGTTTACCGACGCCGTGCTGCTGGACGACGGTCGCGTCTCCACCGGCAAGGTGCTCACCGCGCAGCGCCAAGAAGAATCGGTCGTTGCCGCGGCGCGTGCCGCCGGCGCGGGGGACGTCGAGCGGTTCGCGCACGGGACGACCGTGGCGACGAACGCGCTACTGGAGCGTAAGGGGGCCCGCACGGCGTTCGTGACGACCGCGGGCTTCGAGCACCTCCTCCACCTGCGCCGGCAGACGCGCGCGCACCTGTACCGGCCCTGCGCCGCCTGGCCCGAGCCGCTCGTCCCGCTGGAGCGCAGCTACGGGGTGCAGGGGCGGATGGGCCCCGCCGGCGAGCTCGAGCCGCTCGACCTGGGCTCGCTTCCGGATCTCGATGCCGACGCGGTCGCCGTCTGCCTTCTCCACGCGTACCGCGACTCGATGCACGAGCGTGCCGTTGTGGAGGAACTCCGCCGGCGACTTCCGCAGGCGCATGTCGTGGCGTCGCACGAAGTCGCACCGGAGTTCCGCGAATACGAGCGCGCGTCGACGACGACCGCGGACGCATATCTCGGCCCGGTCGTCTCGGGCTACCTCGGCGCGCTCGCCGGCGCGTGCGCCGACGCCGGACTGCCTGAGCCGCTGGTGATGCGATCCTCTGGAGGCGTTGCGACGCCGGCTGAGGCGGCGGCGCATCCTGCGACGATCCTGGTGTCGGGTCCGGCCGCCGGCGTGGTCGGCGCCGCCCGGATCGCCGCGCTTGCGGGAATCGCCGACGCGATCGCCTTCGACATGGGCGGGACCTCCACGGACGTCTGCCTGATCGCGGGCGGTCGCGCGGAGCGCGCGAGCGAGCGAACGGTCGGCGGGCTAGCGATCCGGTTGCCCACCGTCGACCTGCACACCGTCGGCGCAGGCGGCGGTTCCCTCGTCTGGCGGGATTCGGGAGGCGCCTTGCGCGTCGGTCCGCAGAGCGCGGGCGCGAATCCCGGACCGGCGTGCTACGGGTACGGCGGGACGCAGGGAACGGTCACCGATGCCAACCTCTTGCTCGACCGCCTGCCCGAGCGGCTTGCCGGTGGCGTCGAGCTCGATCGGGCCGCAGCGGAGCGCGCGCTCGCGGGGATCGACCCTGCCGCGGTCGTCGAGGTCGTCAACGCGGAGATGCTGCGTGCGCTGCGTGTCGTCTCGGTTGAGCGCGGCCATGATCCGGCCGGCTTCGCGCTCGTCGCGTTCGGCGGAGCCGGGCCGTTGCACGCGTGCGAGCTCGCCGACGAGCTCGGGATCCGAACCGTGCTCGTGCCCGAGGTGGCCGGTGTGCTTTCCGCGCTCGGCCTCGTTGCGTCGGACGAGCGGCGCGACGCCGTGCGCTCGTACCTGATGCCGCTCGCCGATGCGGGCGAGCTGCCGCGTCAGGGTGAAGCGGACCTGCGCTACGTCGGCCAGTCCTTCGAGCTGACGGTTCCGTTGCAGGACGGCCTCGCGGAAGCGTTCCACCGCGCCCACGAGGAGCAGTACGGCTTCGCGGAGCGGGTGCGCGAGATCGAGCTCGTCTCCGTTCGCACCGCAGACGTGCGCAAGGGCCCGGAGCTCGACCTTCCGGCCACGGAGGAGGCTGACGTCGCCGGTCCGGCCGTCCTCGAACTCCCGGGGTCGACGTGCTGGATTCCCCCCGGGTGGGTGGGGGTTAGGGATGGTCGCACGCTGCGGCTCACGAGATCGTGAACATCGAGCTTCAGATCCTCGGCAGCCTCCTGCGTGCGATTGCGGAGGAGATGGGCGCCGTGCTCGTCCGCTCGGCCTTCTCGGCCAACATCAAGGAGCGGCGCGACTGCTCCACAGCGCTCTTCGACGAGCGCGGCCGGCTGATCGCGCAGGCAGAGCACATTCCCGTCCACCTCGGCGCGATGCCCGACGCCGTTGCCGCGGTGATGCGGCACGATCCCGCGCCCGCTGAGCTCTGGGCGCTCAACGACCCATACGCGGGCGGCACCCATCTGCCGGACATCACGCTCGTGTCCCGCACTGAGGTCGGCTTCGCCGTCACGCGCGCGCACCACGCCGACGTCGGTGGGCGCGAGCCCGGCTCGATGCCCGCGGACTCGCGAACGCTGGAGGAAGAAGGCGTCGTCATTCCGCCGACGCCGCTCGACGACAGCGTGGTCGAAGAGCTCGTCGCGCAGATGCGCAACCCCGACGAGCGCCGCGGGGATCTCCGCGCTCAGATCGCGGCTCACCGGCTCGCGGAGCGGCGCGTCGCGGAGCTTTGCGAACGGCGGAGCAGTGAACGCGTCGTCGCCGCCATGGACGAGCTGCACGCGTACTCCGAACGCGCAATGCGGGCCGGAATCGCGGCGCTTCCCGACGGGTGCTATGAGGCGGCCGACATGCTCGAGCCGATCGAAGGTGAGCTCGAGCTGCGCGTGGCGGTCACCATCAAAGGCGATTCGGTCGCAATCGACTTCACGGGCACCTCCCCGCAACACGAAGGGAACCTCAACTGCCCGCTGGCGGTCACCCGCTCTGCGTGCTTCTACGTCGTTCGCGTCCTCGTCGATCCGGATCTCCCGGCGTCGGGCGGCGCCTTCGCTCCTGTTACGGTCACGGCCCCGGAAGGCTGCCTCGTCAACGCGCGATCACCGGCCGCGGTCGCCGCCGGCAACATGGAGACCTCCTCGAGGATCGTGGACGTCGTCATACGTGCGTTCGGCGAGGCCGTCGTCGTCCCCGCGCAGGGCCAGGGCACGATGAACAACGTCACGCTGGGGAACGACCGCTTCACCTACTACGAGACGATCGGCGGGGGTCAGGGAGCCTGCCCCGAGGCGGATGGACCAAGCGGCGTACACGTGGCGATGTCGAACACGCTCTCCACACCGGTGGAGGCCCTCGAGCTCCAGTACCCGTTGCAGGTCGTGCGCCACGGGTTGCGGCTCGGATCCGGCGGCCACGGCCGGCATCGCGGCGGGGACGGTGTCGTCCGGGAGCTCCGTGTCTTGGAGGATTGCCGCCTCTCGATCATCAGCGAGCGCCGTGCGCACGCACCGCAGGGTGAGCGCGGCGGCGCGGCGGGTGCCCCGGGACGCAACCTCCTCAACGGCGAGCCACTTCAGGCCAAGGTCACGCGTGACCTCTCGGCCGGCGACCTCCTAACGATCGAGACGCCGGGCGGCGGCGGGTTCGGTCGGTAGGGTTAAAGAGGTGGAAGGTCGAGTCGAGGGGATCTTCGTCACGCCTGAGCACGGCGAGCTGCCCGTTGGAGTGCCGTCGGTTCGTGCGATCGCCGGGCGCGGGCTCGAGGGCAATCGCTACTTCTTCGACGACGCGCCTTCCGGGCAGGCGGTGACGCTGATCGCCGCCGAGGCCGTGGAGGAGCTCGAACGCGAGCACGGCATCTCGCTGGAGGCCGCGGCGACGCGGCGCAACGTCGTGACGCGCGGAATCGACGTCAACGCTCTGGTCGGCAAACGCTTCCGCGTCGGCGAGGTGGAATGCGAGGGTGTCGAGCTCTGCGAGCCGTGCACGCATCTGCAATCCATGACGCAACCTGGAGTGATCAAGGGACTGACGCATCGCGGCGGTCTCAACGCCGACATCCTCAGCGACGGCGAGATCAGCGTGGGGGACGTCGTCGTCGCTGACGCGTAGACGGACGAAAGGGCCGTCGTACACTTGCCTTGATGGACGAGATGGTGAAGGTCGCGTGCGTGCAAGCCGAGTCGGTGGTGTTCGACCGAGCAGGGACGATCGAGAAGATCGACCGCATCGCGGCCGAAGTGACGGCGAACGGCGCCCGACTCGCGCTCTTCCCGGAAGCGTTCATCCCGGCCTATCCGTCGAATCGTTGGGCGCGGCACCTTGCCGGCTGGGACGGGGATGCGCGTCCTCTGTACGCTCGGCTCGCGCGGGAGTCGATCGAGATTCCGAGCGCCGACGCCGACCGTCTCGGCGAGATTGCCCGGCGGCACGGCCTGTGGCTCGCCGTCGGAGCGAACGAGCTCGAGCGCGGCACGATCTACAACTCGTTGATGATCTATTCGCCTGGGGGCGAGCTCGCGCTCCACCACCGGAAGCTGATGCCGACGAACCACGAGCGGCTCGTCTGGGGACTCGGGAACGCCAAAGGTCTCGAGGCAATCCAGTCGGACGTCGGCAAGATCGGCGGCCTGATCTGCTGGGAGAACATGATGCCGCTCGCGCGCTTCGCGTTGTATGAGTCCGGTGTCGAGGTGTACCTCGCGCCCACAGCCGACGACAGCGAGGCATGGCACGACTCGATCCGGCACATCGCGCGCGAGTCCCGGGCGTTCGTGCTGAGCTCCTGCTTCTTTCAGCGGGCGTCCAGCTATCCGGACGACGTGCCGCTCGCGGACGGCGACGAACTGGTGGGAAAGGGCGGCTCGGCGATTCTCGGGCCCGACGGGACGTATCTCGCCGGCCCTCTCTGGGACGAGGAGGGCGTCCTCTACGCGGAGCTTGATCCGCAACGCCTCTACGAAGCGCGTCAGCGCTTCGACCCGGCGGGCCATTATCACCGGCCCGACGTCTTCCGGCTCGAGATTCGCTAGCCGCGTCGCGCCGCTGCTCGCCTGAGCACGCGCTCGTCGCCGACACGCCGCGTGACCCCGTCCGCGTCGAAGCGCTCGAGGAGCAGCTGCGCCGTTCGTCGTCCAACGCCGAGCAGGTCGCGGAAGCGCGCCAGCGAGATGCGCTCGGCCTTCTCCAGCTCCTCGACGAGGACGCTGCGGGCGCGCTCGTACGCGCGCGGTGAGATCGCGTAGCCGTCACCGACGCGCACGAGACGTCCCTGCTCCTCGAGGAACCGCGCGAGACTTGCATCTTCAACCTTCACGGGATCGAGCCCGAGGCGGGACTCGAGCGCCTCGGCCTCCTGGCCGCGAACGCCGAGGTCGCCGACCGCGCCCGGGCGGTAGAGCTTCGCGCCGCGGCGCTCCAGCCCGAGTCTCGGCACGACCGCGGCGGCCCACGGCTCGGTGGGCGCCGACACTCCGGGGTCGAGCGGATCGGCGGCGTCGAGACGCTGCTCCAGGTCGGCGCGCAACTCTTCGAGCCACGCGTCCGAGAAGATCCACTCACCGTTCTCCCCTCGAGCAGGCGCATGGACGAGAACCTCGCCGCGCGCACTTCGCTCGAAGCGTTCGAGATCCGCGTGACGCGGCGGGGCGGGATCGATCACGTGGCCGCCGCCAACCGTCGTTCCCGCGCGGAGCACCACCCGATCGCCGCGGGCCGCCACGACCGGGGCATCCAGCCGGAGCTGCGCGAACCTGCCCGCGCGCACGACGCGACCGAGTGTCGCGGAGGTTCCGTGATGGACGATGACCCGCGGCGGGATCGGCGCCAGCTCCTCGAGCTCGATGTCGAGCCTATAGCTGACGCTGTAGTCGCCCGGCTCGACGAGGACGTCACCGCGACGAAGGTCGTTGCGCTCGACCCCGGGCAGCGAAACCGCGACGCGCTGACCCGCCTCGGCGACGTCGACCGAGCGATCGTGGACCTGCACGCTGCGCACGCGCACGTCGCGAGCGATCGGCTCGGCGCGCAGCACGTCTCCGGCCGCGATCCGTCCCGACCAGAGCGTGCCGGTGGCGACGGTCCCGATCCCGCGCAGCGTGAAGACGCGGTCGACATAGAGGCGGGTCGGCGCGTCGTCACGCTTGGTTTCTGCAGCACTGCGCGCGAGCGCCGCGCGCAGCTCGTCGAGGCCTGCGCCTGTCTTGGCGCTCACGGCGACGACTTCCGCATCGGGCACGAGCTCCTGCGCCTCGGCGACGGCGAGCTCGAGCAGTTCCGGCTCGACGGCATCCGCCTTGGTGACCGCTACGACCCCGCGCTCGACACCGAGCAGACGCAGGATTCCCAGATGCTCGTGGGTCTGCGGCCGTGCGCCCTCACCGGCGTCGATGACGAGCAGGAAGAGGTCGATTCCCGTCGCACCGGCAACCATCGTCCGGACGAAGCGTTCGTGGCCCGGGACATCGACGAGGGAGAGCCGTCGGCCGTCGGGAAGATCGAGTGGCGCGTAGCCGAGGTCGATCGAGATCCCGCGGGCCTGCTCCTCCGGGAGACGATCGGTGTCCTTTCCGGTCAGTGCACGGACGAGCCACGTCTTGCCGTGGTCGATGTGGCCAGCTGTTCCGACGGTCAGCGGCATCTGGCTTGGATCAGACCGTCCTCGATCTGGTCGATCTGGAACCCGGCGCCCTCCAGCAACGCTCGCCATTCCGGCTCGGTTCGTTCGCGTCCGCGCTGCAGGACTAGCATCAGGATGTCCAGCCACTTGACACCAAGCGGCTCGTTGCCCGGCGGGACGACGGAATCGAGAACGATCAGGCGCGCATCGTCCCGCGCCCCTGCGCGCACGGCGTGAAGGATGGCCGCGGCGGGCTCGTCGTCCCAGTCGTGGAGGATCTTCGAGAGGATGTAGACATCGCCCTCCGGCACACGCTCGAAGAAGCTTCCCGCGGCGAACGTGATCCGATCGCCGAGCTTGGTCTCGTCGTAATCGGTTTCGGGGAGATCGAAGACGATGCCGCGCAGCTCGGGCCGGCGGACAAGGAGCTCGCGCAGCAGCATCCCGGTGCCGCCGCCGACGTCCACGACGGTGTCGTCCTCGTGCCACTCGAGCGCGGAGAGCTTGTCGGCTAGCTCCGCCCGGCCACCCTCCATGGCTTTGTCGAAGTTGGAACGCTCCTCGGGGTTTGCGGCCAACCAGGACCAGAAGTCCGTCCCGTACGCCTCCGTGAACGCCACGTCGGTCACGCGCGGGTCGAGCGCACCCACCGCGGGATAGCAGACCTCGGCGAAGAGGTGGGCGAACTCATGCCAGCGGTCGGGGTTTTCCCAGCGGAGGAATTCTGAGGCCTCGGTGTTGCGGTAGATGCCGGGCTCGTCCTCGGCGAAGACGCCGTCGCTCGCGAGCGCCCGCAGGATCCGGTTGAGCGTGTCGGCGTCGGCGCCGGTCTCCTCCGCGAGCTCGAGGACCGGACGCGGGCCAACAGAGAGCGCGTCCGCAACGCCGAGATCAGCCACCAGTCCGAGCGCCTTCGTGCCGAGCGCGCCGCGCAGCAGGTTCCAGAGTCGCGCTTCGGGCGGGACGTCGCTCATGTGCGCGCTAGCGCGACCGAGGCTGCTGCTTCTTCCACCTCGGAATCCATCAGCGTCCGGCAGTCGAGCAGAAGTCGGCCGTCGCGCACGATCCCGATGACCGGCGTATCGGCGAGGCGCAGCGGTGCGGCGAGTTCCTCCTCGATCGCGCAGGCGAAGCTCGACAGCTCGGTGAGCGGCAGCGAGCCGCCGCCAGCGCGTGCAACGGTTTCCTCTACCTCCCCGCCGACGAGCGCTGCCAGCCGCTCGGCTCGCATGCGTACCGCCTCGGCCGGTTCGCGCAGCATGCGCAGGACGGGAATCTCGTCCGGCGACTCGAGCGCGAGCCTGAGCGTCGCCTCCAGCGCTGCGAGCGTGAGCTTGTCGGCGCGCAGTGCACGCTGCAGCGGGTGGCGGCGCAGCTTCTCGACGAGGTCGGCGCGGCCGACGACGATGCCGGCCTGTGGCCCTCCGAGCAGCTTGTCGCCCGAGAAGCAGATGAGATCGGCGCCCGCGGCGAGGCTCTCCCGCGCCGTCGGCTCGTCCCCGACGTCGACCAGGGCCCCGGAGCCGAGATCGTCGACGAGCGGAAGGCCGTGCCGCCGCGCGACCCCGGCGAGATCTTCGAGCCGCGGCTGCTCGGTGAAGCCGATCACTCGGAAATTCGACTGATGCACGCGCAGGAGCACCGCGGTCTGCGGGCCGATTGCGCCTTCGTAGTCGGCCACCCGTGTTCGATTCGTCGTGCCGACCTCGCGCAGCTGCGCGCCCGAGCGGGCGAGGACGTCGGGAATCCGGAAGCCGTCGCCGATCTCGATCAGCTCGCCGCGCGAGACGAGTACCTCTCGATCTTCCGCGAGCGCTGCGAGCGCGAGCATCACCGCGGCGGCGTTGTTGTTCACGACGAGTGCCGCCTCTGCGCCGGTCAGGCGCCGCAGCACGTCCGCCACGTGTCCCTGCCGCGAGCCGCGCGCGCCGGCGACGAGGTCGTACTCGAGGTTCGAGTAGCCGCGCGTCACGTCCACCACTCGTTCGAGCGCCGCGTCGGGGAGGGGTGCGCGCCCGAGGTTCGTGTGAACGATGACGCCTGTCGCGTTGATCGCGCGCCGCAGCCGAGGCACGCGCGCAGCGCTCAGCTCCTCGCGGAGGTGCTCCGCAAGGTCGCCCGGATCATCTCCCGCCCGTATCTGTTCACGCGCGCGTGCAAGAACGCTGCGTGCGGCGTCGACGGCGAGTGGATCGTCCGTCCCGCGCGTGAGCTCGTCCACGGAGGGCAGGTCGCGCAGCTCCATGAACGGAAGGCTAAAGGCTACTGCGCGTCCGCCTTGGCGGGCTCTGCCGGCATTTCTGCGCCTCGACGGTCGTAGTACTCGAGCACGCGTCCGATCGCGTCGTCGAGATCGTCGGTGACGAAGAGAAGCTCGAGGTCCTCGGGCGAGATCATCCCGTCGGCCAAGAGCTCGCCGCGCACCCAGCCGAGCAGCTCACCCCAGTAGTCCGAGTCGAAGAGGACGACCGGAAAGTGCAGCACCTTCCCGGTCTGGATCAGGGTGAGCGCTTCGAACAGCTCGTCCGCCGTCCCGAAGCCGCCGGGAAAGACGAGGAATCCCTCGGCCGCCTTCACGAACATCGTCTTGCGTGCGTAGAAGTGGCGGAACGTATGAGCGAGGTCGATGTAGGCGTTCGAACGCTGCTCCTGCGGCAGCTCGATGTTGAAGCCGACCGAGAGTCCGCCGCCCTCCCTGGCGCCTCGGTTCGCCGCCTCCATCACGCCGGGGCCGCCGCCGGTCACGACCGCCCAGCCGCGCTCGGCGAAGCGGCGTGCCGCTTCGCGCGCCTGCGCGTAGACGGGATCGTCCTCGCGCACGCGCGCGGAGCCGAAGATCGTCACCGCGGGACGGTCGATCTTGTCGACGGCCTCGAAGCCCTCGCGGAATTCCTCAGCGATCAGGGCGACGTGGCGCTCGAGGTCGTAGGCCTTCTCCTCGGAGGAGAGGATGCGGCGGTCTTCCATTGCTAGGGAGTCAACTAGAAGTTGCGCGGCACGTGCGTCGCGTGCATCCCGAGCACGAGCAGCGCCGCGAGCCCGAAGTAGAGCACGCCGATGATGAGGCGCTGGTGCGGCTTGACGCGGTAGTACTCCTGCATCTCCGGATGGCGGCGCGTCTGCCATCGCCTCCAGAGCTCGGATGCGGCGAGGATCAGGATCAGGATCAGGATCGGGTTGGGTCTGTAGAAGACGAGCCCGACCAGGGCCAGGAAACCGACCAGCCAGAGAGCGGGGTGCAGCGCCGCGCTGATCCGGCCGCCGTCGAGCGGGATCACGGGGAGCAGGTTGAAGAGGTTGATGAAGAAGCCCAGGAAGGCAAGCGCCTTCAGCGATCGCGAATCCCACTCGATCCCCGCGATGTAGATCGCGAGCGCTCCGGCGGATCCGAGCAGCGGCCCCGCGATCGCGAGCTTTGCCTCGCGCCACGCGTTGTGCGGCATCTGCTTCAGCGTGATCAGCGCGCCCATGAACGGGACGAAGAGCGGCGCGGAGACGGGGAGCCCTTGCCGCTTCGCCTCGACCACGTGCCCCATCTCGTGCACGAAGAGCAATACGACGAGACCGATCCCGAACCACCAGCCGCCGATCCAGACGTAGACCGCGGCCGACACGAACATCGAGAACAGGAACTTGGCCTTGAGCAGAACGGCGCCGAACTTCGCCAGGAACGCTCCGATCGCCGCCAGCGGCGCCCAGAGCTTCCGAAAGAGCGCGCGCCAATCCGTGCCGCGCGGCTGAATCGGCTTGTACTCACGCCACTCCTGTGGGTATTGCTCCATCTCGGCCATTGTGCCTGGAGGTATCGGCTGCAAACCGGGACCTCAGGAGAGGCGGGTGAAGGAACCTGCCCCAGAACGGTCTCGGCCCTTGACCTCGTGCGCGGAATGGACGAGCGTGTTGCTCAATGCGCGAACGCCCTGATCCTCTTCAGGTGCAGCGCGACGAACGAAGGAGGCCAACATGAGATTCAGGCGAATCGTAGTTGGGATTGCTGCGCTCGCTGCAGCCCTTGCCGCTGCCGGTCCCGCGACCGCCGGCCCGCCGCCGGGACAGGCTGATTGTGTTGCTCAGTACGTCTCCGATTTCATGGCTCTGTTTCCAGGTTTCACGATCGGGGACCTGCAAGGTCATCTCGGCGAGGCGATTCCCGGCTACCCCTTTGAGATCGGTGGCCAGGCGCACTACCTCCAGCCATTCGGTGTCCTGCTCAAAGGGCAAGCCACGGCTGCGCCGGACGCCTGCCCGTTCGACCTGACCCCCTAGTCCGTCACCGGAGGCCGGAGCGGCACACGTCGGCCGGCGGTTCTCACGAGCCGAGGCCGATCCACTCCTCGCCGCCCTCATAGACCTCCTTCTTCCAGAGCGGCACTCGTTCCTTGAGGGTGTCGATCGCGTCTCTGCAGGCGGCGAGGGCGTCCTGACGGTGCGGAGCGGAGACCGCGATCACCACGCTGGCCTCTCCGATCTCGACTCGGCCGGTGCGGTGGTGGATGGCGATCTTGCAGAGGTCATAGCGTCCGAGCAGCTCCTCGGCGATCTCCGCCATGACCTTCTCGGCCATGCCGGGATACGCCTCGTACTCGAGGTGCTCCACGGTGCGGCCACGTGACTGAACGCGCGTCGTCCCGACGAAGGTGGCGATCGCGCCGGCACGATCAGTGCGGACTTCGTCGACGACCGCATCGATCGACAGCGCCGAGTCGCTCAGCGTGAACGAGCCACCGGAGACGGGAGGGATGAGCGCGACCTCGTCGCCGTCCTCGAGCTCACGGTTGCGCTCTGCATACTCGCGATTGACCGCATAGAGAAGACCTGCCGGCTCGTCGCCGAGGCCGAGCGCCTGCCACACGTCCTCGACCCGCGAGACGCCCTCGAGCTCGCGCTCGGCCCAGCCTGCGCGCTCACGCAGGCCTGCGAACAGCCGGACCATCACCCGCACGGGATGAAGGCTAAGTCTTCCTTCCGCCTCTACGATTGTCATGTGGCGACCACCGGCGACGAGCGGCGCACGGACTCGGAGATCGAGATCAAGCCGGTCTACACCGCCGAAGACGCGCCGCACGCGCTCGAGCCGCCAGGCGAGTTCCCATTCACGCGCGGTCCGTACCGGGACATGTACCGCGGGCGCCCATGGACGATCCGCCAGTACGCCGGCTTCGCCTCGGCCGAGGAGACGAACCAGCGCTTTCGCTATCTCCTCGAGCGCGGTCAGACCGGGCTCTCGGTCGCGTTCGACCTTCCGACCCAGCTCGGCTACGACTCCGACGACCCGCGCGCGGTGGGCGAGGTCGGCCGCACCGGCGTCGCGATCGACTCCATCGCGGACATGGAGCTGCTCTTCGACGGCATCCCGCTCGGCGAGGTCTCCACGTCGATGACGATCAACGCGCCGGCCGCGCTGCTCCTTCTGCTCTACGAGCTCGTCGGCGAGGAGCAGGGCGTCGGCGGCGACAGGCTGCGGGGCACGGTGCAGAACGACGTGCTCAAGGAGTACATCGCGCGCGGGAACTACATCTTTCCGCCGCGTCCGTCCATGCGGATTGCAACCGACCTCTTCGCGTACTGCGCCGAGCGGATTCCGAAGTGGAACACGATCTCCATCTCCGGCTACCACATCCGCGAGGCAGGCTCGACCGCGGTGCAGGAGCTCGCGTTCACGCTCGCCAACGGGATCGCGTACTGCCAGGCGGCGGTAGACGCGGGGCTGTCGCCGGACGAGTTCGGCGAACGGCTCTCCTTCTTCTTCAACGCGCACAACCACTTCTTCCAGGAGGTAGCGAAGTTCCGCGCCGCACGCCGGCTGTGGGCGCGGATCATGCGCGAGCGCTTCGGCGCGACGAATCCGAAGGCGCTCGCGCTGCGCTTCCACGCGCAGACGGGAGGTTCGACCCTCACCGCGCAGCAGCCGGACAACAACGTCGTGCGCGTCGCCGTGCAGGCGCTCTCGGCCGTCTGCGGCGGCGCGCAATCGATCCACACGAACGGTTTCGACGAGGCGCTTGCGCTCCCCAGCGAGCACGCCGTTCGGATCGCGCTGCGAACGCAACAGCTGCTTGCGCACGAGGCAGGCGGAACCGACACCGCCGATCCGCTCGGCGGGTCGTACTTCATCGAGGCGCTGACGGACGAGCTCGAGGCAGGCGCGTGGGACCTGATCGAGCGGCTGGACGAGATTGGTGGGGCGGTCGCGGCGATCGAGCAGGGCTTCATCCAGGACGAGATCGAGCAGGCGGCCTTCCACTGGCAGCAGGAGATTGAGGCGGGCGAGCGCGTGATCGTGGGCGTGAACCGCTTCACCGAGGGCGAGGAGGAGCCGATCGAGCTGCACCGCCTCGACCCCGCGGCGGAGAAGCGTCAGCTCGAGCGAACGGCGCGCGTGCGCGCAGAGCGAAACGCGCAGGAGGCGGAAGCCGCAATCGCCGCTGTTCGCGAGACCGCGCGCGGAGACTCCAATCTCCTCGTTCCGATGCGCGAAGCCTTGTGGGTGCGCTGCACGATCGGCGAGATCTGCAACACGCTGCGCGACGAGTTCGGGACATACGACGCCCAGCGAGCATGACTGTCGCTCGCCTTCGGCTCGCTCCCGTAGGGGAAACCTCCCGGTTTCCCCCAATGCCCCTTCCCCTGCTCATCGGCCAAAGGTTGGCCGATGAGCTCTCGAGGGTTCGCCGAGCTCGTGCTGATCGTGGAGGACGTTCCTGCCGCCGCCCGCTTCTACAAGGATGTCGTCGGGTTGACGCTGGAACACGAGACGTCGGACGAGTGGGCGTGGTTCTGGGCGGGGGAGCCCGGCACACCGCAGCGGATAGCGCTCCATCGCGGCACGCTGCTCTTCGAGGAGCATTCGCCCTTTCCGGAGGGCGAGCGCTTCGGCCGCGTGCACTTCGCCTTCGAGGTCGCGCGCGAGGATCTCGACGAGTCACTCGAGCGCGTGCGCAGCGCAGGCGTCGAGGTCTACGGACCCGTCGACTTCGACTGGATGCAGGCGCGCTCGTACTACTTCTACGACCTGGACGGCAACCTGCTCGAATTCTGGTCGCCAAGTCTGGCCGACGCGCCTGAATAGCGCCGCAGGCGATGCGGATCCTCTATGTGTACAGCCGTCTGGACCGCTTCGTCCAGATCGACCTCGAGCTGTTGCGTGAGCGATGGGACGTCGGCGAGTGGGCGCAGCCGGGCCGGCATGCGAATCCGCTGGCGGTCGCCCGCGCGGTGCAGCGGGCCGACTTGGTCTTCGGCTGGTTCGCGTCCTGGCACACGTTTTGGCCGTTCACGTTTGCTCGGCTCTTCCGCAAGCCGTCCGTCCTCGTCACCGGCGGCTTCGACACGGCGAACCTGCCGGAGATTGGCTATGGCTACCAGCAAGGCGGGGTTGCGAAGCCGCTGGCCCGCTGGATCATCCGTAGCGCCACGAAGCTCGTAACGAACTCCGAGTTCACCCGCGATGAGGTCGCGCGCAACGTCGGCGTCGACTCCGATCGAGTCTCGGTCGTCTACCACGGAATACCGGATCCGTTCGGCGAGCTTCCGGCCGGGGAGCGCGAGCCCATCGCCCTGACGGTCGGGAACGTCGCCTGGCTGACCTTCGAACGGAAGGGATTGCGGACCTTCGTCGAGGCTTCGCGGCTTGCGCCCGAGGTCCGCTTCGTGCTGGTCGGGCAGTGGCGGGACGACTCGATCGAGCGCCTCCGTGAGCTGGGCGGCGACAACGTCGAGTACACCGGCCGTGTCTCGGACGAGGAGCTCGCAGCGTGGTATGGACGCGCCTCCGTCTACGTCCAGGCGTCGAGGCACGAGGGATTCGGGATGTCGGTAGCCGAGGCGATGCTGGGCGGCTGCGTGCCGGTCGTCACGACGGCCGGAGCGCTTCCTGAGGTCGTCGGCGATGTCGGTGTGCAGCTCGAGCGGCCCGATCCCGAGGCGGTTGCCGACGCGGTGCGCTCGGCGCTCGGATCCGAGGACGGCGAACGCACGCGTGCTCGCGAACGCGTCCTGCGGCGTTTCACGCTGGAAGGGCGCCGCCGGGGTCTTGATGCGGCGGTCGAGGAGGCGCTCAAGCGCTCCCGAGCCGCTCGAGGTCGGCAAGCCTGACCTCGACGAGGGGCCGGATCGATTCCTCCAGGCCGGCCTCGCGCGCAGCCTCCAATGCTTGCTCGTAGCTCTGGCGCACTTTCGCCGGGTCGACGCCCTGTTTCAGCCGGTTGTCACCGGTGACGAGGAGCTTCTGGATCCGCTCGCGGGCCCCCTCCCCCTTCACAAATCCACCGTAACAAGTCACATTGCTAGCAGGAGTCCGTCGTTGGAGGCCGCCGTCAGCACCCCGCAGAAGATTCGCGTGCTCATCGCGGACGACCACCGCATGTTCGCGGAGGCCCTCGAGGCGATCCTAGCGACCGACGACCGCCTGGAGGTCGCCGGGCATGCCGCCGACGGGGCCGAGGCGGTGCAGCTCACGCTCTCCCTGGACCCGGACGTCGTCCTGATGGACATCGCCATGCCGGTCATGGATGGGTTCCAGGCGACGAGGCAGATTCACAAGCGGCGACCGGAGGCGAGCGTCCTGATGCTGACAGGGTCGGCCTCGCGCACGGACGTCGACCGCGCGCGGGAAGCCGGCGCCGCCGGCTACGTGACGAAGGAACGGATCGCGTCCGAGCTGATCGACGCGATCCTCGAGGTTGTCTCGCAATAACACTGGTACCCTGGTCTGCCGATGGTTCAGGCACTCGCAGTCATCCAGGTTCTGCTCTCGATGGCCCTCTGCGGCTTGATCCTCATGCATTCCGGACGAGACACCGGACTCGGCGGGATGGGCTTCACGCCCGCGTCTCAGGGCGGGACGCACATCGTCGAGCGCAACCTGACGCGGCTGACCGTCTTCGTCGCCATCCTCTTCGTCGCGAACTGCGTCGCGCTCTTCCACGCGCTGAAGTAGCGACGCTCGGCCTGGCCGCGGCGCTCGTCGCGGGCTGCGGCTCGACGCACGTGGCGTCCGTACCCCGCCCGGCCGCGACTGGCCCGCCCGGCGTCGTGCGTGTCGCGCTCGCCGACTTCCGCTGGCCGCTCGATCCTGCGCTTGCACAAGGTCGGGACGAGACGACGCTTGCGCGTGCTCTCTACGCCACACCGCTCCGGACCGATCCGGTCACCGGCGCCGTCGTTCCCGGCTTGTGCACGGCGTGGAAAGCCTCCGCCGACTTCCGTGACTGGACCTTCACGTGCCGGTCCGCGGCGTCGATCGCTGCTGCGTTGCGGCGACTCGCTCGTCTACGGGATGCGCCTGCACATTGGCTGTTTGCAGACACCTTGCGCATCGCTGCCGGCGCATCGTCTCTCGTCGTTCGTCTGGGATTTCCGTGGCGCCGCTTTCCGTATGCGCTCACGGCCGTCGGCGCGGCACCGCGCTTCGTGCCGGGCCCGTTTCGCCTCGTGAGCGGCTCGCCACACCGCGTCGTCGTGCGACGGGACGGCCTGACTGTCGTCTTTCGCCGGCTCGGCCCGCGGGCTGCGGTCGGCGAGTTTCGCCGTGGTTCCCTCGACGAGGCTCCTGTGCCGGTCGGCGACATCGCCTGGATGGAGTCGCAGCTAGGAGACGTCGTGCACGCGCGCACGCTCGTGGGTCTCGACCTGGTCGTATTCCACAAGCTCGAGGCGCAGCTCCGCCGCGTCTACTGGCAAACCGCGAATCGCGGCGACTATACGGAGCTCGTGCCCGAGCTCAGGGGCGCCGCGGCGTTCGGGATCGTCGGCTCGTCTGCGAAGGCGAATCCACGGCAGTTCCGTGCCGCGCTGAAGTCGATTCCGTCGCTTCCACGCGTGCGCGTGAGGATCGCCGTCCCCGCTGATCCGACGCTTCGCTACGGCGCACGCTTGGTCTATGCGCAGTGGCGCGACGTGGGCCTCGGCCCACAGCTCGTCTCAGAGCCGGCGCGTGCTCCCGACGGCTCCTTCGAACGCCTCCTCGGGGCGTATCCGCAGGAGGAGGCGATTCCCGCGGAGCTGGTACTCCGCCGGGCAGTCGGCTCCCGTCGAGACCTGCTGCGCGCGCTTGCTTCCACCCGCCAACGGGTCTACCTGGACGCGATGGACGAACAGCTGCGCGACTCTGCGACCGTCGTTCCGCTCTCCTGGGTCGTCGACGCCCGCCTCGTCTCGCCGCGGCTCGAAGGGTGGCGCGAGGACCTGCTCGGGAACGTCGACTACGCGGTCGTCAGATCCCCGGCTTCGAGCCGACGCCCGTAATCGTGAAGCGCGCCGCCGCAAGCGCCGGAGCAAGCACGCCGTACGGATAGCGCTCGCCGTAGAAGTTCTGCGAGTTCACGAGCGCGACGGTCCGCGTGAGCGCGAACACCTCGCCGAGGAGCTCCGGAACGGCGACCGTGAAGCGCAGGTTGACGAGCGGCTCCGCGATCTTTCCATTGCGAATGCGAAACGTCCCGTCGCGCGTCATTCCCGTGACGACGCCCTCTCGGGGATGGACGACGCCGAGATAGTGCAGGCGCGTGATGTAGATACCGTCTCCCACGAGCTCGGCGAGCTCCTCGGCGGAGCCGGCCTCGCCCGGCGCGACGGAGAGCGCGTACGGAAGCGGGCCCCAGTCGCGGGACTCGATCGGTCCCGCGTGCCCCGTGGACACCGCGCCGTCTCGCGCCTGGGCGGCGGTCGCGCGGTCCCAGACCACGCCGCGCACGATCCCGTTCTCCACGAGCTCGACGCGTTGCTTCGGCGTCCCCTCGAAGTCGAACGCCTTCGGAAGTCCCCGCGGGTCGAGGGCGTCGTCCGCGATCGAGATCTTCTCGTCGAAGGCCCGCTCGCCCAGGCGGCCGCTGAGGTAGCTCCGCTCCTCGAGCAACCCGAGCGCTCCGAGGGAGTCGTGGGAGAAGTACTCGAGGAGGTCGGCGAGAGCGTACGGCTCGAGCACGGCGCGGTAGACACCGGGCTCGAGCTCCGCTGCGCCTCGGGTGCGCTCGGCTTTCTCGGCCGCCTGGCGTGCCACGGCTGCCGGGTCGATCTCGTCCGCTCGCCAGGCCGTCTGCTCGGCGTAGCCGGAGCAATCCTCTGCGGCGGCGACCACGAGGGCCGTGGCATCCGTCATCCGCTGGTTCACGGCGAGGCCGGTCGAGGAGGCGAGCGCGACCTCCGCGACGGCGCTCGTGAAGAAGCCGTACACGGGCATGTCTCCCGCTGCCTCGATCGCGGTAGCCGCGAGACGCGCCTGATCGTCCGGTCCAAGGCCCGCGGTTTTCTCGTCGTAGCCTTCCACGGCCGGCGGGTCGGCCAAGGGCGCCAGCCCCGGAAACGCATCGTCAGGCGGCGCGCTCTCCGCAGCTTCGGCCGCACGGAGCGCGAGCTCGGCGAGTCCCTCGGCGTCCACCTTGTTCGTCGTCGCAACTCCTGCACGGCTGTCATGGACGACGCGCAAGGTGACGACGATGTTTTCGATCAGCGTCGGCTGGTGGACTTCCGAGCCCGCGAAGCGCGCGAGTCCGGAACGCTCCGAGTGTGCGAGAGCTTCGGCTTCTCCGCCAGACGCTTCAAGTGCCGCCTTCGCAACGTCGAGAGTGCTCACGCTTTGACTCCAACCTGCACGTTGCGGAACCGAGCGGGCGCCGCGCCATGCGACACGTGCGCGCTCTGCCCCGGCTGTCCTTTGCCGCAGTTCGTCAGGCCATACAGCTGCCACGAGTCGGCGCCCGCGATCGCATCGAGCGAGCCCCAGAAGACGGGAGTGCTCCCCGTGTACGTCGCGTCCCGCAGCATGCGTCCGAGCTTGCCGCCGTTGATCTCCCACGCGATCTGCGTCCCGAACTGGAAGTTCAGCCGCTTGTCGTCGATCGACCAGCTGCGATTCGTCTCCATGTAGATGCCGTCGTCGACGTCTGCGAGCAAATCCTCGAGCGTGCCCTCGCCGGGCTCGAGGTGGAGGTTCGTCATCCGGACGAGCGGCATTCGGTTCCAGCCGTCCGCGCGCATAGAGCCGCCGTTGCCGGCGCCGATCCGGGCTGCGGTCTCGCGCGACGTGAGGAATCCGGTCAGGCGGCCTGCCTCCACGACCGGCACCGGCTCCGCAGGCACTCCCTCGTCGTCGAACGCGAAGCTCCCGAGTCCGCCGGGCGTCGTCGGGTCCGCCGTGATGTTCATGAGCTCGGAGCCGTACCGCAGGGAGCCGAGGTCGCCCGGCTTGAGGAAGCTCGTGCCGGCGTAGGACGCCTCCGTTCCGTAGACGCGGTCGAGCTCGGTGGGATGGCCGACGGACTCATGCACCTGCAGGGCGACCTGGTCCGCGTCGAGGACGACGGTCGTCACCCCGCTCGGGCACGAGTCGGCCCGGACCAGGGCGGCGGCCTGCTCGGCCACCCGCGGCGCCTCTCGCACGAGCTCGAGCCCCTCCACGTACTCCCAACCGGACTGGGAGCTCGAGCCAACGTGCGCACTGGGGTAGCTGCGCATCTGGAAGACGCCGTCGCGGGCAACGGCGCAATCGATCCCGGCGCCGCACTCGATCAGCTCCTGCTCGACCTCCGTCCCCTCCGACGACAAGAGGAGCTTGTGCTCGCGCTGCGCACGCACCATCGCCTGGCGGACGACCCCGTCCGGACCAGCGAGCGCCTCGTCGGCGCGCAGGCAGTGCCCGACCTTGTCCGCGAGCGAGACGTCGAACGGATCTCGCTCGACCGGCGAGCGGTAGCTGCCGGTTCGTGGCTCGACCGGTGCGAGCGCTCGTGTGTGCCTGCCCGCGGCCGCTCGCGCGAACGTGCAGGCCCGCAGCGCCGCATCGCGCGCGCCCTCCGCAGTCAGGCGCCGATCGCAGGCGAATCCCCAGGCGCCTCCGACCAGGACGCGGACGCCGATCCCCTCGCTCTCGGAATCCGTGAGCTGGTCGACTCGCCCGTTCTTCGTCGCGACGAGCTGGTTCCGCTTGAGCACGACGCGCGCGTCCGCGTACTCGGCGCCCGAGGCGGTCGCTGCGTCGACCGCTGCTGCACAAAGGTCACGCATCGCGCGCGCACTCTAGTCAGTGAGCCCTGCCGCCTGGCCACGGCTACAATGCGCCGGCTCTCAGGCGCTGGTGGCGGAATTGGTAGACGCGCTAGGTTGAGGGCCTAGTGGCCTTAAAAGGCCGTGGAGGTTCAAGTCCTCTCCAGCGCACTCGACGCCCTCGCCTAGAGGGCGTTGTGCTTTTCGAGACGCTTCCTTGACGCCGTCCGCAGGGATCTCTACTCTGGTGGCGAACACACGTTCGCCCACACAATCAACCCTGGAGGCGGAGATGCTGACGGGACGACAGCAGGAGATCTGGGACTTCCTCGTCGACTATGTCGACCGACACGGCTACCCGCCCACCGTGCGGGAGATCGGCGACGCGGTGGGCCTGGCCTCGCCCTCGACCGTCCACGCTCACCTGGCCAATCTCGAGCGGGCCGGCCTGCTCAAGCGAGACCCCACGAAGCCCCGAGCCCTGGAGCTCATCGGCCGCGAGCGCCGGGAGTCCGCCACCGTGCTCGAGAAGCTGCCTCTGATCGGACAGATCGCTGCCGGCGGACCGTTGCTCGCGGAGCAGAACGTGGAGGACCACCTCGCGGTTCCCGAGACGCTGCGCGGTGACTTCCTCCTGCGCGTCAAGGGCGACTCGATGATCAACGCGGGGATCCTCGAGGGCGACGTCGTCGTCGTTCAGCGCGCGCAGGACGCACGCAACGGCGAGATCGTCGTAGCCCTGGCCGGTGATGACGAATCGGCGGATGAGGCGACGGTGAAGCGCTTCTTCCGCGAGAACGGCCGCGTCCGGCTCCAGCCCGAGAACGACGCGCTCGAGCCGATCTATGCCGAGCACGTGCAGATCCTGGGCCGCGTGACGGGGGTGTTCCGGGAGTTATGAGCTCGGTCGCGCCTCTCCACCGGACGCTGGAGCAGGAGCTGCAGGCACTGCTCCGGGGCGCGAGCCTCGAGTGCCTCGTTTGCGGCGAGTTCGTGCTGCACGCCGGCGGCCTGATCACCTGCCCGGAGTGCAATTCAACCCTGCGCGCCGGGCTCGGTTCGGAAGAGGTGCAGCTACAATTCGACTCGCAGGCCGGGTGACCGCGGGCCACTAGGCTCGAGGAAAGTCCGGACACCGCAGGGCAGGACGCTGGGGCGACCCAGGCGGCGAAAGCCGACGGAAAGTGGCACAGAAAGGAGACCGCCAGCGGCGAACGTGCTTCTCGCGAGACGCCGAAGGTAAGGGTGAAACGGTGGGGTAAGAGCCCACCAGCGTCGTGGCGACACGGCGGCTAGCCAAACCCCGTCCGGTGCAAGGCAAACAGGTCCCGCTCTCAGGCGGCCCGCCGAGGGACCGGGTTGCTGCACAGATGGATGGTCATCCAAGACAGAATCCGGCTTACAGGCCTGCTACGGAAAGCCCCCGCAAATGCGGGGGCTTTCTATGTAGGTCGTCTTGTTCGGGCGCGGCCCAGCAGAGGCTACGAGATCGGAACGCGCACTTCCTGGACGGCGTTGTTGCCGTAGCCGAGACGATTCCACCTTGGCTCGTCAGGCTGAGTGCGACCGGCGAGGTCGGTCGCGCGCGCGCGGATCGTGGTTGTGCCCGGCTGGTCGATTCGCGTGAGCAGCTCCCACCACTGCCAGCTGTGCCGTTTCCGCTCCCCGACGAGGCGTGCCTCTCGCCACGTCCCGTCGTCGACGCTCACCTCGACGCGTGCGACCGGCGCCGCGCCCGACCAGGCGACTCCCCGAATCGCGACCTCGCCGCGCTCGAGTTCTTCGTGCGCCGCCGGCTTAATAATCAAGCTGCGGACCTGCTGCAGGGTCAGCGGCTCCCTGACGACCTGCCCGTCGCGTGCCCACTCGTAGACGTAGGCGTTCGTCTGGAAGTGGCCGCCGAACGGTCCCTCGACGACCTCGATCTCCGTCAGCCACTTGACCGACGTCATGCCGTACCAGCGCGGCACGACGACTCGCAGCGGGTAGCCGTGCTGGATCGGAAGCGGCTCGCCATTCATGGCGTACGCCAGCAAAGCCTCCGAGTCTCTTGCGTCCTCGAGGCTCAGGCTCCGTTCATAACGGATCGTCTCGGAGTGCCCGGGGACCCTTCCGGCGTCTGCGCCCCGGAGCACGATCTCACGCGCCCCCGGCTTGAGGCCGGCCCGCTCGAGGACCTCGACCAGCGGCACTCCTGTCCACTCGGCCGTGCTGACCGCTCCCAGGCGCCACTTCTCGCCCTCGATCGGAGGATCGAACTGCGAGCGGCCGTTGCCGGCACACTCGAGGGTCACGACCAGCGTGTGAGAGCGCATCTTGTGGAGCTCGCGCAAGCTCAGGCTCAACGGGCGCTCAACGAGACCGGCGACGTCGAGGCGCCACGCGGACGGATCCAGCTCCGGGATCTGGAAGTGGTTGCGCACGTAGAAGTGAGCGTTCGGCATCACAACGCCGCCGATCAAGGCGGGAATCGACGTTTCGGCGTTCAGGGGATGCGCGCGATGAACGAGCAGGCCGGCATCGATGGCACGCTGGCACGCTTCCTCCGGATGGAGCGCGGGAACGTCGCCGTCGACGACGGGCGTCGGCGCGGCGCAGCCGCCGCTCGCCACAGCTCTCGCGCACGTGGACGCAGGATGGACCTCGACGCTGCCGACCTCAGCAAACGGCCTCATGAACTCCCGCACCCGGTCCTCGTCGCTGGACTCGACGATCATGTAGAGGGTGTGCTCGCCCTCGACGATCGCTTCCCCTCGAAGCTCGACGCCGTGGCTCCTGACGCTGGGTCGGCTCAGGTAGTTCAGGATCTCCGCGCCCGCGTCGGGATCGGTGGCGGGGCATCGCTCCGCCTCGTGGTGATGGCGGACGACGAAGAGAGCCACGAGACTTCCTCGAGCGGCACTCTACTTCCGTCCACGCCATCGATCTAGAGACTTTCCCGATGGCACCTGTCGCCAACGGCGATGGATTCGTGACGTGCCACTCCTTCCCCCCGGATCATCGGGCCGCTGTCGCGAGCGTGTAGGCAACGCGCGCGCCCCAGTCGTGTCTCACAACCGGGATGCGCTCGATGCCCAGGATGTCGAGCAGGTCGATCGCGTCGGCAGCGAGCGCGACGCCGCGTCCGTCTCGCGGCGCGTCCGGCGAACGGAAGCGGGTCGCGCCGGAGCCGCGCAGCGCCGGCACGATCGTGCGCCAACCGCTTTCGTGTAATCGCGCTGCGACCGGCCGCCACCCGCGCGGCGCATCGGGCCAGCCGTGCAGCAAGAGCAGCGGCTCACCCGGCGCGCGATCGTGATCATTCGGCGACCATGTGCAGTCAGGGGCTCGCCTTCGGTGTCGTAAGAGTCGACCTCGGTGAAGCCGGCCTCCAGCAGCCAGTCACGCAACTCGACGGCGATGAACATGCGTACCGAGAACGAGAATCGTCGCGTCCTTCCGTTGCGCACGAGGACGCGGTCCGTCGTTGCGCGACCCGTCGTCGGGTCGAACACGGTGCGGTCGATGGAGAAGTCTCCGTCACGTTCGACGACGATCGCCGGCAGCCACTGGCCGAGCAGCGCCGCAAGATTGTTGTTCTCGATCAGGAACGCGCCACCAGGTCGCAGCGCGCGATGAACCTCTCACAGGACACCGCGGTTGCCGTCGTCGTCGAAGTACCCGAACGACGTAAACCAGCTGATCACGCGATCGAAGCGGTGCTCCCAGGGGAGCGAGCGCATATCTCCCTCGACGTATTCCACATTGATCCCGAGCGCAGCTGCGTCGCGCCGTGCGCGCTCGAGGAAGAGCGGCGTCGCGTCCAGTCCAGTTACGCGGACGCCCTGCTCGGCGAGGCGGTTCGCAATCCTCCCGTGTCCGCAGGCGAGGTCGAGCACTTCCATCCCGGGCTCGAGCTCGAGCAGGCGCCAGATCAGCTCCGCGTCGGCGTCGCTTACTTCCGCAAGCCGCGGCTCGTAGAAGTAGAGGTAGTCGTCGTCGAAGACCTCGCTGACGTCAAATACGGGCTCGGCCACCGCTCGGCGATTCTACGGCTCGCCCGCGGCCGGAATCAGAGGGCGGCGATCGGGAAGATGAAGGCAAGATGAGTCCGCGTCTGCGTCGGCGAATCGCGCACTTCAACCGTCGGTTCACGAATCCCGTGCTGCAGCCGCTGGCCGCACGGCTGCCGGGCTTCGGCGTAGTCGTGCACACGGGACGCAAGTCCGGCCGCGAATACCGCACGCCGGTCAACGTGTTCCGAGAACCGGACGGATACGTGATCGCACTGACCCGTCTCCTCGGCGTCGCAGACTTCGTGAGGATGCGGCTTGATACCACGGCGCCGAAGTCGTAGGACGGCGCGCGCGTTCGCGGTGACGGCGTGCGCCGTCACGCTGCTCTTCGCACCGTCCGCTTTCGCGGCGATTCCTCCGGCTCCGAACGAGCCCATCCCACGCAACGCGACCACCCTCGCCCAGACGCTCGTACGGACGAGCGCAGGTCTCGGAGCCGCGATCGACAGGTGGACGCCGAAGACGAAGGCCGCTCCAGCCGAGGTCGCGCTCTACGCGCTCTATCAACAACGCATCTACCGGGTTCTCGCCCGGAACGAAGAGCTCTCGGCGAAGACCGTCGTGCGGCTCCCGTCGGCGCTGAGAATGCTCAGCCGCGATGTCCTCCGCGCGCACCGCGAGCTGTACCGCCTGACGCCTCCGATCGCGGCGCGGGCGATCAAAGTGGGCCCCGCACTGCCGGCCGGGATCCTCTTCGGCTACTACCGCGAGGCCGAGCGGCGGTTCCGCGTTCCCTGGAGCGTGCTCGCCGCCGTCAACTTCGTCGAGTCGAAGTTCGGGAAGCTCAGGAGCGCAAGCGCGGCGGGTGCGCAGGGGCCGATGCAGTTTCTCTCCGCGACATGGCGAAGGTACGGACTCGGAGGCAACGTCCACGATCCTCACGACGCGATCCTCGGCGCGGCCAACTACCTTCATGCTTCCGGTGCGCCGACACGGCTCCGTCACGCGTTACACGCGTACAACCCGTCAGGCGCATACGTCGACGCGGTCCTTCGCTATGCCCGGCAAATTCGCGCAGACCTGACGACGTTCTACGCGCTCTACAGCTGGCAGGTGTTCGTCAAGACGCGGAGCGGAGACCGCCGGGTCACGGGCCCGGGCCTTCCTTGACCCAGATCGAGAGCTCGCCGACGTGCTCGAAGCCAAGCCGGAGGTACACGCTCTCGCCCTCTTTGCTCGGCGCGAGCACGGACGGCAGCCCGGTCTCGGTCAGCATCGCGGCACGGGTCAGCGCCGCGCCGTAGCCGCTTCGTCGTGCGGACGCGATGGTCGTGACGCCGAAGACGCCGACGACAGTGTCTGTGCGGTAGCCCATCGCCGCCCCGACCGGCTTGCCGTCCACACGGCCGATGAACATCTTCATCGCCGGGTCGTCGAGGATCGTGGGCGGATGAAACGTTCCCGGCTCGATCGCGTCGCCCTCGTTCCCGAAACCGCGAACGCTGACCGCCTCGAACTCCTCGACCTCCGCGCCGGTCGAGACGCGAACGAGCTCGAGCTCTGCCGGCGCCACAACGTCGAGTCCTCCGGGCGGGCGTTGGAACCAGGGCTCGGTGCGCCAGACGTGGAAGCCGTGCGGCGTCAAGTCCAGGGTCTGCCAGGCGTCACAGACGGCACCGGGCACGTCGGCCACGGCGCCGGCGGGAGTCTGCGGCGCGAGCGTGATGCCGGCGAAGTAGATGTGCGGCGGCCTGTCGTGCGCGCGCCACGCCCCGCCGTCTCGCTCGGACCGGAGCCCCAGCGCCGTCAGCCATGAGGCATGCCACGCCGCGACGGCGTCGGCGCAGAGCGCCACGGGATCGTTCACGTCCGGAGACTAGTTAGGTGCGCAGGACGACTTCGAGCGCGGTCCCGAGGCCTGGCCGCGACGTGAGCGTGAAGCCGCCCTCGATGTTCTCGGTACGGGCGCGTATGTTCTTCAGACCCTGGCCGGCGGCGGTCGCCTGACCGTCGAAGCCCTCGCCGTCGTCGCGGACCGACACGAAACGCTCGTCGTCACGCAGGCCGATGACGACCTCGGCGTGCGTTGCGTTCGCGTGCTTGCGCACGTTGGCAAGCCCCTCCTGCACGATGCGGAAGACCTCGATCTGCTCGTCCGGCGCCAGCCGCACGGCGGGGTCGATCTCGAGGTCGACCTCGAGCCGTCCGTCGGCCGTGAGGAACTCGATGTAGCGCCACAGCGCCGCGTCGAAGGGCGCGTTGCCGGCTGCGGTCGAGAGCGCGAGGATGGCGAAGCGAGCCTCCCGCTGGGCCGCGTCCGCGGCCTCCTTCAGCTTCGCGATCGTCTCCTGCGGCGGTGCGCCGCTCTCCAGCATCGTCGCGTGCGTCGAGACGGCGAAGAGGTACTGCGCGAGGCCGTCGTGGATCTCTCGTGCGACACGCGCGCGCTCGTCTGCGACGGCGCGGCCGAAGGCCGCGAAGCTGATCGCGCGCCAGGCGCCGACGAGCAGGAGGCCGTATGCGAGCACCCGGAGGAAGTCGCCGCGCGAAACCGAGCCTGCCGCGAGCACCGGCGTGAAGACGTAGTGCAGCGACGCGAACAGCATCAGCGTGGCGCCGAGGGCGAGCCAGCTGTCGAGGTCCTCGCGGCGCTCGTGGAATCGCTTGCCATATCCGACGACTGCAAGGAGGTTCAGAAGGGCCTGCGCCGCGAGCGAGCCGGTCAGCACGATGGGCGTCTCCGAGTCGGGGTCGAGGGTCGGAAGGGCGGAGGCCGTCGATCGAAGCGCGAGCCACGCGAAGAGCAAGACGAGAGCGGCCGCGACCGCCGTGTTCGCCAGCGCGCGCGGACTCGAACGACCGCCGACGAACGGCGCGGCGGCGATCAGGATCCAGCTGAGGAGCCGGCCGACGACACCCGCCCAGGCCTCGGGCCGGTGGACCGGATGGCCGTCGAGGGACGGCGCGATCGAGAACACGGCGATCGAGAGCGTCCCGACCAGGAACCCCGTGCTGAGGAGGAGATCCAGACGCCGCCCCTCGACCGCATACCGGATCCCGGCAAGGAGGGCGATGATGCCCCCGGCGAAGGCCATGACGGTCTGCAGGACGAGCCCGAGCTGAGGCAGGGAGAACTTCGTCTGGAGGTCGTGGCGCGACAGAAACAGCGCCAGCGCAGCGCCGAGCAGGCCGAAAAGGAGGATCTCTCCTACCAGCCAGGCGCGGAAGTCGTCCCTGCTGTCTTGCCGCATGTTCAGTCTTGTCGGCAGATCCCAGTCCGCCGATAAGGGCTGAAGGCCTATGCCTGAGCGAATTCTTCTCGTCGACGATCACCCGCTGACCCGCTCGGCGCTGGCCGCCCTGCTCACGCAGCACGGCTTCGAGGTGGCGGGGGAGGCTTCCGACGGCGAAGAGGCCATCGAATGCGCGGGCCGGATTCACCCCGATTTGATCCTGCTCGACCTCTCGATGCCCGGGTTGGACGGACTGAGCGCGCTGCCCCGGCTGCGAGAGGCGGCCCCCGACTGCGAGGTCGTCGTGCTGACCGCCTCCGGGACCGAGGAGAACCTGCTCGGCGCGATCCGGGGCGGCGCCGCCGGTTACCTGCTGAAGAGTGAGCCGCCCGAACGCATCGTCGACTTCCTGCGCGGCGTGGCGAACGGCGAGGCGGCGCTGTCCGGCACCGTCGCCCGACGCTTGCTCGAGCAGGTGCGCGCGGGCGGCCGCAGCTCAGGTGTCCCGGACGCGATTGCGGCGGCGCTCTCGGCCCGCGAGCTCGAGGTGCTCCTGCTGCTCGACGAGCATCTTGGGACAGACGAGATCGCCAAACGGCTCTTCATCTCCGAGCACACCGTCCGTTCACACGTGAAGAGTCTGCTGCGCAAGCTCGGCGTCTCGTCCCGCCGGGACGCCCTCGAGGCGCTTTCCAGAGCGCGCGGCTGACTCACCAAAATGGGTGAGTGGCTTCCCCAAGCCGAGGTGATGAGACGGCTTTCCTCCGTGCCGATAGTTCACGCAAGGTCTCATGCATCACGCTCCGGAACGAGCGAACACTGTGGCGAACGAATCAGACGGCCGGCATCAGCCGGCCGTCGATGTTCCTGAGCCGAAGCCGTCGAGCGCCGCGCGGACGAGGTCCGGCAGCGTGGCGAGGTTGTAGCCGCCTTCGAGCACTGAGGCGACCCGTGGAGCGAGCCCCGCGCAACCCCGGGCGAGCTCGCGGAAACCGTCGGCCGTGACGTGCATGTCGACGGGGTAGATGTCCTCCTCGTCGTGCGCGTCGAAACCGGCGGAGACGAGCACCAGCTCCGGCCCGAAGCGCGCGATCGCGGGCTCGACCTGTCGTTCGAAGGCGTGCACCCACTCGGCATCGCCGCATCCCGCAGGCAGCGGGACGTTCACCGTCGTGTCGTCTCCCTCGCCGACCGCGCCGGTGCCCGGATAGATCCCCGTCTGGTGCAGCGACGCGTACAGCACGGTGCCGTCGCCGGTGAAGACGTCCTGCGTGCCGTTGCCGTGATGGACGTCGAAGTCGACGATTGCGATCCGCCCGACGCCGTGCTCGGCCTGCATGTGTCGCGCCGCGACGGCAACATTGTTGACCAGACAGAAGCCCATCGCGCCCTGCGGCGGCGCGTGATGTCCAGGTGGGCGCACGAGCGCGAAGGCGCCGGTCTCGGCGGCCTCGATCGCGCAGCCCGCGGCGAGCAGCGCGGCTTCCCAGCTCGTCTGCGATGCGATCGTGTTCGGGTAGTCGAACCAGGTCGGCTCCGTCAGGGACGACAGCAGATCCAGGTACTCGGGCGCGTGTACACGTTCCAGCGCACCTCGCTGCGCCGGGGCTCCCTCGCGCGCGTCCGGAAAGGCGGCCAGCAGCACCTCGATCCGCTCCTGGGCCTCTGGATGTCCGAAGGTCGGATGCAGGCGCGCGAGCGCCGGATGACTCAGGACGTCGATCGGCGGACGGCTTCGGCCAGCGCGTCGAGGGGATTCGATCCCTGCGCCCGCCCGACGAGGTAACAGAGCAGCGGCGCGTTCGTGCGCTCGCCGCTCTCGTGCGCCGCGATCCGCGCGAGGTCGAGGAGCGTGTGGGCATCTGCGCTCGAGAGTTCGAGCGTCGAAGGATCGAGGCCGGCCTCCGCCGCGAGGGCGTCGCGCGCGCTCGTGAGCCAGCTGTCCACGGGCGAATGCTATTGCTCCGGTGCCAGACTTCAGTCTGGCTCCGGCGAACCTTTCCCGGCCAGGGCGGCGACCCGGTCCGCCAGAGCGTTCAGGCCGAGCTCGCGCACGAAGGAGGACGCCTCCACCCATTGCGGTGTCTGATCTTCTAGGGGAGGTAGGGGGGCGGAGGCGTCCAGCGTCGCCATTCGGCGGAACATCCGCAGTTCCTCCGCCTGCGTCTCGAAGCGGCCGTCCTCGAGCATCGCCTCCAGCGTCCCGTACTGCGCAAGCAGGTTTGCGGCCGTTTTCGGCCCGACGCCGCGCGCCCCGGGCAGTCGGTCGGACGGGTCGCCGCGGAGCGCGATGAAGTCGGGGACTTGCTCGGGCTCGACGCCGTATCGCTCGCGCACCTCGGCCGGGCCGACGCGGGCGAGCTCGCTCACGCCGCGGATGGGCTGGATGATCGTCGTGCGCTCGCTTGCGAGCTGGAACGAGTCGCGATCCGACGTGGCCACCACGGCGGTGCCGCCGCGCTCTTCTTCGCCGGCGACCGCGGCCGCGAGGAAATCGTCCGCTTCGTATCCGGGCGCCTTGGCCGCCGCGAAGCCGAAGGCGCGCACGAGCTCGGGCAGCAGGTCGAGCTGCTCGAGGAGCTCCTCGTCGAAGTGGCGCCCCGACTGGTACCCGGGGAAGAGCTCGTGCCGGTACGTCGGCGTCTCGAGGGAGTCCCAGCCGACGAGGACCGCGCGTGGCTCCTCCGTCTGCCACAGGCGCAGGAGGAAGTTGCAGAAGCCGAGGAGTGCGTTCCCCGGTCTGCCCTCGGCGCGGCGGAACGTCTTCGGCAGCGCGTGGTACGCACGGTGTGCGAGCGAGTCACCGTCGATGACGAGCAGGGGCTTGCCCGAGGATTGTGGAGAGCGTGACAAAGATCTCCCCTAGGCGTACTCTCTGGATGATGAAGGGGTCAACGAGGCGGCTTCTCCTCACAGTGGGAGCCGCGTGCACCATTGCGATCGCCGGCACGGCACTCGCGGCGAACTCCGGCACCTTCCAGGATCCCAAGGGCGACGCGCTGCTCGCGCCGGACCTCACCGATGTTGCCGTCTCCAGCGACGACGTCGGGACGATCTCGGTCAGGATCAGCGTCGCCGGGGGCGCCGCTTCGGCCGCGCTCGGCGAGATCGGATTCGGCGTGGACGTCGACCAGAACCCCGACACGGGCGCGCGCGGCTATGGGGCGGAGTTCGCGATGACGCTCGAAGAGCTCACACCGTCGTTCTTCGGCGTCGATGCGTCGGGGGAATTCAAGGAGGCGGCGAAGCCGGCGTCTTTCCAGGGGAGCTTCTCCGGAAACACGGCGACCTTCGTCTTCAAGGCAGCCGACGTCGGAATCGGCCCGCAGTCCGGTTTCAACGTCTTTGCGATCGGCGCCGGGTTCGGGTTCGCCGACACCGCGCCCGACATTCGGACGAGCAACTACCAGCTCGTTGCCGGAACTCCGGCGCTCGTTCCGGGACCCGATACCCGACCTCCTGTCGACACTGCCGTCAAGTCGTCCGCCGTGCACGGCAAACGGACAGGCCTGCCCTACTGGGCCGAGGACGGTCGCGGCGAGACCGCGGACACTTTGCGCATCTACCGTGGCGCGAAAGTCGTGAAGACAATCCAGTACCGCCTGAGTGACACGAATCCCTTCTTCAGGTACACGGGCGCCTGGCAGGTTCCGAAAAAGGCGCGGGGCAAGTACCGGTTCTGCGTCAGCTCCGTCGACCGCGCCGGGAACAAGAGCAACCTCAGCTGCGCGCCGCTGACGATCAAGTAGGCGACGAGTCATAGGTCCCGGCCGAGCCGATCGATTTCGGCCATCAGCCGATCGGTCGCTTCACGCGCCGCCGCCGACGGTTCCGCTGCTCGCAGGTCCTCGAGCGGAATCGGCCTTCCGTAACGGACACGCAGTGGACCGAGCCTTCTCAGCCGATCGGTGCCCGCAATCGCCGCCGGAACGAGCGGCACGCCGGCGTCCAGAGCGATCCGCGCCGCGCCGGTGTGGGCCTTCGGCTGGTACTTCTTCATCAGGCCTTTCCGCTGGCGCGTGCCGTGGGGAAACATCACCACGATGTGGCCCTCACGGACGAGTTGCACCGCTGTGTTGATGGCCTCGACGTCTCGCTCGCCCCGTCGCACGGGAAACGCGCCGCCGGCGCTGATGATGGGACCGACAGGCCACCAGTAGAGCTCCGATTTCGCCATGAAACGGAGGTATCGCTTGGGCCAGAGCGGGACCGCGAGTGGCCAGGGATCGAAGTTCGAGATGTGGTTCGCCGCCAGGACGAATCCGCTGCTCGGAGGCAGATTTTCGACGCCCTCGGCACGCAATCGGAACAGTCCTCGTAAGACCGGCCACGACAGCGCGCCGACGAACCAATAGAAGGGGCTCGGCCGCACGCGGCCAAGTATCTCGGTCTGGCGGCGCTTGGAGCGCTCCGAAGGCATCGCTTGCGATGGCGCAAAGAGCACAGGCGGCTTTGCCGCCTGTGCGTCTAAACCAGCGGGTGGGTGAGCTACGGCTCCGAAGGATCGCTTCCGCTGGCCGCTAATGTGTTTCTCGTGAGCAAGACACTCGTCATTGCAGAGAAGCCTTCCGTCGGCCGCGATCTCGCGGGCGCGCTCGATGGTCCCTTCCAGCGCCGCAAGCTCGAGGACATCAAGCCGAAGCGTGGCAAGAAGAAGGCCGAAGAGCCAGCCGAAGAGGTCGTCGAGAAGGCGACGTCGAAGCCGAAGTCACGCACGACGCGCGATGAGCCGGTCTTCCTCGAATCCGACGAGTACGTGATCACGTGGGCGGTCGGCCACCTGGTCCAGCTCGCCGAGCCCGAGGAGTACGACGAGAAGTGGAAGAAGTGGCGCATGGCGGATCTGCCGATCGTTCCGCCGAACGGGTTCAAGCTCGTTCCGCGCGACGCGAAGGCGAAGAAGCAGCTGAAGCTGATCGAGACGCTGCTGAAGCGTGAGGACGTCGACCGGATCATCAACGCGTGCGACGCCGGCCGCGAGGGCGAGCTCATCTTCGCGTACGTGTACGAGTCTGTGTTCGGCGCGTCCGCAACGAACGAGAACCCGCCGAAGCCTGTCGAGAGGCTCTGGATCTCGTCGATGACAAAGCAGGCGATCCGGGAAGGCTTCGCGAAGCTCCGTCCCGGCCCGCAGATGCAATCGCTGGAGCTCGCTGCGCGCTCGCGCTCGGAGGCCGACTGGCTCGTCGGCATGAACGCGACACGGGCCGCGACGATTCGCGGCCGCGCGTGGGTCGGCGGCGTCGTCTCGCTGGGGAGGGTGCAGACGCCGACGCTGGCGATGATCGTCAAGCGCGAGCGCGAGATCCAGGCGTTCGTCCCCGAGCCCTACCGGCTGATCCACGGAACGTTCCAGCCCCCGTATCAGGGGCTCTGGTTCGAGGGTGACGAGACGCGCATCTTCGGAGATCTCGAGCGCGCCGATCGTATCGTCGCCAAGGTCTCCGGCCAGGACGGCACGGTCGAGAAGGTCGAGCGCAAGGAACAGGCCGAACGTGCGCCGCTCCTCTACGACCTCACCTCGCTCCAGCGCGACGCCAACCGCCGCTACGGCTTCTCGGCGCGCCGCACGCTGCAGGCCGCGCAGTCCCTCTACGAGGGAAAGAAGGCGATCACGTATCCGCGGACGTCGTCGCGCTTCCTGTCCGGCGACATGGTCCCGCAGCTGAAGCCCACGGCCGCGACGCTCCAGCCGATCGGGGATTATCGCGCCGCCGCCGAATACGTGCTCGGGCTCGATCACCTTCCGCTACAGCGCGTCGTCAACGACGCGAAGGTCGATGACCACCACGCGATCATCCCGACCGACATCGATCACGACGTCAACGCGCTGACGCCCGACGAACGCCGTGTCTTCGATCTCGTCGCCCGCCGCTTCCTCGCCGTCTTCCATCCGCCGGCGCGGTACGCGCGCACGACGGTGATCACGATCGTGGAGGAGGAGCGCTTCCGCACGCGCGGCAAGATCACGCTCGAGGCCGGCTGGCGTGCCGTCTACGGCCTCGAGGCCGACCACGAGCGGCAGTCGGAGGACGAGGAGAAGGAGGGCGGGGAGATCCCCGCGCTCACGGAAGGTCAGACGGTGCGCTGCATCGCCGCCGAGATCGAGGACAAGATGACGAGGCCGCCGCCGCGCTACACCGAGG
>WNGA01003647.1_pt1 | contig 35459 bp, 32 predicted proteins | sample 5400061 | NCBI WGS metagenome assembly WNGA01 (sample SAMN13153366, study PRJNA577476) | soil metagenome | isolation source: 100 cm soil or saprolite under grassland replicate 2 | place: USA:California | collected 2016-06-15
CGACAGAGCCGCCAGGTATCGGCGCAGCAGGAGCGCCACCTTCCCGGCGTTGGCCGGGCCGGTGATGAGGTTCAGACCCAACCCACCGATGTTACTCGGGGGCTCAGACGGCTCCCGAGCGCGTGAACGCTAGGAGCGTGGAGAACGTCTCAGGTTACGCCGCAGCCGACTTGGGACGACGTCCTCTCCTTGCGACCGCATGGCCCGGCATCTTGCCGGCGCAGGCATCGCAGAGGTCGGCTTGCTTGGAGCCGCGCCGTGCGTCGGTGAAATTGATACGCATCACGGCGCCCTTCGCCTCGTCGACTTCCTTGCCGCAATTGTCGCAGACGAGCCTCGTCACACGTGCCACGGATTTCCTCCTCCAAACGCGATTTCCCTGCGAATGAGCTTATCGCAAAGCCCGCGAAATCTAGGCCGCAACGCGCGACTGTCGAATTCGCCACGAGCGCAGCAGACTCAACAGCGCCTGTTCCTCCACGTCGAGTCCCAACTGCCTCGCCCCCAGGACTCGCAAATGACGAGGCCGGAAATCTTCGATCGTTCTCCCGTCGAGATACTGCTCGACAACCGCCGGACTGACGTATGAGCTCCGCGCAACCGCCGCTGTGTTTCCCAATTCCACTCCGACCCGTCGCATGACCGCGGCGATCACCCGTTTTGCTTTCGCCTTCGTCTCCGCGGGCTCCCGTTCGGCGAAGGCGATCGCGGCGATCAGGGTCCCGCCCCAGATCCGGAAGTCCTTCGCCGTGAACTCCTCTCCGAGGTACCGGCGGACGTATTCGTTCAGCCGCGCGCCGGTCAGGTTGCAGAGGCTTCCCTCCCACTCGTAACGGAAGAGCCGGCGGCCGCCCGGGATCGTGAGCAATTCCGTGATCGCATCCGCCAGCTCGGCGTCGACGACGGTCGTACGTACCACCGCTCCGTGCTTGGTGCGGAAATGGAACGCGATGCGTTGGCCGCGCACCTCCACGTGACCCTTGTGCAAGGTGGTGATGCCGAAGGTCTGGGACTCCTTCGCATATCGCTCCGAGCCGACCCGGAACCAGCCTTGGTTGATCAGGCGCGTCGCGATCGCCGAAATTCGCTCGCGATCGAGCGTGTCGTAGTCCATGTGTCCGGCCATCGCGGCACGCAATTCCGATAGACGCTCGGCAAAGCCGATCAACCGGTCGAATTTAGCCTGCTCTTGCTGCGCGCGATAGTCCGGGTGATAGAGGTACTGCGTTCGCCCTGCCGCATCGACTCCGGTGACCTGGAGCTTCGCCGTGGGACTGGGCGAGATCCACACGTCCTTCCACGCCGGCGGGATGACGAGAGCGCGGATGCGTTCGAGCTTGTCCTCATCCGTGATGCGGTTGCCGCGCGCGTCGAGATACCGGAATCGCCCGCGCAAACCCTCCCGCCGCCAGCCACCTTTCTGAGCCATGGTGCCCCGCTAGTCTCCGCAGCCGTGGACGCCAAAACGATCGTCGTCTTGGAGGGGGACGAGACGGGGCAGGAGTTGCTGGAGGAGGCGCTGCGCGTGCTCGCTCCGGAAGTCACCGGACTCGAGCTCGACTTCCTCCGGTTCGATCTCTCGCTCGCGTCACGGCGACAGACCCGCAACGAGGTCGTCCACGAGGCGGCACGCGCCATCCGGGAGCACGGCCTCGGCCTCAAAGCCGCGACGATCACGCCGGAGGGGCGCGACGACGTCGGCTCGCCGAACCGCATTCTTCGCGAAGAGATCGGCGGCCGCGTAATCGTGCGGACGGGACGGCGGATCCCGGGCGTCGTCCCGCTCGGAGGCGTGCACGCCCCCATCTCGATCGTCCGCATGGCCGTGGGCGACGCGTATGGGGCGAAGGAGTGGCGCGAAGGCGAGGGCGACGACGAGGTTGCGTACCGCACGGAGCGAATCGAGCGCCGCATCTGCCGCGCCGTGGCCGAGTTCTCCTTCCGCCAGGCGGAACAAGTCGGCGCCAAGGTCTTCGGAGGTCCGAAGTACACCGTGAGTCCTACCTACGAAGGGATGCTGAAGGAGGAGATGGATACGGCCGCGGAACGCCATCCGGACGTTCCGTACGAGCCCCAGCTGATCGACGCGACCTTCGCGCTCCTGATCGCCGCGGCCGGCGATCCGCTCGTGATTCCGGCCCTGAACCGCGACGGCGACATCCTCTCCGACCTCGTCCTCCCGCTCTTCGGCTCGATCGCCGGGTCGGAGTCGCTGCTCGTCGCGTTCGAGGAGGACTACGAGCCGCGCGCGCTGATGGCCGAAGCCGCGCACGGGACGGCGCCGTCGCTATGCGGAAAGAACGTCGCGAATCCGATGGCGATGATCCTTGCGGGGGCCGCGCTGCTCGCCTACGGCGGCGAAGAGGCGCAACAGGTCGGTCGCGCGATCCGCGAGGCTTGTCTGGAAGCCGTCTCGCAAGGGATCCGCACCGCCGACCTCGGCGGCCACGCCGGAACCACCGAGTTCACGGACGAAGTAATCCGGCGCGTGAAGTCGAAGCTGGAGGTCTGGGCGGCGCTCTAGCTCGTGGATTCGCCCTAACGCCAGATGCCGGTGATCGGCTTCGCGCTAGCAGACTGGCCGAGCAACGGCAGACTCCACGCCTCTTCGATCGTGCGCAGCGCGCCGTAGTGACTCGTCACGGCGCGGAACTGCGACCGCGGCCGCACCGCGGTCCCGAGGACGAGCGCCGGAATGTGTCCGCCTCCGCGCACGCTGCTCCTCCCCTCGTCGAAGAGCACGAAGACCGCGGTGTTGTCGAGCTTCAGCAACGGCGGCGCGGTTCGCCGCAGCCAGGCGTCGCCGACCGACACACGGCAGTCGTGCATCGAGTTACAGAGGTCGGGGACGACGAGGGCGAAATCGGGCAACGTCTCTGCGCGGAGATCGGCGGCGAGCTCCCTGAGTGGAACGACGCGGGCGTATCGCTGTGCGCTGGACGCGACGGCGCGGAAGTAGGGAAACGGGTTGTGCTTCTTCACATAGCGTCCGCTGCGCGCGCCGGTGAAACCGCGTGAGGGAAGCCCTTCGGCGTACGTCTTCCATGTGCGTCCTGCCGCCTCGAGCGTGTCCGCAAGGCTCTGCTCGTCGACGACGCAGTCCGTGCAGTTCGAGGTGATTCCATGCGTCGAGCCCGAGACGAGCGCGATGTAGTTGGGCAGGCTCGGATGCGTCACGCCGTAGTCACGCGTCAACCTGGCGTATCGCCCCGCGTAGGCATTGAAGGTCGGCGCCGCGCGGCTTCCGAAGACGCTCGGCGATTCCTTGTTCTCGAAGACGACGACGATGGCGTGCGCGAACGCGGGAACGCGCGGCGTTCCGCTTCCAGCCGGCAGGACGAAGACGAGCGCCAGCGCCGCAAGCGCCAGCAATCTCACGTCTCGGCCTCTTCCACGCGGCGTCGCAGGAAGTGGATCCCGACGACCGCGAGGGCTACGAGGACAACGACCGCGATCCCCCCGTAGAGACCGTAGTCCTCGATCACGTTGGCTGCGGCGTGTCCCCCGTAGAACGCGATCAAGCCGACCCCGATCGCCCAGACGATTCCGCCGGCCGCGTTCCAGAACAGGAACTTCCACCAGGTCATGCGCGTGATCCCGGCCATCCACGCGCCGGTCACCCGCACCCCGCCGAAGAACCGCGCGAAGAACACCGCCTTGCCCCCATGTCGCTTGAAGAAGCGCTCAGCGGGCGGCATCACCCGGTCTGCAAAACGCGCCAACAGCGCGTAGCGGTAGAGCAGCCGCCGGCCGCCCTCCCGCCCGAGCCAGTAGCCGATGTTGTCGCCGATGATCGCACCCGCGGCCGCGACGGCAATCACGCCGGTGATCGAGAGATGCCCGTTCGACGCGTAGATCGCGGCGGCGATCAGCGCCGTCTCTCCGGGAAGCCACGCACCCGCGGACTCGAGACACACGATGCCAAACAGGAAGACGAGCCCGTAGTCCTCGATGAAGTGGGTCACCCGTCGGCCAGCCTACCGGCGGTTCTTCCGTTGGCATTCGTGGATGCGCGGGTCGCGAGCACCAAGCCAGAGGCCGCACTCGCTCGCAGCCAAGGCTAGAAGCCTTGGTAAGAGCGAGGGTGGACTCTGGCGCAGTGTGATCGCGGGCCGCGCGCCGCGACATGCCGGCGGGAGAGCCGCATAAGATCGCGCCGTGCGAATCGGGGTTCCTCGGGAGCTCGAGCCAGGCGAGCGCCGGGTGGCCCTCGTCCCAGACGCGGTCTCACGCCTGGCCGGAAGCGGCTTCGATGTGGTGGTCGAGGGCGGTGCCGGCGTCGCGGCATCGTTTCCCGACGAGGCCTACTCGGAGGCCGGTGCCGACCTCTCGAGTGCCGTTTGGGACGCGGAGGGCGTCGCCAAGGTACGCAAGCCCACCGCCGAGGAGGTCCAGCATCTCCGCGATGGGCAGCTGCTGATCGGCTTCCTCGAGCCGCTCACCGATCCCGCTGGAGTCGAGCGTCTCGCGGAGCGGGGCGTGCACGCGTTCGCGATGGAGTCGATCCCGCGCATCACGCGCGCGCAGCCGATGGATGCGCTCTCGTCGCAGGCGACCGTCGCCGGGTACAAGGCCGTCGTGCTCGCGGCGGAGCGCCTCCCAAGATTCTTTCCGATGCTCATGACGGCGGCCGGAACGGTCGCGCCGGCGAAGGTGCTGGTCCTCGGGGCAGGCGTGGCGGGCCTGCAGGCGATCGCAACCGCACACAGGCTCGGGGCAGTGGTTGCCGGATTCGACGTGCGCCCCGTCGTGAGAGAGCAGGTCGAGAGCCTGGGAGCGACGTTCCTCGACCTGGGCATCATCGGCGAGGAGACGGCCGCCGGCTACGCCCGCGAGCTCACCGAGGACGAACAGCGCCGCCAGCAGGAGGCGCTCGCCGAGCGGATCCCCGACTACGACGTCGTCGTCACGACGGCGCTGATTCCCGGCCGGCCGGCGCCGCGGCTGATTCCGGCCGGTGCGGTCACGCGCATGCGCCCCGGCTCCGTGATCATTGGGACGACGAGATCACGGCGGGTTCCTGCGTTACGCGGGAGAAGGTGGCGGCCACGTGAGCACCTCTCTGATCATCATCGAGGTCACGGTGCTGGTGCTGGCGATCTTCGTCGGCTTCGAGGTGATCTCGAAGGTGCCGACGATGTTGCACACGCCGCTCATGTCTGGGACGAACGCGATCCACGGCATCGTCCTCGTCGGCGCGATCATCGTCGCCGGTCTCCCGCATCAGACGACGTGGATCCGCGTCGTCGCGCTCGTCGCAGTCGCGCTCGGGACGATGAATGTCGTGGGCGGATTCGTCGTCACCGACCGCATGCTGGGAATGTTCAAAGGACGCCGGAGGCCAGATGTCGAGGAGTGACGCGATCGCCTTGGCGTACCTCGTCACGATCGTCGCCTTCATCCTCGCGCTTCGCTTCCTCTCCTCGCCGAAGACTGCACCGATCGGAAACCGCATCGGCGCGCTCGGGATGGCGATTGCGATCGGCGCAACGTTCGCGCAACGCGGAGTGCACAACGACTGGTCGATCCTGATCGTGATGCTCGCCTCGGCGCCGATCGGTGCGTTTGCAGCGCGCGCGGTCAAGATGACCGCGATGCCGCAGATGGTCGCGCTGTTCAACGGCGTCGGTGGTGGTGCGGCGGCGCTCGTGGCGCTCGCGGACTTTCACGAGGTCGCCCCCGAGCCCGGGCGGATCAAGGCCGACGTCGGGATCGCAATCATGCTGTCCGCGCTGATCGGGGCCGTGTCGTTCGCCGGAAGCCTCGTCGCCTTCGGAAAGCTGCAAGAGCTCGTCAGCGGGCGCCCGATCGTCTATCCGGGCCAGAAGGTCCTGAATCTCGGGCTCCTGACCGGGCTCGTCGCTCTGGCGATCGTCGTCCTCAGCGGCCCCCAGCGGGAAGCCCTCGTGGTCGCGCTCCTCGGCGGCGCGCTCCTCTTCGGCGTCCTCTTCGTCTTGCCGATCGGCGGAGCCGACATGCCGGTCGTGATCTCGCTGCTCAACGCGTTCACCGGACTCGCGGCCGCAGCGACCGGATTCGTCCTGCACGAGAACGTCCTCATCGTCAGCGGGATGCTCGTGGGTGCCTCCGGCACGCTGCTGACGATTCTCATGGGACGCGCGATGAATCGTTCGCTCGCGAACGTCCTCTTCGGAGCGTTCGGCCAAATCGTGGCCGGACCGGCGGCTGCTTCCGAGACCGATGGGGCAGGCGTGCGCTCGACCACGCCCGAGGACGTCGCGGTCATGCTCGCCTACGCGAAGCGGGTCGTGATCGTTCCCGGCTACGGCCTTGCCGTCGCCCAAGCGCAGCACGACGTTCGGACGCTCGCGGATCTCCTCGAGGCGCGCGGGGTCGACGTTGCGTACGCGATCCACCCGGTCGCAGGTCGCATGCCTGGCCACATGAACGTGCTGCTCGCGGAGGCGAATGTCCCCTACCCCCAACTGAAGGAGATGGACGAGGTCAATCCGGATTTCCCGCGCACGGACGTCGCCCTCGTGATCGGCGCCAACGACGTCGTGAACCCCGACGCACGCAGCAACGCAGGGAGCCCGATCTACGGGATGCCGATCCTCAACGTCGACCACGCGCAGCAGGTCGTCGTGCTGAAGCGGAGCATGAATCCCGGGTTCGCCGGGATCGAGAACCCCCTCTTCCTCAATCCGAAGACCGTGATGCTCTTCGGCGACGCGAAGGACTCGGTCGAGAAGCTAGCCGCGTCCGTCAAGTCGCTCTGACTCTACGATCCTTCTCGTGATCGCCAAGGTCTTCTTCTGGGCGTCGCTCGGCGCGGTCGCGTGGACGCAAGTTGGCTATCCCGTCGCGGCTGCGACGCTCGCGCGCCTGCGCTCCCGCCCGGTGCGCAAACGGGACGTCACGCCGCCGGTCAGCCTGATCGTCGCCGCGCACAACGAGGAGAACGTGATCGAGCGTCGTCTCGAGAACCTGCTCGCGCTCGACTACCCGGCAGAGCAACTCGAGATCGTCGTTGCCTCCGACGCCTCCACCGATCGCACGGACGAGCTCGTCGAGGCGATTGCAGCCCGGGAGTCGCGCGTGCGCCTGCTGCGCTGCCCGCGTGGCGGGAAGGTGGCGGCGCAGAATCAGGCCGTGCGCGAGACGCGCGGCGAGATCCTCGCCTTCTCGGATGCGAACGCGCAATGGAAACCCGACGCCCTCCGCAAGCTCGCGCGCAACTTCGCCGATCCGGAGGTGGCGTACGCCTGCGGCGGTCACTTCTACGAAGCCGCGGACGGGACGAACCGCGAGGGCACCTACTGGCGCTTCGAGGGGTGGCTGCGCCGGAGCGAATCGGCACTCGGCTCCATCACCGGCGGCATCGGGCCGATCTACGCCGTCCGGCGCTCGGACTACGTCGACGTCGACCCGCGCTTCGGGCACGACCTGGCGCTTCCGTACCTGATGGTGCAGCGCGGACGGCGTGCGGTCTTCGAGCCGGAGGCGGTCGCATGGGAGAAGCCGTCGCGCGACATCGAAGACGAATACCGCCGCAAGGTGCGCATGTTCGAGCACTGCTGGCTGATCGTCCTGCGCGGACGGATGCTGCGCGGACTCGGGCCGACGTATCTCGTGGAGATCCTCTCGCATCGCCACCTCCGATACGCGAGCGGTCTGCTGCATCTGATCCTGATCGGCTCGTCGATCGCGCTCGTCCGCGAAGGGCTCGTGTACCAGATCGCCCTCGGCGCACAGCTGCTCCTGCTGCTCGCGGCAGCGGTCGGCGTCGGGATTGCGCGCTACTACGTGCTCGTCACCTGGGCGACCGTCGTCTCGCTCGTTCGTTATCTCCGCTTCGGCGTGCCCGCGGTGTGGGCGAAGGCCGAAGGAACGCGGTGAACCGAGCGGTCGACGTCGCCGGCGCCGGCGTCGGTCTGACAGTGGCGAGCCCAGTCCTTGCGGTCGCCGCGCTCGCGATCAAGGTCGGCGACGGCGGACCGGTCTTCTATCGGCAGCGCCGCGTCGGCCTGGACGGCCGCGAGTTTGAGCTCCTGAAGCTGCGGACGATGGAGATCGGGGCCGAGCACAAGGGTGCCGGCTACGCGGTCGACAAGGATGACCCGCGCATCACCCGGGTCGGCCGTCTATTGCGACGGCTCTCGATCGACGAGGTGCCGCAGCTGTGGAACGTCGTCCGGGGTGACATGAGCCTTGTCGGGCCCCGCCCCACGCTGGCCTACCAGGTCGAGCGCTACACGCCGCGGCAACGGCGCCGGCTCGAGGTGAAGCCCGGCATCACCGGGTGGGCGCAGGTACACGGTCGGGCGCGTCTGCCGTGGGAGGAGCGAATCGAGCTCGACGTGTGGTACGTCGAGCACCGCTCGCCCTGGCTCGACCTGAAGATCCTCGCCCGCACCCCACGCGCGCTCTTCGCGGGCACTTACAAGGGTGAGACGGGCGGCTGGAACGCGTGACCCCCTTCTTCAGCGGTCCGCAGGTGCGCGAGGCGGTCTCACCGGAGCGGGCGCTCGAGGCCGTGCGTGACGCGTTCATGGCGTACGCGCGTGGTGAGTGGACGATGCCGCCGAAGGTCTACGTGCCTGCGTATCCGGACGGCGACTTCCGTGCGATGCCCGCGCTGGGCGGCGGCCACGCACTGCTCAAGTGGGTGACGTCGTTTCCCGGAAATCCCGAGCGCGGATTGCCGACCGTCACCGGGCTGGTGCTGCTCTCCGACGCGTCGAACGGGATGCTGAAGGCTGTCCTCGACGCCGCCGCCGTGACCGCGCTCCGCACGGGGGCTGCTGCAGTGCTCGCGGCGGAGACACTGGGCCATGCGGACGCCGAGACCGCAGCGGTGATCGGCGCGGGCGTCAACGGCGAGGCCGCCGCACAGATGTTCGTCGCCCGCGGGCGACGCGTTCTGCTGTGGGACGTCGACGCTGCCCGCGCGCAAGAGGTGGCTGGGCGAATCGGGGCGGAGACGGCGTCGAGCCGCGAGGAGGCGCTCGCGGCCGACCTCTTGGTGACCGTCACCCCGGGCCGCGAGATCGTCCTCGACGAGGGCTCCCTGCAACCGGGGCAACACGCAAGCCTGATGGGCGCCGACGGACCGGGCAAAGCGGAGATCGCCGTCGAGGAGCTCGCGCGCGTCCGCGTCTTCTGCGACGACTGGGAGCAAGCTTCCCACAACGGCGATCTCGCTCACGCCGCCGAGGCGGGCGTGCTTACGCGCGACGACGTGTCGCAGCTCGGGGACGTGCTTCTAGGTACAGCCGAGGGACGGCAGACCGGCGAAGACATCACCGTGTTCGATTCAACAGGCCTGGCGATTCAGGATCTGGCGATCGCGCTGGCGGCGATGGAGCGCGCTCAGGACTTGGATCTCCAGACGATCGCGCGTTAGAGGATGCTGTCGAGCCAGCCGCCGTAGCGCACCGGCGTGCGCGGCGGGAAGCGCGCGTAGGCGTCGTCCTGAGCTGTTCCAGGTTCGATCCCAGCGCCGTACCGGATTGCCGTCTCGTTGACGGTGTACTCGCTTTCGCCTTCGATTCCGACCCGCCGGCCATCGGGCCCGATCTCCGTATGGCGCTCGCGCGAGCCGACGCCAAGTACCACGCACGGCCCGCCGACGATCGTGTGCCCGGTATAAGGCGGGCAGTGGACGAAGTCCCACTGACGCAGCGGCCGCTCCTGCCCTTCGACGATCAGCGTCGCGCTGCCGGACAAGATGAGGAAGTCCTCTTGGTCGCTCTCCCAGTGGTACATCGACAGCGGCGCGCCCGGCCCGAGCACGGTGATGCCGAAGCCGAGCTTGTCGAACAGCGTGTCGCCGCCGAAGTTCGAGAACTTGCCCCAGCCCTCCGACTCGTACCACCGCACGTCGCGCGCGTTGACGACGAACCAACCGTCGCTTTTGCACACGAGCCCGTGCTCGGTCTGTTTCAGAGTTGCCTCGCGGACACCCATGGCGTCCACGATACGTCGTCGACGCTCAAACCCGGCGCAGCCCGAGCTCCAAGTGTGGCTGACGGATGCCGATGCATGAGCGCCCGAGCGTCACGCTTCTGGGGCAAGTGCGAGCAAGCCCAGCCACAACGGCGACCTCGTCCATACGGTCGAGGCGGGCGTGCTCACGCGAGGCGACGTGTCGCAGCTCGGGGACGTGCTCATAGGGACAGCTGATGGTCGTCGGTCGGACCGCGACATAACCATCTTTCGACTCGACCGGGCTCGCGATCCAGCACCTCGCGATTGCCCTAGCCGCGATGGAAGGGGTGGACGAGCTTGACCTTCAGGTATTCGATACTTAGGGGAAGACTGTGGAGGCTGAGGAGCGATGAGAACCGACGACGAACGACTGAAGGATGTGTGTCGGCACATCATCCGATGCGGTTGGCCGGGGCGACGCCGATGGCTTGGACGAACTCAGAGTGGTGGGGCACCGCCGACCTGCTTGGAGCGCTGCAGCAACTTGGCGCGAGTGTCTCCGGCCCACAGGGTGAGCAGCGCGGCGCGAAGGCAGCGGGGAATCAAATTAGGTGCGCAAAACGGAACACCCGCGCCCGCGCGCGGGCGCATCTTCTGTGATGAGTGGGAACAAGCCCGGCCTGGCACCGACCTGACGCATGCCGCGAAAGTGCGACGAGGGGGACGCTAAGGCGGCCCCCTCGTCCGCTCTTCATGCGCGTGGGTGGAGTTCGCCGGCCATCTCGGTCGAGAACTCGAAGTCTGCGCTCTCCCCGTACGCCATCTCGACCGTCTTGCCGAGGACGTCGCCGCGACCCGACGCCTTGCCAATGGTGTACTCCGGCGCAAACCCGAACATCGCGCTCGCGACCTTCGTCGGCGAGCCGTCCGGGCCCGTAAACGGCTCGAACTGGAAGTCGCCGATTCCCGAGACAGAGCCGGACTTGTCGTCCGCGGTCACGCGTCCGCGTTGCATGCCCACGTACTCGCCGATCAGCGGCTTGAACTCGCCGAAGGGACCGCCGGCCTCACCGGAGAAGATCTTCTCGAGCGCCTGTGCTTGGTCATCTGAGGCTGCCTCGTCGACCACGAGGCCGACCTTCCAGTTCCCCGCGGTGAGATTCGCCGGGAAGTGGTTGTAGAGCACGACCTTGACGTCGCTGAGATCGACGTCGTCCAAGCTCCCCTCCTTGACCGCGAAGATGAGGATCCCGCGGCATTCGCCGTCCGGGGCCGTGGGCTTACTGTCGACCGGGCAGGGGCAGATCGGCAGACAGTTGCAGCTAGCGATGTAACGGCCTGCGATGCGGTAGGCCATCGAACCTCCTCTCCTGAGCCCTTAGGGCTCCATCTGCGTTGTGGGTTCCATCTGCTGGTTCGGCTTATCCATTTTCCATCCCGCCTTTCTGCATGGCGGGCGCCCTGTTCGGTTGCGTCAGGCCGGGCACGCTGTCCGGCGCGGCTGCGATCCAGATCCCGAGCGTGACGAAGATGAGGGCGAACACTCGCGTGAGCCGGGAGCCGAAAGGCAGCACCTTCTCCGCGAAAATGATCCCCGCGACCATGGCCATCCACGTCAGGCTCATCACGCCGAGCGCGAAGAGCACGACCATCAGCCCCCAGCAGCAGCCGACGCAATAAGCGCCGTGCACGAAGCCCATCTGTAGAGCTCCGAACCGCCCCTCCTTCCAGCCATGGAGGACGAAGTGGAGCGGCGAACGGCAGTGGCTCAGGCAGATCTCCTTCAGCGGCGTGAGCTGGTAGAGACCGGCCGCGGCCACGGCACCGCCGGCTACCCAGGGGCCGCGCTCGTCCCACGCGAGGAAGCCGATGTCGAATGTCGTGATCAGGCGGAAGACGCTGTAGGCAACCAGCCCGTAGCCCGTCCAGGCAAGGAGGTACCCCGCAAGGAAGGTCCACGTGGGGACAAACTCCGCGCGGCCGAGCCCGGCTCGATGCCGGGACACGCGCGCGAACGCGAGCGCCATCGGCGCCACAGATGGCAACATCATCGCGGCCATCATCGTCACCCAGACGCCGAGGTACCAGCCGAGCTCACCGAGATGGGTGCCCGGGCCCGCGTCCATGCCCTCCATGCGCTCGAAGGTGACGATCCAGGCGACGAGCGCGCCCCCGAGGACAACCGCCGCTACGAAGACTGGATTGGCGCGGGCGCTCCGGGCAGCGACCGTGTTCACGCTGCTGAAGATACAAGGCGCTAGACCAGCGCGCTTGCACAAGGAATGCGAGATAGCGCTCACGACGCGCGTCGGCTTGTTCTCCGACGACTGGGAACAGGATGTACCAAACGGAACACAAGGACGAGGTCGCAGCTACGCCGACGATTGGCAACAAGCAAGCCACAATGGTGACCTGGTCCACGCGGTGGAGGCGGGCGTGTGACCAGCGACCCGCCGACGGTGGAGCTTTAGCAGGCCGGGTACAACGTTCATTGCAGTGGCCGCTGACGCGCAGCGTCAAAGACTTCGGCCTCCGTGGTGGCGACTCGCGACGCTCATTCTTCTGAGCGTTGCGCTTGCCATCGCGGTGAGTCAAGGCCGAACGATTGAAGCCGTGATCATCGGGATTCTGATCGTGCCGACGCTGCTTCTCGTCGGCGCTTGGATCTACGTCTGGATTGGCGAACTTCCATCTCGCTGAGCGGCGTCTGCGACGACTGGGAGCAGAGCGAATCAAAGTGAACAACCGCCCGTGGGCGCCTCTTTCTGACGAGTGGGAACAGGCGCGACATGGAGACGACCTCATGCACGCCATGGACGTCGGTCTTCTTCAGCGCGACGACGTGACGCAGTTCGGTGACGTGCTCGCAGGCACGGCGGCAGGCCGCCGGGTCGGACGGCGACATCACCATCTTCGATTCGACTGGTCTCGCGATAGAGGACCTTTGCGATCGCGCTAGCGAGCAGCGAGGACAGGCGATCTGCCTCTTTCTCGACTCGGTGCTTCGCTACATGATCTCGGTCGGATGAGAGTCCGTGCGAAGGACGGCACAGAGGTCGAAGTCGGCCCAGGAGAAGCGTTCATCGCGGCTCCGGGCCACGATGCCTGGGTTGTCGGCGACGAGCCTTGCGTCGCCCTGGACTTCATCCGCGTGTGGTGACGCCCGCGGGGTCGTCGGTTGCGTTCTACGGAGCCGGCGTCGCCGAAGGATCCGTTGTCATGCGGGCGGCCATCTTCTCCGCGAGCGATCGTTCGTACGCGGTCGAGACGGGCTTGCGGTTGAACCAGACGAGGAAGAGCCAGGCGGACGCTCGCCCGTTCCCCAGCAGCACCATGTCGTAGTTGGCGAAGAGGGTCTTGCGCCTCGTCCTCTTCACACGGCCCGTCGGCTTGACCGCGAGCTTGACGCGAAAGGCCGACGTGCGAGGTGCCACGGCGGGGAACGCAATCGCGCCCTTCGAGGCGACCGTGATCTTGACTCCCGGCGCCGTCCCGCTGAACAGCTTGCCGAGGCATTTCAGGAAAGCGGGCATGACGTTGAGCGTTCGGTCCCAGTCTGCCTGCGCCTGGTCAGGCGACTGCCAGACGATTGCAACCGACGAGGCCCATGAAGAGTCCGCGCGCGTGAAGTCAGGCGAGGAGCCGCCACCCGTGGTTGTCAGATCGGACTGGTTCGGGGTGCCTTCGGGACACCACGTCGACTCGTCGCCGCTGCTGCCCGAATCGCCTTCGCTCGACGGATCCGCGACCCAGCCCTTGCCGAGATCGGCCGGCGCGAGAACGATGGACTCCGCCCAGGACTGATCGGTCGGATTGATGTTGATCTGCGGATCGGTTGGGTCGGCGGCCGCAGCGACACCCGCGAGCGCGAGCACGGCGAGCACGACGGGAAGGACTACAACGCGGCGGGCGGGCATGTCAGCGGGTCCCTTTCGGTGACGGCGAGGGCTGCTCCGAGTGTCGTCTCGGTCGGCGCGGACCGATATCGCCCGATCGAGGCATCGACCGCTTCAGCCGGACACGAGCAGGCGGTCGGGCGCGAACAACTCCAGCAGCGGGTCCTCGCGCCCGAGAACCGCACCCGCGGCGAGCTCGCCGCACATGAGCCCCAGGACGTTTCCGTGCCCTGAATACCCGGCCGCGATCCACACACCGTCGTGTCCGGGGAGACGGCCCACGAGCGGGAGCAGGTCCTGCGTCAGCCCGAAGATCCCGGCCCACCGGTGCGTCACCTTCGGCATCTCGCCGAGCAGCTCGACGAGGAACGCGTCGAGCGCGTCCTGGATCGGCTGCGTGGTCGTCTCCTCGTCCGTCATCTCCGTGAGGATCGAAAAGTCGCGGAAGCCGCCGAGGACGATTCGGCCGTCCGGGAGCTGCTGCCAGTAGTCGAAGCCATTCCGCGCGTAGTGCGGACAGTCGAAGAGACGTTCGCGCAGCGGCTCCGTCGCCAGGACCTGGCCGCGGGCGGGCCAGAGTGCGTCATCGAGCTCCGGCAAGAGTCCGCGACCCGAGCCGTCCGTGGCGATGACGATCTGCTCCCCGTCGAGCTCGTCCAGCGCCGCAACGCGATCGTGCTCTCGGAACTCCACACCTTCCGCGGCGGCGAGGGCGGCCAGACGGCGCACGAAACGCGCCGGCTGCACGGTGCCGTCTTGCGGATGGAAGATCGCACCGCGGAAATCCGGGCGAAGGTGCGGAAGCTCGTCGTGCCACTCGGCAGCGAACCCGTCCTCCTGCAGCGCCTCGTACTCGGCGCGAATCTCGACGCGCTCCTCGGCGTCGGCGGCGAGACGCAGACTGCCGGTGCGCCGGAATGCGTCGCCGGCGAGTGATTCCAGCCGATCCAGCGTCGCCTGAGTGCGCAGCCACAGCTCGCGTGCAGCGTCGGACCCGTACGTTGCGCGCGCAACGTCGTAGCGGGCGGCCCCGCCGCGCAGGGCGAAGCCGCCGTTCCTCCCGCTTGCGCCCTCCGCGATCCCGCGCGCGTCGTGAACGCGCACGCGAAGGCCGCCGCGCGCAAGCGTGAGCGCGCACGCGCATCCTGTGATGCCGGCTCCGATGACTGCGGCGTCAACTCTGTCGAGCGTATTCGTCGCGACCTCCGCGGCGGGCTCTTGCAGCCAGAGAGGCGTCTCCACGCGCACCGATGCTACGCGAGCACCGGCCGCTACCCGCGTCTTCAGGGGCGACTGTCTCCCCGGTCGCACGGGGAATCGGGTTCGGCTTTCCCTGGCGGACCGGTGTGTTGATGATTGTCGTCGCCGCAACCCCACCCGGGCATGGAGGCCGGCTGAGTGACCGGCGGTGCCGCTGACGTGGCTGGCACCGGCGGCGGCGATGCCGACGGGGCCGGTTCTGCCGGTGCAAGCTGTTCAGAAGCCGTCACAGGTGCGTCGGCAGGTGGAGTAGGGAGCGGCGCGGGAGGAGACGGCGTTGGCGGTGATGGTGATGGTGGTGGTGGAGAAGGAGGACTCGGGGGCTGAGGTCCGGGGTGCGGAACGCGGTCCAGCGGGCGCGAGGACTCCGCGATCAGAAGCGACGGGATAGTCCTCCCTGCGGTAGGCGTTTGCACGCGGCGTGGCGCGCGGCGGCGCGGTTGCGGCGTGGGAGATGGACGCGTCGGGACAAGTACGCTCGGCTGCGTTCGCCCCTGGTGCGGCGGCGGCAGCACACCATCGGCGCTGGGCCGCGAAGCGACGGAAGAAAGCATGGCGATGAATGCAGCACACAGCGCACCGAGCGGCAGGACACCCGCAGCAAAGATGGGAGCGCGGCGGCCGGCAGCGATCCAAGCGCGCCAGGGTGCCGGCCTACCCCCATGCTGCCTCTTGTCGCATCTGAGATCGGTCACGGCTCGCCTCGTTCAGGGCGTGACCGCACCGCCGGTGTGAATCACCCTCTCTCAACCTCGCTTCGGCAATGGCGGCCGCACGGGTCATCCCTCGTTCGCGGGACTAGTGGCCGGGGCGATCACCGGAGTACTCGCCTAGGGACAGGCGTGCGCCCTCACCTTGGCCCAGTCAACCCAGAACGGGGCCGCGCATCCGGACGCGGGCGCGCACTCAAGAGATCGCAGCTCCCTGCGGTCAGACGGATCAGAGCCCGGCGTGGTCAGCGAGCCAGCGCCGGTTTCGGGCCTGTGCACGGGCGGCAGCTGCGGGTTCCTCGCCGGGAGCGGGAATCCGGTCCTGCTCGACGACGAGCCAACCGCCGTACCCACCCGCGGATAGCTCCGCGAGGAAGCCGGCGAGGTCGACGTCTCCCGTGCCAAGCTCGCAGAACACGCCGCGCCTCCACGCTTCGGCCATGTCGGCCCGATCGGCGAGGACGCTCGCGAGGATGGGCGCGCGCACGTCCTTCACGTGAACGTGGTTGATGCGCGACCGCCACTCGCGCAGCGCCCGGAGGGGATCCCCGCCCCCGATCGTGAGGTGGCCGGTGTCGAGCAGGAGGCCGACCTCCGTCAGCTCGAGGAGGCGGTCGATCTCCCACGGCGCCTCGACGTACGTTGCCGCGTGGTGGTGGAAGGTCGGCTCGAAGCCACGGCGGTGGGCGAGATCCGCTGCTCGCTCGACACCGTCGGCGAGGCGCCGCCAACCTCCGTCGTCCAGTCCGAGCGCGCGCTTGCGGATCGCTTCGCCGGGATGAGCGGCCCGCTCCGGTGAGCCGGCATCGGCGAGCACGACCTTCGTGGCCTCACTACCGGCGGCTGCGACGACGTCGAGCGTGGACTCCATCGCAGCAAGGTCGTCGTCCCAATGCTCTTGCTCGCTCAGTCGGATCGGGATAAACGCGCCCGCGAGGTCGAGATCGAAGCGAGCCAGCCGAGCGCGCACCGTGTCGCCGTCACCGAGGTATCCGGATGGGCCGAGCTCTGTCCCCTCGTAACCGGCGTGGGCGATTGCACCGAGCACCTCGTCGGGCGCAGGGATGTTCGGAACCGTCCCAATCGTGTGCTCGAAGACGCCGAAGCTGACCGGCGCGTTCGCGAGGCGAATCACGTAACGAGCGGGACGCGGGGATCCTTCTCCATCGTCTGCCACGCAGCACGGACCCACGCAAGCTGCGGGTCGTCGGATGCCGCCATCGAGCGGCGGTCACCGGCGAGGGCGTTGAGGTAGTACAGGTCGTAGCCGTGCGCCGCGCACGTCGTGTGGTAGCCGTACGGGACGAGCATGAGGTCGCCGTCGCGCACGGTGACGGTGACGTCGAGATCGTGCCCCGGGCTGTAGAGCCGCTGCACTGCGAACGCCTCCGGCTTTGCGGTCCTGTAGTAGTAGGTCTCCTCGAGCACCACCTCGCCCGGCGGGTTGTCCTCGTCATGCTTGTGCGGCGGGTAGCTCGACCAGTTCCCGGCGGGGGTGAACACCTCGACGACGAGGATGCGGTCAGCTTGAAACTCGGGCTTGACGATGTGGTTGATCTGCCGGGTCGCATTACCGGCGCCGCGCACCTCGATCTCGACGTCATCAGGAGTAATGAGTACCGGCTCGCGGCGCTGCTCGGCATGTGCGCTGCACATCGCGACCTCGCCGTCGGCTTCGACCTCGAAGGACGTCTCACGCGGGAGATAGAGCGCCCACGGCATGCCGTCGAAGATGGACTGCCGCCCGCCGAGCTCCCACGACTGCCCATCGGCTCGGACGCGGCAGGTTCCGCTCAGTGGGACGAGCACCGTCTCGGCGTCGTCGTTCCCGAGCGAGAACGACCCGCGGCGAACCTCGAAAAAGAGGTTGCGCCAGCCTGCAGACAGCGGCGTCACCCGCTCCCACTCGCCGGCTTTCAGCAGGTACTCGCTCATACGAGCGCCGCTTCGAGGTCCTCGAGGTGGGGCATGGCCTCGGAGCAGGCGAGTTGCGAGGCGACGAGCGCCCCGGCCACGTTCCCGCGGCGCGTCGCCTCGACGAGGGACAGCCCCCTGAGGAGGCCCTGCCCGAGCGCAGCCGCAAAGGCGTCGCCGGCGCCGAGCCCGTTCACGACCTCGACCGAATAGCCAGGGACGTCGGTCACGTCGCCGTGCTCGTAGACGGTCGCTCCGCGTTCGCCTCGCTTCACGACGAGACGCGGCACATCGCCGAGCTGCGCGGCCGCGACCTCCTCCTCGTTCCCGATCACGATCTCGGCGGACTCAACGGCCTCTGCCGCGAGCCGCGGATACACCCCCGGGTCATCCCAGAGGGACGGTCGCCAGTCCAAGTCGAAGATCGTCGCGCCACGGTGCGCGTGCAGCGCCTCCAGCGTGGTCTCGCGACTCGGTGCCTGGGCCAGCCCGGTGCCGGTCGCGTAGAGCAAGCGCGCGTGTGCGACCTCCTCGTGATCGAAATCCTCCGGTGAGAGCTGCCAGTCGGGCGCGGTCGGACGGCGGTAGAACAGGATCGGGAAGTTGTCCGGCGGCCAGACCTCGCAGAAGGTCGGCGGCGTCAGCCAGTAGGGATCCGTGCGCAGGAAGCGCACGTCGACGCCTTCGTCGGCGAGCCACGCGCGCACGAACCCCCCGTGTCCTTCGTCGCCGACGCGCGAGACGATCGCGGTTGCGACCCCGAGCCGCGCGAGCCCGGTGGCGACGTTTCCGGCGAAGCCGCCGACGAAGCGCGTGTACGTCCGGACTTCGCGCAGCGGTGTCTCGAGCTGGTTCGGGTACAGGTCGACGCCGACACGTCCCATCACGACCGCCTCGATCACAGCGGCGTCCGCTCGCGCGTTCGAGCCTCCTCGTATGCGTCGCGGGCTACGCGAACGGCGTCGACGTCCGACACCTCCGCGACGGGTACGTCCCACCAACTCTCGTAGCTCGGCACGCCTTCGTACCGGTCGACTTCGACGGCGAGGACGACGGTGGAGTCCCCCTGTTTCGCATCATCGAGACCGGCACGGAGGTCGTCGATCGTCCGGCAGCGGAAGACGCGCGCCCCGAGCGACTCGGCGTTCGCCGCAAGGTCAACGGGGAGCACCGGTGCGGGAGACTCGTCGCTGTCCAGACCGAGCGAGCCGTTCCGGCGGTAACGGTAGTGCGTGCCGAATCCGTCGGTACCGAGTGAGCGCGACAACGCTCCGATCGAGTTGAAGCCGTGGTTGTCGACGAGGACGATGGTCAGCTTCAGGCCCTCCTGGATCGAGGTGACGATCTCGCTCGACAGCATCAGGTACAAGCCGTCTCCGACCAGCACGTAGACCTCGCGCTCGGGCGCGGCCATCTTGACGCCCAGCCCGCCGGCGATCTCATAGCCCATGCACGAGTACCCGTACTCGACGTGATAGCCCTTGGGATCACGCGTGCGCCAGAGCTTGTGCAGGTCGCCCGGCATCGAGCCGGCGGCGCAGACGACGACGTCTGTCGGCTCGGCGGCGGCATTGACGACGCCGATCACCTCGCTCTGCGCGGGGAGCGGCGTGTGCCCGAGCTCGTACAGGCGCGTCACCTCGGCGTCCCACTCGGCGCTGAGCCTCGCGGCCTGCTCGCGGTACTCGGCATCGACCGCGTAGGCGTCGAGCAGCTCGGCGAGCCGTTCGAGCGTTGCGCGCGCGTCGCCGACGAGGGCGAGCGCCCCCAGCTTCGTCACGTCGAAGTCGGCCATGTTGACGTTGACGAAGCGGACATTTGAATCGCGGAAGGCGGTCTTCGAGGCCGTCGTGAAGTCGGTCCAGCGCGTGCCGACGCCGATCACCAGGTCGGCCTCTGCGGCGATCTGGTTGGCAGCGAACGTTCCGGTGACGCCGATCGCGCCGAGCGCAGAGGGATGGTCGTGCGGAAGCGATCCTTTTCCCGCCTGAGTTTCCCCGACCGGAATGCCGGTCCGCTCGACGAGCTGACGCAACGCTTCGGTCGCCTCCGAGTAGATGACGCCGCCGCCCGCCACAACCAGCGGACGGCGAGCCTCGCGGATCGACTTCGCCGCCGCGGCGAGCGTCTCCGCTTCCGGGAGCGGCCGGGGAACGTGCCAGACGCGGCGCTGCAGGAACTTGTCCGGGAAGTCGTAGGCCTCTGCCTGCACGTCCTGCGGGCAGGCGAGGGTCACCGCTCCCGTCTCGGCCTGGTTGACGAGCACTCGCATCGCCGACAGGGCGGCCGGGATCAGCTGCTCCGGCCGCTCGATGCGATCGAAGTAGCGGGACACCGGCTGCAGCGAGTCGTTGACGGAGACGTCGCCGCGCCACGGCACCTCGAGTTGCTGCAGCACCGGGTCCGGCCGGCGCGAGGCGAAGACGTCACCGGGCAGCAGGAGGACCGGGAGGCGGTTGACGGTCGCGAGCGCCGCACCGGTGACGAGGTTCGTCGCGCCCGGGCCGATCGACGTCGTACACGCGAGCGCCCCGAGCCGGTTCTTCATCCGCGCGTAGCCGGCGGCGGCATGCACCATCGCCTGCTCGTTTCGGGCCTGGTAGTAGGTCAGCACCTCGGAACTCTCGTACAGCGCCTCACCGATCCCGGCGACGTTGCCGTGACCGAAGATCCCGAAGCAGCCGCCGAAGAAGCGGTGCTCGACGCCGTCTCGCTCGACGTACTGGTGCGCCAGGAAGCGAATCAGCGCCTGGGCGGTCGTGAGCCGCACGGACCTCACGCCTTCACGTCTGCGGATAGGCCCTCGAGCTCGTGCTGGAGCTCCGTCAGCTCGCTGCCCCCCGCCATCATTCGAACGAGTTCCTGCTGGTCGAGATTCTGCTTCGGAAATGTGCCCATCGACAAACCACGGTTCAGGATCACGAAGCGGTCGCCGACCGGATAGGCGTGATGCGGGTTGTGCGTGATGAAGATCACGCCGACACCACGGTCGCGGGACTCGAGGATATAGCGGAGGACTATGCCGGCTTGCTTGACGCCGAGCGCCGAGGTGGGCTCGTCGAGGATGAGCACACGCGCGCCGAAGTAGACGGCTCTCGCGATTGCCACGGCCTGGCGTTCCCCACCCGAGAGCGTACCGACAGGCTGGTCGGGGTCGCGGACGTCGATCCCCATCTCGAGCAAGTGGTTCCGCACTTCTCGCTTGGCGAAGCGGCTGTCGAAGCGGCGAATCGGCGGCGGTCCCGCGGTCGGTTCGGCACCGAGGAAGAAGTTGCGCCAGATCGCCATCAACGGGACAACCGCAAGGTCCTGGTAGACGGTCGCAATCCCCTTTGCGCGCGCATCGCGCGGCGACCTGAACTCCGTCTCCTCCCCGTCGACGAGGTACCTGCCCTCGTCGGTCCGGTGGACGCCGGAGAGGATCTTGATCAATGTCGACTTGCCGGCGCCGTTGTCACCGAGGATGCACAGCACCTCGCCCGCGTCGAGGTACGCCGAGACGTCCTTCAGCGCATTGACGTTTCCGAAGTACTTGGAGACGCCATCGACCTCGAGCAGATGGGCGCCGTTCTCGCTCATCGTCGTGCCTTCACCGCCTGCTGGCGGATGATCGCGTTGAGGAGCACCGCGAGCAGCAGGATGACCCCGAGAAAGAGATTCCGGTAGTCACTGTTCCAGCCGGAAAACGGGATCCCGATCGTCGCCATGCCCATGATCAGTGCGCCGATCGACGCGCCGACCGCGGAGCCGAAGCCGCCCGTCAGCAGACAGCCGCCGACGACGGCGGCGATGATGTACTCGAACTCGCTGCCGATGCCCTGGCCCGCCTGCGCGGAGCGTAGCTGGAGGGCGATCATGATTCCGAGCAGCGACGCCATGGTCGACGTCGTCATGAAAAGCGCGACCTTCGTGCGCAGAACTGGCACGCCGACGTTACGCGCGGCAACCGCGTCGCCGCCGACGGCGAAGATCCAGTTGCCGAAGCGCGTGACGTTGAGCACCCAGGTCGCGAGGACCGTCACGCCGACCCACCAGAGCACGCGGTCCGGAAAAGCGTACGAGCTTCCAAAGGTTGAGCCGAAGATTTTGTGGGCGAAGGCGAATCCGGAGGCAGTGTCGATGTCGGGCACGTAAACCGTGCCGAAGACATGGGACGTGAGGCCGAGGTTTATGCCCTCCAGGCTGAAGAACGTTCCGAGCGTGACGATGAAGCTCGGCAATCTCGTCTTCATCACGAGCATGCCGTTGAGGAACCCCACCGCCATCCCGAAGAGCAGCACGAGAACAATCGCCGGCCAGACGTTCAAGTCCTGGCGCGTGACGAGATAGCCGAGCAAGAGTCCCGAGCTACCGGTCATGACGCCGGCCGACAGGTCGAACTCGCCGCCGATCATGAGCAGCGCGACCGGCACGGCCATGATCCCGATGTTCGAGGCCTCGTCCGCCCAGCGGGCGAAGCCGTCGAGCTGGGCGAACTGGGTCCCCGCGCTCCACAGGAACAGGACGAAGACCGCGAGGACGCCAACGAGTGAGCCGATCTCCGGCCGCTGGAACAGTCGCGTGACGAGGCCGACCCGTACGAGCCGCTCGTCTCGCCGGAGCACAACCGTCTCTGCTGTGCGTGCCATCCTTGCTCCTTCGGTGATGCTAATCCCGGTGGGCGGAAGCGTCGCTCCCGCCCACGCGGTGCTTCACGGCGTCAGCGCGTGCCCTTGCGAGCGAGCGCCGCCACTTTTGCTGCGTTGCTCTTGTCGACGAAGCCGGGGCCGGTGAGGACCGGCTTGCCCCCGCCGACGGTGTTGAGATTGATGTTGAAGAGGTAGAGGAAGACGAGCGGTAGATAGCCCTGTTCGTACTGCTGCTGGTCGACCGCGAACAGGATCTGGCCCTTCTGGATCGCCTTGATCACGTCGCTCGAGAGGTCGAAGGTGCCGATCTTCGCCTTCGAGCGCACCCCTTTGGCGGCGTCGCGAGCCGCGATCCCCATCTGCGGGTTGAGCGCGAGGATCGCGTCGATCGACTTGTCGGCCTGGAGCTTCGTCCGGATCTGGTTCGTGGACGCGGCGACGTTGCTCACGCCCTTGACCTGCAGCCGCGTGACCGAGCGTTTGAATTTCGACTTCGCGCCGCCGAACCGCTGCTCGAGCCCGGCGTTGCCCTGCTCGTGGATGATGACGAGTAGGTGCTTGGCGCCGGTGCCGGCGAGCCTCGACCCGGCCGCCTCGCCCGCGATCGTCTCGGTCTGCCCGACGTGCGTGATCGCTCCGAGCGCCTTGAACTGGTCGACGCCCGAGTTGAGCGTGATGACGGGGATCTTTGCCTTCGTCGCCCGCTTGAGCGCGTCCTTGATCGCGCTCGGGTTGGGCGCGGAGACGGCGATGCCCTTGGGCTTCTTCGCCACTGCGGTATCGATCAGCTGGGCCTGCTTCTGCGGGTTGTTGAAGCTCTCGCTGTAGTTGGCCGAGACGCCCAGGTCCGAAGCGGCTTTCTGCACGCCCTTCTTGACGACTGCCCAGAACACGTCGCCGGACCCGTGCGTCACGACGGCGAAGTTGAGCTTCGCCTGGGCGCGCCGAGTAGCAGCCGCAGCGACGGGCGTGCCCAGGAGCGTCGTTCCCGCGGCGAGTACACCTCCCTTGACGAACAGGTCGCGCCGGCTGAGCCCAAGCTCCTCCTCGAGCTCGACGAGCTCACGCTCACTCATATCCCTCTCCTTTCTTGATCCTTAGAACTCGTTTCAGAATGACGCTTCGTCGGCACAAGGCTTCGTTTTGAAACGAGTTCTTAGCCCAATCGGTCGTTGCCTATGCCGAGTCGCGAACGATGGACCTCCTCTCCTGGGCGATCACGCGGCCTCGTAGGTCACGCGCCCGACGCGCTTCTGGTGTCGGAGTCGCACCGTTTGCTGTTCCCGGAAGGAGCGATCACACGCCTGCGCGAGGACGAACGCGGCAAGTCCGTCCTCGCCGGTCACGGCCGGGGGCCGCTGCTCGCGAATTGCGGCGGCGAAGCTCTCGAGCTCTCGCGCGTACGCGTGCGGGTAGCGCTCCGTGAAGTCGTCGACCCAATCCACTGCTGCGCTGTTCGGTGTGAGCCAGACGTTGTTGACGCGCCGGTGATCGCCGATGCGGACCGTCGCCCGCGAGCCGAGCACTTCCGTCGAGCACTCGTATCCGTAGCCGGCAACCCGGCTCCCGTCGATCACTCCGAGCGCCCCGCTCGCGAAGCGCAACACGACGACGGCGTTGTCGACGTCGCCCACCTCCGCGAACCCAGGGTCCGAGAGCGCAGCGCCGAATGCCGTCACCTCCTCGATCTCGCCGACGAGCCAGCGCGCTGTGTCGAGGTCGTGGATGGTGACGTCGACGAAGAACCCGCCGGAGTCTCTGATGTAGTCCATTGGCGGCGGCTGCTTGTCGCGCAGTCTAGTGTGGAAGAAGTAGACCTCGCCGAGCTCGCCGGCCTTGATCCGGGCGGCCGCTGCAGCCCAGTCCGGATCAAAGCGGCGCTGGAAGCCGACCTGCAACGAGATGCCCGCTTCCCGCGCCGTGTCGATCGCGGCGAGCGTCGAGGACAGGTCGAGCGAGATCGGCTTCTCGCAAAACACGTGCTTACCGGCCGCCGCGGCTCTTTCGACCATCTCGACGTGCAGCGGGGTCGGCGTCGCCACGACGATGCCCTCGAGGTCGGCATCGTCGAGGAGATCGTCGTAGACCGTCGACCACGCGACGCCGAGCCGTTCGCCGGTGGCCTGCGCAAGCGTCTCGTCTGCGTCGACGACCCGGACGAGGGCGACCGACGCCACGCGGCCGGACAGGTTCTCGGCGTGGAGGAGGCCGATACGTCCCAGGCCTACCAGACCCAGCCGGACCGGGCGGAAGCCCCTTCCCACCTCGCGACGGCTACCGGTACCCATCCTCGGCTGGCAACGTTCTCACAATCCGTCACCCCGCGAAAGACGCCGCACGTTATGCGCCACAGGCTAGGCGGCTTGCAGCTCTGGGAGCGGTGCCATCCGTGAGGCCGCGAACAGCACCGGCGCCGCGACAGCCCGTACCGATCGCGCGGCGAGCGGGAGCGCGTATTCGTGTAGCGGCGTCCAGCGCAACCCATACTCCTCGCGGAGCCGCGGCGGAAGCAGGCCAGCCGTCGCGAGCCGGTGCGCCGGCACGAGCACCCGCATCGGCGTCGGTAGGTCGGCCTCGAAGATCACGGCCGCGACCTGCCGCGCGGGCTCGGTTGCCGACAGTGTCGGGCCGACGAGCTCTGACGTCAGGTACTCGCGAAAGTCCGCGAGCGAGCGAGGAATGACCGAGCGGGACGTGCCGAACAGCTGCGCGACGACGCTCATCTCGCGGTAATAGCGCTCCTCGTCCTCCCGCGGCAGCGGCCGCACGAAGCGGCAGTAGACCTCGAGCGACGCGTGGACGAGCGTCGTGTGCACCCAGAGCATCAACTCCGGGTCGGAGGCGGAATAGCGTGTTCCGGCTGGGAAGCGGCCGAGCCGGGTGTTTGTCGTTCCGGCGACGTGGGCGTGCACCGCGCGCACTATCTCGCCGGCGCGCTCGGCCTCGGCTTTCGTCCCGAAGGCGATCAGGTAGAGCGCGCGCAGCGTGCGCACGAGCCTTCGCCAGAGGTCACGCTCGAAGTCGGAGTGCTGCACGACGCCCGCCGCGACGAGCGGGTGCGCGACCTGAAGCAGCACCGCCGGCCCGCCACCGAGGAACGGCGTCACGGGTGAGTTGCCGATCCGCCGAATCACGCTCTCCGGGGAGAAGTAGCCGTCGCGGCTCACGAGCCGCTCCGCGTGGGTACGGATGCGGGACGCCACGATGAAGTTCTTAGGCCGGACTCGGCAAGCCTTCGATCGCGCGGAGCGCGCGGTTCATCTCATCCTCGTCGAGGGCGACGTCCTCCAGCTTGCCGGCGAAGTAGCTGTCGTAGGCGCCCATGTCGAAGTGGCCGTGGCCGGACAGATTGAACAGGATCGTCCGCTCCTCCCCCGCCTCGTCCGCTGCCTTCGCCACCTGCAGCGTTCCGTGAATCGCATGCGCGGCCTCGGGCGCCGGGAGGATTCCTTCGCTGCCCGCAAACAGGACGGCGGATGCGAAGACGTCGTTCTGGAGATATGCCTCGGCGCGAATCAGCCCGTCGCGCACGAGCTGTGAGATGAGCGGTGCGACCCCGTGGTAGCGGAGCCCGCCGGCGTGGATCGGGGCCGGGACGAAGTCGTGGCCGAGCGTGTGCATCGCGACGAGCGGCGTCAGCTTGCTCGTGTCGCCGAAGTCGTACGCGAAGAGCCCACGAGTCAGCGTCGGACAGGCAGTGGGCTCGCAGGCGAGCACGTCGATCTCGCGTCCGGCGATCTTCTCGCGCAGGAACGGAAAGGCAAGGCCGGCGAAGTTCGACCCGCCGCCGACGCAGCCGATGACGACGTCGGGGAAAGCACCCGCGAGCTCCATCTGCGCAAGCGCCTCCTGGCCGATCACCGTCTGGTGCAGGAGCACGTGGTTGAGGACGCTCCCGAGCGAGTACGCCGTGTCATCCCGTCCGGCGGCGTCCTCGACCGCCTCCGAGATCGCGATCCCCAGGCTTCCGGGCGAGTCCGGGTGCTCTGCGCGGATCGCGCGTCCGGACTGGGTGTCCTCGGACGGGCTCGGCACGATCTCCGCGCCCCAGGCCTGGATCATCGAGCGCCGGTTCGGCTTCTGCTCGTACGAGACCTTGACCATGTACACCTTGCACTCGAGGCCGATCAGCTTGCAGGCGAACGCGAGCGCACTCCCCCACTGGCCCGCACCGGTCTCGGTCGACAGACGCGTACGCCCTTCCTGCTTGTTGTAGTAGGCCTGCGCGACCGCGGTGTTCGGCTTGTGGCTCCCAGGGGGGCTGACCCCCTCGTACTTATAGAAGATGCGCGAGCGGGTCCCGACCGCCTCCGACAGCCGCCGCGCGCGGTAGAGCGGTGTCGGACGCCAGAGGCTGTAGAGCTCGAGCACTTCCTCAGGGATGGCGATCTCCGGCTCCTCGCTGACCTCCTGGCCGATGAGCTCCATCGGGAAGAGCGGAGCGAGATCGTCCGGCCCGACAGGCTGCCCCGTGCCCGGATGCAGCACCGGCTGTGGCGCCGTGGGCAGATCCGGGCGGATGTTGTACCAGCGACGCGGAAGCTGCGATTCCTCGAGGAGAAACTTCGTCTGGCTCGCGGCGCGGGTGCGCGTCTGCTGCACGCCGCGAGCATAGACAGTCGGCTCGATTTTTGCCCGTCCGACAGCTACCTTGGCGGAGGTGAAGCGCGCCGTCGCTCTCACGGTCGCCGCCGGGGCTCTGGTCGCCCTGGTCACGGCGATCGCCTCCGGCTCGCGTGGCACCGGTGCCGCCACGGGCAGGGTGACGCCGACGTGGACGGACGTCGCGCCGATCTTCGCCGAGAAATGCGCCGGCTGTCACACCACCGGCGGGATTGCTCCATTCTCGCTCACAAGTGCTCGGTCGGCCGCCGCGTATGCGCGCGCCATCCTCGCCATGACCCAGCGCGGCAAGATGCCGCCGTGGATGCCTGGTCGCGACTCCCCCCAGTACCTCGGCCAGTCGCGGCGGATCCTGACCCCCGCCGAGAAGAGCCTGATCGCGCGCTGGGTGCGCGGGGGTGCGCGCATCGGAGCAGGCGGCTCCATCGCGCCGATCGGCGACGGCAGCAGCGCGCCCGGAACGAGCATGACGCTCACGTCCGCGAAGCCGTATCTGCCGAGAGCAGCCGTCGGCGGCATGGACGACTATCACTGTTTCCTGCTCGAGCCGCACCTGACGCAGGATGTCTTCGTGACAAACGCGATCGTGCAGCCGCAGCGAGCATCGATCGTCCACCACGTGATCCTGTTCGAGGCCGCCGGCCGCAACGCTGTCGAGGCGCGGCGGCTGAACGAGCAGTCCGGCGGCAACGGTTGGACCTGCTTCGGCGGCCCCGGCTTGTCCGAGACGAATCCGGACGCCGACGCCGCTGCGAGCGACCGTGGGTACCGGGCCACACGACGAATGACACCCCCGCCGGCACCGGCGTGCTCATGCACGCGGGCGCCGCCGTCGTGATGCAGGTGCACTACAACCTCATCCACAAGGCGAAGCGCGATCGCTCGCGTACCGTCCTCCGCACCGTTCCGGCCGCCGGTTCGCCGCTCACACCCCTCGACACGATGCTGATCCCCGCGCCGGTCGAACTGCCTTGCCCGCGCGGCGTGCGCTCGCAACTCTGCTCGCGCGACTTTGCCGTTCGCGAGGAGGCCCGGAAGTATGGGTACAACGCCTCGCTGATCCCATTTGGCTTGCTCTACCTCTGCGGCAAGTCACTCGCCGACTATCCCCGCGCGCCGGCCAGCGTGTCGTCACTGAAGACGACGTGCGACCGCCGCGTCAACCGGCCGCTCCGGATCTACGGCGTCGCCGGCCACATGCACTTACGGGGGTTCGACATCCGAGTCGATCTCAACCCGGGAACGCCGAGTGCGCAGACGCTCCTGCACATCCCGCACTGGGATTTTCACTGGCAGGACGCGTATTACCTCGCGCAGCCGGTCGAGGCGAACGTCGGCGACACGATCCGTGTCACGTGCCGGTTCGACAACTCGGCGAAGCGCCAACCGGTGGTGATGGGCAAGCGGCTGAAGTCTCGGTATGTCCTCTGGGGCGAGGGGACAACGGACGAGATGTGCCTCGGCCTCCTGCAGGTCGCAACTCGCTAGCGCCGACGTTCAATGGCCGACGCGGATTGGGCGAGGCAGAGCGGCCTGGTTTCCACTCCGCGCTCCTGCGCGAGGACCGAGATTGCGCAGTCGACGCTCTTCCGACGGCGGTTGAGAATCGACGTCGTGAGGGGAGTCGTACTACTCGCGCTCAGCGTGCTCGCAACGGTTGCCTGTGCTGGATCGGAAGGGCTGGAGACAAAGACAGCAGCACCGATCGCGTTCGTCCATGGCGACGGCACGATCTACCTGGTGAAGGCGGACGGTAGCGGTCGGCACAGACTGCCGATGCGAAGGCATCGATATATTTCGAACGTCGCCTGGTCGCCTGACGCGCGAAAGATCGCCTACGACTCGAACGAAGGCATCCTCGTCGTCAACGTCGACGGCGGTGTCGTGCGCTTGCTGTCGAGGACGGGCTTTGAGTTGCGGCCCGCCTGGTCGCCGGACGGACGGGAGATCGCCTTCGATCAGAACGAGGATGGCTACTCCTCGATCTGGGTCGTTCGTACCGGCGGCGGTCACGCACGCAGGCTGACTCCCGGAGTTGAGTTTGGTGGACCCGTCTGGTCGCCTGACGGACGGACAATGCTACTGACACACCGCTACAACGGTTTGTACTCGATCAAGGTCAGCCCTAATAGTCCGCGGAGACTGGTCCCGGTGATCGGCGGAAGACAGGCTTTAGCAGAGTGGAAGTTCGGCGACTCGAGCACCACTGTCGCATGGTCCCCGAACGGCAAGCAGATCGCGTTCCTCACGCGGACGGAACTGTGGGTCATGAAAGCCGACGGCACGGGAAGGCGCGTGCTCCTTCAAGGTCCTGACAGGACCAACCGCGATATCGCCTGGTCACCTGACGGCCGACGTCTCGCCATGGCACGTCACGACGGTGACTGGGAGATCTTCGTCGTGAACCTCGACGGGGGTGGCACGCGCGAGCTCACGCACAACCAGCGCGCAGACGACCGAGATCCGTCCTGGTCGCCGGACGGGCGTGCAATCGCGTTCACGAGCGACCGCGATGGCAATACGGAGATCTACGTCATGAATGGCGACGGCAGCGCCCAGCGAAACATCAGCCGCAGCCCGGGAGACGACCACTCCCCGGTCTGGGGGCCCAAGGGCTAGTCATCCGTCGGTACTCGCACGACGGGAGACACGGGCCCCCACACGCTGGCAGGAACCGTTGCGCTGCTCGTAACCAGACGAGCCCTCATGGCCCAGGGCATCCTCGAGCCGCCTATCTCAGTGACGCGTGCGCCTCCCGCAAACGTCTCCACTGATCAGTCGTTTCTTCTCGCCGAGCGACGTCCAGGTCAGCAGGACGTTAGATCCATACGGTTCTTGTGCGACCCAGTAGACCGCCAATACTCTCTTGGACCGAGGATCGCAGATGGTGCGGATCTCCTATCCCGCTGCCGACGAGTCATGAGCGAGCTCCACAAGGGCGAGCTGGTGGCGTCGAACGACAACGCCGACAACGCCTACAGCTTTGCGTGGGAGGTCAGCGTCGGCGTCGACGGCAGCGTCCGCGGCACGATCTCGTCGGCGCAACATCCGGAGACGCTGTGCGCGTCGGAGATCCTCATGCGTCCCGACCCGCGACATGGCTCGGAAAGCGGCCTGCTGCTCGGCGTCGGCCTTCGCGCCCCGGCCGCTAACGGAAGACGTCGAACGCGCCCTCGCCGCCGAGGTAGAGCGTCGATCCGTCCGCGCTGACGGCGAGCGCCTGGCCGGTGAACGGCGCGTCAGGGCGCCATCCGAGGACGAACCCGGCGGCGGTGTCGAACATCGCCGCGTCGCGCTCGGCGCGGCCGATATGCGAGAACTCACCCGCTGCGAACAGCAGCGCGCCGTCCGGTGACAAGGCGAGCGCCGTGACTGCGTCGTCGGGATCCGGATCCCAACTGGCGAGCGTGCCGGTCTCCGCATTGACCGCGGCAAGGTTGTTGCGCGCCTTGCCCCCGACGTTTTCGAAGTCGCCGCCGATATAAAGCACGGTGTTGTGGAGTGCAAGGGCTGAAGCGTTGCCATCGATCCCGGTGTCCCAGCCGGTCGCAAGCCCGGTCGCCGTGTCAAGGACTCCGACGCCGCGACGAGATGCGCCGCCAATCGACGTGAAGTCGCCGGCGACGAACAACTGGTCGCCAGCCGCGACGATCTCGCGGACGAGCGCGTTCGCGCCCGAGTTCCACGACAAAAGATCGCCGCTTTGCGCGTCCATTGCGGCGAGCCGCTTGCGCGTCTTGCCGCCAACGTTCGAGAATGCGCCGCCGATATAGATTGTCAGCCCGTCCGCGGCGGCCGCGATCGTGGCGGCGAACGAGTTGAGCTGCCCGCCCCACGGTGCGAGCGACGGCGTCTGTACATCGACGCGCGCGAGACTCTGCAGCCCCGAAGCCTGCGCGATCGTGAAGCGGCCGCCGACGTACAGCGTGCGCGCGTCCGGGGCGAGCGTGAGCGCGCGCACAGTGCCGCTGAGCGGCGGGCGCCAAGACGCGAGCGTGCCACCGTCGGCACTCAGCAGTGCGAGTCCGTCGCGACGCGAAGCCCCGACGGTGCGGAACGCGCCGCCGGCGAACAGGCGACCTGGCAGCGCAGCCGGCACGAGCACGTTGACGGACGCGTCGGCGCGCGGGTCCCAGCTTGTAACCGCGCCTTTCGCGGCATCGACCGACGCGAGGTTCAAGCGCTGCGCTCCGCCGACCGACTCAAACTCGCCTCCGAGGTAGATCTGGTTTCCGAGCGGTAGCACGGCGTGGACCGTGCCGATGACGTTCGCGTCCCACGCGGTCGCATTCGCAAAGGTTGGGTCGAGCGCCGCGGTCGCCCGCCGCGACCTACCGCCGATCGAGGTAAACGTGCCGCCAACATAGACGCGTGAGCGGGCGACGGCAATGACATCGACCGCACCATTTGATTGCGGGTTCCATTTGGTGACCGCGCCACTGTGGGCATCGACCGCGCCGAGGTGGCGGCGATCGCGCCCGTCGAGCCGCGAGAAGTCACCGCCGACGTAGACCGCCCGTCCGTCGCGCGAGAGCGCAAGGTCGTAGACCTCGCCGCCCGACGAGGGGCGCCACTTAGTTGGCTTCGCCGATTTCACGTCGACCGCGGCGAGGCTGTTGCGCGGCTTGCCTCCGACGCGCGCGAACCTTCCGCTGAAATAGAGCGTGCGCTCATCGCGGCTCACCTCGAGCACGTCGACGTCCGCAAAATCCTTTGGTTTTTTCCCCGCGACGTTGGGCCTCCATGCGAGCGCGCGTCCTGTCCGCGCGTCGATTGCCGCGAGCCTCGCGTGCGGCAGGCCGGCAACCTTCATGAAGTCCCCGGCCAGGAACACCTTCCGTCCACTGCGCGCGACTGCCGCGACCGTCCCGTCCGTCGTCGGGTGCCACTTCGGATCGACGGTTGCGTCGGCGCGAAGGTGGACGAGGCGCGTCTCGCCTTCATCGGCCTCAGTGACGAGAAACCAGCCCCGCTTGCCGTCAGACACGGCCGCCACAACCGGTTCATTGACCGTCAGCGGCCGATGCAGGACGCCCACCCCGGCCTTGAGCGCGACCCACGACCCTGTCGGTCGCCCAAGCAGCCTGAAGCTGCCGCCGACGTAGACGCCGCCGGGCGTCGCGGCCACCGCGTACACGCTCCCATCAGTCACCCACGCCTGCACCGGCTCGTCCGACCGCAGAGCTGCGCGACCGACCAGTTCAGCGGCTGCCTGACGTGTCGCCGCGAACGATGATGCCTTGACCGCGGGCGCGTGTGCAGTCGCTCCCGCCACAATGAGCAACAGCACGAGGACGACTAGCGCTCCGAGCTGACGGCGGAGGATCGTCATCGAGCGCTCGTCGAGGTTGCGGACCATGATCGCGCCCTGGGACGAGCTCGACGGGTAGTACTGGCCGGAGAACGTCCGAGGTGCTGGAAGACGATCTGTTGCCCGTCGGCGGTCCAATTCGGATATCGATTGCGACCGCTGAGATTAGTCACGGCGTGCTGGCTCGAGCCGTCCGCGTCCATCACCCAGATCTGCATGCTGTCGCCGGCGGCGCGGGCGAAAGCGATCTGCCGCGCGTCTGGCGACCAGCGTGGGTCGATGTCGCTGATCTTCCTCCCGTCGTGGCGCGTCAGGTTCCGACGGTCAGTCGCGTCGGGATTCATCGTCCAAATCTCATCCTCTCCGGCATGCAGGCGTCCCGAAGACGATCTTCCGTTCGTCCCCGGAAGGCTCGCGGACGCGGTGGGCGTCGCAGCGAATGCCGTGGCCACGACGATGGCTGGAACAAGTGGCATGCGCATGTACACGTCCCCTTGGGTCGTGAGCGCTGGCCGCGGCGCCCAATGTCTGATCGTTTGAAGCTACGAGCGGCCGCTAACCGGCCGCTAACCTCCTTTGTGTCGATCAGGACAATGTTCCCGCCGCTCAGCGGTATTGACATCCGTAGATTCCCGCACAACTGAGAGCGCCGACTCGCCGGGTCATTCATCGCGCCGACTGGGGTCGAGGCGCCCATCCCGCCTCGAACGCGAGCAATGAGCACGGAGATGGGAGTCTGAGTCGCCTGCCGACCTGCACTCGCAGGCGTGCGCTCTAGTTTTGGTCCAGTCTCATTCGCTTATGAACCCGACTTGAAGGGTGGGATTTCGCGATCCCTACCCGCCCAGACGGGCCCAGCGCTCAGGTGTCCACGAAAGGGGGGCACTCCAACTGCGGGGCGCTGGTGTCCTAGGGTAGATCAGGTAGGCGCGTCCACGTCTGGCCGTGGTCGCGGCTCGAGAAAATCGCAGTCTTGGTCCAGGCATAGAGAGTTCCGTCTTGCTGCTGGACGATGATGCCGTCGATGTCGGCGGGTAGGCCGCGCATTCGTTGCCAATGCCCACCCCCATCCGAGATACGGAACGCGTGGCCATCGGCCAGTGCGTAAGCAAGGTCCGTCCGTCGACTATCAGCCAGCACACGACCGATGAACGTTCCGCTCAACCCGCGTGGGGCCCAACCAGAGCGTGGAGTACCTGCAGAGACTCCGCGGAAGCGCGAGCCAACCCACAGCGTCACATGATCCGGGCCGAGTGCGATCGAGGTAATAGATCGTCTCTGCATTGGGCGAGGAGACGGCCACGTCCGTGACGGCGAGACCGCAGGTCAGACGATGCCAGGACGATCCTCGATCGCTGCTGCGAAAGAGGGCATTCGACGCAGCAAAGAGAACATCTCGCTCGCCGACAGAGGCGTAAAGGCGACCCGGGGAACGAGGGGCAACGTGGCGCCACCGCCAGGCCCTCTCGCGATTGCCCACGTAGAAGTTCCGATCATCCGTCGTTACATAGATGCGACCGGACTGCGCGGATGAGGCCCGAACCGACTCGATCCCCCGGCCGAACGCCGGCAGCGGCGATGGCACCTCCGACAGGCAGCCGCTGTTGTCAGTGCGCGAAAGGGCAAACGCGCCGAATGCGGCGAAGACCGACAGTGCCAGGGCCACGAGGAAGAGCGATACAGCGTCTGCGGCGTTTCAAGAACGATCGGATGGATTTATCGGCGGGCTGGGCCGTCTTCAATACTCGTTACTGCACTCGGAGTAGTGCAAACCGCGCTAGCGCGACAATTGAGACAAGAGCTCACGAGGCGCGGTAGATCCCTTCGCCTTCAGCTGCGAGCCGCGCGAGCTCGAGCTCGGCGAGCGCCGCTGCGACCTCTCCGGCCGCCAGCCCGCTGACGCGCACGAGCTCGTCCACGCTCGCCGGTAGTCGTTCAAGCAAAGAGGCGGCGGCTTGGCCGACCTCCGGCCGCGTAGGCTCCGGCGCCGCAATTCCGAGCGCCTCCAGCACGTCGGCCGCAGCCGTAAGGGGTATCGCTCCGAGCCGCAGCAGCGCGTTGGTGCCCGCCGAGAGCGACGAGGTGATCTCGCCTGGGACGGCGAAGACGTCCCTCCCTTCCTCCAGGGCGAAGTCGGCCGTGATCAATGCGCCGCTGCGTTCGCGCGCCTCCACCACGATCGCCGCGGTGCAGAGACCCGCGATGATCCTGTTGCGGGCCGGGAAACGCCACGGCGCTGGTTCGACCCCGGGCTCGTACTCGGACACGAGCAGCGAGCGCTCGGCGATCGCGCGCGCCAGTGAGGCGTGCGCGGCCGGATAGTCGCGGTCGATGCCGCAGCCGAGCACGGCGACGGTGTGTCCTTGCGCGTCGAGCGCGCCTCGGTGCGCCTCCCCGTCGATGCCGCGCGCCATGCCGCTGACCACGACGACTCCGGCGGCGGCAAGCTCACGACCCAGCATGCGCGCGACCTGCGCGCCGTAGGGCGAGCAGGCCCGCGCGCCGACGATCGCCACGGCGGGTCGCGTCAGCAGATCCGGTTCGCTCGCGCCGCGTAGGTAGAGGCGGGCCGGTGGGTCGTGGATCGCGCGCAGCAGCGGCGGCAGGTCGCGCCTGCGCAGGATGGTCACGCCGCAAGCCCGGACGGCGGGCGATAGGCAAGCGCCTCCGCGACATGATCCGGCTGCACGGACTCGCTCTCCGCCAGCGCGGCGATCGTCCTCGCGACTCCGGCAACCTTCGCGCGTCCGCGACCGGACAGGGGCAGGCGCTCGACCGCGCGTGTCAGCAGGGCGTCGGCCTCGGGCGTTCGCCGCGGCCGTGCTTCGGCCAACAGCAGCCTCGCCGCGCAGACGCGGGCACGCACCGCCTCCGAGCCCTCGGAAGGCGCGGCCGCGAGCTCGGTCGCCCGCGGGCGCGGCACGGTCACGACCAGATCGAAGCGGTCGAGCAGCGCCCGCGAGAGCTTGTCGCGGTAGCGAGCCAGCCGCTGCGCGGAGCACGAGCACTGCGCACCCGGATCGCCTCGTGCTCCGCAGGGACAGAGGTTCATCGTCCCGACGAGCTGGAACCTCGCCGGGAAGTGAACGCTCCCGGCCGCGCGAGCGACGACGATCTCGCCGTCCTCGAGCGGCTGACGCAGCGCTTCGAGAGCTGGTCGCTGGAACTCCGCCAGCTCGTCCAGCAGGAGGACGCCCCGATGGGCCAGGCTCGCCTCGCCGGGGCG
>WNGA01002644.1_pt1 | contig 35454 bp, 38 predicted proteins | sample 5400061 | NCBI WGS metagenome assembly WNGA01 (sample SAMN13153366, study PRJNA577476) | soil metagenome | isolation source: 100 cm soil or saprolite under grassland replicate 2 | place: USA:California | collected 2016-06-15
CTCGGGGCCGACGATGATGTGCTCGGTGGCCCACGGCGAAGAGCGCGACGACGCCCTCGCGCTGCTGCGGGAGAAATACCCGCAGTACCGCGCTGAACCTGCCCACGGCCCGGTGCTCGCGGTCGACGGGACCGAGGTGCGCGAATGGTCAGGGGCGACTGGATCTGCCTAGTAGAGACCGTCTGCGAACCGCGCGAGTCGGTCGATCGCCTTGACGGCACACCGCTCAGACGAGACGATCGCCCGACTCAAGCGACGAAAGGGGCACCACCGAATGACCACCATGGCCGAGACGCGCGCGCGAGGCGCGTCATGGGAGCGCTATGCACCGCTTACAGGCGTGTTGGCAGTTGTGCTCTGGGTAATCGGGATCATCGTCTACCAGTCTGCAGTCGACGCGAAGAATCCCGCCACGCTGCTCGACTCGTATCGAAACGAAGAAGGCAGTATCCTGCTCGGCGGCTTCTTCTGGCTGCTGGGAACGTTCTTCTTCTTCTGGTTCCTCGGCAGCCTCCGGGCTCGCCTGGCCGCCCTTGAGGGCGGGGTTCAGCGGCTGACCGCGATCGCGTTCGGCGGCGGCGTCGCCGCGGCCATCTTCGGCTTCGCGCTGCCCGGCCCGGACATGGCCGCCGCGATCGCCGACGGCGCCGATCTCTCCGGGCCGGCTGCGGAAGCGATCCGCGTTGTCAGCGACACGTTCTTCATCGGGGCCGAGATGTCGGCCGCGGTTCTACTGGCCGCGACCGGAATCCATGCGCTGCGCACGCACTTGCTCCCGCGCTGGCTCGCCTGGGTCAGCCTCGTGGTCGCGCTCGCGCTGATCATCCTGCCGATCGGCTGGGCGGCGATGCTCTTCGCGTTCCCGCTCTGGGTGCTCGTCCTCAGCTACCTGCTGTGGAGCGCATCGGCGAACACAACCCCAGCGGGCGCACCCGTTACTACGACACCCTGAGCTAGAGCTCGCGCACGAGTCGGAATGGGCCTGGAGACTCGCGTTTCCAGGCGCACTCCGGCCGTCGATCACTCCAACGGGGGACGAGGAATCTCGTGTCGTCCCCCATACCGAGTCAACCAGCCACCAGCAGCTCGGAGCCTGGGACACGACCATGCGGCGCGACCCTCACAGCCTTGCCCTGATCGGCAGCCCTATCCTCGTTCGCGACGAGGAGCAGCCGCTTGGGTCCTCGCGGACAGGCGAAACCCGGCCGTCGACTCCCGCCGCCGCGTCATCCGGGCTGGACGAGCGCGTCGTGATGCTCGTTATCGCTTTGGCGGTCGCCGCCTGCGCCGGGTTGATCGCTACATCTCAGGGCCTCCTGGCCACCGCATCGAAGCAGCCCGCGCAGGTCGCGACGCTCCTCGCGCTCACGCTCGCGCTCCAGATGTTCTCGGTCCAGGTCTACGGCCGCGGCAGCGTCAGCGTCTCCGCCATCGGCGTCCTCACGAGCGCATTCCTCTTCGACACCGGTACGGCGATGGCGGTCGCCGTCCTCGCCGCGGTCGCCCAGTGGATTCGGAGCCGCAGCCAGCTCTACAAGTTGGTCTTCGACGCGTCGAACTTCGCGCTCGCCGCCGCGGCGGCTTCGCTCGTCTTTCAGGCGTTGGACGACTGGCGCCTCCCTGCCGCAGTGTTGGCCGGGCTCGTCTACGCCGCCATCAACAACGGCCTCCTCTGCCTCGCGATGAGCCTGGCCGAGCGCACACCCGTGGCGACGATCTGGTTCGAACGCCTCCACTGGGCGCGCTTCCACTTCGCGATGTTCGGGCCGCTCGCCCTCGCCGCGACGATCGCGTACGAGCAGATCGGAACGGCAGGGCTTGTCGCCTTCGCACTGCCGCCAGCGCTGATGATCCTCTCCGTTCGTCAGTACCTCGAGCGCACGGCCGCGGCGGTGGAGGAGGTCCGGGAGGCAAACCAGAGTCTTCGCCGCGCGCACAAGGACACGATCGCCGCGCTCTCACGCAGCATGGAGGCGAAGGACCTCTACACGGGCGGCCACACCGAGCGGGTAGCTGCCGTTGCCGTTGGACTCGCACGCCGGCTCGGCTTTCGGGACGAGGAGCTCGAGGCGATCGAGATCGGCGCGCTCCTGCACGACATTGGCAAGATCGGGATTCCGGAGCACGTCCTGAGCAAGCCGGGGAAGCTCACCGAGGACGAGTGGGAGCTCATCAAGACGCACCCCGTGATCTCCGACTACATCCTTTCGGAGCTCGACCTCCACCCCTTCGTTCGTCAGTGCGCGCGCTCGAGCCACGAACGGATCGACGGTGCCGGCTATCCGGACGGTCTCAGCGGCGAGAACATTCCGTTGCCCGCCCGGATCGTGCTCGTCGCCGACGCCCTCGACGCCCTGACGAGCACACGCTCGTATCGCGCCGCCCGGCCCTTCCTCGGCGCGCTGGCCGAGATCCGCGCTCACACGGGGACGCAGTTCTGTCCGCGCGTGGTTGCTGCGCTCGAGGAGCTCTGGCGCACGGAGCCGGGCGTCTTCGGTGCCGAGCTTCTGAAGCCCGTTCGCGTCGCTTGACGCTCACGCCGTCGCGGTCGCGGGCTGCGGCGACGGTCGCAGCGTGACCTGAACGACGATCGCACCCACGAAGAGGAAACCCGCGGCGACGGTGATCGCCTGCGCCGACGACGCGACGGCATCCACGACCGGCGCCAGCGCCACCGCGCCCAGCATCGTCGTCCGCCAGATGGTCGACCCGACCCCGAACACTCGTCCCTGGTAGCCGGCGTCGGCCTCTTGGTGGATGGCCGTCATCATCACGACCTCCGTGAAGCCGTTCGCGACGCCGAACGCCGTCAAAAGGAGGAGCGCAATCACGATGCTGCCGGACCAGGCAAAGGCGAAGAAGAGGCAGCCCATCGCGGCGAGCCCGGCTCCCAGCCACCTGGGCTCGACCCGTTCGGCGATCGCACCCGTGAGTGCTTCCCCGGCGATCATGCCGCAGGCGAGCGCCGCAAGCGCCCAGCCGTAGCCGCTCGCACCGAGACCCAGGCCCGTCGTGAACTTCGGCAGCGTCGCATTGACGAGCCCGGTTGCGAGCGTGCCCAGCGCAAACCCGCCCACGACGACCGCCAAGGCCCGCCGGCCGAGCACGTAGCGGAGTCCGTCGATCAAGCCGCCGCGCTTGCTTGTCTCTCGGCCGCCCTCGTCCGCGACTCGAATCCGCGCGAACAGGAAGAGGGCGATCCCGTAGCTCGCGAGATTCGCGGCGAGCCCGGCCGCTGCACCGCCGAAAGCGAGAGTGAGCCCACCCGCGACGGCACCGAGAGCCATCGCAGCCTCCTGCCCGACCGCGTGGATCCCGTTCGCGGCTGCAAGCTCATCCTGCTCGACGGTCATCGGGATCAGCGCGTTGCCCGCGACGGTCGAGACCATCGAGACCAGGCCGCAGAGACCGACGAACGCGAAAACGATCGGCCGCGAGCCCGCCATCACCCCCACGAGCGCACCGGCGATGGTCGCTGCGCAGGCGGCCTCGCTCCAGACGAGCACGCGTTGCCGCGGCAGCCGGTCGACGAGCGACGCCGCAAGGCCGCCCCCGACGATGGGCGGCACGAGCCTGATCGCCATCAGCAGGGCAACCTGCGCAACCGAAGAGGTCGACTGGTACACCCAGCCGACGAGCACCGCCACCATCAGCCAGTCGCCGAGGTACGAGATGCTCTTGCCGAGCGCGAGCCTGCGGAACGACGGAGACCGGAGCGGGCGCTCGAGCCGCTCCGGCATCAACCTCGCTGCTGCCCCTGTCAGGGCAGCCATCTGATCGACCGAACGACGGGCGGCGCCGAGGCGCCGCCCTCCCCCTCGTCCGACGGCTCTAGCTCCAGCTGCTGCTGCGCCTCATGATTCCTCCTTTCGGGCTTCGGGACGGCCGCGACGGCGACGGCCGTCCCGCCCGTGATATTGGCGCGCTCGACGGTGCGGCTTGCCGGCGCGCCTGCCGCAGACTTGTTGTCAGGCGACGAATTCACGCTGCGATCGTGGCTCCGGGCGCTGAAGAAACGCTGAAAAGGCGCTCGAATCGTGCTATCACCCACCGATGGCGGCTCAGTTCAGCCTCCTCGGTCCTCTCTCCGTGACCCTCGACGGAGCACCGATTGCGCTCGGAGGGCAGAAGCGTCGCGCGCTGCTCGCCGTCCTGCTCCTGGACGCAAATCACGTCGTCTCGCGCGATCGCCTGATCGACGCGCTGTGGGGGGAAGATCCGCCGGACACGGCGCGCAACACGATCCAGGTTTACGTGTCGCAACTGAGGAAGCTCCTGCCGGAAGGCGTCCTGGAGACCGCAGCTCCCGGTTACAGGCTCGTCGTCGAGCCCGAGGCCGTCGACCTCTTCGAGTTCATGCGGCTGAGCGAGGAGGGACGGACGGCGCTGGGAGCGGGCGACGCGCCTGGCGCTGCTGACGCCCTCGAGGCAGCGCTCGCGCTCTGGCGTGGGGCACCGCTCGCCGATTTCGCGTGGGAGCCCTTCGCCCAGACGGAGATCGTCCGGCTCGAGGAGCTTCGCCTCGCGGCCCTCGAGGATCGAATCGAGGCCGATCTCTCGCTCGGGCGGCATGGTCAGCTGATCGCGGAGCTCGAGCGCCTGGTCGCCGAGCACCCGCTCCGAGAGCGGCTCCGCGGGCAGCTGATGCTCGCGCTCTATCGCTCCGGGCGACAGGCGGATGCCCTCGCGGTCTACCAGCGCGCGCGGCGGACCATGGTCGACGAGCTCGGAATCGAGCCGGGCGAATCACTCAGGCGGCTCGAGCGATCGATCCTGGCCCATGACCCTTCCTTGAATGCACCGCAGGCCGGCGCGACGTCGCCGCGCCGCGTGCCCACTCCGCCGACTCCGCTACTCGGCCGCGAACGCGAGCTCGCCGCGCTCGCCGATCTCGTCCGCAACGAGGACACGCGGCTGGTCACGCTCACCGGAACCGGCGGCATCGGCAAGACCCGCCTGGCGCTGGAGCTCGTCCGGCGACTCGCCCCGGAGTTCCACAACGGATCGGCCGTCGCGACGATCGCCACTCTCCGCGACCCCGCGCTCGTCACGCGCGCCATCCTCGAAGCGCTCGAGATCCCCGAGGTGGGCCGGGACCCGGAGGAAGAACTCATCCGGGTGCTGAAGGACTCTGAATTACTCCTCCTGGTCGACAACTTCGAACAGGTCTTGCCGGCCGCCCGGAACATCGCGCGCTTGCTCGAGGCCGCGCCGGCGCTGAAGCTGATCGTCACCAGCCGCGCGCCTCTTCACGTCGCGGCGGAGCGAGAGTTCCCGGTGCCGCCGCTCGCCGAGGACGAGGCGGCAGAGCTCTTTATCGCCCGCGCACAGGCCGCCAATCCGGACTTTGCGCTGAGCGAGCAAAACGCGGCTGCGGTGGCCGAGCTCTGTGCGCGCCTCGACGGCTTGCCGCTCGCGATCGAGCTGGCCGCGGCGCGAACGAAGCTTCTCCCGCCGACGGCACTGCTCTCGCGGCTGGGAAACAGGTTGGAGCTCCTCACCGGCGGGCGGCGCGACGCACCTCAGCACCAGCAGACGCTCCGCATGACGCTCGACTGGAGCTATGACCTGCTCGATCCCGCCGCGCAGCGACTCTTCGCTCGGCTCGGCGTGTTCGCCGGCGGCTGCACGCTTCCGTCGGCCGAGGCCGTCTGCGACGGCGACGGGTCGGTGCTCGAAGGACTCGCAGCGCTCGTCGACGAGAGTCTCGTGGCGCAGCGCGAGACCGTCGCGGGTGAGCCTCGCTTTTCGATGCTGGAGATCGTGCGCGAGTACGCGCTCGAGCGGCTGTCAACCTCCGGCGAGGGCGAGGAGACTCGCCGTCGGCATCTCGAGCACTTCGTCGTTTTTGCGGAGCAGGCTGAGCCGGAACTGATCGGCGCCGACCAGATCGAATGGCTTGACCGTGTCGACCATGAGCACGACAACCTGCGCGCCGCCCTCGCGTATGCGCTCGAGACTGCCGACTCCTCGTCGGCGCTGCGCCTCGTCGTCGGCGTGCGTCGGTTCTGGCACATCCACGGATATCTGGCAGAGGGTCGTCAGGTGCTGGAGTCCGCGCTTGCCATCACACCTGTTGCGCCGTCGGAGGACCGCGCGAACGCGCTCAACATGATCGGAATCCTTGCGGGAGAGCAGGGAGATTTCGATGCCGCCCGGGTCAAGTTCCAGGCCGCGCTCGCAGATGCCCGTGCGGTCGAGGCGACGCGCTCGATCTCATCCGCGCTCGTCAACCTCGGAAACATGGCGTTCTACGGGGGCGACCTGGACGCGGCGCGAGATCTCTACAAGGAGAGCATCGAGCACTTCGCCTCGCTTGGAGATCTGCGTGGGCAGGCGCTGGCGAAGGAGAACGTGGGGCTGATGGCGCTCACCGCAGACGACGTCCCGGAGGCGGTGACATGGCTGACCGACGCGCTGGAGCTCGCGCGCGAAGTCGGCGACGACCGTGAGGTCGCCGCCGCTTCGCGCTCGCTCGCTGCGGCGATGATCGAGCTCGGCGAGACCGTGCAAGCGACGAATCTGCTCGCAGAGAGCCTCGCGCTCGCCCGTGGGCTCGGCGAGGCGCACGGCATCGCCGTCTGCCTCGAGACATTCGCCGGTATCTCGGCGACGGGGGGCGACGTCGAACGGGCCGCGACGCTGTTCGGCGCGAGTGACGCCGCCCGCGCGTCGATCGGAGCCCAGCGGCAACCGGACCAGCAGATCCTCTACGACCGTTGGCTCGCGCGAACGCTGGCAAATCTCGACACGAACACATACTCGACGCGGTATGAGGATGGACGAGCGTTGACGCTCGACGACGCGTGCGCCCTCGCCCTCGGGCGCGATGCAGCGCTGATTTCCTGAGCTCAGAGCGAGCGGAGAATCTCGCCCAGACCCCAAGCCAGGAGGATCAGCGAGACGGCGACCATCAGCGCGATGGTCGAGCCAGCTGGAGATGGAGCTTGTTCGGGCCGACGCATGCCAGGTCTATCGGCACGCCGGTCTCTCTCCTAGAGGAGCAGACGCTTCTGCCTCAGGGGCGCCAGCGTTTGCCGATGTAGGTCAACACGGCGAACAGCACAGCGGCGAAGGCGATCCCGAGCAGGAGCCAAAGCGCGTTCACGCCGGCATTTGTAGGCATCGAGGCGACCGCGCACCCCGGCCGCCTCGTCGCCCGTTTTCGGTCCTAGCCGTTCTTCTTCGTCTCCTCGATCCGGACGGCTCCGGCAGCCGGTGCGAAGACGGTCGTGTGGCCGTCGTCCCAACGGACGCGCAGCCGCGGCGGCTCCTCGGCGATGACCTCCTCGACGACGCCACTCCGCGGGGACTGCGTGACGCGTTCGGATTCGACCACGATTCGGTCTCCCGCATGCGCTTTCACTGCGCCACCTCCTCGGGCTCGGACTCTACAACGGCGACGCTCGGGCGGCTCGCGCCAGGCGCCTCGCCTGCCGGAGCGGCTCCGGTGTTCGCGTCGCGCCCAGGATCGATCCGACAATGTCCACCGCGGTCTGTGCGTCGGTTCGCCAGGCTGCGTGCACCGCCAGGGGACGCGTGCCGCGGAGCGTACGGAGCCAGTATCCGACGCGCTCGCCGGCGAGCTGGAATGGGCTCGTTGCGCCTCCTTCGTCCGCCGGCCAGTCGCCCTCGGCAAGGAGCAGGCGATGCGTGATGCCGACCGTCGGGATGTCCAGGACGGCGCCGAGCTGGAGAGCGAGGCCGGCGCGGCGCGGGTGGTCCCGGCCGGTTGCGTTGACGAGCAGGACGTCCGCCCCGTCGGCGAGCTCTCGCACCGCGGCCTGGAGGAGCGGGCCCTCGCGCAGGGCGAGCAGGCCCGGCTCGTAGGCGGCGCCCGCCTCGCCTGCGACAGCGGCACTCGCAACGAGTCGCTGGGCGCGGAAGAGCGCCGCCCCCGCCCACCCGCGATCCCCCGCTTCGCCGGGGCCCGTCTTGCCGCGGACGAAACAGACGAAGCAGCCGCCGATCGTGAGCTCACCGGACGGCGTCCACGGCGGCGGCGTCGCGCGTGCCAGCTCCTCCTGCTCTCGGATCAGCTCGTCCGCGGTCGCGGGCCACTCTCGCACGAGGAGTAGCTACCGATAGCGGCCGGCGAAGTCGCGCATCGCGGCTTCATCCGTGAACTGGACGACCGCTCCTTCGGCGCCGGCTTCGAGCATCGACTCGACATTCCCCGCCGCCGTCCGCGGGACGACGCGAAGCTCCGGACCCAGATCTCCGGCTGCGGCGACGGGCGCGGGTCCGACGTCGCGTCGTGGAACGACCAGAACTCTCCCTCGAAGTCGCGCTCGCCGTTCCAGAGCGCGCGCATCAGCCGGATCGTCTCGTCGGCACGCCGGCCGCGCCCGTCGAACTCGACGCCCATGAAGTCGAACTCGTCCTCGTGCCAGCCCATCCCGACGCCGAGCGTGAAGCGGCCGCCGGAAAGCTCCTGGAGCGTCGCGACCTCCTTCGCCAGGTGCATCGGGTGGTGCAGCGGCACGAGCACGATCGAGGTGCCGAGCCCGATCCGTTCCGTCCAGCCGGCGACCCAGCCGAGCGTGACGAGCGGCGCGTAGACGCGCCCATACGGGTCGACCGCCTCCCGGCCGACGATGATGTGCTCGGTTGCCCAGACCGAGTCGAACCCGAGCTCCTCGGCGGCCTCGGCAACGCGGCGGATCCCGTCGGGATTCGAATCGAGCCCGTAGTTCGGCAGGATCACGCCGAAGTGCACGGCCCGAGACTAACGTCGTCAGCAACCCCCAAAGGGCTTAAAGAGGTAGATGAACTCCCAGTACGCGTGCATCTGCGGATCGCTGGGGTCCGGCGAAGGCCGCAGCACGCGTTTTACGCATGCTCGCTTCGTGTTGTAGACCCGAACGACGATCCCCTGCTTACTGAGCGTGGCGTACGGCCTTGCGTCGCCGTTGATGCACGTAACGAGGTTTGGCGAATACTTGCCGCCGTTGAGGCAGCTCCAGAGTCCTCTATCACCGGCAAAAGTAACCGCGTGACCGCGCGGAACGACGATCGCCTCGACGATAGCGCCAGCTGAACCTGCGCCGAGAACCAACCCAAGGAGAGCGAGGCCTGTGACTATCCGGCGTCTCACTGAGATCCACCCCCCTTTCGCGCGATGTCCGGCAGGATCACGCCGAAATGGACGACCGAGACTAGACCAAGCCACGCGCCGCCCACGCTCGCGCCGGGAATGTGAACGGCGCATCAGGCAGCCGCTGCCTGCAGCGCTCACGCAGCTCAATCCGCTGCGCCGATTCGAGTTTCGTTACGTAAGCGCCGGCGGGCCCGACACCGAGAGTGAACGGCTCCCACCACTCCTCGAGGGTCGCGTGCTCGACACGAACCGGAAGAGCAGTCTCCTCCACCTCGCGCAGTCCGGCCTCGACGAAGAGTTCGGCGAGGTGGCCTTCGCGACCGCCCGCGAGGCCCGATTCGTCCTCTGCCTCGGGGTCGACCTCGTGAACCGCTTGCCAGAACGGCGCCAGCGGCGTCTGCTCGCCGGCGTGATCCCAGACGCACGCCGACACCACGCCACCCGCACGCGTGACACGTGCCATCTCCGCGAGCCCGCCGACGGGGTCCGCCATGAAGTGGACGACGAGCTGCGCGAGCGCTGCGTCGAACTCACCGTCGGCGAACGGCAGCTCCTCCGCGGCCGCGCGCCTAACGTCCACTCCAGGATGGCGCTCGCGCGCGGCGGCGACGAACTGCTCCGACGGATCGACGGCCGCGACCTGCGACGCACCGACCCGCTCCACTAGCTCGCTCGTCAGCGCGCCGGGACCGCAGCCGACGTCGACAATGCGCTGTCCTGGTTCCACGCCGGCAAGATCCGCCAACTGCGGCGCCAGCAGAGCCGAGTACCTCCCCATGAAGCGGTCATATGCCTCTGCGCCGACGGCGAAGCTCACAGCCAGACTCTAGAACTGAGGCCTTCCAGTTGCTCCTCGGAGAGGTAGATGTTCGTCCGTTGCAATGGCGACGCCGCTTCGGTGGCTTCTCACCCGGGGCCTGTGCTCGAGGCTGTTTGGCGCGGGGAGATCGACCTCGTCCTGTCCTGGGAGCTCGTCGCAGAGATAACGGACGTCCTTACACAACCGAAGCTCCGTACCTACGACATCAGTCCGGATGCGATCCGATCGCTGCTTCGCTTCCTTGCCCCATCGCTTCCGACCGTCGAGATCGACGTTGTCCCGCGGGATCCCGATGACGCTCACGTCGTCGCAGCGGCGCTCGCTGAGGGTGCAGACGCGATCGTGACGGGCGACGGTGACCTGCTCGCGGACGAGGATCTCCGCAAGTGGCTGCGCGAGCGCGGAGTCGTGCTCCACACTCCCGCGAGCCTGCTGGACGAGCTGTCTTAGAACTCGAATCAGAATGACCGCTGGAGCCTTCTGAAGCAGACGAGGCAGCAGCCGAGCGCGAGGAATGCGTGGTGGATCTCGGCGCGGCGGTCGTAGCGGACGAGTAGCCGCTTGAAGTGGTGCCGCCAGGCGAAGGTGCGCTCGACGACCCAGCGGGCGCGGCCGAGGCCGGAGCCGTGCTCGGTCTGGCGGCGGGCGATCTCCGGCCGGATCCCGCGCTCGCGCAGCTGCCGGCGGTACTTGTCGTGGTCGTAGCCGCGGTCGGCGGTGAGCCGTTCGGGCCGCTGCCGCGGCCGGCCGACGCGGCCGCGCACCGCTGGCACGGCGTCGATGAGCGGGATCAGCTGGGTGACGTCGTTGCGATTGCGCCGGTGAGCGTCCGGGCGAGCGGGATCCCGGTCGCGTCGACCAAGAGGTGGTGCTTGGAGCCGTTTCTGCCTCGATCCACCGGGCTCGGGCCCGTCGCGGCGCCCCCTTTTTCGCCTGCACATGACTGGAATCAGCCACCGCCCGCGACCACTCAAGCTCGCCGGCCGCGCGCAGCTCGGCGAGCAACAGAGCGTGCAGCCGCTCCCACACGCCCGCCCGCTGCCACTCATCCAGCCGGCGATAGCAGGTCGAGCCCGAGCCGAAGCCAAGCTCCAGCGGCAGATGCCGCCACGCGATCCCCGTGTACAGCACAAATAGAATCCCTTGCAGCGCGGCTCGATCGTCCAGCCGCTTTCGACCTGGAAACCGGAAGCGCCGCTCCACCTTCGGCAACAGCGGCTGCACGCGCTGCCACAGCGCGTCCGACACGATCCACGGCGCGATGGCCATCGGCACCCCTCTCAGCTTGACGACGGATGCCGACGGCCTTCGTCGTCGGTCTGCGGGTCCCTGCCCGGCGCGTCCAGCAGGCGGTGCCATCGGTGGACGCGAGTGCGACGGCCGGCTCAAGGGGAAACTGCAACAGCGATGCGGACGCCTCGGACGCTGACACCTGACGACCTTCAGCGGTGCCCGATTTGGGAGGAGATCGGGACCGAGGGCGGCCCCTACGATGGCCGGCTCCGACCAAGGCCAGATCTGTCGGTCGCCGCAGATCCAGAAAGCGAGACGGGAGATTTCATTGTCCACACCGACTTCACCCTTGCGGACGGGAGCGTCGTTACCGGCTACTGCTCGCCAGCACCGGTCGCCGTCATCGAGCTGCGTGGTTGGTTCCGCGGCATCGGTCTGCTCCAGCCCGCCATCGTGCTCGAGCGCGGCCAGGTGCCGTTCTGGTTCGTCGAGGAGCCCGGCCGGCGGGAAATCCTCGCGCTGTACGACACGCTCGAGCGTGGCCCGGAGCAGGTGTTCCCGATCGAGTTCCGAGCACGCGTCGACGTGCCCAGCCACATGTTTGCGACCGGCCGACTCGACGGCTTCTGCTTTCCACGCCGGCCGCCGTTTCTGTCTCCCTTCCCCGCGCTAAACCGCACGCTTCTCGCCGAGCGACTCGGGCACGTCCACTAGCGACGAACGCCCACTCGGCGGAACATGTGCCTCATTTCGATTCGAGCTCTTAGCCGCCGAGTTCGGCAAGATCAGGCCGAAGTGCACGATCCGAGACTGACAACGGCCCGCGTGGCGAGGCTGGCAACGACAGATCCCGACGGCCGGCCGCACCTCGTCCCGATCGTCTTCGCGCTCGAGGGCGATACGCTCTACTCCGCGGTCGACCGCAAGCCGAAGCGCTCGTCGAAGCTGCGCCGGATCGAGAACGCCCGCGCCCGCCCCGACGTCACCATCCTCGTCGACCATTACGACGACGACTGGGGCCGCCTCTGGTGGATCCGCCTCCGCGGCCGCGCCCGCGTACTCGACGAGGGTGAAGAACGAGAACGCGCGCTCGCTTTACTGCGGGAGAAGTACCCGCAGTACCGCACCAAGCCGCCCGACGGACCGGTGCTCGCAGTCGACGTCACCGAGGTGCGCGACTGGAGTGCTTGAGGCACACAAGGGGCGGTGACCGAGCGTGACGCTACAGCTACCGCCCCAAATGTCCGCCCGCGCCCTTAACGCGGAGTCAGGAAACCGGTAACGGTCCCTTCGATCGTGAACGTCCCCACAGGCGAAGGGAAGCTCTGAAGCGGAATCGTGCAGGTGATCGTGTTTTGCAGCGGCGCGGCCTTAGCCGACGTGTCCGTTTCCGTCATCGTCGAGCCACCGGTGGGCGTGAACGTGAAGGTGATGTTGAACGACGTCGGAACGAAGACCGACGTGCTGCCGATGATATGAGCCGGCGTGAACTCGCCGTTGCCGTTTACGACGACGTTGAAGGTTTCCGTGCCGCAAACGGCCTGCAACTGCGTCGCGTTCTTTGCGTTTGTCGGGTCCGCTCCCGCTGTCGGCGCGATCGCGACTGCGGCGAGTGCGCCGCCAACGACTAGGACGAGCAGGCGTCGCTTCATCTCTCCCCCTTTTGGTCGAATTGCCGCCGCCTCGCGTTCCCTGGGCCCGCGCAAGCCAAACCCTCGAACAGCGGAGATCGGTTCTGTGGCGCTACGCGTCCAGGTCGAGAGCGAGCTTCAAGGCCGTACGCAGATGGGCAACCGACTCGGGATCGAGCTCACCGCGGCGATGGCCGACCGCCTGCTTGGGGATCGTGAACAGGTTGTCGCAGTTGACGACGCAATTGCGGTCGATCTCACGCCGGCGCTCCTCGTCCAGCAGCAGGTCCCCGCCCTCCCGCACGTACCGAGTCCCCCACTTTCCGCTCGGTGCGCGCGGCGGGCCCGCGCTCGGCCAGCGCCGCTGCACATTGGGAGCAGAACTTCGCCCCCGGCTCGTTCTCATGCCCGCAGTTGGGACAGACGTTCACACCTGAAGCGTAAGGCGCCTCCAGACGTGAGACCTAATCCAGCGGGATGTTCCGGCTAGACGTATCCGACCAGCAAGAGGATCAGCGCGATGACCAGAATGACCCACAGCCAGTTATTGACGGCGACGCCGCCGATCACCGCAAAGATGATCAGCAGCAGCACTAGGAGCCACAGCAACCCCATGGTTCACCTCCGATCAGCGGGTTTGTTCTTGGCCAAGTACCGGTTTCACGCGTTGTCAAACGCGGAATCGGATACCGAAAGTCGGGCGACCTAGAGGAGGCAAAGATGTCGACAGCAGCAGGTGGCCGCGCTCGAGATCGCGGCATGTGGGCTTCAAGGTGGACTGCGGCGCCGCCTCGGCGTGTCCACGACAGCGAGACCAGGCCGTTCTTCGTCACCAGCGAGTTCCTCGTCTTCGTACTCATGCTGATGGGACTCGGCATTGCAGCGAGCTCGTCACCCAGCGTCGACGCCCGCTTCTTCTGGACCGCCGCGACCGTTGTGAGCTCCTTCTACATGCTCAGCCGCGGGATCGCGAAGTCCGGAAGCCGCAGCCGTGCCTGGGATCCGCGCGAGGACATCGAGGTGGGCCGGGGAGACCGACGCGACTGATTCCAAGCCGGCTTTGGCCGGCGTTTGTACATCAGATCTGATATCCCTGGCTGGATGACGTCCGGGGAACTTCTGCGTGAGGCGCGGCGCCGGCACGGGCTGACGCAGGAGCAGCTTGCCGCCCGTGCTCGCACGTCCCAGGCCGCGATCTCTCGAATCGAGCGCGACCTGGTTTCCCCATCGGTCGACACCCTCGCCCACCTCCTCGACCTGCTCGGAGAGGAGCTCACCCTCGAAGCACGTCCGATCGACTACGGCCACGACGTGACGCTGCTGGAGCAGAACCTGCACCGGACTGTGTCCCAGCGAATCGATCACGGAGCCTCGTTCGCGAACTTCGTCCTGCGCAATCGTGCCGTTGCACGAGCCGGTTAGCTTCGAGCCTAAGCCACAGGAACTCGGCGCAACTCTCAGTGGCGCTCCGCCCGATGCGCCCTTCCCGTTGGATGCAAAGACGCTAAAAGCCGGGGCGCATCTCACTTCGAGACGCCCTACGGAAGCCTCGACATCCTCAGCGATCCGGATGGTGCGCCACCGTACGCACGGCTGAAAGCTGGAGCCGGGGAACCCGCCGAGATTGAGGGTGAGCCGATTCTGGTCGCCTCGCTTGACCAGCTGATCGCAATGAAGGAAGCCTCGGGCCGCACGAAGGACAAGCTGATGGCGACCGAGTACCGCGTCCTCTCGGACGAGCTGCGCGCGCCGAAGGAATAGGTCGGTCCTAGCAAGCTCCCGTCTCGTCGGCGAGCGCGATCTGGGTAATGAGCACGCCGCCTGAGCGCGCGTAGCTCACGAAGGTCGCCTCGCTCCTCGGGTCGCCGTAGATCGGCGAGTACCGGGGAGCATCGACGCGGACATCTGCGAAGCCACGCGGCGGGACACAGACACCGATCTGACGGCTCGTCCCACTCTCGCCGGCATTGCCACGCCAGTCGCTCGCGTTGGAGCTGATGTGAAAGCCACGTGCTGCGACGTCGCTCGGGCCTCGAATGGAGATGGTCAGAAAGCGCAGCGTGGGCCCGGTCTGTCCCGGCGCGGCGAAGACCCTGATCGTGCCCACGACGCGCGGGATCGTCCATCCGTCCCGGTAGAGATCGAACGCCAACCAGTCGGCCCGCCACGGCCTCTCGGTCTCGATGAGCGCGACGCCTCGGTCCTCCCCCAGCGGCTTTCCGGCGAGCCGGAACCTCGTCTCCGCGATGCCCTGGACGACGTACTGGCTCGGCGACACGTTCGCGCGGCCCGTTGACCGGTCGAAGCTCAATGCCACTTTCGGGAACGTCTCAGGCGTGCCCGTGAACGCATCTTCGTAGACCGCTGCACGCTGCACCGAGGCGTTCCAGAACTCGACGTTCCACCAGTACGCGACGTTCTCCCAGTAATTGCCGTACAGGAACGGGTACGGGATCATCGTCACCTTCGTCGTGGGCCCTACCTCTCGGTCGATCCAGTTGAAGACGACACCCTGGTCGAGCGTGAGCGGGCGTCCACTCGTGCCGTCTTTCGTGAACAACCGCGTGAAAGCCAATGCGGTCTGGGCGGGGATCGTCAACGTGGCGATCGCAATGAGCAACACCGCCGCCTGCCGCCCGCGGAGGAGAGTCGAGGCAAGCACGAAGAGCAGTCCTGCGCCGATGGCCAGCGAGCCAAGGAACAGCTGCGCGCCTTGAACCGAGCCCGTGAGGTCGAGCAGACCGTCGTTGAGGAGTGCGACCGGTGAGTCGACATTGAATTTTTGGTAGCGAATCACCGGCACGAGCGCGAGGGCCATCGCCAGCAAGCCCGTGGAAAGGACGAGCGCCCAACGCGACCAGCGCCACTCCCTCAGGAACGCCGCAAACGCGATCAGGATCAGCGGCACGACATAGAAGAGGTAGCGGTCGTGCAATCTCTCCTGGCCGAACCTCAGGTCGTATGAGGTCACTTCGACGAGGAGCGCCGCGATCGTCACGGTTGCGATGGAGGCGAAAGCCTGTTGCTCCCTGCTCCGCGCCCCCACGAGTGTCATGAGCAACCACGCGAGGCCGACGATGAAGGGCAAGATCCCTGTCCCGAGCCCAAGCGGCGCGAGGTGCTCCAGCAGAGAGCGACCCATGCCTTCCGGCAGCAGATTGCCCTCAGCCGTGACCGAATAGGTGCCGAGCGCATTCGACAGCCCGCCTGTCGCAAGGAGAACGACGCCGGCGGTCATCAAGCCGGCGTAGGCGAGTGCGAGTTCTCTATGCGCCGACACGAGCTCCGCCGCGGCGCCCCGCACTCGCATCCAAACCGAGCCCGCCGGAGCGAAGGCAAAGTGATGGATCAGGAGCGTGAGCGGCACGACGACGAGCAGGACTGCGAACTGCGTTCGAGCGAGCGTCGCGACCAGGAGAGCGATCATCAGGAGAACGTCGTGTCGGGCGCGGGGCGTCACGGTGGCGCGTTGCAACGCCAGCGCCGCCCAGAGGAAGACCGGATACGCGACCACCTCGGTCATGAGGAAGGAGGAAAGGGCGATCCAGGGGATACAGACACTCAGCGCTGCAACGAAGTAGGACAGGCGATTGCTTTGCGTCACTCGGCGGGCAAGCAGGAAGGCGGGGATGCTCGCCGAGCTCATGAGAAACGCGTTGAGGACGTGCGCGTCGTGCAGTGCCCCCGGAACGAGCCTGTCGTGGAAGAGCGGTGCGAGCAGGAGCGGATAGAGCTGATTGACGTTTCCGATCAGCTCACCGTGGATTTGCGGAAACGGCGAGTGCTGTTGAACGATGCCGATCGCCAGCCGCTCGTAGAGCAGCTCGTCCGTCATCACGTACCAATCGACGACACGACTCGTCACTGCCGCGAGGCCCGCCCCGAGAGCCAGCCAGAGCGCGGCAACCGGCAGGCCCGCCCGCTGCGCCGCGGCCAGGCGGGAGACCCAGAGAGATCTCTTGCCCTCCCCCAGCTCGGTTGCGGCCGGCGCCTCCAAGTCCCTGCTGGAACCTACCGGCAAAAGGGCGCGGGTCGAGGCGCCTAGTTCGGCGGGATGTTCTGGTTGATCCGGAAGAAGTTGTCCGGGTCGTACTTCCGCTTCAGCGCCTTCAGCCGGTCGTACTTCTCCGCGCCATAGGCGGCGCGGATTCGATCCTCACCTTCCTCGCCGAGGAAGTTCACGTACACCGTGGTGTGCCAGGGCTCTAGCGCCGACCAGAAGTTGCGGACCCACTCACGCTCCTCCTCGAAGCCCTCCGCCGTCGCGGTTGCCGCACCGATGTTGTAGGTGAAGCCGGCATGCCGCCCGCCGAACGCGGTGTCGTCCTCCCCCACCCGCGAGACCGCGCCGCCCGTCTGCCAGATCGGGAACGACGTCAGCGGCGACTTGATCCGCAGCGAATGGTCGACGGTGATGTCGATGATCTCATCCGACAGCTCCGGCACGTCGCAGCTCTTGAAGTAGTACCAGCGGCCCGGCACGAAGCTGGGGTCGAACATCGCCTGGTGCGTGAGGAACGGCTTCGGCGCGCAGACGTCAGCGACGGGCGATCCGAACGCCTTCAGCGGCGCGATGAACCTCTCCCCCTCCTCCAGGTCGCCGGCCCAGCAGCAGATGACCATCACGACCGGCTTGCCGTGCAGCTCCTCCGGGACGAACGGCAGCGGCGGCGCCTTGCGGTGGACAACGATCGTCATCAGCTCGTCCGGCGCGTCCGCGACCCAGTCGCGGTAGAAGCGCAGCACCTCCGCTGAATCCTCCATCTTCCAGAAGATCGGCCCCGCGAGCACCGTCGGCCCGAGCGGGACGCAGTTGAACTCGAACTCCGTGACGATGCCGAAGTTGGAGCCGGCGCCGCGCATGCCCCAGAAGAGGTCGGCGTTCTCGTCCGCGCTCGCCTTCACGAACTCGCCCTCGGCCGTGACGAGATCGACCGACCGGAGCTGGTCGATCGAGAGCCCGTGCTTGCGCATGATCCAGCCGATGCCGCCGCCGAGCGTCAGCCCGGCGACGCCGGTGTGCGTGACGATCCCCGAGGGAACGGCCATTCCGAATGTCTGCGTCTCGCGGTCGAGCTCGCCGAGCAGCACGCCGGCCTGCACTCTCGCCGTGCGCGCCTCCGGATCGACCCGGACGCCCTTCATCAGGCTCAGGTCGATGAGGAAGGCATCGTCAGCGACGGATAGGCCCGGGAAGCTGTGCCCGCCGCTGCGGACGGCGACCGGGAGGCCGTGCCCGCGGCCGAGCTTGACGGCCGCGATCACGTCCGCGACGCCGGCACAGCGCGCGATCAGCGCCGGGCGCTTGTCGATCGAGCCGTTCCAGATCTTGCGGTGCTCGTCGTAGCCGGGATCGTCCCTCTCGACGATCCGGCCCCGGAAGCCCGCTTGGAGCTCGGCCAGCGCAATCTCGTCGAGTGTGAGTCCTTCGGCTATCGCAGTCATGGGCGGAGTCTTTCATCAGACGGCGCTCGCTTCTAGTTTCTTCCGCTCCTGGCTGAGAGACTTGGAGCCCATGCGCGTCGCCGTCATCGGCCTGGGTGCGATGGGGAGCCGTATGGCACGCCGGCTGCTCGACGGGGGGCACGAGCTCGTCGTCTGGAACAGGACGGCCGCACTCCTGTCCGCGCTCGGATCCCCAATCCATGTCGGCCCGCTCAGCGCCGGCGCATCGTCGAGCGAGCGCCGGTTCATCCACCTCGATCCCGCTAGCCGCCGCCCTCGGTCTGGTCAAGCAATCAGCTCCGCGCGGTCGGTCGCCGCGGCGAGGCGGCGGTCGGCAGTGACAAGTGGTGCGCCGAGCGCCTCCGCCAAGACGACATAGGAGGCGTCGTAGACAGAGATCTCGCGCTCGAGAGCAGCGGCGAGCGCGGGGCGCGCGAGGGGCGCAAGGGCTTGAACGTGCAGCGGGAGTTGCAGGAGTGCGGAAAGCGCACGATCGGCATGCGCGGGAGTGAGCAGGTTCGCACGCACGCTCTGGCGAAAGGCGTTTCCCACCTCGCTCCAGATCAGGTCAGGGGCGATCGCGCGCACTTCCTTGCCCAATCGGGCAGTCCATTCCTGCGCGGCCGGGGACCCCGTCAGTCCCGCGCGCACGAGGACGCTCGCATCCAGAACCGCTCTATCGGCTATCGCGGTCCTCTCGAATGAATTGCTCAGGCGGCGGTGCGCCCTCCGGCCAATTGATCTCGGCAGCGAGCGCGGCAAGTTGGCGCGTGATCTCCGCGGCATCTTCCTCGTAATCCGGGATGCCTCGGAGAATGTCGATGACTTCCGCGTTCAGAGAGCGTCCATTCCGTTTTGCGCGTGCCCGCAGATGCTTGTAGAGCGCCTCGGGGACGTCCCGCACAAAGAGGGTTGCCATTGTGACCATGCTAGCACTTCGCTAGCGCGGTGGCCATGCGTAGGTCACGCGTGGATCGAAGCACGGCGAATGCGACGCGTTCGTGCCAATTCGGTGACGCTATTCAGATGTCGCGGCGGGCGCAGGGAACCACGCCGGCAGATCTCGTCAGCGCCGCGCGCGCGGCGGGCGTGTCGGACTCGCGCGTTCTTGCAGCGATCGCCGCCGTGCCGCGGGCCGACTTCGTTCCGCCCGATCTGGCCGCTCTCGCATACCAGGACTCGCCGCTGCCGATCCCTCACGATCAGGTGACGACGCAGCCGTCGCTCGTCGCCCAGATGGTGGCGGCGCTCGCGCTCACCTCCTCGGACCGGGTGCTCGAGATCGGCACGGGCTTCGGCTGGCAGACGGCACTCCTTGCCCGACTCGCCGCCGAGGTGTGGAGCGTCGAGCGCTGGGACGACCTCGCCCGCACCGCTCGTGCGAACCTCGAGCGTCACGGCGTCGCGAACGCCACCGTCCTCGTCGGCGACGGCACCCGCGGTCTTCCCGAACAGGCGCCGTACGATGCGATCCTCGTCGCTGCCGCGTTTCCGGAGGTCCCGGAACCGCTGGCCGCACAGCTGCGCGACGGCGGCCGGCTCGTGCAGCCGATCGGGCCGGGCGGGGTCGACGAGGTGACCCTGTTCGGGAAGCGCGGCGACACGTTGCGACGAAGCGGCTTCGTCACCGGCGCGCAGTTCGTCCGGCTCTACGGCGAGCACGGCTTCGTGCCATGAAGCTCGCGCTTGCCGGCGACACGATGCTCGGGCGCGGCGTCGCCGAGCGGCTCGAAACGCAGCCGCCGGAATCGCTCTTCGCGCCAGAGCTCGTCGAGATCGTGCGCGAGGCCGATCTCTGCCTGCTCAACCTCGAGTGCTGCATCTCCGCCCGCGGTGAGCCGACGCCGGGGCGCGTCTTCCACTTCCGCGCGCCGCCCTGGGCGACGCAGGCGCTCGTTCACCTCGGCGTCGACTGCGTCACGCTCGCGAACAACCACGCGCTCGATTTCGGCGAGGACGCGCTCCTCGACACGCTCGCCCATCTGGACGCGGCCGGGATCAAGGTCGTGGGCGCGGGCACCGACGCCGAACGGGCCCGTTCGCCCGTGATGATCGACGGGCTGACCGTCGTCGCCTTCACCGACCATCCGCGCGAGTACGCGGCGGGTCCGAACCGTGCGGGCGTCGCCTTCGGCATGCCGGACTCGCTTCCCCAGGCGGAGCCGCTCCTCGTGACACCGCACTGGGGTCCGAACATGACGACCGAGCCGGGGCGTTCGATCCGCCGCGCTGCGCAGGAGCTCCTCGACGGGGGCGCGACACTCGTCGCCGGCCATTCGGCGCACGTCTTCCACGGCATCGCGCCGCGTGTCCTCTACGACCTCGGCGATTTCCTCGACGACTACCGCGTCGATCCGAAGCTGCGGAACGATCTCGGCCTGCTCTTCCTCGTCGACCTCGCCGGCGACCGGCTCGAGGCCGTGCCGCTCAAGCTCGAGTTCACGCACACGCGCCTCGCCACGGGCGAAGACGCCGCGTGGATCGAGCGGCGCTTCGCCGAAGCATGCGCCGCCTTCGGCACGGAGGTCACCGTCGAAGACGGCCGCCTGCTGGCGCGGTGGCGTTAGCATGCGCCTCACGATGGCCGCATCACAGCTGATCGAGGCGCTCGACAAGGCCGACGTGAAGTACGAGCTGCTGCCGCACGCGCACACGGAGACAGCGCTCGCGGAAGCGGACGCGCTCGGCGTCGCGCCGGACGACGTCGCGAAGACGCTCGTCGTCAAGCTGCCGGACGGCTACGTGCGCGTCGTCGTGCCGGCATCGGCGCGGCTCGACATCCGCAAGGTCCGGGAGATCCACGGCGGGGGGAGGCACAAGGTCCACCTCGCCTCCGAGGAGGATCTCCGGCGCGACTACGCGGCGTTCGACCTCGGCGCGGTTCCCCCGATCGGCGGGCGCAGCGATCCCGTCATCGTCGACCGGAAGGTCGCCGACCGCGAGACGGTCGTGATCGAGGCCGGCTCACACGAGGAGTCGCTGCGGTTCGCGGCGGCCGACCTCGTACGCGTCACCGGCGCCTCCGTGACGGATATCTCGGAGGAGTAAGTCCTCCCACGAAGGGCCGTGTCCCTTCAATCAAGGTCTGACCCTGGGTGTCGCGAGTCTGTGTCACTTCGTCCACAGGTTGGCGGGCGCAGAGCTAGGGCTTCGCGACGGGAGTGACGACTTGTCGCGATCTCCTCGCCGGCGTCCGCTTACGGGTGTTTCGTCTCGTCGGCCTTGATGTCGCCGTGGAAGCGAATCTTGCCGCCGACCAGCGTGTCGCCCCAGGTGCCCTTGCCGTTCTCGGTCGCGCGGTAGGTGAACTGGTATCGGGCATAGCGGAACGCGGCGATGCCGGTGAAGTACTCGCGGAGCCAGTCGAACGTCCCCGCGCACTGTCCCTTGACGTCGTCGCTCGTGCACGCGAAGTCCTTGACGCCGAGGAAGCCGCGCACCGGCGCGCCGCGGGGTGCGAAGGTTCCGCGGAAGGTCGTCACCGACGACCCCTTGAACGTCCCCCGGATGCCGGCGGGGATCTCCGTCTTCCCGCCGGGGCTCCAGCCTTCGATCGTCGTGAACCGGCCGTCGTAGTTGCTCGTAGAGCAGAAACGGCCCGGCGCCTTGCGCCAGACGCGAACGGCGCGGGTGTAGTCGTCGAAGGCCCAGTTGTTGCCCTTCACGCCCGTGTCGACGTCGTTCTGGACGCCGTAAGTGACGTTGAGCACGAGCTTGCCGGCGCCACAGCCGGGATTCTTGGCTGGCTGAGCCGGGGACGCCACCGCAAGCGCGAGGACTACTGGGACTAGGAGCCCTCCCATGTTCAAGTAGACGCCTTGTAAATCAGGTTCTTGCGGTGCGGCAATCACGTCATGATTGGCTCCAATGCCGGATGAACAGGACGAGCTAGAGCAGGCCTGGCAGGCGCTCGCCGACCGGGAGCGCCTCCTCAACCAGACGATCGCCCGCCGCTCCGCGGAGATCGATGCGCGCGCGCGCCGCTACGAGGAGATCGGTGCCGACCTGGATGCACGGCGGCAGCTGATCGAGGAGGCCGAAACCGATCTCGTCGAGCGAGAGCAGCGCGCGGCGCTCGCCGAGGAGGAGATCCGCGACCGGCGGGAGGAGCTCGAGCGCGCGCAGACCGATCTCGAACGCGTGCGCCAGCGTGAGCGCGAGCTGGACGTGCGCGCGAGCGAGCTGCGCGGGCTCGCGGCCGAGCTCGAGGAGCGCAGCGAGTGGATCGCAACAGCCTCTGCCGCGCTCGATGCGCAGGAACGCCGCGCGAAGGCGCTCGCCGAGCACGAGGCGGACTTCGAGCGCCGCGCCGCCGAGATCACAGACCAGGAACGTGTCCAGGGTGCGGCTCTGCGACAGCTCGACGTGCGCGCGGCCGAGCTCGAGGCGCAGATGGCCGAGCTCGACGCGGAGGCAAAGCGCATTCAGAAGGCGAAGGGCGAGCTGAAGCCGCGCGTGACCGCGGTCAAGGAGCGCGAGCGGGAGCTCGACGAGCGCGCACGAGAGCTCGAGGAACACGCCGCGCGCAACGCCGAGCAAGAGCAACGGCTGGGTCGCCGAGCCGCAAAGCTCGCGGTCGAGGAGACGGAGCTCGCAGGTCGCATGCGAGACGTCCGCGAGCAGGAGCAGCGGCTCGCCAACCTCGAAGAACGTGCGCGCGAGCTGGACGAGCGTGCGCGCGAGCTCGAGCGTTCAGCCGCGGAGCTGGACGAGCGCGGTGCGTGGCTCACCGAGGCGGTCGCCCGCGTCGAGGCGCGGGAGAGGGACGTCGCGGATCGCGAGCGGCACGTGGTTGCCGCAGAGTCGCGGTTTGCCCGCACCGAGCAGGAGCTCGACCTGCGCAAGGCAGCCCTCGACGACCGCGACCGGCGGCTGACGCAGGCGGAGGAGGCGCTCGCCGAACGGCGGCGTCAGATCCGGGACGAAGAGCTGCGCCTCCAGACCGGCGAGCCGGCCTAGAGCTCGAACGCCATCAGGATCGCGTCGACGTACTCGTCGCCGCGGCGGTAGTGCGCGCGCCGGTAGCCCTCCTGCACGAAGCCGAACTGCTCGTACAGCGCAATTGCGGCCGCGTTGTACGGGAAGACGTGCAGCTCGAGCTTGCGCACGCCGGCTATGCGCGCCCACTCCAGGGCGGCTCGTAGGAGCGCGGTACCGATGCCGCGGCGACGGTGCGAGGCGGCGACCATCAGGCCGAGATCGGCGACGTGGCGACTCGCGGGATGCTGGTCACGCGCGATCGAGAGGCGGCCGACGATCCGGCCCTCGTCCTCCGCAACGAAGACGGCCGCATTCGGGTAGCGGCGGATCGCGCGCAGGTAGCGGCGCTCGTCGGCGGGATCGCGCCAGCCGTTCGTCGTCACCAGCCAGCCTTCAGGCTCGGCGCCGACAGCGTTGCCGAGCGCCGTCAGTCCCGCCGCGTCGGCCGGCTCGGCGCGACGGATGATCATTCGACGACGACTCCGGCACCGCCCCTGCGCGGATCGCCGGCGGCGGCGAGCCTGCCGTCCTCGAGCGTGACCGCGGCGGCACCGCCGAAGAAGAGATTGCGCCGGCGCCAGCGGGTGACGTTCCAGCCCATTGCTTCGAGCTTGTCGAGCTCGGCCGCGTCATGGCCACCCTCGCAGTGCAAGTCGTCTCCCTCGAGATGGACACGCGGACGGTCGATTGCATCCTCGACCTCGAGGCCGTGACCGACGACGTTGACGACAATCTGCATCACGGCACCGCGGAGACGCAGCGAGCCCGCACTGCCGACGACCAAGCGCGGACGGCCCTCGCGGAGGACGATCGACGGGCTCATCATCGAGGACAGCCGCGCACCGGGACGGGGCGGCTTCGCGAGGTCGAACTCGCCGATCATGTTGTTGAGGTGGATGCCGGTCCCGGGGACGACGATCCCGGAGCCGGCGCCGGTGGAGGCGGTCAGCGCGACGGCGTTGCCTTTGCCGTCGACGACGGAGATGTGCGTCGTGCCACGCGAGACGACCGCCGCCCGCTCCTCGAGCGCTCTCGCGAGCCCGCCTCGGCCGAGTCGAGCCTGCGCCTGCTCGCGCATGACGCGCGCGAGCGCGTCGATTGCCTCCGCGCTGCCGGGCTCGCCGACGCCGAACTCCTCCAGCAGCGGCAGGCCGTACGCGATCAGGACACCCCCCGCGGACGGCGGGGGGTTGGAGAGGTACTCCTGGCCGAAGAAGTCCGTGCTCACCGGACGCCGCCGGATCACGCGGTACTCCTCGAGGTCGCGGTTGGTGAAGCAGCCGCCGCGCTCGCGGACGTGGTCGACCATCCGCCTGGCGAGGTCGCCCCTGTAGAGATCGTCGGCGCCGTGCTCCGCGAGGAACTCGAGCGTCTTCGCCAGGTCGTCCTGGATCAGCGTGTCGCCCGCGACGAGCCGTTCGCCGTTCTGCTCGTAGACGGCGCGCGACTCCGGCGTGTGCCGGAGGATCAGGTCGAGGATCGCGTGCAGGTACGCCTGTCCTTTGTTCAGCTCGACGCCGCTTCGCGCGAGCTCGATCGCCGGCTGGAAGAGGTCGCGCCACGGCAACGTCCCGAAGGTCTTGTGCGCAGTCTCGAGGCCGAGGACGGCGCCTGGGACGGCGCACGACGCGGCGCCGATGTGGAAGATCTGGGTCGAGCCGCCGCTGAAGTCCACGTCGACACGGTCCATCTCCGCGAGCTCCCGTGTGTCGAGACCGAGGCCCGGGATCGCGACGAAGAAGTCGAAGACGCGCGTGCTGCAGTCGCGTGCGCGGTGGACGAGCATGAAGCCGCCGGCACCGGGGCCGGTGAGCGGGCTCTCGACGACCCAGGAGACGAGCGCTGCGCCGACGGCTGCGTCGACGGCGTTGCCGCCCGCGTCGAGCACGCGCGCGCCGGCTTCGGCGGTCAGCGGGTGGCCGGCGGCGACTGCCCCTCTCATGGGCGAAGGTTAGCCGGGTGCCGGTCCGAGGGAGCTGGAGGCCTGATGTGAAATTCCGCCGGGCCAGAATTTCCCATCAAACCTCTAGGTGGACAGGGAGGGCCCGCGCCAGCCGCTTGGCGCGGACCTTCGGGGGAGGCCGCAGCTGGGTGGACGTGCCGACCTACTTGGGAAGATGCGCGCGAACCGGCCGGCTTTCGCCCTGCCGGCGAAGTTCACTCGAACGAGCTACCGCGCTTAGTTCTGAAGAAACGACGGCGGCTCGAGCTCGTCCTCGGGCGCGGTGAGTGCGCTGACGAGGCTGCGTCCACGACCGGCGGCGCCCACGCCGACGCCCGTCACGATCACGGTCACCCACACCTGGCCGGTGAGGCGGTCGTCGATCGTCGCGCCGAAGATGATCTGCGTGTCGTCGGTCGCCGTCTGGCGGATCACCTCCGCAGCCTCGTTCACCTCGAGCAGCGTCAGGTCGTCGCCGCCCGCGATCGAGAGCAGGATCCCACGCGCGGCGCCGACCTCGGTGTCGATGAGCGGCGAGCGCAGCGCGCGCTCGGCGGCCTCGCGGGCGCGGTTCTCGGTTCCCGACGAGAAGCCGATCCCCATCAGCGCCGTTCCCGAGCCCTCCATGATCGTGCGCACGTCCGCGAAGTCGAGGTTGATCAGGCCCGGAAGCGTGATCAGATCGCAGATGCCCTGGACGCCCTGGCGAAGGACGTCGTCGGCGATACGGAACGCGTCCAGCATCGACGTCGTCCGGTCGAGCACCTCGAGCAGCCGGTCGTTCGGGATCACGATCGTCGTGTCGCAGGCCGTGCGCAGCGCATCGACGCCGGTCTCGGCCTGCCCGCGGCGCTTTGTCCCCTCGAACTTGAACGGCAGCGTGACGATCCCGACCGTCAGCGCGCCGAGCTCCTTGGCGATGCGCGCGACGATGGGCGCCGCGCCGGAACCGGTGCCGCCGCCCTCGCCCGCGGTGACGAAGACCATGTCCGCCCCGCGGAGCGCGTGCTTGATCTGGTCGTAGCTCTCCTCGGCGGCCTTGCGCCCGACGCTCGGATCGGAGCCCGAGCCGAGCCCCTGCGTCAGCTCACGCCCGATGTGAATCTTCGTCTCGGCGTCCGACACCTGGAGCTGCTGCACATCGGTGTTGACGGCGACGAACTCGACCTGGTTGATGCCGGCGTCGATCATCCGGTTGACCGCGTTGAGTCCCGCGCCGCCGACGCCGACGACCTGGATCTTCGCCAGGTAGGAGCCAAGCGTGCCGACGCGCGCGTGCTGCAGGCGCGGCGCGGGTTCCGGCAGCGGCTCGATGTAGCGCGTGACCGGTGGCTCGGGAACGGTCGGCGGGGGCGGCATCGGCTCGGGCGTGGGCTCCGGCGGCGTGGGCTCGGGCACCGGATCCGGACGCGGCGGCGCCGGCGTCTCGACCTCGTCCTCCCAGGTCGGAACGTGCTCGACCGTCGACTCGTGCGGCTCCTCGGCGGGCGCCCCGGGCACCTCGCGCTCCTGCTGCCGCTGGGCCGCCTCGGTCGCCTTGAAGAGCTCGGCGAGCGGGCCTTCACGCATGCTCGCGCGCTTTCGCGCCATTGAGCACCTCCTTGGCAAGGTCGCGGTAGAGCATCGCTGCGTCGCCCTTCGGCTCGTAGCCGAGCACGGACTGTCCCTTCACGGGAGCCTCCGCGTAGCGGATCGTCTTCCTGATCTTCGTGTTGTAGACCAAGTCACCGAAGTTCTCTTTGAGAATGTCGACGGCCTCCTTGGAATGCAAGAGGCGCTTGTCGTACATCGTCGGCAGGATCCCCTCGATCTCGACACTCGGGTTCAGGTTCTCGCGGATCATCGAGAGGGTGTTCTCGAGCTGGACGAGGCCCCGCAGCGAGAGGTACTCGCACTGCACCGGGACGATCACGCCGTTCGACGCGACGAGGGCGTTGATCGTCAGCAGCCCGAGCGACGGCGGCGTGTCGATCAGGATGTAGTCGTACTTCGGCTTGACCGTCGCGAGCGCCTTCTCGAGGGCGCGCTCGCGGCCGATCATCGACGAGAGAGCCAGCTCGGCGCCGGCCAGGTCGATCGAGGAGACGGCGACCTCCACCTCGGCCTCGCGGATGATCTCCTCGATCGGGAGCTTGTGGACGAGCACGTCGAACATCGAGCGCTCGATCTCGTCCGGGTTCCACCCCTGGCTCATGGTCAGGTTGCCCTGGGGATCGAGGTCGACGAGCAGGACCGAATAGCCCTGCTCCTTGAGGGCGACTCCGAGGTTCAGCGTGGTCGTCGTTTTCGCCACGCCGCCCTTTTGGTTGGCGAACGCGATGACCCGGCCCAAAGGTGATCCCTTCTTAATGGACGATGCGCGTGTGTTGGGACGCGGAAGCAAGCGGGAGAGCCCCATGCGGCGCTCTTTCGGGCCAGGATAGCGACTTCCTGCGTGGGGGAACCTGCGGTTCCCCCACGGTCCCCCTCCCTCGGAATCGGGAAGGCGAAGGTTCGGTAGCGCTCCCGGCGGGACGCGGTCCCGCCTCCGCGCGCGAGAGCGAGCTCGCCCTAGAACGATCTGGGCGGTTTCGTCGTGACGCGCGGTGGACGACGGTTTGCAGGCTCTCGCCGTAAGTACGTCAGCCGGCGCCGGCTTCGCCTTCGACCGCGAGCTGCAACCGGAGGTTGTACTTCAGCGAGACCGGGGCGGTACTCACGAGCCGCGCCTCGCAGTCCGCCGGGCCGAGGTTCGGCACGTCGAGCGTCCCCTTCGCGCGGCCGCGGCGGAACGTCTGGCTCGCGACGACGCTCCCGTTGCAGACGAGCTCTGCGCGGGCGCGGACGCCCTTCCGCTTCGGACGCGAGACGGTCGAGACGAGAGTTACGTGGCGGCCTGGGCCGAGGAGGCCGAACGGAATCGCACGGCGCCCGTGCGGCGCGAGCGTCCCCACCCGAGAAACGACGAGCGGGCCTGCCGGCGCTGCAGGCAAGGTCGCCGTCGGCGTGCCGAGCTCGGCGAAGAGCGCCGCCTTCAGGCTCACGTCCGGCGGGCTCAGCCACGGAATCCCGTAGCTGTAGCTGCTCCCCACGTGAATGTACGCGTAGTCCTCCGCGAAGATCTCGCCGATGCTGTGGTTCCAGCCGCGCGAGTAGTCGAATGCGACGCGCCCGCTCGCGAGCAGCGACGCCATTCCGCGCGCCGCCCACCAGACGGGCGTCCCGTTCAGCTCGGGGACGTCCGGGACCTGCCAGGACGAATCGAGATGGTGGCCGTACTCGTGCAGCAATGTGCCCTCGATGAAGGCGTCCTTGCCGGCGGCAATGACGATCGTCGGCGTCCCGCGGTTGCGCTTGTAGCACGCCGCCGCTTCGTTGCCGCAGAGGGTGTCGATCGACTGGTCGGGGACGATCCGGATCGTGACCTTGCTGATCTCGTCGCCGTGGGCAGAGGCGCGCAGGACCGACGCGTACCACTCCGTGTCGACGGTTGCGGCCCGGACGTCGAAGGTGATCTTGCGTCCCGCGGTGTCTGTCGAGGTGACGATGGCCGCGTCCGCGCCGGTTGCTGCGGCGCACGCGAACGCGAGCGCGAGCAAGAGCGCTATGAGGATGCGGCGACGAGCGGCGAGGGGAGCGATGGTAAGGGTTCGAGCTAGCCGGTCGGAGCGGCTGCGAGCGAGGGACGGAAACGACGGGCGAGCGCCCAGAGGCCCGCGGCGGCCAGGACGGCGGCGCCGACGAAGATGACCAGGCCCTGCGCGGCGACCGCGAATGCAACGGCCTCCGCCTTCGGCACTCCACCGACGATCAGGATCGCCGCACCGGCGCCGGCCTGGGTTGCCGCTCCTGCGGGCGCGATCGGAAGGGCGGCCGAGGCGGCCGATGCGCACAGGAAGGCCAGCGCGAGCGGGAAGGATGAACCGACCGCGAGCGCGTTCAGCAGGACGAAGACCGCCAGGCCGCGCAGCGCCCACGAGACGGAGATGAAGAACCAGGCCTCGGACGCCGAGCGCGGGCACGCGGTGTGCTCCTGGAGCCAGCGCCCGGCCTTCCAGCGGCTCACGAACCGCAGCCGCGCGATGCGGGGCAAGAACAGGACGAGCAGCGCGGCGGCCACGCCCGAAGCGGCGACCAGCGCGAAGCCAATCCGCACGCCCCCGCCTGCCGCGGCGGCGGCCACGGACGCCATCGGCGTCAGCGCGGCGCTGTCGAGCAGGCCGACCACGATCAGGGTGAGGCAGATCGCGCCGAGACCGGCCGTCCGCTTGCCGGGAAGCCTGCGAACGACCGCGATCCGGATCGCCTCGTCGAACCGGCCGGGCAGTGCCACGCCGCCGACCGAGGCGGCCCCGCCGGCGGCGGCGAGCGTCAGGGCCTCAGGCCGCTGACCCTCGGGGAACAGCCGCTGCCAGCCCCACGCCTTGAACGCGTAGGCGCCGAGAAAGAGGACGCCAGCGGCCACGACGAGCAGTGGATCGGCGTTCGCGAGCGGCCACCCCGTCTTGCTGAAGTGGACGATCGTGAGCGCGAGCGCCGTCAGCGCAACGGAGACGAAGAAACCGTTGACTGCGATGCGGACGCGGCGTGATCTGAGCGCATGAATCGCTCTCCCCATGCGGGGAGATATCGGATGGCTCTCGAGGAAGCTGGATAGCTGAATGGGGGACTTTCCGCTTGGGGCGGACAACCAGTGTCGCACGAAATCAACGGGTTCGCCGGGTCGGAGGGTACTCCTGGGCCCGGATCACCAGACTTCGGCACGGTCGACGGGCTCGATCCGGCCGAACACGCCGACTCCACGGAGCGCCACGACGCCCGAGCGGGGGTAGTAGGCGATGTCGTTCGGCTCGCGGGTTCCGTAGGTGAGGATGGTCAGCTCCTCGTCTTCGGCGCGAAACGCGTGGGCGATCCGGGTGCCCGGAGGCCGCGCGACGACGTGGCCGCCGCGGACCGCGTGCTCCTCCTCGCCCAGGAGCAGCGTTCCCGCGCCGTCGAGGACGATGAAGATCTCCTCCTCGGCGGAGTGGCAATGGGTGGACGTGCTGGGGCGTCGGGATTTCACCAGGCGCGAGCCGGATGCGGCGGACGCCGACGTTCACCGAGCCGGCGGCTTCGCCGAGGTTCTGCCACTCGCCGCGAAGATGACCGCTGTCGCGGCGCACCCACTCGACGTCGTTCCAGTGCGCGATCACTCGAGTTCCTCGCCCTCCCAGTAGTCGAGTTGCTCGATTCGGGCGACAACGTCGACGCCGCGCCAGTAGATCTTGTTCGAGCGCGGATACCAGCAGATGTCGTTCGGCTCGCGTGTCCCCCACGCGATCAACGTGAGACCTCCGTCGCCCGCGCGGAAGGCGTGGGCGATTCCCGTCGCCGGTGGTCGTGCGACGACGCTGCCGCAGCGAACGGGATGCCTCTGCAGCTCGTCCTCGAACAGCTCGAGCGTTCCTTCGCCGTCGAGCACCACGAAGAGCTCCTCCTCGGCAGAGTGGCAGTGCGGCGGCCCGGACAACGTCCCGGGCTCGAGCTCGAGGTGCTTCAGACCGGTCCAGCGCGAGCCCGCCGCGGCCGAGAGGTCGCGGCGCCGCCGGCCGCCGCGCACGTTCGGCTCGACATCCCGCGTCGCGACGATCGCGGGCGGTCGCTCGGCTTCGGGCTCGGGCCACACGAGCTCCGGCTCGCGGTCCCAGGGGTGGCTGTCGGTGTGCACCTCGATCCAGCCGGTTACCGACCACATCGAGCCGCCACGTGGCAGCTCGCCGCTCGGGAGGTATTCGCGCGCGCCGAACGCGAGCACGTCAAGACCGTCGTCGCCGCCGCGAATCGTGTGCTCGTCGAAGTTGTGGTAGACGACGCAGTCGCCGGCTGAGATCTCGTACGCCTTCTCGTCGATCCACGTGAGGCCGGAGCCGCCGAGCACGTAGAAGATCTCCTCCGCCTCGCCGTGGACGTGCGCGGGCGTCGGCATCTCGCTCGGGCCGACCTCGATCCGGGTCACACCACAGCGAGAGCTCCCCGCCGCCGCGCCGAGGTTGGACCAGGTGCCTGCCATCTGTCCCCGCTCATTGCGTCGCTTCTGGACGTCGTCCCAGTGCGCGATCCCCACGGAGGCGACTCTAAATCAGAGCACCGGAGCACCCAGCGCGTTTGCGCAGCGCTCGACGGTCTCAGTAGCGCGCGCGTCTCCCTCCAGTCGCGCCCACGCCTCGGCTTCCTGGACGAGGCCGCGCAGCTCCTCGAGCAGGGCGCCGGGGGGTGCGCCCTCGCGTTCGAGCGCCTCGATCCGGTCGAGCCGGGCCAGTACCGCGCGGGCCTCGTCCATGCCGCTGACCGTAGCCCTGAAAGACGCCCGCCTTTGCGCCGGAACAGTGTCTTCCTAGACTCTGGGCATGCCCGCGTGCCCGAGTTGCGGCGAGGACAACCCGCAGCGGGCGAAATTCTGCTGGTCCTGCGGCGCCGCGTTGACCGAAACGGCCCCGTCCACGGCGGAGGAGCGCAAGGTCGTTTCCATCCTCTTCGTCGACCTCGTCGGCTTCACGGCGGCCTCGGAGAACGCGGACCCGGAAGACGTGCGGGCGCGGCTGCGTCCGTACCACGCGCGCGTGAAACAGGAGATCGAACGCTTCGGCGGCACGGTGGAGAAGTTCGTCGGCGACGCGGTGATGGCGGTCTTCGGCGCGCCCGTCGCCCACGAGGACGACGCAGAGCGTGCTGTCAACGCCGCGCTCCGCATCCTCGCCGCGATCGACGAGCTGAACGCCGAGCATCCCGATCTCGAGCTCGCCGTGCGCGAAGCCGTGAACACCGGCGAGGCCGTCGTCACGGTCGGCGCGCGTCCCGCGGAGGGAGAGGCCATGGTCGCCGGCGACGTCGTCAATACCGCGGCGCGGTTGCAGCAGGCCGCACCCGTCGGTGGGATCGTCGTCGGCGAGAGCACGTTCCGCGCGACGCGGGATCTGTTCGAGTACGAAGCTCTCGACCCCGTCACGGTCAAAGGCAAGGTGGCGTCGTTGTCGATCTGGCGCGCGACCGCGGCACGCCGGCGCTTCGGCGTGGACGCGGAGCCGAGCGTACGCACGCCGCTGATCGGCCGGGACGACGATCTCACCCTCCTCCAGTCCACCTACACGCGCACGCTTCGTGAGTCATCGATTCAGCTCGTGACGGTCGCCGGCGAACCGGGCGTGGGCAAGACACGGCTCGTCGCAGAATTCCGGGCCTGGGTGGACGACAGGCCGGAGCTCGTCTTCTGGCGGCAAGGACGCTCGCTTCCGTACGGCGAAGGCATCACGTACTGGGCGCTGGGCGAGATGGTCAAGGCGCAGGCGGGGATCCTCGAGTCGGACACGCCCGAGGTCGCCTCGACCAAGCTGGACGTAGCGGTGCAGGAGGCGGCCGAGGATCCGTCGGAGCGGGACTGGCTGAAGGCACGCCTCGCGCCCCTCGTCGGCGCCGGCGCGGCGGAGGCGGGCGAGCGGGAGGAGTCCTTCACCGCCTGGCGACGCTTCGTCGAGGGAATCGCCGCCCAACGGCCACTCGTACTCCTCTTCGAAGACCTCCACTGGGCGGACGATGCGCTGCTGGCGTTCATCGAGCACCTCGTCGACTGGTCGTCGGGCGTGCCGTTGCTCGTGCTCTGCACCGCACGGCCGGAGCTGTACGAGCGTCACGCCGGTTGGGGCGGCGGCAAGCGCAACTCGAACACGATCTCGCTCTCTCCGCTCGGCACCGAAGACACGGCGCGTCTCCTGGCGGCTCTCCTGCGCAAGGCCGTGCTCCCGGCGGAGACACAGCAGACGCTGCTCGAGCACGCCGGCGGCAATCCGCTCTACGCCGAGGAATTCGTGCGGATGCTGAGCGACCAGGGCGTCCTCACCGAGGACGGCGAACTTCGCGACGGGCGCATCGCCGTGCCCGACACCGTGCAGGCGTTGATCGCGGCCCGCCTCGACACGTTGGCGCCCGAACGGAAGGCGTTGCTGCACGACGCTGCCGTCGTCGGCAAGGTCTTCTGGGCCGGAATCGTGGCCGCGATGGGTGGCCGCGACGAGGCCATCGTCCGGGAAGGCCTGCATGAGCTGGCCCGCAAGGAGCTCGTTCGCTCCGCTCGGATGTCGTCCGTGAAGGACCAGGCGGAGTACTCGTTCTGGCATCTGCTCGTCCGCGACGTCGCCTACGGCCAGATCCCGCGTGCCGATCGAGCGCGCAAGCACGTCGCCGCCGCCCAGTGGATTGAGAGCATGGCCGGCGAGCGCGTGAGCGATCACGCCGAATTGCTGGCGTACCACTACGAGCAGGCGCTCGAGCTGGCGCGCGCCGCCGGCGATGTGGACGAAGCGACGCGCCTCGGAGAGTCGGCGCGCCGCTTCCTCGTGCTCGCCGGCGACCGGGCGATGTCGCTCGACCTGACGAAGTCGGCCTCCTACTACCGCCACGCGCTCGACCTCTATGGGAAGGACGAGCTCGAGCGCGCGAGAGTCCTCATCAAGGCAGCGGGAACCTTCGCCGGTTCGCTCGAAGAACAGCAGCGGGATCTCGAGGAAGCGCTGACGATCTTCCGAACGCACCGGGACGAGCTTGGCTTGGGCGGCACTCTGGTCCGGCTGGGGCACGCGGCGTTCCTGCGCGGACACTCCGCGGAAGGCGAGCGCCTCCTGGCGGAGGGGATCGAGGTCCTCGAGCAACATCCGCCCGGAGAAGAACTCGCCCACGCGTACACGCGCAAAGCGGGTCATTTCGCGTTGCGGAGCCGACCCCACGACTGCCTTGCCGCCTCCGAGCGGGCGCTGGCCCTCGCCGACGACTTCGGACTTCCAGTCTTCGAGTCACGAGTCCTGCAATTCCGCGGCATCGCGCGCTGCGACCTCGGCGACTTCGGAGGGATCGAGGACATCGAGCGAGGGCTGGAGCTGGCCCGTGAGATCGGGCATCTACCGGGCGTCGGAATCGGTTACAGCAACCTCGGCAGCACGATCTGGTTAGCCCGCTCGCCTGCGGAAAGCCTCGACGTCTATCGCGCCGGCATCGATTTCACCCTGAAGCGGGGAATGCCGGGCACCGCGATGTGGCTCAAGGCGGAGCTGACGTGGGTGCTCTACGACCTTGGGCGCTGGGACGAGGTGCTGCGGCTCGTGGAGGAAACGATCGAATCCGAACGCGAACGAGGCCAAAGCTACGCGGGCATCATCGCGATCCCGCAGAAGACGATCGTCCAGGTTCACCGGAGTCGAGCGGCGGAGGAGGCTTCGCTTGCCGACGAGGTGGTTGCGCGCGCCCGTGAGGTAAAGGATCCACAGGCCCTCGTCCCTGCCCTCGCAGCCGCGGCCTTCGTGGCGCAGGCTCGAGGCGACCTGGCTGCCGCCGCCGCGTTCGTGCGAGAGCTGGACCTGAGCGCCGGCGACTTCGCAGCGCAGCGCGCACGCTTCCTCCCGGAGCTCGTTGCGATCGCCCTTGCTGCCGGGGAGTCGGAGCTCGCGCATACGCTGATCGAGAGCATCGACCTCGAGGACGGCCGAACAGGCCACTCGGTTGTGGCGGCACGGGCCGTGTTCGCCGAAGTGACCGGCACGATGGACGAGGCGCTGGGCCTCTACGAACAGGCTGTCGAGCGCTGGGCGAGCTACGGCTTCGTCCTCGGACAAGCCAGATCTCTGCACGGAGGCGGTCGCTGCCTGCTCGCCCTCGGGCGCCGTCAAGAGGCAGCGTCGCGATTGGGCGAGGCTCGTGACATCTACGAGAGCCTCGGCGCGAGACGGCTGGTGTCAGAGGTCGACGAAGCGCTCGCGCGTGCGACGAGCGTGAGCGCTTAGCCGGCCGAAGCCCGCCGCAGCTGCGCTCCCGTCGCCGGGGCCGCGCGCAGGCCGAGGATCGACTCGTCGAGCTCCGCGACGAGACGCGCCCGGTCGCCGTGCAACAAGGTGGCGACGATGCCGCGGCGGACGACGTCCGGGTCCGGATCGCCGGAGAGGCGGTCCTGCAGCTCGGCGCGGGCGCGCGGCGTCTCGCCGAGCAGGATCGCGCGCGAGCGACTCGCGCAGCTGCTCCGCCTGGAAGGGACCGTCCTGGAAGAGCGAGAGCTCCCAGCGGTCGAGCGCCTCGCCGAGCTCGGGATCCTCGTCCGCGAGCGTCAGCTTCGGCAGCAATTCGGTCGCGAGCGACGCGCGGAACGAGTCGAACCGTGTCGGGTCACCGGCCGGTTGGGTCGACGCGATCGGCAGAACGGGACGGATCCCGTACGGTCGCCAGTCGAGCCGCTCGAACAGGACGGGTCCCGCCGCGACGGGTGCCGCCGTCGCCAGCCTGATCGCGGTGACGGCGTCGGCGA
>WNGA01003470.1_pt1 | contig 35424 bp, 49 predicted proteins | sample 5400061 | NCBI WGS metagenome assembly WNGA01 (sample SAMN13153366, study PRJNA577476) | soil metagenome | isolation source: 100 cm soil or saprolite under grassland replicate 2 | place: USA:California | collected 2016-06-15
TGCTTACTGTATAAGGCAAATACAGATCGGCAAACGAGAACATATTGGTTATTGCCACATTTTTTACAACGCCTGCTACGCGATATTGTACATTGTCGACCTCAATATATTTTCCAATTACAGAAGGAACATCACCAAAGTAGGCGTTCTTCAATTGCTCAGAAATTACAGCCACATGTTCACCGTTTTCAATTTGTTGTTTATTGTATGGTTTGCCTTCAAGAAAAATATAATTCAATACATCCCAGTAAGCATCGTTTGTATATTTTACGCCAATAACAAGTTTCTTATTATTCACATAAGTATTTGTGGCGGCAGACATGGAAGATATTGCCACTTTCACCGGCGTTTTCAACATGCCTGTATAGTGATTCAGGAAATAAAAAGTTCCCGAGCCGCTCCAGGTGTTGCTTCCATCTGGTAGTTGTTTTCTTAAGCCGACATTCGTAATGTACAACGAATGATCCCTGTTCGTGTCAGGGTAATTTGCACTGATCCCGTTATCTATAAAAGCAGTTATAACAATTAATATGGTAAGCGAAAAACTTATACCAAATAAACTGATGAAAGTGAAAAACTTTCTTCGCTTTAAAACTGCAATGGCTATTTTGAAATAATTTTTTAGCATAATAAAGTTTTGAGTTCTATGTTTTATATTTTAAGTTTTTTTGGAACCAGCTTTTGTAATTCTCCTCATTATTTGTTGTGTCACTCCCTTATACGTTCCGAACTTTATTGAGCACAGACTGTGTGTACCTAAAATAAGTTGACATTTTTTATAATTGATTAAACAAGTTTAATTGTTTGTTTGCTGGTTCTTCTTTGTTGATCTCGATAGTATAAATTGTCATTTTATTTCTGTTTCCAACTTTCTCCAATGCTTCACTTGCAAGTCTTCTTCTTTCTTTTGCAGACATACTGCGATACAGCAAAGGCAACTCAACATTATCCAACACTTTCAGGTCATTGATAAGATGATAACTCTGAAAAATAAAACCAAGCTTTTTATTTCTGAAACTTGCCAATTGCTTATCAGACAGATGCTCTGTTTTTTGTTCATCAATTTTTACTTCACCTTTTGTTGGCGCATCAAGCAGGCCCATGATGTTGAGCAAAGTACTCTTGCCACAACCCGAAGGGCCCATTACAGAAAGAAATTCTCCTTTTGCAATGTCAAGACTTATGCTGCTGAGCGCAAGCGTCTCCACTGTATCTGTGCGGTAAACTTTTTCGATATTTTGTAATCGTATCATAGTTTTAAATTGATCCGGATTAGTATAAATTGTTTTTTCTGTTTTTTGTAGTTGTATCATAAAATGGTTTTATTTATAAGTGATCTTTTCATTTTTCTCAAAGTCATAAAGTGAGAGATAACGCAGTTGATAATAAGCCCCCCAAAAATCTCTCAGTGCAGCGATATAATCTCTCTTTGCCTGGTCCTTTTCCTGGAATGCAATGCTCAGATCTGTGATGCTTAGATTGCCGAGCACATAACGCTCCTGTGCAATCTTGTATTTCTCTGATGCAATGCTATCGGTACGTGCAGTAAGATCCAATTGATCTTTCATCATATCAAATAATGTAACCTGTGTAACTATTTCCTGTGTGAATGCCTGCTTGTCCTGTTCTACTGCATATTGTGTGAATTGCAGATTTGCCTGTGCTGTCTTCGTTCTTGATTTTGATCGTCCCCAATCAAGAATTGGAATATCAAATTCCAACTGCATCAATTGCTGATCCTGTGGTGTATTATAAGCTTTGAAAATACTTGATGCACTTTGAGAATAACCGAGTCTTGCAGTAAGTGTAGCATTTAAACCATTATCCCCTTTTGCTTTTGCCACATCTCTTTTTGCTTCTGCGATTCTGCGAACAAAAGCAATGGCATCGCTGCGATTCTCATACGCCTCTTGCAAAACTTTATCAGTTGATACTTGCATATCAATTGTTGGAGAAGGAAGATCAAGGGAAATTTTATCTGTATTTTGTAAACCCGTATAAGTACGCAAATTCAATGTCGCTATTTCCATATCACGCTTTGCAATACCAGCAGCTTTCTCCGCTTTTAATTGTTCAAGCTGCAGTTGCAGTATTTCATTCTTTGAAATTTTTCCAATATCAAATTTTTCATTTGCAACGCGTAGTATTTCTTTTGTGTTCTTCAAATTTGTTTCTGCAATTTGATAATTCACTTGTGCCAACAATAGATCAAAGAAATAACCGCTTGCAGTTATGGCAATTTGTTCCATTGATTCTGTAAAAGCCTGTTTACTTTCATCGTATTTGAGTGGTTCAATCTGCTTGTCCCATCCTAAATTGTTGAATTGAAATATTGGCTGACTGTAACCAATTCCAAACGGAACGGTATTGTATAATTTATTCTTCCTGTCAAAATCATCAAAGCGCTGCAATTGAGTAGTGCCGAAAACAGTTCCGCCAGTTGTAGCAATACTCTGACTAAAAGAAAGATTCAAAGATGAATTATTGTTATGCACCGGTTGAAATAATATTGTGCCATCGGGTTGCTGCACTTCAATAAAAGATTTACTGTAGCCGGGTAATATTCCATTCAAAGCAAGCTGCGGCGCATAATTCGATCTGTATGTTCTCCACTCCCAGTATTTTGTTTCCTTTATTGTAATTGCTTGTTTTGATGCAATAGATTTTTCTTTCGCCATTTCAACCACTTGCCGTAAAGTGGGTTTGATTGTATCATTTGTTTGGCAAAAAATTTTACAATAAGCAAAAATGAAAATCATAATATATGACGACCGTAGTTTCATGCTGCTGTTTTCTTTTTATTTTTTGTTCCTTATTCTTTGCTTTTGGTTTCTTGTTTCTTGTTTCTTGCTTCTTGTTCCTCATTAATTCTTAATAACAATCTCTTTTGAATTTTTATAATCCTTCATGTCAGAAATAATGATCACATCTCCAGGCTTCACATTATCTTTTATTTCCACATAATCAAAATTGCTCATGCCGGTGTGTACCGTTCTTCTCTCAGCTTTCCCATCTTTTAAAACAAATATGTCTTGTGGTGAAGAGCCTCTGAAGGCAGGGCCGTTTGCAACACGCATTATATTATTGTGTATAGCCGTTACGAGATATACATCAACTTTTAAATTCGGACGAAGCAGTTTATTGTTTCGTTCATCGAGTTGAACATCGAATGAAACAATACCATTTTGAACGGAAGGATAAACATTTACAACAGTTCCTCTTATATCTGTTTCATTAATACGGATGATAGCGCTCATCCCATTGTGCAGTTGATCGAGATAATTATCTGAAATACTCCCTGTTACTTTAAAGCTGCTGAGATCGGCAATGCGTGCAATTGATTCTCCCTGCTGAATAGCCGCGCCAATATTTTTATTTACCCATGTAACAACTCCTGCTCTTGTTGCAACAATATTTGCCTGCTGAAGTTTGCGCTCTAATTCATGCAGATCATTTTCTTCAATGTCAGCAGCGATTTGCGCTTCACGCATTTCAATCTGCATAGTTTGTTGTTTATTCTTTATCTCATTTTCCAGTTGTTGCTTTTCAAGTCGTGCAACTTTTAAATCCTGCTCTGCTTTGTCAACATCTTCTTTTGTTCCGCCACCGGCTTTGAATAGACGTTTTGCATTTTCAACATCTGCTTCAAGACTATTGATGCGCAATTGCTTGATGTCATTATTACTTTTGATATCATAAAAACTTTTATCGAGATCAAGTTTTAATTTTTGTATCTCATTTCTTTTTGATTCAAGCTGGAATTTTAGTTTTTCATAATCAGCCTGTGCCGCAGATTTATCAAGTGTTACAATGGATTGTCCCGGCTTCACACTATTGCCTGCATCAACAACTGCATTTTGAATAGACGCATCAATCGGGCTTGTAATGATCTCTTCAAACTCAGGAAGAATTTCACCGGTTGCGTTGATGGTGTTTTCAATATTACCTATTTCTACAACGGCAGTAGTTATCTCAGATTTCTTTAGTATGGATCGGAAAGAAGCACGCAATAACCAAACAGAGAAAATTAAAACGGTAACAGTTAATATGGTAATAAGAATGGCTTTCCTTCTTTTTTTTGTTATCACCTCTGCTTCTATGATCGTGTCCATCGAAAAATATTTGGACTATAATCTTCCAAGCGAAGTGCCAAACACAAATTCATTAAAATGAAACTGTTATGAAATTTTCGATCTTAAAAAACGTTCGATACCGGACAAATTGTTTGAGAATGGGAAGGGAAAATTAAAAGAGAATATTGGAGAAGGAACTATTCTTTCTTTAATCTTGCACAAAAATGGAATTGCTTTCAAATTTATTATTCAAGATTTCTACAAAGCAAAAACATCAGGCAGCCTTTTATTTCAGACTATATTTTATTTTTTCCCATTCTCCTTTCAGTATAAATGATATTGTTTTCTTCAAGAGATCATAAGAAGCAGGCTTGGTTATAAAAATTGCAGCACCCAACTGTTGCAATTCTTCTGCATCTTTTTCTGACTTTGAAGTACTGAAAGCAATAACAGGAATATGAGCGAACCTCGAATCCTTTTTTACTTTCATTAAAAATTCCTTTCCATTTACTCTTGGCATATTCAGATCAAGAAAAATAAAATCAGGTTCTTTTATTGCATCCTTCAGAGATTGTAAACCTTCTTCCCCATTATAGGCGGTGAGACACCGATTAGAAGGATTTACATTATATATTGCTTCACAACATCATTACATCATCGGGATCGTCATCAACGATAAGAACTGTTTGTTCCATTACAAGATTTTACGAATACAAAATACTCGAATGAAAATTTCTGCACCAATATAAGATACAACTTATTCTTTCCCGTGAAAATTTTTTCTCATTTAATATCAAATTTTAGCGGTATATCTTTTGCATCAGAGAGGGATTAGCATATCTCAATCTATGAAAAAACCTTATAAGCTTCCTGCCTCGCAGGAAGCTTATTGTAATATCAATGACGATTAATTTTTTTATGGAAGACTTTAACCGGCAAAATGAAATTCAACTTTTGAAAGATCAAATTGAACTGCAAGAGTCAAATTATAAATATGCTCTGGAGCTTAAAAAGGATTATCTTACTCTAAGAAATATTCGTGAAAATATAAGACAATTGAAGGAAAATTTGCAATCAAAGGTTCAAGATTTAAACGAACCTGCTCTTTCTCATTTGCCCGGTACTTCCGTTCAAAGCGATACTTCATTCGCTTTCCAATGATTCTTAATATTCTCTCCAGCGACAATTAAAATCCTGGAAAATTACTTATTTCTTTGAACTTTTCAGTTTTCTCAAATGGTCAAGCGAAACGTTTCTTAAACAAAAATATCCGGCTACATACACGGATTTGTTATCCAGCTAAATGCAATCTAAAAATATTTGAGTGCCTTTTTTTAATTGATTTTTTTATGTATTAAATACAGTTGTTAATCCTTTACATTTATCAAGTGAAAGATTGCAGACTCTAAGACAAGAACGATTTTGCAACATCATTAACCATTAAGATATACGCACAACGTCGCAGGCGCTATGTCCTGCCGCATACATCTGTAAAAGATCTCCATTAAAGTGTGATAAATTATTGTGCAGTAACCGTATTTATTGCGGGCAAGAAAGCACCAAAAAATTTCTATTTATCCCTTTCAATTGTAGTACTCTATATATCTGAAAAACATAAATACCTTCATGATTTTTTAACATGTTATACTTTAATTGTGCCAATAAATGCGGCGCATAATTTGAGGTATCATCTATTGTGCTATTGCTGCTTTTCGTTTTTATTTGTTGCTATAGCATGTATAAAAACAGGAGGCCTCCATGGATTTCCATTTTAATAATGAAGTGAAGATTACTCTTGCCAAAGTAACACTTGGTGGTGAACTTATTATTCCGCAAAAAGCAAAAGGCCTTGTTATTTTTTCGCATGGCAGCGGAAGCAGCCGGTTTAGTCCCCGCAATAAAATGGTAGCAGAGCGGCTTCAAAAGGAACATATAGGTACACTATTATTTGACTTACTTACAGAAGAAGAAGATCGGGACTATTCTATGCGCTTTGATATTGAATTACTCACGCAACGATTGGTTGGTGCAACAGAATGGCTTGAAAGATTTGAGCCTGTTACAGAGTGGCAAATCGGGTATTTTGGCGCAAGCACAGGAGCAGCTTCTGCATTAAAAGCTGCGGCATATCTTCCGCATATAAAAGCCGTTATATCACGTGGCGGCAGGCCAGATATGGCAATGGATTCATTGCAAAAAGTACAGGCGCCTACCCTGCTGATTGTTGGTAGCCTCGATTATGGCGTGTTGAAATTAAATCAACAGGCATATGCACAGCTTGAGTGTGAAAAGAAATTAGAAATTGTGGAAGGAGCTTCACACTTGTTTGAGGAAAAAGGAACAATGGAGCAAGTAACAAATTTAGCCGTGCAATGGTTTAAAAAATACCTGAAGGCAGTAACTGTTTCTTAATTAAAAATTTGATGTATGTATTACGATCGAATAGAAGCAGGACAGGAATTAGCCAGGCATTTGAAAAAATATCAAAATGAACCATGCGTTTTACTAGCAATCCCGAGGGCTGGTGTGCCCATTGCGTATGTAATTGCAGAAGAGCTTGGTTTTCCTGCGGATTTTGTGCTTACAAAAAAGATAGGGCATCCTTTGCATAAGGAATATGCCATTGGTGCGGTAAACCTTGCAGATAGTTATATCGTGCCGCATGCAGAAGTTTCCAAAGATTATATTGAAAAAGAAACGGAACACATTCACAAGCGGTTGAGAAAAATGTATTCAAAATTTATGGGCGATAGAGAGCCGGAGAATCTTGAAGGCAAAACCGCTATTATAGTTGATGATGGCATAGCCACTGGTAATACGCTTATGGCAACAGTGAGGATGCTAAAGAAAAGTCATCCGGCTAAAATTGTAATTGCTACACCGGTAGCATCTGATAGTGCTATAGAAAAATTATCAAAAGAAGTGAATGAAGTAGTATGTCCATACATGCCTGATATATTTTTTGGCGTAGGTGGTTTCTATGAACATTTTGATCAAACAACTGATGAAGAAGTTATGCATTATCTTGATAAGTTGAGGTCAGAAAAAATAATTCAGTAAAATAAAAATTGACAATTGCGTTTTCATAGAATGAATTATTCATATTACTTGAGTAATGATTTTTATGGGACAAGCATCGGTATTTCTTTTCATCGTTTCTTGTGTTACTCACTTCAATGATGAGAGTGTGCTGCACGAAAGCCATGATTTTTCTTAAAATTTTTTTTCTTTGAGGAGAATATCTTCCTGATAATATGGTTGTGTGTTGTTTACATAAACATATTTTTTTAACAGGTTCTACCTCTATTCAAGTACACGTCAATCAGCAGTCATCATCTATGTCACTTTAGAGAGCTGTGCTGCTTTTACCTGCTCCGTTAGGTCCGATAAACCCTGCAATTTCTCCTTTATTAATTGAAAAGGATATATTGTCAACAGCATTTTGCTCGCGGTATTTTTTGGTAAGACTTTCAACAGTGATTGCAGCCATAATTTTTTTTGATAAGTATAAGAACCAAAATAGTATACTAAAAGCTAAAAGATATGCAATCAATGAACTAATGATATTTAAAAAATAAGATTGTTGCTTTTCCTTCTTTAGCATACTCATTTGAAATTAACAAGTCACCCTCAGTTGTAAAACAAAGACCTTCCTGTTGCTTAAAAATTTCAGGGTCTAATGCATAAACTTCTTTTACAGCCATATCCTTACCTGTAATAACTAATAACTTATTAATTGACGAAATAATGTAAACATCGCCTGTAACAGGATAATGTTGGCTGCCGAAGGCTTAAACCTGGAAATAGTTTTTCCAAGTTTCTTTTCTATATCCTTTTCCTTTAAAACCAACACAGGTTTATTGTTAAATGAATTAGTTGCCAAATCAAAAGCATAAGATGAAACTTCATACTTGTTATCATCTGAACAATCTTTGCACATCATGATTAGCCTGTTGTTTGCCGGGTCAGCGTATAAAGTTTCAAACTCATTATTTCCAACTGTTTTAAGTTCTGCTTTGTTTGTTTTTCTATCGGGAATGAGAAAGGGAAGAAAACAATTCTTCCATGACTGTTTAACATGTAAAAATTTTTGTTTAGTAAAACGATATCTTCATAATCCTTATCTTTTCCAAATTCCCATTGCTCAATTTTGGGATCCTTCTCAAATGAAATTTTATACACATTGCCATGATCATCATCAATAGCAAATACAGACCTGTCAGCTTCGTAATAAGCCATGCCTGAAATTTGGTTGATTTTGTTTGGCAGTTTGATTATTTCAGGAGAGCTTAAGTTGTAATGAGCAGATGACGAAGTTGAAACTTGCGCTTTGCACCAAGGTTGAGAAATTAAAACTAAAGTGCAAAGAACAAAAATAATTTCCTGAAATCCCTTCTTCATAAAATAGTTTTTTAACTAACAAATTTTCGTTGACCAAGTTATTCCAACACTTCTAAAATTATTGATGTGCTAATTCCATACTTTGCTTTAACAGTAAATTAATTTTATACATTTTAGCGTCGTTATCAAATGCGGCCAGATCTGTATTGTATTTAAATTTTTGTCAATTAATTCCTGGAATTTTGTGTTATCGGTGAATGCCTCTTTTAAATTTTTAATCGTTAAATTTTGCACTGTTCCGTCAATGCCTATACTGAAATAATAATTTGTAACATTAGTTCTGCCAACAGAATGCCTTGGAACAAAATTGTAATATATCACAATTGATTCTTCTCTATTTAACATCAAAAGCTCCTTTTTTTTAGTAAAGCGATAAATCTGCTTATTACACTTTTCAAAACCATAAATGTCGGCTTTATAAAATTTATAGCTACTGTCTTTTTGTTTTACAGTTATATAAGGCTTTGCAAAAAAATCATTAAGCCTGATTCTATTTATTTCAGTATTACAACCATTAAAGAAAGAAAGATTTCGATTGATGCAATCGGTACTGGTTCGAAATATTCCGATAATCTTTTCATTCTTTTGAGCAGACAGATGTAAGATTAAAATAGAAAAAAATGCAAGGAGAAATATTTTCATCACTTCAATAGTTTAATTACATGCGCTTGTTAATCCTGTCCTCTTTTTAAAGAGAAAGCGATTTCAAAAATTTTCCATAACTTTTTGTTCCTTAAGAAAACTCTACTGATGCTTTCTCTTATACACTCCGTGCACAATCATCGGGAAGATAACAAGCGTTAAAAGCGTTGCACTTATCAGTCCTCCCACAATAACAATAGCCAGCGGTTTCTGAGCTTCAGAACCGATGCCTGTTGATATTGCTGCAGGAAGCAAACCGAATATTGCCATTAATGCAGTCATTACAACAGGTCGTACACGGCTGATTGCACCGGTTTTGATGGCTTCATTCAAAGCCATTCTTTTGACAGGATTTTGGTTGATCACTGAAATAATAATTACTCCGTTTTGAATGTAGATCCCGAACAAAGCAATAAAGTCAATACCGCAGAAATATTAAAGTTTGTTCCCATGATGAGCAATGCCATAATGCCACCAGCAAGAGCAAAGGGCACATTGAGCAGTACCAGCAGTACATCACGGATTTTTCGAAACAACACAAGAAGGATAATAAAAATAATAACGAGACTAATTGGAACAACATTTTCTTGGTAATGTTTATTGCGACGCCACTTACGCAGGGTCAGACCATCTGAAACAAAACATAAATGATTTTTCAAGTGCAATGGAAATCATTAATCAATTTTCAAAGCGCTCAACTACACAGAGCTTATCCCAATCATGATAAAAGCTATGCAGGAACAACAACAGACCCCAGCTGAGGTAACGGTAGAAAACGAGGAATTGAAATCAAGGCTTAATAAAATTGAAGAAGCACTTATCCTAAACAAGGAGCGAAGTTTAATAGAAATACCTGCGTTGGCTTATAAAAAATTATTCTAATAATAACGATATTCTCATTTCCTTTGCGGAAGCTTAAGTCGCTGGCATAGTTTTTATGCATGTGCCTGTAATTAATTTATAAAAACACTATTTTAATCTGCAACCATTGAAACGATTCTTGCATAAAGTACGAAACTGGGAGCTGTGGCCGTTTTATGTTATTTATGCACCATTGGGTTTTGTATGGTTATATTATGTGATAAAGGCGAGAGCATTCTGGTTTTTTTCTACAGTAAATCCTACGCTTGAATTTTCTGGTTTTGAGGGCGAGAATAAAAAAGAAATGTATCATCAATTGCCTGAAAAGTATTATCCAAAAACATTATTTATTGAAGCAGGCCAAAACATAAAAGATGTAATGCAGCAAATATCAGCCGCGGGATTTTATTATCCTTTTGTTGTGAAGCCGCAAGTTGGCATGCATGGGATGATGTTCAGAAAAATTAAAAGCCAAGAACATTTAGAGCGATATCATGAATATATCAGTGTCGATTATATAGTGCAGGAGTTTGTTGACATGCCAATGGAATTTAGCGTATTTCATGTTCGTTACCCGGGCGAAGCAAATGGGAAAATAACAGGTTTTATTTTGAAAGATTATTTGGCAGTAACAGGGAACGGTTCATCTACTTTAATTGAACTTATTTTGCGACACCCGAGGGCATGTTTAAGGGAAGAAGAAATGAGGCATAAACATGCACATTATCTTAATACTGTTATTGCTGATGGAGAAAAATATTATTTAAGTATTGCAGGGAATCACAATCGTGGCACGCGCTTCATAAATCTTTCTAAAGAAATTGATGAACAATTAAGCAATGTGTTTGATAGTATCAGCAAAGAAACAGGTCATTTTTATTTTGGCCGTTATGATTTAAAATGTACATCAGTAGAAGATTTAAAAGCGGGTAAAAACATCGCCATACTTGAATATAATGGTGCAGGCGCGGAACCAAATCATATTTATGATTGCGGTATGAATTACTGGAATGCTTTGAAAATAATAAACGAACATTGGAAGGATATGTATAAAATAGGAAGGATTAATTATAAACAAGGTGTAGCTTACTGGAGCTTCGTTAAAGGGTATAAACATTTGAGAAAAGCAAAAAAATATTTTAAAGAATTATACCAGGCTGACCTTGATGGAAATTTATATGGTAACTATTCCAGGGATTGAAGCGATAAGTTGTTTGGTATACTCTTTTTGCGGATGATTATAAACTTCTTCAGCGAGCCCCGTTTCTTCTATAACTCCTTTATTCATTACCATAATTCTGTCGCTTATATAACGGATAACAGAAAGATCATGTGAAATAAAAAGAGCAGTAAAATCAAATTCTTTTTTTAGATCATTGAGCAGATTCAACACTTGTGCCTGCACGCTTACATCAAGCGCAGATACACTTTCATCACATACAACAAAAGAAGGTTCCAGTGCCAGCGCTCTGGCAATAACAATGCGCTGCCTTTGCCCGCCACTGAATTCGTGTGGATAGCGATTGTAATAATTAGCGGAAAGATTTACTTTTTCAAGTAGTTCAATTACTTTTTCTTTTCGTTGTTTATCCGTTGCAAAAAGTTCGTGCACTTTTAAAGGTTCAGCAATTGCGTCACCAATTTTTTTTCGTGGATTGAGTGATGAGTATGGATCCTGAAAAATGATTTGCATATCCTTTCTCATAGCTCTAAGCTCATGACTCGAGGCTTTTGATGTCTCTTCATTCCTAAAAAAAATTTTCCCATCAGTTGGCTGTATCAATCCAAGTAAAGCTCTGCCAAGTGTAGTTTTTCCGCAGCCCGATTCACCTACCAATCCAAGTGTTTCGCCCTTGTATATTTCAAAGGTCACATCATCTACTGCTTTTGTGTATGCTGTTACTTTACCAAAAAAAGTTTTTTGGGAGTTACTTTACCAAAAAAAGTTTTTTGGGAAGGGAACCAGACTTTTAGATGTTCGGCAGAAGCTATAGTTTGTAGTTTGTGGTTAGTAGTTTTTAGTTGTTTGTCGGGAATTAAAAATTGATCATTGAATATTGAGTATTGAATATTTTCTTCCTGATCGCTTGTTTCCTGCGCCTTATTTCTTGATTCTTGTTCCTTGTTCTTTTGTTCTTCTGCTTCCATAAAATCGCTTACCACAGGCAGCCTTTCGCCTTTATGATGCAGAGCAGGCCTGCATGCAAGTAATGCTTTTGTATAGGGATGCTGCGGATTGTTAAGTATATCTTTTGTTATGTCCTCTTCAACAATTTTTCCTTTGTACATTACGATTATCTTATCAGCAATTTCACTCACCACACCAAGATCGTGACTAATAAAAATCACGCTCATGTGATGTTGTTGTTGAAGGCTGCGTAAAAGCAAAAGAATATTTTTTTGTACGGTAACGTCTAAAGCCGTGGTTGGTTCATCGCATATAAGTAATTGAGGATTGCAACTCATAGCCATCGCAATCATCACTCTTTGCTTTTGTCCGCCACTTATTTCATGAGGGTATCTTTTATATACTCTTTCAGGATCAGGTAATCTGACTTCTTTAAATAATGAAACCGTTTGCGCCTTTGCTTTTTCAGAATTTACTTTTTTATGAAGCATGATTGCTTCTGCTACCGAGCTGCCGCAGGTTTGAACTGGATTAAGGGAAGTCATCGGTTCCTGGAAGATCATAGCAATTAAATTACCGCGAATGCTTTCCATTTCTTTTTGTGAAAGTTGCAGCAGATCTGTTGTATGATCCCTATCGTGAAAAATAATCTTTCCCCTTACATAATTTGCGGGAGGAGCGGGAAGTAATTGCAAAATGGACAAAGCTGTAACCGATTTTCCTGAACCTGATTCGCCAACTATTGCAACAATCTCACCTTTATGTACAGTAAAAGAAATATTTTCAAGAGCATGTGTGATGGCATTATCACTTTTAAAATTAACGGAAAGATTTTCTATGGTGAGTAAGGGTTGTTTCATAGAGCATTTGCTTCATATAACTCACAAAACTTTTTGGGGCTTAGGATTTTTGTTTGCTCGAAATGCGTGATAGAAAAATCATTGCGATTACCGGTGATTAAATAATTTGCCTTTGCTTCATAAGCCAGATTCAGAAATTTATTGTCGGTTACATCTTTTAAAACATTAAAGTGTCTTTTAGGAAAAAACATAGTTCCTGCTCTTTCTAATTTTTCAATATTATTAGAAATGTTTTTTGTAAAGAGTAGATATTTATTAGAGATTCTTTCGTAAAACACCAGATTATAATATTCAGTAAGTATTTGCTCTGATAAACAAACTTGAAATGATTTAATATCAATAGCTATTTCATCAATAACTTTAAATGAATATCCCTTTCTAAGCGATGCTGACACAAGTACATTTGTATCAATCACTATCCTTATCATTATAGCTCGCTTTGGCTTCCTTTATAAGATTATTTATTTCATCCATTGTCCAGTTATCAATACCATATTGCTTTGCAATTTCGTGACCTTCTTTAAGTGATTCCACCAATTCAGCCATTGCAATTTTCTTTTTCAATTCTGATAATGTTAGCTTTTCTGAAGTAATATTTAGCTTCTGCGCTTCTTCCTGTGATATTTCAAGAATAACTTCCATAAAAAATTTTTATAAACTTTTATTGGATTTTGAATAGGCTTCTTTCACTTCTTTAATAAGATTATTTATATCATCCACAGTCCATTTGTCTATCCCATAATGCTTTGCCCATTTGTTAGCTTCTGTAAGAGCCTTATCCATTTTAATAATTGCTAGTTTTCTTTTAAGTTCAGTAAGAGTAATTTTTGATAACGAATCAATATGAAGCTTTTCTGCTTCTTAATATTTCAAGCACCACTTCCAAAAAACCTTTTTATAAAATTACACTAAAACCTCAAATGCCTTACTGTTAAACCGTTATTGATGAGCTGTTTCAGTGAATCAATTCCAATCTTTAAATGTCTTTCAACAAATAGCTCTGTTATTGTTTTATCACTGCTTGTCGTTTTAACACCTTCGGGTATCATTGGCTGGTCACTTACAAGCAGCAAAGCGCCTGTCGGTATTTTATTATAAAAGCCAACTATGAATATAGTTGCTGTTTCCATATCAATTGCATATGCTCTTATCTTTTGAAGATATGTTTTAAACTCATCATCATGTTCCCATATTCTTCTGTTGGTTGTATAAACAGTACCTGTCCAGTAATCAAGTTTATAATCTCTTATTGTGGTTGATATTGCTTTTTGCAATGCGAACGCAGGCATAGCAGGAACTTCAGGGGGAAAGTAATCATTCGAAGTACCTTCCCCTCTGATAGCCGCAATAGGCAATATCAGGTCACCGAGTTTATTTCTTTTTTTCAAACCGCCACATTTGCCAAGAAACAAAACTGCCTTAGGCTTAATTGCTTTAAGCATATCCATTACTGTTGCGGCACTCGGGCTTCCCATACCAATATTTATAATGGTAATGCCATTTGCCGTTGCACATTGAAAAGGAGTATCGACACTTGCAATCCGCACATTATTCCATTCTGTAAATAAATGAATATAGTGGCTGAAATTGGTAAGCAATATGTACTTGCCGAAGTTTTTTAAGTCTTCACCGGTATAACGCGGCAGCCAGTCATTTACTATTTCATCTTTCGTTTTCATAATTTATTTTTTCCAGTTTTATTTTTTCTTTTTTATGTTGTCAGCTTTTATTTTTTCCTCATCGTCCCTTGTGTCAATCCCTTGTGCATTATTGCACACGGCGGCGCAACAATACATCGTTAATTTCTTTTCGACACAATATCACGATTCATCAATTTATCAATTCTTAAAAGAGCTGCGGCAAATAAATTTTGTAAATATATCAATCCTGTAAAAAATTCTCCTCTTGTTACATTTGCAAATGCTTCGCATAGATTATCCTCCTCATCCATTTAAAATAAAAGAAGAAAATAACAAGCATCTAATTTTTGACGAAGTAAGAAAACTATGGCTCATCCTTACACCGGAAGAATGGGTGCGGCAAAATTTTATTCAATACCTCGTGCAAATAAAAAAATATCCCTCTTCTGTTATTGCTATAGAAAAAGAAATTAAACTGGGCGAATTAAAAAAGCGATGTGATATTGTTGTATACAAATCACATCGACCATGGATGATAGTAGAATGCAAAGAGCAAACCGTTTTATTAAATGATGCAGTTATTCAGCAAGTGCTTCGCTATAATATAAGTCTTAAAGTAAAAATACTTGTTGTAACAAATGGTGAAAATACCTATGCTGTGCTATTGGATAACAACAATGTAACTCCACTGGATATTTTACCTGATTGGAATGAAGTTCCAGCTTCATAATAATAACATTAAATCTTTTCTGCTACCGGCTTGTTTATTTCATGCATGCTCATAGTTGCAGCAATTACTGCATATGCAGGAGCGAGCACCCAGCCAATAATGGGCAGCAAATGAATAAAATAAAAAACAAGCCCATTGCCAATAGCAAGTCCACGATGGTTCACAATAAAATAGATACTTTCTGAGGCATTCATTTTTCTGCGCTCACAATTATAATCAAGCATGCTGAAACCGTAATAATAACATTCAATGAGGAGTGCTATTAAAGGCGCGACAAGACCAGCAACTGGAATTAACGAAAGTATTAGAAGCGAAACCATGTACACTGTTTGCCATAAAGCATTACGTATCGCTATTTGCATACCACGCAACATATCTTTCAAAAGCTGGCGAAAACTAAAAGGATATTCTTCACCTTTTAAAATAGAATCAGTTTTTTCACTTAAGTATGCAAACACGGGCGACCCAACAACAAGCCACACATATTTAAATAAAGAAAAGTAGAGCATTAACTGAATAATTAGCAGCGTGAGTGCAGCAATCGTAAACAGAAACCCAAGCAAACCGCTGTTCATTTTATCAAGCCATGCTTTAAGACCCGTTTTCAAACTTAACCATTCGTTAAAGTTGTTGGCAGTTTTGAAAAAGAAATACATTGAAACAAAAAACAGGATTGTATAAACAATACCCGGAATAATTATCCATTTCCATAGCCTATGTTTTTTGATAAACAGATGCGCTTTAAAATAGCTTTGAACAGCAATGATAATTTCTTTGAGCACGGTATTTATTTTCGCGGATAAATTTACTTGAATTGAAGCGTTCACACTATAATAAAATTGATGAGAAAGTTTTATTAAATCTAAATGCAAGACTGAGTGCCGCTTTTTATAGTCGTGATGATGTTGTGCTGATTGCAAAGGAGTTGCTTGGAAAAATATTAGTCACACATTTTGACAACAAGCTCACTGCAGCAAGAATTGTAGAAACAGAAGCTTACAATGGCGTGGTAGATAAAGCATCTCATGCACACAAAGGAAGACGAACTGCCAGAACGGAAATAATGTATCGGCAGGGTGGTGCTGCTTATGTTTATTTATGTTATGGCATTCATCATCTGTTTAATGTAGTAACGAATGCACAAGAAACGCCACACGCAATTTTAATTCGTGCAGCGGAGCCTGTATATGGTATTGAAACGATGCTTACAAGAACGGGAAAATCTAAATTTGATTACACACTTACAAAGGGACCGGGAAATGTATCAAAAGCATTGGACATTACTACAAAACATACAGGCGTTGATTTGCTGGGCTATGAAATGTTTATTATTGATGATGGCTGGAAACCAGAAAAAAAAGAAATTATTGCCTCACCACGAATTGGGGTAGATTATGCAGAAGAAGATGCTTTGCTGCCTTATCGTTTTTACATAAAAGATAATCCGTTTGTAAGTGGTAAAAAGAAATAGGAAAATTATTTATTATTCTTCCTCAATAAGTTTTTTATGATACCAGCAATAGTTTTTCATAGCAACTTCGTTGCGTCACAATCCTTTCATCTGAAGTACTTGTAGCAGCAGATTAAACTTCGTTGCATGCTTTAGTTTTCAGCGAACGAGGCGAAAATTGTTCTCTATTAAAATTTTAAAAACGGGAAATAACATTGAGTGCTTTAAAAATTGACGAAGCTTTTCACAAAAACTTTTTAAAAATTCTTGGACGATAAGGCCCAACCTCCTACCTTTGCGCTCCCAATCTAAAAAATTGGGGTTAAGCTATGTCTCAGAGAATCAGGATAAAATTACAGTCTTACGATCACAGCCTGGTAGATAAATCCGCTGAAAAAATCGTAAAAACTGTCCGTAGCACTGGTGCTGTAGTAACAGGCCCAATTCCTTTACCTACACGCAAAAGAGTTTTCACTGTACTTCGTTCACCTCACGTGAATAAGAAAAGCCGTGAACAATTCCAGTTATCTACCCACAAACGCCTATTGGATATTTATACTTCCTCCTCCAGAACAGTAGATGCATTAAGTAAATTGGATCTGCCTTCAGGTGTTGAAGTAGAAATTAAGGCCTAAAAACAGAATCATGATTCATTTAATTGAATGGATTATGAAGAATAAAAAAGTTCTTTTTTAATCATCTGCCAATCCGCTTCATGCGGAGAAAGTAGCTCTGATATTAAATTATAAACTACGATTTTGGATTTCATCTTAATTATTTTGAATCTTAACAATCGTGGTTCTAAAATATAAACAAGCCCTTCGAGGTTTGTTTACTGCCGGTACTTCCGAAGCTTAGGCAAAAAAGGAAAAGGTCGGCAGCAAACAAGGATTGAATTCCGCACGCCGGCGGAATGTCCTCTACAACCTGCCGGGCACAAACCGCAAAAAGATGAAAGGAATTATTGGCAAAAAAATTGGGATGACCAGCATCTTCACTCCCGACGGCAGGCAAACCGCATGCACAATCATCGAAGCTGGTCCATGCGTAGTTACCCAGGTTAAAACAAAAGACACTGACGGTTACAGTGCATTACAATTGGCTTTCGGCGATAAAAATGAAAAACATTCGATTAAACCCGAAATCAATCACTTTTCCAACGCCCAAACCACTCCCAAAAGCTTCGTTAAAGAATTCCGCGATTATTTTCAAGACAAAAATTTAGGTGAAACCATTACTGTAGACATTTTTGCCGAAGGTGAAAATGTAGATGTAGTTGGTACATCAAAAGGTAAGGGTTTCCAGGGTGTTGTAAAGCGTCATGGTTTTCATGGTGTAGGTGAACAATCGCACGGTCAGCATGACCGACAAAGAGCTCCTGGTTCTATTGGTGGTTCTTCTTATCCTTCAAGAGTTTTTAAAGGAATGAGAATGGCGGGACGTATGGGTAGCGACAGGGTAAAACTGAAGGGTCTTAAAGTAGTAAAAATATTTTCTGAGAATAATTATATTCTTGTGAGCGGCTCAGTTCCCGGTCATAACGGTTCAATCGTTTATATCCAGAAATAAATTTAATCTTGAGAAAAAATGCAAGCAGAAGTTGTAAATATAAAGGGTGAAAAAACCGGCAGAACTATTGAGTTGCCGGATGATATATTCGGTATTGAACCTAATGACCATGTAATTTATCTGGCCGTTAAGCAATACCAGGCTGCTCAGCGCCAGGGTACACATAAAGTAAAGACCCGTGCTGAAGTTAAAGGTGCGAGCCGCAAGTTGCATCGTCAAAAAGGAACAGGTGGCTCAAGAAAAGGGAATATCCGTAATCCATTATATAAAGGTGGTGGTACTGTATTCGGTCCCAAACCTCACGGTTATGATATAAAGTTGAACAAAAAGGTAAAAGACCTTGCTAAAATGAGTGCACTTTCTTATAAAGCAAAAGAAAATGCAATTGTGGTAATAGAGGATATCACACTTGATTGTCCTAAAACCAAACAAGTGGTGGATATGATGAAAGCATTAAATGTAACAGAACAAAAAGCTTTACTGGTATTGCCTGAATACAATGATAATGTTTATCTGAGTACGCGCAATGTTCCAAATATTGCCAGCATTTTATTAGCTGATATTAATACTTATGATATTGTAAATGCAGATTTACTGGTATTAACTGAAAGTGCAGCAAAAGTATTTTCTGAGGAAGAGGCAGCTGTAGAAGCTGAGTGAGTGGGCTAATTTGAAAATGTACAATGAAATGTATAATACATAAATTTTCAAATTATCTAATTTTCAAATTTTCAAATTAAGTCGGATGAAATTGACTGAAGTTTTAATAAAGCCAATCATCACTGAAAAAGCAAATAATCAATCAGAAAAATTGAGAAGATATGCTTTCAGGGTGAATCGTAAAGCGAATAAGCTGGAAATAAAAAAGGCTGTGGAAGAATTCTATGGTATTGCCGTTATAGATGTAAATACTGTAGTTGTTCCGGGAAAAAATAAAACCAGGTTCACGAAAGCAGGTTTCATCCAGGGTGTAAAACCAGCGTATAAAAAAGCTTATGTTACAATCGCAGAGGGTGAAACGATTGACTTGTACGCTAATATTTAGCCTCATTCTCTAAAGAGAAGTAAGGAAAAAAGAATGGCAATCAACAGCCCGCAAAAGTTGAAAATTTAATAACAAAAAGTTTACGCCAGGAAAATTGTTATGGCACTAAAAAAATTTAAACCGGTAACAGCAGGTACAAGATGGAGGATAGGCAATGCCTACGCTGAAATCACCACTAATGAACCTGAAAAAAGTCTTCTTGAGCCTATCAGCAAAACTGGTGGACGCAACGCACAGGGTCATCGTTCTATGCGTTATATCGGTGGTGGGCATAAAAAACATTATCGCATTATAGATTTTAAGCGCAATAAAAAAGATATTGAAGCTACTGTAGTTTCTGTTGAGTATGATCCTAACCGCTCTGCCTTTATTGCATTGGTTGAATATACAGACGGAGAAAAGAGATATATTCTTGCTCCGCAGGGTATCCAGGTTGGTGCTAAGATAATTGCCGGTGATAATGTTGCTCCGGAAGTAGGTAACGCATTGCCTATGAAAAATATGCCTCTTGGTACCAATATTCATAATGTTGAAATGCAGCCGGGACAGGGTGGAAAATTGGTAAGAAGCGCGGGTGCTTCTGCTCAGCTTACCAATAAAGAAGATAGATATGCTATTTTAAAAATGCCTTCAGGTGAGTTGCGTAAAGTGTTGATTAATTGTTATGCGACAGTTGGTGTGGTTTCTAACAGCGATCATAACCTTGAAACAATGGGTAAGGCGGGCAGAAACAGGTGGAGGGGAATTCGTCCCCGTAACCGTGGTGTTGCGATGAACCCTGTTGATCACCCGATGGGTGGTGGAGAAGGTAAAGCTTCTGGTGGTCATCCGAGATCAAGAACAGGTAAATATGCAAAAGGTGAAAAAACCCGGAAGCATCATAAAAGCAGCGATCAACTGATCATTCAACGCAGGGATGGTAAGAAGCTGACTAAATAAAAAAGCTTTGGGCTATTAGTCACAAGTCGCGAATCGGTAATGACAAAGAATAGCTTGAACAAGAAAATAAAAAATCGTAAATCTAAAATCAATAAATCGTAAATCCTCATGGGTCGTTCGATTAAAAAAGGTCCTTACGTTGATGTAAAACTTGAAAAGAAAGTAGTTGGCATCAACGAGGGCACAACAAAGAAATCAGTTATTAAAACATGGAGCAGGCGTTCAACAATTACTCCTGATTTTGTAGGCCATACTTTCGCCGTGCACAATGGCAATAAGTTTATTCCGGTTTATGTAACGGAATTTATGGTGGGACATAAGTTGGGTGAATTTGCACCTACCAGGAACTTTAAAGGGCATTCGGGAAGTAAGAAAGCATAAGTGTAATACTGACACTTATAAAAATAATTAAACAATGGAAGCAGTAGCAAAACTTAAAAATTATCCAACAGGACCGCGTAAAATGCGTTTACTGGCTGATGTGGTGCGTGGCATGGAGGTGGAAAAAGCGCTGGCTATATTAGAGCATCATCCGCAACACAATGCAACGCCTTTAGCAAAACTGCTGAAGAGCGCTATAAACAACTGGGAACAAAAGAACGAAGGTAAAAGTGCTGCTGATGCTAATCTTGTTGTTAAAACAATTTTTGTAGATGGCGGACGTGTTTTAAAACGTATGCGTCCCGCACCACAAGGTCGTGGCTACAGGGTACGTAAGCGCAGCAATCATGTAACGATAATTGTTGATTCTAAATAAAATATTTTTTATAACCTCTAAAGTCAATGCGCTAAGGCAGAATGATTCAGGAGGGCTTAAATTAAAAACATGGGTCAAAAAGCAAATCCTATCGGTAACAGGTTGGGTATCATCCGCGGATGGGAAAGCAATTGGTATGGTAGTAAAAGAGACTACGCCGGTAAGCTTATTGAGGATAATAAAATCAGAAGTTATCTCAATGCCCGTATCAATAAAGGTGGTATTTCAAAGATTGTTATTGAACGTACTTTGGGTAAGCTCATTGTAACAATTCATACATCAAAACCTGGTATCATTATAGGTAAAGGTGGTAATGAAGTTGACCGTATTAAGGAAGAGCTTAAGAAATTAACCGGTAAGGAAGATGTGCAGATAAATATTCTTGAAATCCGCCGTCCCGAACTGGATGCAAATATTGTAGGCGATACCATTGCAAGGCAAATTGAAAACCGTATCAATTACAAACGTGCTATTAAGATGGCGATTGCTTCTTCTTTACGCATGGGCGCCGAAGGAATAAAAGTAAAAGTGAGCGGACGTTTAGGAGGCGCTGAAATTGCCCGTACAGAAGAAATTAAACAAGGCCGGGTTCCTTTGCATACTTTCCGTATGGATATTGATTATGCATCTGTATATGCTTTAACGGTATATGGTAAAATTGGTATTAAGGTATGGATTTGTAAAGGGGAAGTACTTGGAAAACGCGAGTTGAATCCGAATTTTGTGGGTGGCAAGAGTGATTTGAGCGACAGAAGAGAAAGAAGAGAGGAAGACAGGCATGAAAGACACGATAGAAGAGATGATAGGAGAGGTGGAGGTGAAAGAAGAGGAGGAGGCGGTGAAAGAAGAGGTGGAGGCGGTGGAAGAGGAGGCGGTGGTGATAGAAGAGGTGGAGGAGGTGGTGGAAGAGATAGAAGATGATAATTGGCCAATATGCTGATGTGCAAATTGCAACCATCATTTAATAGAAAATACTTATTTGCATCCCGAAAGGCTTCGGGACTAATTTTCAAATTATTGAAATGTTACAGCCTAAAAGAACGAAACATAGAAAAGCGCAAAAGGGACGGATAAGAGAAGTAGCCAAGCGAGGCACAAGTATATCATTTGGTTCTTATGGACTAAAGGCACTTGAAGGTCTTTGGTTAACCAATCGCCAGATTGAAGCAGCCCGTCAAGCTATGACGCGTGCCATGAAGCGTGAGGGTAATGTGTGGATTAGAATATTTCCCGATAAGCCTATCACCAAGAAGCCTCTTGAAGTGAGAATGGGTAAGGGTAAAGGTAATCCGGAATATTTTGCAGCGGTTGTAGAGCCAGGTCGTGTTTTATTTGAATGCGACGGTGTTTCTTTAGAAGTTGCACAGGAAGCAATGTCGCTTGCAGCACAGAAGTTACCGATTAAAACAAAGTTTGTAATAAGAAGGGATTTACAAGCATAGTTAGCCAATGTGCTAATATGCAAATGTGCAAATGGAGAATACAGAAATAGCGGGAAGATTTAAAACATAATTCAATTTGCACATTTGCACATTTGCTAATTTTCAAATTTTCAAATTAAAGAAATGGCTAAGAAAATTGATTTCAATAGGAGTTTGAAAGATTTAAACGAAAACGATTTAAAGGCCCGCATACAGGAAGATGAGTTGCGGTTAAAAAAATTAGAGTTTGCGCATACTATTTCTCCATTAGAGAATCCCGTAAGTATTCGTAGCCTGAGAAAAGATATTTCTCGTTTAAAAACTGAATTAAGAAAAAGAGAAATTGGAGTTTAATCAATTTGAAAATTTGAGAATGTGCTAATAAGATTTTAATTCATTCCTCAAATTTTTCCCGAAGGGATTCCTTCGGAACAAATTTTCAAATTATAAATAATGGCTGAAAGAAATTTGCGTAAATCAAGGATTGGGGTTGTTAGCAGTAACAAAATGAATAAAACGATTACTGTTGCTGTTGAAAGAAAAGTAAAGCACCCTATCTATGGTAAGTTCGTAAAGAAGACCACCCGGTTTCATGCTCATGATGAAAAAAATGAGTGCACCGTAGGTGACGTAGTTAGAATAATGGAAACGCGTCCATTGAGTAAAACGAAGCGCTGGAGACTGGTAGAAGTAGTAGAGAAAGCGAAGTAGTTTTAGCACGGGCTACGAGTCTTGAGCTACGGGCCGCAATGATAAATTGTAATTGTTTTTAAATGCTCGCAGTTTAAAGCTGAGAGCTCAAAGCTTAATAAAATGATTCAGCAAGAAAGCAGATTGAACGTAGCCGATAATAGTGGCGCCAAAGAAGTTCTTTGCATTAGAGTGTTGGGTAATAGCGGTCAGGATTATGCAAAGATTGGTGATAAGATTGTAGTTACAGTTAAAGATGCTATACCTGCAGGTGGTATAAAAAAAGGAACCGTTTCAAAGGCAGTAATTGTACGTACTAAAAATAAGCTTCGTCGTAAAGATGGTTCTTATATTCGTTTTGATGACAATGCAGTAGTGTTGCTTACCGCTTCTGATGAACCAAGGGGCACACGTATTTTCGGTCCTGTAGCAAGAGAGTTGAGAGATAAGGGTTATATGAAAATTATTTCTCTTGCACCGGAAGTGTTATAGTGAGCTGTGAATAGTGAGTGGTGAGTAGAGAACAAAACGTATAAGTGAGTGACACAACGGAAGTTGATTAAAGAATAAAAGTTGACTTCATAAAAAATAAAAGAATGAGCAACAGATTTAAGCCAAAGTTTAATATCAAAAAGGGTGATCAGGTTATCGTTATTTCTGGTGAAGCAAAACCAAGAAAAGACGATAACGGTAAAACTGAATATAAACCCAAAAAGGTATTAAAAGTATTGCCTGAAGATGAGCGTGTGATAATAGAAGGTGTGAATATGGTAACAAAACATACCAAGCCATCAGCAAGGAATACAAAAGGCGGGATAATAAAAAAGGAAGCGCCTATACATATCAGCAATGTTATGCTATGGGACGCAAAAGCTGGTGCGCCAACCAAGGTAAAGCGCAGCAGGGAAAACGGAAAATTAATACGTATTGCAAAAAAATCAGGGGAGGTAATTAAATAATGAGTACCGTAAAATATACTCCGAGATTAGAGGAGAAATATAAAAAAGAAGTTGTGCCTGCACTGGTAAAGAAATTTGGATACAAAAGTGTTATGCAGGCTCCCAGGCTTGAAAAAATATGCGTTAACCGCGGCGTAAATGGTGCTGTAACTGATAAAAAAATAGTGGACGTTGCCGTTGATGAACTTACAACAATCACTGGTCAGAAAGCTGTACCGACGGTGAGTAAAAAAGATATCTCCAACTTTAAGTTGCGGAAGGGCATGCCCATTGGTGCACGTGTGACACTTCGTGGTGTGAAAATGTATGAATTTTTAGATCGTCTTGTTTCCATTGCTTTACCCCGTGTTCGTGATTTTAGAGGTATAAGCGATAAGGCATTTGATGGCCGTGGCAATTATACACTCGGTGTTACGGAACAAATTATTTTTCCTGAAATTGATATTGATAAAGTAAGTAAGATAACCGGTATGGATATTACGCTTGTAACAACTGCCGGTAATAATGAAGAGGCCTACGAGTTGCTTAAGGAACTTGGACTGCCTTTTAAAAATGTTAAAAAAGATTAATCAATAAAAATCATTAAATCCGAAATAAGAAATCCGAAATTCGAATCATTTATTTCGGATTTCAGATTTAAAACTTCGAATTTCAAAAAACAATATGGCAAAAGAATCAATAAAAGCCAGACAAAGAAAACGTGAAGCAATGGTTGCAAAATATGCTGAAAAACGTGCGGCATTAAAAGCTGCAGGTGATTATCAGGCATTAGATCTTTTACCAAGAAATGCTTCACCAGTTCGTTTAAAAAACCGTTGCCAAATGACGGGTCGGCCAAGAGGCTACATGAGGTATTTTGGAATGTCAAGGATTGCTTTTCGTGATATGGCATTGTCCGGTAAAATTCCTGGTGTGAAAAAAGCAAGCTGGTAATGCAATCATCAGTCACCAAGTTTTCAGTAACCAGTGACTTGAAACGGGTAATAAATAAATTTTGAACTAAAAATAACTTAAAATAATTATGGTAACTGATCCTATAGCAGATCTCCTTACAAGGATTCGTAACGCTCAAATGGCAGGTCACAGATTAGTAGAGATTCCTGCTTCTAATTTGAAAAAGCGTATTACTGAAATCCTGTATGATCAGGGTTATATTTTGAAATATAAGTTTGAGGATGATGGTAAACAGGGCGTAATTAAAATAGCGCTGAAATATGATCCTCAGACAAAACAACCTGCTATTCGTTCACTTGAAAGAATCAGTCGTCCTGGTTTAAGACAGTACGCAAGCCCCTCTGATTTCAGAAGAGTAATCAATGGATTGGGTGTTGCAATTCTCAGCACTTCAAAAGGTGTAATGACAGACAAGCAGGCGAAAACTGAGAATGTGGGCGGCGAAGTGCTTTGCTTTATAAGCTAAAAAAAATTTGTTGTTGGTGCATTAAGATTGTCCTATACTTTCTGACCGACCAGTAACTAAAAACTATAAACTTATTTCTATGTCTCGTATAGGAAAACAACCGGTAACTATTCCAGGCGGTGTAACTGTTACAGTTAGTAACGACAATGTTATTACTGTAAAAGGACCGAAAGGAGAATTGAAACAAACGATAGACCGTGATATTAAGGCACAGGTTAAGAATGGTCATGTAATAATAGAAAGACCTACTGATCAAATTCGTCACCGTGCCATGCATGGTTTGTATCGTGCTTTGGTAGCAAATCTTGTAAAAGGTGTTACTGAAGGATACAAAAAAGAACTTGAATTGGTGGGTGTGGGCTACAAAGCCACTAACCAGGGCAACCTGCTTGATCTTTCTTTAGGTTTTTCACACAATATAGTTTTTGAAGTTCCTAAAGAATTAAAAGTAGCCACTGCTACTGAAAAAGGTAAGAATCCCACAATTGTTTTAGAAGGTTCCGATAAACAATTATTAGGACAGGTTGCTGCAAAGATTCGTGGCTTGCGTAAACCAGAACCTTATAAAGGTAAAGGTGTTAAATATCGCAATGAAGTTGTTCGTCGTAAAGCAGGTAAAGCAGCGGGTAAATAATTTGGAAATTTCCTGCCCGAATGAATTCAGTCAGGCGGGGGAAGATGAGCTAATTTGAAAATGGATAGCTCGTTGCAAAACCTAATTTTCAAATTCACAAATTATCAAATTAATTTTCCTGGCAGCATCAGTAAATAAAAATAAAAGTAATGGACGCTAAAGTTTTAAGAAGACAAAAGATCCGCTACAGAGTTCGTAAGAAAGTTGCGGGTACAAATCAAAAACCACGGTTATCTGTTTTTCGCAGCAACACTGATATTTATGTTCAGCTAATAGATGATGATAGTGGTAAAACACTTGCTGCTGCTTCATCAAAAGATAAAGATATTGCTGCACAAAAAGGTAATAAGGTTGAAAAGAGTAAACTGGTAGGTGCCGTCATTGCACGCAAAGCAACTGAATTGGGAATAACCGTTGCAAGATTTGATCGTGGTGGTTATCTCTATCATGGCCGGGTAAAAGCGGTAGCTGATGGTGCAAGAGAAGGAGGTTTACAATTTTAAATTTTTAGATTTACAGTTTTAGATTTACGATTTGTGGATCGTGAATCTTTAAAATTTGTAAATCGTAAATCATAATTCATAAAATCGAAATAAAAGATGGCTAAATCAAGTGTAACGAAAGTAAAACCTGGTGGCGATATTGAATTGAAAGAAAAAGTGGTTTCCATTAATCGTGTAGTTAAAACTACAAAGGGTGGCCGTACTTTTAGTTTCTCCGCAATAGTTGTTGTAGGAAATGAAAATGGTGTGGTGGGCCAGGGATTGGGAAAAGCAAAAGAAGTGCAGGAAGCGATAACAAAAGGTATTGAAGATGCAAAGAAGAACCTGGTTAAAGTTCCCGTAATGCATGGCACTATTCCTCATGATCAGCTTGCAAAAGAAGGTGCCGCAAAAGTATTGATTAAGCCTGCTGCGCATGGTACAGGTGTAATTGCCGGAGGAAGCATGCGTGCTGTTTTGGAAAGTGCAGGTGTTACTGATGTATTGGCCAAAAGTCTTGGTTCTGCAAATCCGCACAACGTGGTAAAAGCTACTATTAAAGCGCTTACCTCTTTGCGTGAACCTATCCAGGTTGCAAGAAACCGTAACATTAAATTGAGTAAAGTATTTAACGGATAAGCCCCCATCCCTAAAGGGAGTCGGAGTGGGTAACATAAAATTTATTTATTAAAATTATTAAATCCCCTTTAGGGGTTTGAGGTATGGCAAAGATTAAAATAACGCAAATCAAAAGTGGCATAGACAGATCTGAGCGGCAGAAGCTTACTTTAAAAGCCTTGGGCTTAAAGAAATTGCATGCTACAAAAGAAGTTGAAGCTACTCCTCAAATTTTAGGAATGGTGGAGAAAGTACATCATCTTGTAAAGGTTGAGGATTTAGTTTAATTTGAAAATTTGAAAATGTACCAATTTGAAAATTGCTGATTGGTGCGATACTTTTTATTTTCAAATTTTCAAATTCACAAATTTTCAAATTAAAAGCGAGGGGTGATTCCCCGTTGAGTAAAAAATCAATAAACAATGAAACTGCATAATTTAAAACCCGCAGAAGGTTCTGTACACAAACAAAAGCGTTTAGGCCGTGGTGAAGCCAGTGGTAAAGGTGGCACTTCCACAAAAGGTAATAAAGGTGGTCAAAGCCGTGCCGGCTATCAACGTAAAATGGCACATGAAGGTGGGCAGATGCCTATTCAAAGGAGATTGCCTAAACGTGGTTTCAAAAACAATAACCGTATTGAGTATAAAGTTTTTAACCTGGGTCAGATTGATCAGCTTGTTGAAAAGTATGGCTTCAATGAATTTAGTTTAGAAAACCTGTACGTAAATGGTTTAATAGGCCGCACTGATAAAGTAAAAGTTTTGGGTAACGGAGAAATAAAAGCTCAGCTAAATTTCAAAGTAAATGCCGTAAGTGAGAAAGCAAAAACAGCAATAGAAGCAGCAGGTGGCATTATTGAAATTTTATAAGAAATTTTTTACGATATTTGTTAGGCGCATCAATTAGATGCGTCTTTTAGTCTACAGCAACATTTACACATACAACTATCATTCAGTGAAAAAACTAATTCAAACCATTAAGAATATCTGGAGCATTGAAGAATTGCGTGGTAAGATAATCGTTACGCTTACGCTGATTCTTATTTACAGAGTGGGCGTGCATATTGTTTTGCCAGGTATTGATCCCAATAAACTTCAGGATGTGCAGAGCAATGCAAGCAGCAATGGCCTGCTCGGTTTATTCGATACTTTTGCCGGGGGTGCATTTTCTCATGCTTCTATTTTTGCATTGGGTGTAATGCCATATATCTCTGCATCCATCTTTATGCAGTTGATGACTATCCTCGTTCCTCAAATGCAGAAAATACAGAAAGAAGGTGAAAGTGGCCGTAAGAAAATTAACCAGTGGACACGTTATCTTACGATATTGGTTACAATGCTGCAATCAAGTGCTTATGTTGCTTATTTGAAAACACCCGGTTACGCTGAGGCAATGATTGAGGCTTATAAACCTTATTTCCTGGTATCAACTGTAATTGTTTTAACTGCCGGTACTTTATTCGTAATGTGGTTAGGTGAGAGGATACAGGATAAAGGTTTGGGGAATGGTATTTCTATTCTCATCATGATTGGTATCCTTGGCCGGTTACCCCAATCAGTAATACAGGAATTTGTTGCAAAACAGGCAAAAGGCGGTGGTGGCTTGCTTATCTTCATGATTGAAATTGCTTTCCTGATTGCTGTTATCATGGGTCTTATTATTCTTGTGCAGGGCGTGAGAAAAGTGCCTGTGAATTATGCAAAACAAATTATTGGTAACAGGCAGTTTGGCGGGGCGCGCCAGTTTCTTCCATTGAAAGTGAATGCTGCCGGTGTAATGCCAATCATCTTTGCACAGGCTATTATGTTCCTGCCAACTTTGGTCTCATTTACCAATCTTAATTCTACACAGGGAATTGTAAATATATTTACCCATCATGAAAATGCATGGTATATGGTTATTTATGGTGTTATGGTAATTGGCTTTACTTTCCTCTATACAGCATTAATATTTAATCCCAAGCAAATGAGTGAAGACCTGAAACGCAATAACGGCTTTATTCCTGGCGTAAAACCGGGTCAACCAACAGCGGATTATATTGGAGCTATCATGGATAAAATAACTTTACCCGGTGCTTTTTTTCTTGCCATTGTTGGTATTCTGCCAGGCTTTGCACAAAGATTAGGTGTAACACAATTGTTCAGTACTTTCTTTGGTGGTACATCATTGCTTATTATGGTTGGTGTTATTCTTGATACGCTGCAGCAAATAGAAACGCATTTACTCATGCGCCAGTATGATGGGTTAATGAAAGGCGGACGTATTCAGGGCAGACAGGCTATTACATCTGCGAGCTACTAAAAAAATTATTGTCAATAAAATTGTAATATTCAACCTGTCAGCAAACTGGCAGGTTTTTATTTTTCAGAATCATGATTTATAGTATAGATTTTTAAATGATTTTAGAAATTATTATGAGCCAAACTTTAGAATAATAATTTGGCTTCTGTTGCGTCGCACTCTTGTACTCTAAACAAGCCATGAGCCATTAATTGCCAGTTTCGATAGGTTTACTCCTGGCTCATAGTTCGAAGCTCGTAGCTTGTTCACTAAAGTTCTGAACGTAAAAGTGAGTGACACAACGGAAGTTCGATAGTAGTAAATAAGCTGACCCCAAAAATATCTCTCATAGTCTTTTCTAATCACAGTAATCATGGTTCTGATGACACGAAGAATTAATGGTATGATCATTTATAAAACAGAAGCAGAGATTGCTTTAATGAGGCAAAGCGCGACACTCGTTAGTAAAACATTGTCTGAAGTAGCGAAAGTATTGAAGGGCGGCACGACCACCTTGCAAATTGATAAATTATGTGCCGAATTTGTGAGAGACCACAAAGCAATTCCATCATTCCTTAATTACCGTGGCTATCCATACAATATTTGTGCTTCTGTAAATGATGTGGTGGTACATGGCTTTCCAAATAATGAACCATTGAAAGAAGGTGATATAGTTTCAATAGACATGGGTGTTATTTTAAACGGATGGCATGGTGATCATGCATACACTTTTATAATTGGGGAAGTAAGTGATGCTGCATTGCAGCTTGTACGCATAACAAAAGAATCTTTGTATAAAGGAATTGAAAAAGCAATTGTTGGCAACAGGGTTGGCGATATATCTTATGCTATTCAGGATTATACAGAGAGAAAGCATGCGTATGGTGTGGTACGTGAACTAGTTGGACATGGATTGGGAAGAAGTTTACATGAGGATCCGCAGGTGCCAAATTATGGTAAACGTGGCAATGGTCCGAAGCTAAAAGAAAATGCGGTGCTTGCAATTGAACCAATGATTAACATGGGAACAAAAGAAGTGTATACAGAAGACGATGGCTGGACTGTTCGTACACGTGATGGTAAACCTTCTGTGCATTTTGAACATGATGTTTGCATAAAGAAGAATAAAGCATTGATACTTTCAGATTATTCATTTATAGAAGCTGCGGAACAAGCAAATCCAAATCTTAATACAACTTATTATGCTGAAATGAGTCTTGCTATCTAACCAATACAAGGGTGCATAAATATTAATTACGAAACATTAATTCTTCGGATTATACTTCTTTCGCGGTTGGAGCTTTCTCTAATTGTTGTTGCATTCTCTTTACACGATCTTCCAGTCTTTCTGAAGAAAGATTATAACGGCTTAATCCATCAACAATGATAGGAAAAGAAAGTGGTGTTAACCGTTGCGGAAACATAATTATAATGCGATTGTTTTGAATACGCTGCAATGCATTTCGTAAACGAACTTCTTCCATTTGCTGATCAAACACTTCCTGGTATGCCTGCCTAAGCAATAAATTGTTAGGGTCGTGTTCACTCAATACTTTGAACAATAAGCCTGCAGAGGATTGCAGGTGTCTTGCCTTTTTTTGTTCACCCGGATAGCCCTGGAAAATAAGACCGCCAATAACTGCAATATCCCTGAATTTGCGCATAGCCATCTCAACAGCATTTACACTTTTTTGAATATCGGTAATTAAATTATCAAGAGCAAAAAGTTCATATACATTGGTATCATCAACAGGGATTGGTTTATCACTTAATAATTCAAATCCGTAATCACTCATAGCAATAGAGAAAGTAATCGGTGTTATTTTACTGATGCGGTATGCCATTAATGAACTGATGGCTTCATGAACCTGCCTGCCTTCAAACGGATATACAAGCAAATGATAACCATCTTTATCTTCAATATGTTCTATCAGTAATTCATTCGCCTGAGGAATGTATGATAATTGCTGCTGCAATTGGAATAAGGGCTGCAATGCTTTTAATTCAACGTCAAGGTCTGACCGTTCCGGGTCTACCCTTGTAAGTTCAGAAGCTTTATTAAATGTTTTTCGCAGCATCATACCAAGATTAGCAGTAAGGCTCATTCTGCCCCCCATCCAGCTTGGCACAATTGATTTCTTTGAGTTTGATTTTCTTGCATAAACAGTCATATCTTTTATTGCCACGAGTTCTAAATTGTAACCCCCGAATGTGAACACATCACCCTGCTCTAATCTTGTTATAAATGATTCTTCAATTACCCCGATATAACCGCCGCTTATGAATTTTACCTTCATCATGGCATCGCTTACTATGGTACCAATTTGCATGCGGTGCCGCATGGCAATACGTCTATTGCGAATGCGATACACACCGTTTTCTACTTCTACTTTTTTGTATTCATCATAATTTTCCAATGCTTTACCACCATGCGTAATATGGTACAATACTTCCCGCCATTCATCTTTTGTCATTTCTGAAAAGCAATGGGTTGAACACACTTCTTCAAAAATTTCTTCTTCCCTGAAACCTTCCCCAATAGCGAGTGTGCAGAGATATTGTATCAGCACATCAAAGCAAAGCAACATTGGTTCGCGGCTTTCAATCACCTGTTCTTTGATAGCTTGTTTTAATGCTGCAGCTTCCACGAGCTCGAGTGAATGTGTGGGCAGAAACCATATCTTACTCACATCTCCGGGGCGGTGACCACTACGACCTGCTCTTTGCAAAAATCTTGAAACACCTTTTGGAGAACCCACTTGTATAACAGTATCAACCGGACGAAAATCAACACCAAGGTCAAGACTTGCTGTGCATACAACAGCTTTTAGTTTTTGTGCATGCAAAGCTTCTTCCACCCATGTTCTCAATTCCTGTTCAATGCTGCCATGATGCAAGGCAATAGCGCCTGCTAATTGGGGTGCAACTGTGAGTATGGTTTGATACCATCTTTCACTCATGCCGCGTGTGTTGATGAAAACAAGCGTGGTATTGCTTTCTTCAATAATAGAAACAACATTTTGCACAAGCTTTAGTCCCAAATGACCTGCCCAGGGATATTTTTCTATTTCAGGTGGAATGACTGAAAGCACTTCTGTTTGCTTCGAAAGGTTTGCTTTGATAATTATTCCTTCCTGGTGCAAAGGCGCTAATAAAACTTTTTTCGCCTCCTCAAGATTACCAATGGTAGCGCTGATGCCCCAGATACATAAGTTTGTAGTTTGTGGTTTGTAGTTTGTAGTTTTCAGTTCTAAGTTCTGAGTTCTGAGTTCTGAGTTCTGAGTTTTATTTTTTATACTTTGAGTTTCCGTATTGCCTGTTGCTTGTTGCCCATTGCCTGTTGACAATTCATTATTCTCCATTGCCCTTTCACCTGCAACTCTAATTATCCTGCTAATCGCTAATCCCACCTGCACACCTCTTTTACTACCCAGCAATTCGTGCCATTCATCAACTGCAATAGTTTTCAGCGCTTTAAAAATTTCGCGATAACCTTTCTGCGCTAACAATAAATGAAGACTTTCCGGTGTAATGATCAGCACTTCCGGCATATTGCGTTTCTGCTTCTGCCGCTCACTTATCTCTGTGTCGCCATTGCGGATGGCTACTTTCCATTGCATGCCCAGTTCATCAATCACCTCTTCCATGGCACGACCAATATCTTTTGCAAGGGCACGAAGTGGCGTTATCCACAGAAGTTGCAGGCCATTATTCTTCTTTGACGCATAATTATCGGGATTGTTATTAATAAAACGAATCAGTGCGCCCATAAAAACCGAAAATGTTTTACCACATCCTGTGGGGGCATTCACCAGTCCGCTATTGCCCTGCAAAATCTGTTTCCATGTTTCTTCCTGGAATGCAAACGGAGCAAGATTTTTAGAAGCAAACCATTTATATATGATATTATAACCTGCTGAGATTTTTGTTCTCATTTTTTATTTTTAGAAGCCTCGCTCCTGCATGTCAATTGATTGTCCCTTCCGCCTCAAACAATACTTGTACTGCGATAAAGTTATGAGCTATTAATCATCTATGAATTGTTCATGAATCGTCTTTAAATTATGCATGAATATCCATGAACTATCTATGACTCATCCATGACTCATCTATGAGTTAAACGTGAATTATTTATGAGTTATGAGTCAATTCTAATTTTCCCTATAAGTTATATAGCTGCAAGGCTTAAGGCTCACATATGTTGAAACTTATTTCGGCAGTAAAATTTATAAAACCTTACATTGTTAAACAATTTTTAAAAATTTTTTTTGTAGAAACAAAAATTAATTATATGTTCGCCTTCTGAAATACAAATTTAATCCCGCATCAAAGTGCAACCCTGAATCCATGATCCTTCGAAATTACTAACTGTTTTGTGCAAGAATGTTTGTGAATCATCTTTTTTAATAGCGTATAAGCCAACATTCTTTAAAGTCTTATCACCAATATCCATGTGAAGCTGCCTGCTATCATAAGAAGGACAGTCATTTAATTTGTTTGATTATTCATTTTTAAATAGTTATCGTCAAACGGATGATAACAGATATTCGCCTGTTTTTAAACAGAACTCTTTTAAACCGTGCCCTTATGAGAACTTATCTCCCTTCCCTGAAAAAAAGCGTAGCTAAAAGTGATTCTATTTTTTGTGCTTTTATATTTTTTGTTCCGAGGTTTTTCGGAGTTTGTAAGGTTATAAATACAATTGCCCGTGTACCCTTGAAAGTAAAGGCAGTCATCAATCATTTGATGTCTGCTTTTTTTATTGTACCTGCCTTGGCTTCAGGTAAACAAAACCGAAGTAAACTCTCTTTTCTCCATATACATTTTTTTCATTTACTCTTTAAACAACCTTTTATGATTACTTCTTTACGACACGTAAAAACAAATTTTACAAATTTTGTTATTCCTCTTTTAAGCCCTGCTAAACGAATAACGATTGCTTTGCTTTTGATGTTAGCCTCTGCATCATTTTTGCAGGCACAAACATTAACTAGCGACCAGGCGGATTATTCTCCTGGTACAACTGCTACATTAACCGGCTCCGGTTTTCAAGCTGGTGAAACAGTAGTGGTACAGGTTTTACACTACGACGGAACTTCTGATGGTGGTGAGGACCACCAGCCATGGGAAGTTATAGCAGATGAAAATGGAAATTTTACCACGACGTGGCATGTATGCGAGGATGATTGTGTTGGTTCATTGCTAAAAGCAACAGCAGATGGGCAAACATCAGGATTGCATGCAGAAACAACTTTTACGGATGCTATCCATATTACGTCAATCTCTCTCACTTCAGGATCAACCAATGGTGGCACTTTAGTAACGATAACAGGGAATGGCCTTAATAACAATTTAACTTATCAAGTAGCATTTGGAACTACGACAGTTCCCGGAACTTGGGTTGATAATCAACATATCACAGCTACAACTCCAGCCCATATTGCTGGCCAGGTAACGGTAATGGTAACCGCTACTGCTTCTAATGGCAATACTTCCTCTGATTTTATAAACAATGCTTATACTTACGTTTGTGCTACTATCACAGCCACAGCAGTAATCACACAGGCTAAGTGTCATGGTGATGATGCTTCAGTAACTGTTACCGCTACAGGGGGAACAGGTGCATATACAGGAACAGGAACATTCCCACTGGCTGACGGGACAAGCTCAACCTATACGGTAAGTGATGCTAATGGCTGTTCAGGAGTAAGCAATTCAGTAAAGGCAAATAGTCCATCACAGGTGGTAGCCACAGCAGTAATCACACAGGCTCTTTGTCATGGTGGTGATGCTTCAGTAACTGTTTCAGCAACAGGCGGAACAGG
>WNGA01005034.1_pt1 | contig 35377 bp, 37 predicted proteins | sample 5400061 | NCBI WGS metagenome assembly WNGA01 (sample SAMN13153366, study PRJNA577476) | soil metagenome | isolation source: 100 cm soil or saprolite under grassland replicate 2 | place: USA:California | collected 2016-06-15
TAAACGTTCCTCCAACATCGATGCCGAGAACGCGCACGACCTCAATGATCCACGAGTTGCCTCTCGTCGGGGCCGGCGGCGAGCCCGTTGACTTCCGCCGCACGCTCGCATCGCACGGAGTGGCGTCGCTGCCGCCGTCACACGTCGACGAGGCGGAGTGGACGCTCGAGGTGACGCTGCCGAGCGGTCGGGGCGCTCGCACCGTCCACGTCTCCGAAGGTCGTCCGGGTTACGCGCGCGTCGAAGGCGCGACGAGCCCGGTTCTCGCCCAGCTCCGGCACATGTTCCGACTCGACGAGGATCTCTCGGCCTTCTACGCGGTCGCGCGAGACGATCCGCAGCTCGCCTGGGCCGCGGCCGGAGCGGGACGGATGCTGCGCAGTCCGACGGTCTTCGAGGACGTCGTGAAGACGATCTGCACCACGAACTGCGCGTGGGGCGGGACGGTGCGCATGGTGACGGCGCTCGTCGATCACCTCGGCGTCCGATCGCCGACCGGCGGGCACACGTTTCCGCGGCCGACGGCGATGGCCGAGGCGGGTGACGATTTCTACCGCGACGTCGCGAGGGCCGGCTACCGCGGCGCGTATCTCCGCACGCTCGCAGAGGAGGTTGCGTCGGGCGAGCTCGATCTCGAGCGATTGAACGATCCCGCGTTGTCGGTCGAAGAAGTCGAGGCGCGTTTGCTCGCGCTCCCCGGTGTAGGGCCGTACGCGGCGGCGCACGTGATGCTGACATCGCTCGGCCGCTACTCGCCCCTGGTGCTCGACTCGTGGACTCGTCCGGCCTACGCGAAGCTCGTCGGCCGTAAGGCGAGCGACAAGACGATCGCGCGCAAGTTCCGCCGCTACGGCGACTTCGCCGGCCTAGCGTTCTGGCTCCTGCTGACGCGCGGCTGGGTCCCGGACGAGCGGGTCTGAGCCACAAGCCGACTAAGGTCGCAAGAGATGTCCGTACAAGGCCTGCACGTCGAGGAGCACGGCTCCGGTGACACGCTCCTGCTCCACCAGGGCCTGGGGCAGGGGTCTTGGGCGTGGCGCTACCAGGCGCCCGTCTTCGCACAGCGCTTCCGCACGATCGTCTTCGACACGCGCGGCACCGGCCGGTCGCCGGTACCGAGCGAGCCTTACGGCATCGACGAACTGGCCGAGGACGCGTCCGAGATCCTCGACGGCCGCGCGGCGCACGTCGCCGGCTTCTCAATGGGCGGTTACGTCGCGCTGACGCTCGCGCTCGCCCATCCGGAGCTCGTGCGCTCGCTCGTCCTCGTGGGCACCGGTGCGGGTGGGCCTGAGCGCATCCCGCGGCCCGCACACGTACGCGACGCGTTCGAGGCCGCGTTGGCGCTGCCGGCGGAGGAGCAGCGGCGGGCAACGCTGCCGTACACCTTCTCGGCGGGCTGGACCGAGGCAAATCCGGAGCGCTTCGAGCAGATTGTCGCTGCGACGCTGGAGTACCCGACGCCGCTGAAGACGATCGAGACGCACATGGCGGCCTGCTATCGCTTCTACGACGAGGGCGTCCCCGTTGAGCGGATCGACGTTCCGGTACTCGTCGTGCACGGCGACGACGACCTGATCGTGCCGACCGAGAACGGCCGCACGCTCGCGCGGCGCCTCCCCAACGCGCGCTACGTCGAGCTGGCAGGGCGCGGGCACAACGTGATGCTCGAGGACCCCGAGACGTTCAACGCCGTCGTGCTCGGCTATCTCTCCTAGCTGGGTTCGCGTCAGGACTTGCCGAACGCCGCGCGCCGTTCGACGTCTGCCGGGTCGACCATGTGGCCGTCGCGTTCGACGTAACCGCCTTTGCCGCCGATGACGAGCATGACCAGCGGCTCATCCCCCGCGTTCGAGACCTTTCGCGGCGTCGTCGACTCGACGTGCAGCAGCCCGCCGGGCCCGAGCTCGCGCACTTCGCCCTCCACCTCGACGCGCGCCGTGCCGCTGTGCACGAAGTACAGTTCGTCTTGCGTGTCGTGGTAATGGTGGAAGCCCTCGTAGCGCGCCGGGTAGACGACCGCGTTGACGCCGAAGGCGGTGATACCGAGCGCCCGACGTACCTTGCGAAAGCCGAAACCCTCTCCGAGCTCGTCGATCGATCCGAACGCGTGGCCCACGAAAGCGGACTCTAATTCCTCCTACGTCGCGGCGGTAATCGTGATGCCGCCGCGCGCCTTCTGCTTCAGCGTGACGCGCACCTGCTCGCGCGGAAGCTGGAGCGCCTCGGCGACGTCGTCGCGGATCCGCACCGCAAGCGCCTCGCAGAACGCGCCTTCGTTCCGGAAGCGGCTGAGGTAGATCTTCAGCGACTTCGACTCGAGGCAGAGCGGTCCCGGCTCGTACTCGATCGCGGCGAGGTAGAGATCGGGCTGGCCGGTGATGGGACAGACGGCCGTCAGCTCGTCGCTCGTCAGCTCGACGCGCGCGACGCCGGGATTGGGGAACGTCTCGAGCCCGGCGTAGTGCTCCGAGCCGGCGCGTCCGAGCGCGACGAATTCGTTCGTCTCGGTCATGGCTCTACTGTAGTGCGCGTGAAACGCGTCTACCTCGCCGGGCCGCCGTTCGCCGAGGAGTACCGTCGCCGCGCGGCCGAGCTGGTGCGCGCGGCTGGCCTCGAGCCGATCGATCCGATGCGCCGCGACTTCCGCGGCCGCACCGAGGGACGCGAGACGGAGATCGTCGAGGGCGACCTCGAGGAGATCGCGTCGTGCGACGCTGTGCTCGCCGATTTCACGCGCCCCGACGAGGGGACGGCGATGGAGGCGTGGCACGCGCACGCAACCGGCAAGCGGGTCGTCGTCTACACGGGCGGGACGCCGCCGCACCCGTGGACGGTGTACATCGCCGCGTCCGTGCACGCCGACTTGGCCGAAGCGGTGTCTGCCCTGGGTTAGCGTTCGCCGTGGAGCGGCATGGGCCCGGTGGCCCAGCTGGTCTTCAAAACCAGTGCGGTCGTGTAGCCCACGGCTCGGTAGGTTCGACTCCTGCGCCGCTCCGTTCGACCGACCTCCGACAGCGGATCAGGCAGACGCCTGCGTGCGCGCGGGCAGCACGGCCGTCGCTCGCTCGACCCACGGAGCGGCGCCCAGCCGCGCGAACGTCTCGGTCGCTTCGGCGAGCAGCGGCTCCGCGTCGTCTTCCCGGCCGCGCGCGAGCAGCCACTCGGCGTGCTCGAGCTCTGCCACGGCGAGATGGAACGGCAGCTCGAGCTTGCGTAGCCCGTCGACGGCGGCGGCGAACCCGGCGTCCGCTTCGGAAGCGTCGGCCGCCAGGCGCGCGCGGAACCTTCGCGCCGTTGCGTCGAGGAGAGGCGAGCGGAGGCCTACCGGCAAGCGCTCGACCATCGTCAGCAGCTCGTCGGCCTTCTCTCGCTCGCCGAGCGCAAGCGCGGCCTCGAGCGCGGTGGGGAAGGCTTGCTTCACGTCCTGCGTGCTCATGCCCCGAGATCCTTCTTCGACGACGCGCCCTGCCGCTGCGAGTGCCTGCGCCGGTCGCCCCTCGGCGAGCTTGATCGTCGACTCGGCGGCCGCGTACGCGGCACGCCGCTGGACCTCGAGCGAATCGGCCGATCCCTCCCACCGCGCAAACAGCGCCTGCGCCTGCTCCAGCTCACCCCGGTGAAGGTGCAGCTCGAGCACTCCCATGAGCGGGCTCAAGAGGTTGCCGAGCGGAAGCTGCTCGCCGGGGATCTCAGCGAACCGCGCGAGCGACTCATCCCAGCGGCCCAGCATGTACAGGGCATACGTCATCTCGCTCAGTGCGAACCACTCCGCTCGCCGATCGCCGATTCGCCGGCTGTGTTCGAGCGACTCCCCGAGGTACCCGAGGGATTCGGCGTAGCGGTCGCGGCTGAAGCCGAAATCGGAGAGATCGGCGCAACAGAAGATCACGCCCGCGGAAAGCTCGTGCTCCCGCGAAATGTCCAGCGCAAGCTGATAGAAGCCGCGGGCTTCCTCCGGACGGCTTGGTGCGACAAGCATGGCCTTCGTGCGCCATGCACGTTGCAGCACTTCCGGGGCGGCCAGCGCCTCGCCGATGTCCAGCGCGCGCTCGGTCAGCTCGACTGCCCGCTCGACGTTCCCCGCGAAGTGATGCGACATGCCGAGACGCGCGACCAGGAAACCGAGATCGGCGTCGGCCTCGTCGTCGGCGACAACACGGTACGCGCGCTCCATCCGTTCGAGCGCCTGCTCCTGCATGCCCAGCGCCGACTCTGCAAGCGCGAGCTGGCTCGCGACGCGCGCGGCCGCATGTGTCTCTCCCGCCGCCTCGTAGATCTCGATCGCCCGCTCGAATAGCGAACACGAATGCGCGAGGTCGCCGGCGGCATACGTCATCTCGCCGGCGCGGAAGAGGACGCGCGCCTGCTCTGCCTGCTGAGTCGCGAGCTCTGCCGCCTGCTCGAAGTACCGCGCCGCCTCGGTCGAAGCGCCGAGCGAGGCCGCGCGCTCGCCCGCGCGGACGAGCGCCTCATGTGCGCGTTGTCGGAGGTGCACCGCGTCGGCGGCGTCGACATCGAGTCGGTAGGCATTGAGCAGGTGCGACGCAACCACCTCCGCGACTTCGTCCGCCGCCATGGCTCCGGACAGGTGGTCTGCGGCCGCGAGGTGGAGCGCGCGCCGCTCCCGCTTCGGCAGCGTCTCATAGGCGACGCGGCGAATGATGTCCTGGAGGAACCCGTACTGGCCGTGCTCGGGTGAACGCGGATCGGATTGCTGTCCGAGCACCTCCTTGCGCACGAGGGCGCTGAGCAGTTCTTCGAGCGCGGCCCGATCGCCTTTCATGAGCGTGGAGAGTGCACCCGGTGTGAACGTCTTGCCGAGCACGGCCGCGTGCTGAAGCAGCCGGCGCTCTTCCGCGGACAGGGCGTCGAGGCGGGCCGCGACCAGTGCGTGGAGCGTCTCCGGGATCTCGAGCGATTCGATTTCGCCCGTCACACGGTACGCCGACTCGTTCTCGGCCAGCAGGCCCCGGTCGAGCAGCATCCGCACCGTCTCGACCGCGTACAGGGGGACGCCTTCGGCGCGTTCGAGGATCTGCGTGCGCAGCGCGTCCGGTAGCCCGGGAACGAGCCCCGTGAGCAGCTCCTCCATCGCCGCCTGCGAGAGCGGCTCGAGGTAGAACGAAGTGAAGTTGCGGTGCCCCGCGCCCCAGGTCGGCCGCCGCTCGAGCAGCTCCGGCCGCGCCAGCGTGATCACGTACAGCGGATGGTTGCGCGACCACTCGAGCAGGTACTCGATGAAGTCGAGCAGCGAAGCGTCCGCCCACTGCACATCCTCGAACGCGAGCACCGTCGGGTACTGCTCGGTGAGCCGCTCGAAGAAGAGACGCCAGGCAGCAAACAGGTCCTGCTTCTCGCGCGCCTCCTGCGCGCTCAGCCCAAGCAGCTGCGCCAGCCGCGGCTCGACGAAGCGCCGCTCCTCAGTGTCGACGATGTACTCCTCCAGCGCCGCGCGCAGCTTCTGCAGCGCGGTCGCCGGGTCGTCGTCCTCGGCGATCGAGCAGCGCATGCGAACCATGTCCGCCAGCGCCCAGTACGTAACGCCCTCGCCGTAGGCGAGACAGCGGCCGCGATGCCAGTAGATCGTGTCCGCGATGCCGTCGAAGTACTTGTAGAACTCCCACATCAAGCGGGACTTGCCGATGCCGGCGATGCCCGTCACGGAGACGAGGTGCGCCTTTCGCTCCTCGGCGCAAATGTGGAAGAGATCCTTGACCTGCCGGAGCTCGCGGTCCCTGCCGACGAACGGCGCCTCGAGACCCTGCGACTTCAGCGCGCCACCGCGGCCGGAGACGACGCGCAGTGGTTTCCAGAGGCGAGTCTCGCCTTCCCTTCCTTTCAGCTGGAACGTGCCGGCGTCCTCGTAGACAACCGCCTGCTCCGTGGCCCGTCGCGTCGCCTCGCCGACGAGCACGCTCCCGGGCTCAGCCGCGGCCTGCACCCGTGAGGCGGTGTTGACGAGATCGCCCGCGACCATCCCTTCGCCCGTCGCGCCGAGCGTCACGGCGGCCTCGCCGGTGAGGACGCCCGCCCGCGCCCGCAGGCCCTCGGCGCCCGCCTCGTCGCCGAGCGCCGACACCGCGGCGACCAGATCGAGGGCCGCGCGCACGGCCCGCTCGGCGTCGTCCTCGGTCGCAGTGGGCGTGCCCCAGACGGCCATCACCGCGTCGCCGATGAACTTCTCCACCGTCCCGCCGTACAGCTCGATCAACCTGCGGCACGTGTCGAAGTAGCGCGAGAGCAGCTCGCGCACCTCCTCCGCGTCGCGCTTCTCCGACAGCGTCGTAAAGCCGACGAGATCAGCGAAGAGGACGGAAACGAGTCGGCGCTCCGACGTCGGTGGCGGCTGAGGCGTCTCGGACGACACCGGAGACGCCGCGCTGTCGCCGGCGAGACTGGTCCCGCATTCGATGCAGAAACGCATTCCCGGCGGGTTGGCCGTCTCGCAGGCCGGACAGGGCAGCGCCAGCGCCTGACCGCAGGTGCCGCAGAACTTAGCCGCAGCGGGATTCTCCGCTCCGCACTGAGGACAAGGCATCGCTTTTAAAGCCTAATCCTCTGTCCCGCGAGAGTCACGGCCGCGACTCAACTGGCGCTCGGGCGTCCCTTGCCGGCTCCGCACGCACAAGCGGCCGGCGGAACTTGGTACCGAATTTGGTACCGACCTCAGCGGACCGAGGCGCACTCAACAGTGCGGGAGCCGCGCCAAAACGCCGCTCCCGTACTCAGATGGGCGTCGTCTGGGAGACCTTCAAAACCAGTGCGGTCGTGTAGCCCACGGCTCGGTCGGTTCGACTCCGGCGCCGCTCCGTCGAGAGAGCAGTTCGAGCCGCCCTCGCCGAGGGAACGTGGGATGGAATCGTCGGAGCGGCTACGGTCCGGTCGCGTTCGGGTGTTGTGCCTCGATGTCGGTGAGCGCAAGGTTGGCCGCAGTTCGGGGGAGGTACTCGTAGATCAGGGTGCGCATGACGAAATGGAATCGCACGACGGAGCCAAGCACGATGTATCCGTGCGGGCTCTCTAGCTGAACCGGATAGAACGTCTCGGGGTCGACGTATGCGTAACTCGGCTCACGCGGACAATTGGGATCGGGACACTTGGCTGGAGAATCGATGCGGATCCGCTCGACTGTGCGCCCAACGAGCTTCGTCTTGCCTTCATCGTGCGCGTATCCTTCGGCGATCGCCTCGCGAAGTTCCGTAACGGCGTCCAGTGGGTGAGCGAACTGGATCGCGGAGGGGCTCAGCGTGTTCGGCGGCTCGAACCTGAGCGTGTACGTGGGGTCGAGCGTGCCGCCGAACTCGGACGCCGTACCGCTCGCGCACACGATCGCGCGCGGATCGGCCCCTGCTGGATCCGGCGGGAAATCACCCAGGAGGGCGCGGAACGTGTGCGACGGCGCTTGATCGATCCAGATCTCGTTCGGACCGCGGGTGACGGTGCACGCGGGATCCGTCGAAGTCGACGTCACCTCCCACTTCTCGTGCAGGATCATTCCGGCGGGCGGCGTGAGCGCTGCCTGCGCTCGCTCGAGGAAACCGGGCGAGTTGCTCCAGGGAGCGGTGAAGAGGAGTGCCACGGCAGCGGCGATCGGCAGCGTCGCCGCAGCCAGAACGAGGCGCTTCCGGCCCGAATACCCTCGCAACCGCCCACGACCGGCACGCACAGCAGCGTGCCCCTGCTGGCGCTCAGCGGCGGCTAGAAGCTCCTGCTTTAGATCACTGACGGGATCACTCATGACGCCTCTCCTTTTCGAAGCTGGGCATGCAGCGCAGCCAGGCCACGACTCACGCGCTTGCGGATGACGCTCTCCGAGCAGCGGAGCTCGGCTGCGATCTCGGCGTACCCGCGTTCCTCGAGGTGGTGGGCCTTGACCGCCTCGAGCTGCTCGGGAGCCCAGGGTCTCGAGGAGCTCGACCGCTGAAGCGCGTGCAGTCGTCTCCAGGATCTCGATCGCCTCGTCATCGAGCTCGATCGGCTGCATCGCGAGCGCGCGCCGCGCCTCATCCTGAATACGACTCCTGCGCAGCGACTCGCTCAACTTGTGGCGGGCGATCGCGAACAACCACGCCCGTGGCGGTTCCGGTCCCGGCTCGAAGCGAGGCACGGAGACAAGTGCGGCGGCGAAGGTCTCAGCGGTGAGATCAAACGCTTCCTCCGGCCCGCGCACACGGCGGCGAAAGAAGGCAAGCACCGAAGCGAAGTGCCGCTCGTAGAAGACGCCGAACGGCTCAGAGCATGTGCGCGCCGCGCGCAGAAGCTCGGTGTCCGAGCGTTTCTCGCCGTTCTTCATGCGTCTTATATGACGATTCCGCGCGACTTGTGACCGCACCACAGAACGGCAGCCGATCAGGGCAGCTGCCTCGCCAACAAGTCCACTACATTCTTCTTTGAGTCTCCGACGACGCGGGACGGCCGCGTGCCAACGAATCCGCGGCCGCCTCAGGCGAGAGTCGTCTCAGCCAACCTCTTCGATGATCTCCACGAGCTCGTCCAAGCGGTACCCGTGGTGCCGGGCGAAATCGACGAGCTCCTTCGCTCGCTGGACGACGGCGCCACGCTCGGGAGTCCCGGTGACCGAGATGCCACGCCCGCGCCGGAATTCGAGCAGCCCCTCGTCGCGAAGCAGTCGTAGAGAACGCAGCACGGTGTTCGTGTTGACCCCGAGGACCGCGGCAAGGTCCTTCGCAGGCGGAAGGCGTTCCCCCGGCTTCGCCTCTCCCTCGGCGATCGCACGACGAATCTCACCCGCGACCTGTTCGTACAGATCAGTGGGGTCGGTCCGGTCTACCTTGACATCCAGTATGGTGCTAGTAACAATAGCGTAATAGTGCTGGAGAGGCAGCGATGACCGTCACCGCTGCGCCTCGCCCACCGCGTCCGAGGGATCCCGTCGAGCGCGACGAGCTGGAGGCGCTGATCGAGGAGGCGAGGCAGCGTGCGCGGCGGCGACGGCGCATCTACGGCGCCCTCGCGGCCCTGGTGGCGCTCGGCGGAATCGCGGTCTTCACCGTCCTCGAGCGCGGCGCCCGGTCAGAGACGGCTTCGCCTGCGCTCTCGGCACGATCGAGCGTTCCCGCGCGAGCGGCGGACTCGAAGATCGCCTTCATCAGAGGCCCTGGTAACCGGCCGCCACCCTGGGCGTACTACGTCATGAACGCCGACGGGAGCGGACAGCGGAACCTGACGCGCGAATGGGGGCTCGACGGGTTTCCGGGCTGGTCGCCCGATGGCCAGAAGATCCTGTTCGGAAGTGAGCGCGACGGCAACTGGGAGATCTACCTCATGAACGCCGACGGCAGCGGGCGGCGAAGACTGACGCGCCACCCGGCGACCGAAAACTCAGCCGCCTGGTCGCCCGACGGGCGAAAGATCGCCTTCATCAGGTCGCGCCGGCACGCGCTCTTCGACGGCGACATCTACGTCATGAACGCCGACGGGAGCGGGCTGCGAAAACTGACAAGCGAGGCGGCGCGCGAGAGCGGTCTTTCCTGGTCGCCCGACGGGCAGAAGATCGCGTTCGGCGGGTGGCCCCGGGCCGGCGGCAACGGCGAGATCTACGTCATGAACGCCGACGGCAGCGGGCTGCGGAACCTGACGCGCAGCCCTGGACACGACTTCGCCCCTGCCTGGTCGCCTGACGGGCGGAAGATCCTCTTCACGAGAAGCCGCGACATGACGATCTATGCCCCTTGGGAAAACGTCGAGATCTACGTCATGAACGCGGACGGGAGCGATCAGCGGAACCTGACCCGCAACCGGGCGTTCGACTCCTATCCGGCATGGTCGCCGGACGGGCGAAAGATCGCCTTCGTCAGCTACCGCGACCGCGACGACCACCTCGCCGCGATCTACGTAATGAACGCCGACGGCAGCGGGCTGCGGCGGCTGGCCAGCAATCTGGCGCAGGACCCGTTTTGGTCCTGGTCGCCCGAGGGGCGCGAAATCGCCTTCGCGAGCAGGCGCGACGGCAATCCCGAGATCTACGCAATTAACGCCGACGGGAGCGAGCTACGGCGGCTCACGCGAGACCCGGCGTGGGACACGGGTCCGGTCTGGGTGTCGGGACAGAAGAAGTAGCGCCGCCCGTAAGTGCAGTGCACCTCACGGCTGGCTCGGGGTGGAGCTGGTGAGGGGACGGCGCCGCTCCCTCCCGGTGCAAAACCAAACGATTTCAAAAGGCCGCTGCATTACCGTACCGGTGCTTCCTTCGGAAACCTCGGTACGGTCTCGACGATGCCGGGACTGAGAAGCATTGCCGGCCGCTCTTTCCACGCAGGGCGCGTGTTCACCTACACGAAGGTCCTCCCGCACATCGCCGACACGCGCTTCACGCTCGACGGTCGGGAGCACCACTACGTCTGGCACGAGCACGCCCACACGTGGAGGAGCGAGCGTGCGGTCGAGGTACCTATCGCGCTGGCCGAACTCGCTACAGCCGACCCGGCTCGCACCCTCGAGGTCGGCAACGTCCTCCCGAACTTCGCGCGCACCCGTCACCATGTCCTCGACAAGTACGAGAGAGCGCCCGGCGTTCTGAACGAGGACGCTGCGACGTTCAGCGGCGGTCCGTACGACTTGATCGTCAGCGTGTCGACGCTCGAGCACGTCGGCTACGACGAGGAACCGCGCGAGCCGGACAAGGCCGCGCGGGCTGTTCGTAACCTGCTCGGCCTGCTCGCACCCGGCGGGAGAATGCTCGCGACAATCCCGATTGGTCACAACCGCGACCTCGATGACGCCCTGATGGGCGGGGCGCTCGGCGGCACTGTCAGCTATCTCCGACGCGTCAAATGGCTGAAGTGGGAGCAGGCGGAGCCCGAGCAGGCGAAATTGATGTACGGGTGGCCTTGGCCCGGCGCCAACGCTGTCGCGATTGCGAGGTGGAAGACCGACTAGGGCGCGCGCAGCGTGATCGTGCGCGTCGCGGTCGTCGTGCCACCGGCCGGCTGGTCGTAGCTGACCTGGGCCTGTGTCGGCAGCCGCTTCACGCCGACGAGAAGCGCGAAGCCGCGCGCCGTGAGCTTCACCTCGACCGTGCGCGTGCGGCCTGCGGCGATCGAGAAGCTGTGGCTGCCCAGCTTCAGGTGACCGCGGCCGGCGGAGGCGTTCGCGCTGAGACTGAGCGTGCCCCGGCAAGGGGCCTGAGAGCCGCAGCGCAGGTTGACCGCCGCGACCCGCGCCGGCGTGACCGTGACCGAGCGCGAGACGACGGCGACCGTGGTCTTGGCGGTGCCGAAGCCGATGACGTCGACGGGTGTCGAGCGGTCGACGGTCGTTCCGTCGCCGAGTTGCCCACTGGGGTTCCAGCCCCAGCACTTGACGGCGGCGGTGCGCGTGACTGCGCAGGTATGGAGGACGCCGACGGAGATCGACGCAACGCCGCTGCTCAGGCCCACGACATCCACCGGCGTCGAGCGGTCGACGGTCGTTCCGTCACCGAGTTGGCCGCGGTCGTTGGAGCCCCAGCACTTGACGCCGCCGGCGCTCGTGAGCGCGCAGCCGTGGAGGAGCCCGCCTGCGATCGCCGTCACGCCGCTGCTCAGTCCCGGAACGTCGACGGCCGCCAAGTCGCTGCCCCAGCACTGGACGCGGCCGCCGCTCGTCAACGCGCAGCCGACGGTGATCGCCGTCACGCCGCCGCTCACGCCGGAGACGTCGACCGGCGTCGAGCGGACGCCCGCCGGATCCGGATATCCGCCCCAGCACTTGATGCCGCCGGCGCTCGTGAGCGCGCAGCTGCGAACGCCGCCCGCGGCGATCGCGGTAACGCCGCTGCTCAGGCCGGAAACGTCGACGGGCGTCCAGCGGTCGGTGGTCGTTCCGTCGCCGACCGCGCCGGATCGGTTGTTGCCCCAGCACTTCATCCCGCCGGCGCTCGTGAGCGCGCAACTGTGCTCGGAGCCGGCGGCGACCGCCGTCACGCCGCCGCCCAGGCCGGAGACGTCGACCGGCGCGAAGCGTCGGCTGTCCGTTCCGTCGCCGAGCGCGCCGGAGTACGGGGTGCCCCAGCACTTGACGCCGCCGGCACCGGTGACCGCGCAGCTGTGGCGGATGCCGGCGGCAATGGCCGCCACGCCTGCGCGCAGGCCGGAGACGTCCACCGGCGTCGAGCTGTTCCGGCTGGTGCCTCCTCCGTCGCCGAGCTCGTCGTGGCCGTTGAAGCCCCAGCACTTGACGCCGCCGGCGCTGGTCAACGCGCAGCTGTGGACGGCACCGGCGGCGACCGCCGTGGCCTGCACGGTCGCGGATGCGAGATCGGCGGAGCCGCTGTCCGCCGAGAACGAGGGCGTTCCCGAATCGGCGACGGGCGTCGAAGCGAGCGCGACCGACGCGACGAGAACCGCCGCGAGAACAGCCGTCCGTTTCGTTCTCATCGCGCCAGTATGACCACGGCTTCCTCGCCGAACGCAGACGCGCCGAAGCCCGCGCCACAAGGCGCGGGCTTCGGCTGAGCACGAGGCGGTTTCGCTACGCCGGCTGGAGCACCGGCGTGCCGTCCGGCTGATCGACCGAGCGGTCATGCTCGAGCTGGGGCAGCCACTCCAGCCACTTCGGCAGGTACCAGTTCCAGTCGCCGAGCAGCTTCATCGTCGCCGGCAGCAGCACTGCCCGTACAACGGTGGCGTCGAGGAGGACAGCGACCGCGAGGCCGATGCCCATTTCCTTCATGTCGAGGATCGGCATCAACGCGAACACCGCGAACGCGCCGACCATCACGAGCGCCGCGCTGGAGACGACGCCGGCGGTCGTGATGATGCCGTGCGCGACGGCATCCTCCGTCTTCATGCCGCGGTCGTAGGCCTCACGCACGCGGCTCAGGATGAACACGTGGTAGTCCATCGAGAGGCCGAAGAGGATCACGAACATGAAGATCGGCAGCCACGACGCGATGCGGCCGTTCGCCTGGAAGCCGAGCGGGCCCGCGCCCCAGCCCCACTGGAACACGGCCACGAGCACGCCGTACGCGGCTCCGACCGAGAGGAGGTTCAGGACGACGGCCTTCAGCGCGATCACGATCGAGCGGAAGGTGACCAGCAGCAACAGGAACGCGAAGATGAGCACGAAGCCGAAGACGATCGGAGCCTTCCGCTTCAGCATCGAGTTCTGGTCGGCCGACGCTGCGGTCGGGCCGGTGACGCCGTACTCGGCACCGGCGACCTTGCCGATCGTCGACGGGAGGATGTCGTTACGGAGCGTCCGCAGCGCGGCATTCGACACGGAGTCCGTGCCCTTGCCGACGAGCGGGATGTTGACGCGGGCCACCGTATGCGCCGCGTTGGTCTCGACGTCGATCGAGCCCGTGTTCAGCCGAGCCGCTACGACTTTCGCCTTGAGCGCGGCGATGGCCTGCTGCGTCGCCGGTGCGTCGAGGTTCGCCTTGATCGCGACTTCCGATCCAGCAGCGCTTCCGTTCGAGAAGGCGTTCTGGATCTTCTTGATCGTCGGGACCGTCGGTGCGCTGTTCGGCAACGCGTCCAGTCCGCTCTGCGAGGTGTGCAGATTCAAGACCGGGAGGGCCAGTGTGAGAAGCGCGGCAGCTGAGGCCGCGGCCGCGATTCCGGGCCGGCGCAGCGCCGGCGTCAGGACTGCCTTCCAGAACCGGTTGTCGCCGCTCCCGCGCCGAAGCCGGTGGAGGAAGGGAATCCTGCCCTTCTCGACCCGGTCGCCGAGCTTCGAGAGCATCGCCGGCAGGACGGTCAGCGAGCCGAGCATCGCGATGCCGACGACCATCATCGTGGCGATTCCGAAGCCCAGGTAGCTCTTGTCGCCGGACAACAGCAGTCCGGCCATCGCGATCATCACCGTGAAACCGGAGATCAGAACCGACCGTCCGGAGGTCGCCGCGGCTGCTTCGATCGCCGCACGCGATGACCGTCCCGCCGCCCGCTCCTCACGCTCGCGCTTGAGGTAGAAGAGCGAGTAGTCGACGCCCACCGCGAGCCCGATCAGCAAGATCACTGCGGAGACGTTCTGGTCCATCGGAACGATCTGGCTGGGCAGAGCGACGAGGAAGACCGTCGCGATGACGGCCGTGAGCGCGAGCAGCAGCGGCAGGCCGACTGCCACGAGCGCGCCGAACACGAGCAGCAGGATGAAGATCGTGATCGGGATCGACCGCTCTCCGGCCAGCTTCAGCTGGTCACCGAACATTTTGTCGAGCGCCTTGCTCGAGCTGACGGCGCCGGGCTGACCGACGTAGAACGCCGGATGACGTGCTCCGACCCTGCTGATCGAGTTCTGGATCGCGTCGATCTTCGTCTGGGCGGCGTCGAGGTCACCCTTCATGTCCCACACGACCATCACGGTGCGGCGGTCCTTCGAGACCTGATCGCCGTTCGCGCGATCGAGCGGTGACTTGAAGTTCTTCGTCTGAGGATTTCCCTTGACCGTGCGGACGACGTCGTTGACGGTCGCGCGGAACGCCGGATCGTCGACGGTCCGGGTCGTGCTCTGCACGAGCACGATCTCGGTCAGCGGATTCGACTGCGGAAAGCCCTTCTTCAAGATCTGATCGGCCTTGTGTGACTGGCCGCTGTTGACGTCTTCGAGCTTGATTTGCTTGGTGCCGACCTGGCCGCCCATGGCGACCGCGGCGACGACAAAGGCGAGCCAGCCGAAGACCGCGGTCTTCCAGTGGCTCGCGCTCCAGCGACCCATCCGGGCCGCGATGTTGTTCGAGCGCTTCAGGGGGGACATGACTCTCCCTTGACGGGGGCCTGCGTTGTGTCCCCACGTTCTCAGCGCACGTCCGCGAGCGGAATGCGGCCAGCAGGCGTCTCGGGGTGTGGCAGACCGAGCTAGCCGCGGAGGAACGCGAGTACCGCGAGCACGCGCCGGTGATCCTCTGCGGCCGGCGCGAGCCGCAGCTTTCCGAAGATGTTCGTGACGTGCTTCTCGATCGCGCGTTCCGTGACGACCAGTTGCTCCGCGATCGCCTGGTTCGTCCGTCCCTCCGCCATCAGCTCCAGCACCTCGCGCTCGCGTGGCGTCAGCTCCGTGAGCGGGTCGTCGCGGCGGCGGCGGCCCACGAGCTGCGAGACGATGGCCGGATCGAGCGCCGAGCCGCCTTCCGCGACGCGACGCACGGCCGCGCGGAACTCCTCCACGTCGGAGACGCGGTCCTTGAGCAGGTAGCCGACGCCCTCGGCGCTCTCCGACAGGAGCTCCATCGCGTAACCGGCCTCGACGTACTGCGAGAGGACGAGCACGCTCGTCTCCGCGTGCTTCTCGCGAATCTCCTTCGCCGCCTGCAGCCCCTCGTCGGTGTGCGTCGGCGGCATGCGGATGTCGACGATCGCGACGTCAGGCTTGTACGAGCGCACCTTCAGCAGCAGCTCTTCGGCGTTGCCCGCCTGACCGACGATCTCGAAACCGCCGTCTTCGAGCAGGCGTGCGATGCCCTCCCGGAGGAGGACCGAGTCCTCCGCGAGCACGACCCGTGTCCGCTCAGTCTCCGTCTTGTTGTTCACCCTTTCTGCCGGATCACGATCCACCCGCAGGGGCGGGAAGTCAACCGTGAGACCGGGTGCGACGAGCTGCAGGATCCGCTCCGGCTGTGGCAAGCCGCGCAGCTCGTGTGAACCGAGATCGCGAAACTCGATCTCGCCGTTGAGGGCGGATCCCGTGTCGGCCGACGCCAGGATCTGGCCGCCGTGCCCTGCCTCGCAGATCCGCGAAGCGCGATGCACGTCCACGCCGAAGTACGTGCCTTCCGAGACCGCCGGCCGCCCCGTGTGAATTCCCATTCGCACGCGGATCTCGTCGCCGGCGAGCGCCTGTTGCGCCGCGACGGCCGCACCCAGTGCGTGGGCGGGTTGCTCGAACGCGACGAAGAGCTCGTCGGCGCGACAGTCGACCTCGCGCCCGCCGGACTCGGCGACGGCCTGCCGGACCACCGTTCGGTAGCGCTCGAGGACGTCGAGGTATTCGTCGCCGAGGCGCTGGACCAACCCCGTCGAGTCCTCGATGTCGGTGAAGAGGAGCGTGACGACACCACTCGGCAACGACTTCCCGGTCAACCCGCTACGAGTCTATGCCCGCGGCACGAGTTGCTGGGCGAGCGGGATGATCGCGCGAATGCGCGTACCCTCGCCGGGGCTGCTCTCGACGATGAGGTCGCCGTCGAGGGCATCCACGCGATCGGCCAGGCCGCGCAAACCGCTTCCACGGGCGGCATCCGCGCCGCCCACGCCGTCGTCTGCAACTTCGACGAACGCGTGACGGTCGTCGCACGTGACGCTGATGCGTGCGAACGAGGCCCGTGCGTACTTGGCGACGTTCGTCAGCGCCTCGGAGACGACGTAGAACGCCGCGGCTTCGACCTGGTCGGGCAGGCGCCGCTCGGGCAGCGCTTCGATCTCGACCGGAAAGGTCGCGCGTGCCGAGAGCGTCTCGAGCGCCGGCGCGAGGCCGCGGTCGGTGAGAACGGCCGGATGAATGCCGCGTGCGAGCTCTCGCAACTCCTCGAGCGCGTGCGTGAGCTCGGCGCTGGCGTTGCCGAGGATTTCCGACGCGCCCGCCGGGTCGGAGGAGAGCCGTCCCTGAGCGAGCCGCAGTGCCAGCGACAGCGAGACGAGGCGCTGCTGCGCGCCGTCGTGGAGGTTGCGCTCGAGCCGCCGCCGCTCGGTCGCCTCGGCCTCGACGATGCGGGTGCGCGAACGGCGCAACTCCTCCTCTTGACGCCTCCGCTCTGACACGTCGACGCCGTGGATGAGCCGCCGCTCCTCGCCTGTCTCGTCCACGATCGGCGTGCTCGACCAGGCGACCAGCCGCGGCTCGCCGGAGGCGCTGATCCAGCGGTGCTCGTACTCTCGCCCCGCCGTGTCGGCGACGAACGCGTCCCGCATCGCGGTCGCGTCCTCGGGCGCCGCGAACAGCTCCCAGTAGAAGTGGCCGCGCGCACGCTCGTCGTCCTCGCGACCGGTGAGCCGCGCACAGAAGTCGTTGAAGCGCACGATCTCGCCAATCGGCGTCACGACCAGGAAGACGCTCGTGGCCGTGTTCACGACCGTGCGCAGGAAGTCACGCTGGTGAACGACCTCTTGCTCGGCGCGCTTTCGATCGGTGATGTCCCGCGTGATCGCCAGCACTTCGTCCTCGCCGCTCTTGACCATCCTCACCTCGCGGTCGCTCGCGCGCCCTTCGCGATCGACCATGTGCAGCTCGAACGTCTCGACGTGACCGGTCGCGATGACGCGGCGAATCGCTTCCATCCGCACCTCTGCCTCCTCGGGCGGCATGTGCTGATCAATCGTCGAGCCGACGATCCGGTCGGGGGGCAGGGTCAGCATTTCGGGCTGGTTCGAATGGAAGTCGACGTAGGTGCCGTCGCCGCGGATCCGGAACATGTTGTCCGGAATCGCGTCGAGCAGCGCGCGGTTGCGGCGCTCGCTCGCCCGCAGAGCGTGGACGCTGCGATCCTTGACGAGCGCGAGCCGCGCAGTCGCGAGAACGTCGTCGAGTAGCTCCGGCTCGCCTCTCAGCGCAGGGTCGTGGACGATCACTGCGAGGGGGCGCCCTTCGTACGCGAGCCGCGTGACGGCCGCGCGCTCCGACTCGTCCGGGACATCGGCGCGTCGACCGCTTGCGTCGACGTATCCGTCGCGTTCATCGTCCCGGAGGAGGAGCCGGAGGGACGGGTCGTTGAGCGCGCGGCGCAGTCCCGCCTGTGCCTCCTCGATCGACGGCGTCTCGGCCGTGTCCTGGAGGAGTAGGGCGCCGGCGCGCGCAAGCCGCGTGCGGAGCAAGCCTACGAGGAAGAAGAACGGAACCGAGATGAACGCGATGATCCCGACGGTGCCGACGACCTCGGAGAAATGCGTGAGCTGGTGGAGCGCGAAGCTCAGCCCGACGAGCATGAGACTCGCGAGCCCGCCGACGTACACGGGCGTGAGCACGCGGCGCGCGGGGGCGGTCGACGCGCGCCAGCTCCGTGCCAGCACGACGGCGGCGGCGACCATGAACGCGAGGCCGACGATGTTCCAGAAGAACTGAAGCGCGTTTGCGGCTGTGTCGCTATCGACGACGAGGAATGCGTTCGACGGGCAGTCGTCGCAGTTGTCGGTGGGAGTCGCATCGACGAGCAGGCTCGTCAGGTTCGCGAGCAAGGCGACGGGGTAGGCCGCGGCGACGATCCGCCGCTGCCACTTGCCGTCGACGCGTCCGTTCGGGAACGCGAAGAGCAGGTGGATGAAGACGGCGAGCGCCAGGGCGCCCAGAGCCATGCCGATCGTGTACGGGAGCGAGCTGTTCGCATCCCCCAACGCGCCGAGGAACCAAGCGAACCCGACGGCGACCATGAGTCGCCCGGTGGCATTGTCGGGTCTCCGTGCCCAGCCGAAGAGGCCCGTGCCGATGAACGTCCAGCCGAGGATCAGCCCGTAGACGCTCAACGCCACGGCGTTCTCCTCATGGTCGCTCGTCAGCACGAGCGCAAGCGCGCCGGCTCCTGCGACGATGCCCGCCAGCAGGAGCGCGAGCCACGGTCGCCGCGTCAGCGAGCTCATCCGAGCAGTGCCGCCAGCCTCGCCCCCGAAAGCTCGGCCTTTGGAATGAAGCCGCGTGCGCCGCTGCGCTCGACGAGTGCGCCGAACTCGGACGCGTCGCGGCTCGACGTCAGCACGATGGCCGGCGAGTTGCCGTTCGAGATCAGCCTCGCGGCAACGTCGAACCCGTCCGTGTCCGGCAGCTGGATGTCCAGCAGTACGATCTGCGGACGGAGACGCCGCGCCGCCTCGATCGCGCTCGCGCCGTCCTCAGCCTCGCCGACGATCGCGAACCCCTCGGCTTCGAGCAGGGCGCGCGCCGTTACGCGGAAACTCGGGTGGTCGTCGACGATGAGGACGGTGGGTGGCACGTGCTCAATGGTCGCACCCGCGGGCGCTTTGCGCCATACGGCTAACCGCACTGTTGGACGCCTGCTGCCTCCATGGGCAAGGCGCGGCCGGGGATGCGACTTTCTGCATGCAGATCCAACCATCTCGAGCAAAGGACGGACACCATGACTGAGCTAGCCCACCGCACATCGAACGGCTTGGACGTTGCGCTCCTGTGGAGCCGTTGCTCCGGCCGCGTAGTCGTCGCCGTCGCCGACCTCCGAACAGGCGAGTCGTTCACCGTTGATGCCCCAAGCGATCGCGCCCTCGACGTGTACAACCATCCCTTCGCCTATACGAACGGGCACGCTGCGTAGCTTGCGTCGTCCCCCACGTCGGCATCGGGTCAGTGCGCGTTGAGCTCTGAAGTCGAGCTGACTCCTGGTTCCCTTCAGCGTCCACTCGAACCCCTGAATGGCCAGGTTTCGAGCTCGGCGCGCGTCTGCCGTTGACGCGCGATCGCGACGAAGGCTCTCGACGATTCGGGTCAGCTGTGCGTAGAGCATGTGCCGGTCCTGCGTTGCGCGGATCTCGCCGACGCCGCGGAGCAGATCTTGTTTGATGTCGGCCGTCCCTCCACCCGACGAGGACCCGCATCCGGCGACGAGCGCGAGCGCCAAGAGCCAAAGCGCGGTCGAACGACCTCGCATCCGCAGAGCGTAGACCTACGGCTGCTCAATCGAGCCCTCTCTGCGGATAGATCGTCTCGCCGCGGGCGAGCATCGCGACGTATTCCTCGATCCGCCGCGCGCGCGTCTCGTGCCGCTTCGCGGTCGTCACGCGGTAGAGGATGGCGTAGCGGTTTTGGCTGTTCAGACGCTCGAACATCGCCTGCGCTTTCGGCTCGGCCGCCAGCGCGGCCGCGAGCTCGGGCGGCACCTCGATCGCGGCGGGACCGGCGTACGCTGCATCCCAACGGCCGTCGGTCTTCGCCCGCTCGATCTCCGCGACTCCGGCCGGGTGCATCCGCCCTTCGGCGACGAGCCCCTCGGCGATTCCCGCGTTTCGCTTCGACCACGGGCTGCGCCGTCGGCGCGGCGTGAACCGCTGCCGGTAGGTCGTCTCGTCGCGCCTCCGGACCTGCCCGTCGATCCAGCCGTGGCAGAGCGCCTCCTCGAGCGCCTGGTCGTAGCCGAGGCTCGTCGGCTTGACGATGCCCTTCTTCGCGAGCACGAGCCACACTCCGGCGTCCTCACGGTGATGCTTGCGCAGCCAGGCCCGCCAGGCGGCGGCGTCGCGCACGATCAACTCCGGCTGCTCGGCGGTCACCGTTAGACGTGAGGCCGGTGCCGCTGTACCGCCGTCGCGTACGTCCCGAGGACGCGCGTGAAGGTGGCGTGCTCGCTCAGCGCCGCGAGCGCCTCCACCATCTCCGGCCGTTGCGCCGGCGCGTTGACGTCGGCATAGAAGACGTACTCCCATGGACGCCCCGGCCGCGGGCGCGACTCGAGCTTCGTCAGGTTCAGATGACGCTCCGCGAACGCTCCGAGGCAGCGGTACAGCGAGCCGGCGACGTGACCGACACCGAAGACGAGCGAGGTCTTGTCGGGCTCGCCGAGCGGTTGCGGGCTCCGCGACAGCACACCGAAACGCGTGTAGTTGTCGGGATACGTCTGAATGCGCTCCGCGAGCACGTCGAGCCCGTACAGCTCCGCCGCGCGCCTCGACGCGATCGCGCCGACGCTCTCGAGCCGCTGCTCGGCGATCCGTTTCGCCGCACCCGCGGTGTTGTACTCCGCGCGAACCGTCACCTCGAGTGCGCTCAGGAATTCTTCGCACTGCGCAATCGCCTGCGGGTGGGACATCACCTCGGTCAGATCGTCGGCCGAAGAGCCCGGCAGCGCGAGTAGACAATGATCGACGCGCACGACCGCCTCGGCGACGAGGTGCAGGCCGTGCCGAAGGAACAGGTCGTACGTCTCGTTGATGCTGCCCGCCTGCGAATTGTCGAGCGGCACGAGCCCCGCGGCGACGCGCCCCACCTCGACGGCTTCGAACACCTTGCGGATCGAAGGGAACGGCTGCCGCTCCGCATCGGGAAAGAGCGCGAGCGCGCCCTCCTCTGAATACGCACCCGCCTCGCCCTGGTACGCGACGACGTCCATCGCGGGAGCTTACGGCGCGCTAGGCTCGCGAATCCTCAACGACCAAGGAGGGGCCACATGCACGCGCGCGTCGCAACGTTGAAGGTGTCGACTTCGACGCTTCCGCCGACGCGATGGAGGAGGCGAACAAACGCGTCGAACCTCTCATCAAGGAGATGCGAGGCCTGCAGCGGGCGGTGGATCTCGCCGACCGCTCGAGCGGAAAGATGCTCTCGATCGCGCTGTTCGACTCCGAGGAGAACATGAACGCCGCCGAGCAGATCTTCGACGAGGAAATGCCTCGCGCGCTCGGCGACGTCTTCGAGAACTTCAGTGGCCGCCGCACCGCCGTCGAGCGCTACGAGGTCGTCTTCGACCAGAGCGCCGACTAGTTGCGGTGCGCCCGGGGCTTGCGAATCGCCCAGGCGCCGGGCCATGTGACAGGCCAGAGCATCAACCGTCACCTCCTGTCTCGGTCGCTGCGTTGTCCGCCGCGAGGACCTTCAGCCACGACGCCGTGTTCCAGGACGCGCTCAGGAAGGAGTCGCTGTGCCAGGAGGCGGTGTTCCAGGACGCCGAGCTCCAGGAAGCCGTGTTCCAGGACGCGCTGGCCCAGGAGGCGGAGTGCCAGGAGGCATCCCCCTGCGCCACCTTCAGCCAGCTTGCCGAGTCGAAGACCGGATAGGCAGAGCCGCTTGGATCGGGCACGAGGAACTCATTCAGCGCCGCGTTCGGATTGGGCGGCGCCGTCTTGTCGGAGAGCACCTCCTTGATGTTCACCTCGCCGACGCCGTCCGAGAGCGAAACCGCCTTCGTCTCGCTCGCGCCGCGCATCAGCGCGCCCTTGACGTCATCGGGCGTCCAGTCAGGATGCACGCCGAGCGAGGACCCCGACCTCCGGTTCCCCACAACGCGCTTGCACGAGTACCGCCACCCACTTGAATCTTCCGCCGCATGTAAGTCCTTCCCCGTTCTCGGTGCGACGCGCCGCTGCGCCGCAGACTTGGCTGACCGTAAGCGGTGATCACCGCTGCGACCTCCCCCCGTTGGGGGAGGAGCCGCAAATCCCTCGATCGAGGAATGCGGCGCCCTGCCGAACGGTCACCAAAACTGCGACGGCGCCCGGTGTGTGGCCGGGCGCCGTCGGTCGTACAGCTCAGTTCGATCTAATCGTGCCGGCGTCCGGCCGGAGGGTTAGCCGTCGCCCGCGGACTCGCGCGCGGCGTTGTCGGTGGCGAGCACCTTCAGCCACGACGCGCTGTTCCACGACGCGCTGTCGACCGAGTCGCTGTTCCACGACGCGCTGTTCCAGGACGCGCTGTTCCACGAGGCCGAGTTCCACGACGCGTCGATGTACGACCCGCTGTTCCAGGACGCGTCCTCGGACGCCACCTTGAGCCAGCTCGCCGAATCGAACACCGGGTACGTCCCGCCGTTCGGATCCGGAACGAGGAACTGGTTCAGCCCCGCATTCGGATTCGGCGGCGCCGACCAGTCGATGAGCGTCGTCTGGACCTTCACTTCGCCGACGCCCGCCGACAGCGCGGTCGCACGCGTGGCAGACGCCCCGCGCATCAGCGCGCCCTTCACCTGGTCCGGCTTCCAGTCGGGATGCGCAATCAGCAGCGTCGTGGCGATGCCACAGACGATTGGTGCCGCAAAGGACGTGCCCGAGAGCTGCATGCCGCCCTTCACGACGGCGTACGGGCGCTCCGCAGCAAGGCTCGTGCCCGAGGGAACCCATTCGATCATGTACCGCCCGGGTGCGGCGATCTCCGGCTTCGCAAAGCCGTCGACCGTGTAGCCGTAGGCCGACCACGGAGCGTTGAAGTCGTCTCCGGACAACGGCGAGTCGTTGATGTCGAGCGCCCCGACCGTGAGCACGAACGGGTCGTTCGCCGGCGAGAACAGGACGCTGCTCGGCGCGCCGCCGGACGCGTAGTTGCCCGCGGCCGCGACAACGACGACCCCGGCCTGCCAGAGCCGCTCGACGGCCTGGTCGAGCGGGTCGTACCTGAAGGAGGTCGCGATGCCCGATTGCAGCGAGAAGTTGGCGACGCGGATGCCGCTACCCCACGAAACGCTCGCACGAAATGCCCGTGCCCGCCAAGGTCTTCCGCCGCATGTCGTCCTTCCCTGCATCAACGCGGCGCGCCGCAGCGCCACAATTGGGCTGAAGATAGGGAGGGCTTCGTCCCCGGGCCTCCCCTGGAGGGGGAGGCGCCGGAGAATCACTCGATCCAGGTTACGCGGGCGGTGCGCCCGACCCGGGTGGCTCCGGGCTGGTCGCAGCCGCGACCGGCTTGTTTTCCTCGAGCTGTGCTTTCAGCGAGCGGATTCGCTCGACGAGCGGATCGAGCGTCGTCGACGACACCTCGCCGGACTCGACCAATTCGAACGTCCGGCGGCCGAGCTCGTCGTAGGTCTGGCCGAGCTCACGCTTCGTCTGCAGCTCGCCGGCCGTCTCCTTTGCCCTTGTCGCGGCCTGCTCCGCTGCCGCCTTCGCCTTGTCGAGAAATCCCATCTCAGCTCCTTTCGATCCTGGTCTCGATCACTCGCCGCGCAGTTCGTCCAGTCGCGCGCGGGCCTGCTCGTGAACCGAGCGGCGTCGCGCATTCGGATCCGCCTCGTCGATAGGCGTCTCCCCCTCCTCGAACGACTCGCGCTCGTCGACGAGCGCGCGGGATTGCTCGAGCTTTTCGCGCAGAGAATCCGCGGGATCGAGCGCAGGGGACCGCTTCGGCTTCCGCCGGAACCACTGCCATACCGCGAGTGCACCCACTCCTCCTCCCAACCACGCGAATCGCCTGTCCATCGCTACGCCACGCGTTCTCGGGTTCGTGGGGCGCCGGTCGCGGTGCGGGGCCGGAGGGCACAGTATGGGTAATACGGGTCCGCAGAGCACCGTGCCGCGAGCGGCGTCAGGCGGCGGCGGAGCCGGGCTCCGCCCGGCGGGAGCCGACGCCGACCGCGGACGCGAGAACGCATGGCGCCGATGCTAACCTGCGGAGGACTCCTGCTCCGCCATGCAACCCAGGCGGGGCCGCCCAGACCGAAGGAGGAAGCGGTTGCAGAACGATTACGAGATTCTGCTCATGCTCGACGCTGAGCTGCCTGAGACACGTCAGGACGAGATCATCGCCCGCACGCGCGAGCTGATCGAGAAGGGCGGCGGCACGTGGGTCGGACACGATCCGTGGGGACGGCGCAAGCTCGCGTACCCGATCGACAAGAAGACGGACGGGATCTACCACCTGCTCCAGTTCGATGCCGAGCCGGAGACACTCGACGAGTTGACGCGGGTCCTCAAGATCACGGACGGTGTCATGCGCCATCTGCCCACGCGGCGCGTCAAAGGCGGACATGGCCCGGGACGCCCAGGGCCGGAGCCGGTCGAGAGCGCCGGCCGGGAGTCCGAGTACGCTGCCGCGAACGTTCGTTCGCAAGAAGAGTCACGCAATATGGAAGAGGAGGCGTAGAGCATGGCCAGCATCAACAGAGTCGTCCTCGTCGGCAACCTCACGCGCGACCCCGAGCTACGGCACACGCCGAGCGGCATGGCGGTCTGCAGCCTGAGGCTCGCGGTGAACACGCGTCGCAAGGACGCGAGCACGGGCGAGTGGACGGAGAAGCCGAACTACTTCGACATCACCGTCTGGGGCAACCAGGGCGAGAACTGCGCGCAGTACCTCTCGAAGGGGCGCCCCGTCGGCGTCGACGGCCGGCTCGAGTGGCGCGAATGGGAGGCACAGGACGGCTCGAAGCGCCAGGCGGTCGAGGTGATCGCCGACACCGTGCAGTTCCTCGGCAGCAAGGGCGATACGGGCGGAGGCGAGCCGCAGTACGTCCCGGCCTCGGCAACTGCGCAGTCCGACGCCGATTTCGGCTCCTCGGCGGCCGACGACGACATCCCGTTCTAGGAAGGACCGAATGGCTCAGAAGACGGACAGAAAGACCGACAGAGACAGCAGGCAGGGCGGGCGCAAGCGCGCGCCGACCGGCCCGATCAAGCGCAAGTCCTGCTTCTTCTGCAAAGACAAGGTCGACGAGATCGACTACAAGAACGTCAACCAGCTTCGTCGCTACATCTCGGAGAAGGGCAAGATCCGCAACCGCCGCATCACGGGCGCCTGCCGGCGGCATCAGCGCCAGGTCGCCGTCGCCGTCAAGCGAGCGCGCGAGATGGCGCTGCTGCCCTACGTGACGGGTTAGGAACGCTGATGGACGTCATCCTCCTCGACGACGTCGACAAGGTCGGGCTGCGCGGCGAGGTCGTGAATGTCGCGCGCGGCTATGCGCGCAACTTCCTGCTGCCACGCCGTCTCGCCGAGCCGGCGACGCCGGCGAAGGTCGCCGACCTGCGCAAGCGCGACGAGCAGCGCGCGCGGCACGAGGCGCGTTCGTTCGAGCAGGCGCAGGAGATCGCGCAGGTCCTCGAGAAGACGGAGCTGCGCTTCGAGGTGAAGGCCGGGCCCACGGGCTCGCTCTTCGGTTCGGTGACGCCGACGCAGATCGCAGACGAGCTCTGGAGCACGCGCAAGATCCGCGTCGACCGGCGCAAGATCGAGATCGACACGATCAAGCGGATCGGCCGCTACTCGGTTCCGATCGAGCTCTTCCAGGACGTGACCGTCGAGGTGAGCACGGTCGTCGTACCGGAAGGCGGCGAGCTGCCGAGCGACGACGAGCTCGCGGCGATGGAGGCGCAGGAGCGCGCCGAGACGGAGGCCGCCGCGCCTACCGGGGAGGCCGAGGGTGACCTGGAGGCGGTGCTCGCAGCCGAAGCGGCCGCGGCGACCGAGGTCGAGCCGGGCGAGGAGCCCGAGCCGGCGGGCGACGAGCCCGAGGCCGACGAGCGCGAAGAGCCGGCAGCCGAAGCGCCCGAAACAACCGACACGCCCGAAGAGACCGCGTAACACCCCTAGTCCCTCGCTTCGCTTCGCTCGCGCTCGGGGGCTCGCGCCTTCGGCGCTCGAAATTGGTTGTAGCCAAGGGGGAGCTCTACTTCGATGGGTGCCGATGAGCGGCACGGCAGAGCCGTGCCGCCGGCGGTCCGGGAAAGCTCTGCACACCTCGTCCACAGGTTGGGGAAATCGCTTCAAAGTTTGCGCTGCGAGCGAAAATCGGTTCCACAGCGTCGTCCGCCTCTTCTGCGAACATCTGTTCTCTTTTGGCTGGTCAGGCGACAATTGACCTAGTAGGACCTGCCCACTTGTGCACACCCGTTGCGGTGACGTCCGAAGAGGCGTCTACTCCGGAGTAGTGGTCGTCCAGGTCGCCCACGCCCCTTCGCCGGCCGCCCCGGTGCCGCCGCAGAACCTCGAGGCCGAGGAGTCCGTCCTCGGGGCGATGATGATCTCCCCTGGCGCAATCGGGGCGGTCAGCGAAGTTGTCGACGCGGGCGATTTCTACCGCGAAAGCCACGCGAAGATCTACCGTGCCTCACTCGCGCTGTATGCGAAGGGCGAGCCCGTGGATGCGATCACGCTCGTCGACCAGCTCGAGGAACGAGGCGAGCTCGACGACGTCGGCGGGCGCTCGCGCATCCACGAGCTGGCGGCGCTCGTCCCAGCTACCGCAAACGCCGCGCACTACGCGCGCATCGTCCACGAGATGGGGACGCTCCGCGGGCTCATCCGCGTGGGCCAGGAGATCACGCGCCTGGGATGGGAACGGCCGGGCGAGACGACCGATCTGCTCGACCAGGCGGAGCAGGTGCTGTTCGACCTGTCGCAAGGGCGCGTCCAGAGCGAGTTCAGCCACATCGAGGAGCTGCTCAAGGAGAGCTTCGAGCGGATCACGGCGCTGTACGAAGCCGGCGTCGACGTCACCGGCGTTCCGTCCGGCTTCCGCGAGTTGGACAAGCTCACGTCGGGCTTTCAGCCGGGCAACCTCGTCATCGTCGCCGCGCGCCCCTCGATGGGCAAGTCGGCGCTCGCGCTCTGCGCCGCGGTGAACATCGCCGTGCGCCACGGCGTTCCCGTCGCGCTGTTCACCCTCGAGATGTCGAAGTCGGAGGTGACGCAGCGCCTGATGTGCAGCGAGGGCAAGGTCGAGTCGCAGCGCCTCCGCACCGGCAAGCTCGCGCAGGACGACTGGTCGCGGTTGACAGCCGCGTGCGACAAGCTGATGAAGGCGCCGATCTACGTGGACGACGCCGGCTCGACGACGATGATGGACATCCGCTCGAAGTCGCGGCGCCTGAAGACGCAGCAGCCGAATCTCGGGCTCATCGTCGTCGACTACCTGCAGCTGATGACGTCGGGCAAGGACATGGAGAACCGCGTGCAGGAGGTGTCGCAGATCTCGCGGCAACTGAAAGTGCTCGCACGTGACCTCGATGTTCCGATCCTCGCGCTCTCGCAGCTGTCCCGCGCCGTCGAGCAACGGCATGACAAGAGGCCGATCCTTTCGGACCTGCGCGAATCGGGCAGCATCGAACAGGACGCCGACCTCGTGATGTTCATTTACCGCGACGAGTACTACAACCCCGAGGAGACGGACCAGCAGGGGCTCGCGGAGGTGCATATCGCGAAGCACCGCAACGGCCCCACCGACACGGTCAAGCTCTCGTTCCTCAAGCGCTACGCGAAGTTCGCGGACCTGGCGAACGTCTGATGCAGACGATCTACGTACGCGACGACGAGACCCACTTCGCGGGACGTTGCGACGCCTGCTCGACTGTGGAGCCGACGCTGTACGCGCCGAAGGTCGAGCCGCACGTCGCCGGAACGTTGCGCGCCTCCGTGGATGTCGGCTTCCGCACGTGCGCACGCGGGCACCGCATCCTCATCAAGCGCGTACGCGTGATGGAGGCCGCATGACGCCGAGACCAACGAGAGGCGCTCGCGCGTGAACATCCACTGGATCGCGCCGCCGGAGCCGCCGCCTGCGTGGCGAGATCCCCTGCTGCTGCTGTATCCGCACGGCATGACCGCGCGCTTCGATCCGCGCGGACGATTCCTGCGCCCCGGAGACCTCGTCAACGGATACCAGCTCGACCACTTCGACGTCGACGGTCTCGAGGTCGTCGCCGTGCTCCGCCGTTCCTCCCCCAGCTGACCGCCCCGCTCCGGGCCGAAAGCGGCCGCCCTCACCGCCTCCCCGGTTGCCGAGGAGGCGGTCAGCTGCGCGAGCTCAGCCGACGGTAAGCGCCGTATCTAGCCGTACACTTCCCGGTCGTGCCTTCGACCGTGATCGTCGGGGCGCAGTGGGGCGACGAAGGCAAGGGCAAGATCGTCGACCTGCTCGCCCAAGAGGCGGACCTCGTGTGCCGCTATCAGGGTGGTCCCAACGCGGGGCACACGATCATCTTCGACGGCGAGACGCACAAGATCCGCCAGATCCCGACGGGGATCCTCTCGGGCAAGACCGCGGTGCTCGGAGCAGGCTGCGTCGTCGATCCGGAAGTGCTGATCGCCGAGCTCGACGCCTACGGCGACCGCGGTACGTTCTGCCTCTCCGGCAACGCGCACCTGATCATGCCGTGGCACCTTGCCATCGACCAGGCCTCAGAACGGCGGCTGGGCAAGCTTCAGATCGGCACTACGCGCCGCGGCATCGGTCCCGCGTACGCGGACAAGGCGTCACGCCTCGGCATCCGCGTACAGGACCTCCTCGATCCGAAGATCCTGCGGCAGAAGATCGAAGTCGCGCTCGCGGAGAAGAACCTCTGGCTCGAGCGCGTCTACGAGGCGGAGACGTTCGACCTCGAGGAGGTCGCTGCGCGCTACGAGCAGTACGCACAACGCCTGCGGCCGTACGTCGCCGACACGTCGCTCCTCGTCGATGAAGCGCTGCGGGCCGGGAAGTCCGTCCTCTTCGAAGGCGCGCAGGCGACGCTGCTCGACCTCGACCACGGCACGTATCCGTTCGTCACGTCGTCGAACCCGGTCGCGTCGGGCGCGGCGACCGGCATCGGCATCGGCCCGAACCGGCTGGACGAGATCATCGGCGTCGCCAAGGCGTACGTCACACGCGTCGGCGAAGGACCCTTCCCCAGCGAGATCCCGTCCCCGCTGCAGGAGCAGCTTCGCGAGCTCGGCGGTGAGTTCGGCACCGTCACCGGACGCCAGCGCCGCTGCGGCTGGCTCGACCTGGTCGCGCTGCGCTACGCGGTGCGCCTGAACGGTTTCACCTCGCTCGCGCTGACGAAGCTCGATGTTCTGTCGGCGTTCGCGGAGATTCCGGTGTGCGTGCGCTACCTGCTGCCGGACGGCACGGAAACGCCCCACTTCCCCGCGCACCAGTCGGACTTCCACCACTGCCGCCCGGTCTACGAGACGCTCGAGGGCTGGGAGCAACCGCTCGGCGACGAGCTACCACCGGCCGCACGCGCATACGTCGAGTTCGTCGAGCGCGAGCTCGAGGTGCCCGTGCGTCTCGTCGGCACGGGCGCAGAACGCGAGCGCGTGCTCGCGCGTTCCTAGTGGTTTGGCCGGTAACGTTGCCCGGTTCCTGGGTCGCGAGCACCAAGCCAGAGGCCGGGATCGCCCGCAGGCAAGGCCGGTTGCCTTGACAAGGGCGAGCGCGGACACTGGCGCAGCGTGATCGCGGGCCAGGGGCCTGGCGCACGTTGCCGGTCAGACCACTAAACGAGGCCGCGCGCGTACCAGGCCCGCGCCGTGAGCGTGAACGGGCCGTCCGGCTCGCCGAGCCGGCGGAAGACGGCTTGGCGGAGGGCCTCCTGCCGCTCGCCGTCGAGTGACGCGTAATAGGCACCGGCCGGACCTATACCGCCCGTGAAGGGCAACCAGTAGTCGTCGTAGTCGTCGTACGACGCCTCCACGACGAGCGCGCCGGTCTCGACGTCGCGCAGGCCGGCACGACGCCAGAGCTCGCCGAGCCCGGCTTCGCCGCAGTAGCGCATCGTCCGTCCCTCGTCGGGAGCATCAGGATCGACGTCGAGCGCGCCGTCCCAGAACGCGCGCAGCATCGTCATCCCCTCGGCGTAGTCCCACACGCACGAAGCGACCGAGCCGCCTTCTCGTGTGACGCGACGCATCTCCGCGAGGCCGGCGTCGGCATCGCGCATGAAGTTCACGACCAGCTGCGAGAGGACGGTGTCGAACGAGTCGGCGTCGAACGGCAGCGATTCCGCCGCGGCCTCGCGAGCATCTGCGCCGGGAACCCGCTGTCGACACGCAGCGACGAACGACTTCGACGGATCGACCGCGGCAACGTTCCCCGCACCGGTTAGATCGGCCAGCGCACGCGTCAGGCCGCCGGGACCGCAGCCGACGTCGAGAACGCGGTCGCTGCTCCCGACGCCGGCCGCTTCGATCAGTGCAGCGGAGAGCTGCGGCGCATAGCGCCCGACGAACCTGTCATAGACCGCCGCGTCCGCCTCGAACGACACGCGCCTTATGGTGCAGGAAACTCGGCCGTCACATACTCGTAGAGCAGGCGGTATGCGTTGATCGCTTCCGCGAGATCGCCCGGACTTCCGCCGCCGACCTCATAGCGCGTGAACAGGTCGCGCGCCGCCTCGAACTGCTTCCTTGCCTCGTCGTCGCCGTCGAGCAGGCCGCGCTCCCGGAGCATCTCCTCGAGCAGCCGGTCCATCTCCCCCACCGCATCGCCGGGCGATTCCTCGGCACTTTCGAGCAACTGCTGCCAGCGTGTCTCCCACTCGTGAAGATCGAGTCCCGGCTCTGCCATGCCCGAATCCTGCGCCTCGCGGGTCGTCCTCAAACCCGCATATAGTCGCGCCGTGAAGGTGCTCCTCGTAGGGTCGGGCGGGCGCGAGCACGCGCTGGCCTGGAAGCTCGCGCAAAGCGGTGGATTGACGGAGCTGCATTGCGCCCCGGGCAATCCCGGGATTGCCCGGCACGGCCCCTGTCACCCGGTTCGAGCCGAGGACGCCGAGGGACTGCTCGGGCTCGCGCGCGAGCTCGACATCGACCTCGCCGTCGTCGGACCGGAAGCGCCGCTCGTCGAAGGCGTCGCCGACGCGCTCCGCAAGAACGGCGTGGCCATCTTCGGGCCCAGCCGTGCGGCCGCGGCGATCGAGGGATCGAAGACCTTCGCCAAGAACGTCATGCGCGCAGCAGAGGTGCCGACGGCGCAGGATCTTCCCATCGCCCAACCTCCCTGCGTGATCAAGGCCGACGGTCTCGCGGCCGGCAAGGGCGTGTTCGTCTGCCGGACGCAGGCGGAGCTCGATGCCGCACTGCCCGCGGCCGCGGCACTCGGTCAGCCGCTCGTGATCGAGGAGCTCCTCGAAGGCGTCGAGGTCTCGGTCTTCGCGGTATGCGACGGAGTCCACGCCGTTCCCCTGCCGTCCGCGCAGGACTTCAAGCGCGCTTACGACGGCGATGAGGGGCCGAACACCGGCGGCATGGGCTCGTACTCGCCGGCGCCGGACGTCGACGTCAACGAGCTCGTCGATTCGATCCACCGGCCGGTGCTCGCCGAGCTCGCGCGCCGCGATTCGCCGTTCGTCGGCGTCCTCTTCGCGGGATTGATGCTCACCGAGAACGGTCCGCGCGTGCTCGAGTTCAACTGCCGCTTCGGCGATCCCGAGACGCAGTCGATCTTGCCCCTCGACGCACTCGCCGCCGCGGCCACGGGCGACGCACGAGGTATCGAGTTGCCGGTGAGCGACGACGCGGCGGTGACGCTTGTGATCGCAGCGGGCGGCTATCCCGATTCGGGCGACAGAGGCTCGCCGATCGACGGCATCGAAGACGCGGAAGCCGCCGGAGTGCTCGTCTTCCACGCAGGCACGGCGCTGCACGGTGACCGTGTCGTCACGAACGGCGGCCGGATCCTCGATGTGACAGGCGTCGGCCCGACCATCGGCGCCGCCCGCGACCGCGCCTACGCGGCCGCCGCCCACATCTCGTTTCCGGGCGCGCGCTACCGCACGGACATTGCCGAGGAAGCGGCTGTTGTCTGAACCACTAGTGGGAGTGCTCGTCGGCTCGGAATCCGACCGCGAGCGCATGCAAGGGGCGCTCGACGAGCTTGGCAAGCGAGGGATCGCCTACGAGTTCGGGGTGCGGTCCGCGCACCGGCAGCCGGACGAGGTTGCCGAGTACTGCCGTACTGCGCGGGAGCGCGGTCTGAAGGTGCTGATCTGCGGAGCAGGTCTCTCGGCGGCGCTTCCGGGCTTCGCAGCGGCGCATACCGACCTGCCGGTGATCGGAGTGCCGCTGCGGTCGCCCCTCTCGGTGCTCGACGGTGTCGATGCGCTGCTCGCGATTGCGCAGATGCCGCCGGGCGTGCCGGTCGCCGCAGTCGGCGTCGACAACGCTCGCAATGCGGCGGTGCTCGCGGCGCGCATCCTCGGCGTTGGCTGACACGTCGCTCGTCGATCTGGCCGCGCAACTCGTCGCCATCGACTCCGTCAACCCGGAGTTGATTCCAGATGCGGCGGGAGAGCGAGAGCTCGCCGACTTCGTTGCGGAGTGGTGCGAACACGCCGGCCTCGCGGTAGAGCTCGTCGGTCCGCGTGAGCGACCGAGCGTGATCGCGGTCGCACGCGGAAGCGGCGGCGGACGCTCGCTGCTCCTCAACGCGCACCTCGACACGGTCGGCGTCGCGGGAATGAACGCGCCGTTCGAGCCGCGCATCGAGAACGGCCGGCTCTACGGCCGCGGCGCGTATGACATGAAAGGCGCGCTCGCTGCAATTCTCCACGCAGCCGCGAAGGTCGAAGGCCTTCGCGGCGACGTGATCGTCACTGCCGTCGCGGACGAAGAGCTCGCGTCGATCGGCACCGCAGCCGTTCTCGAACGCGTCCGCGCCGATGCGGCGATCGTCGTGGAGCCGACAGAGCTGAAGCTTGCGATCGCGCACAAGGGCTTCGTGGGCTTCGAGCTCGAAACGCACGGCGTCGCCGCGCACGGCTCGCGTCCGCACCTCGGCATCGACGCGATCGCGAAGATGGGGCCTATCCTCGTTGCGTTGAAGCAGCTCGACGAACGTCTGCAGGGCGGGACCGCGCATCCACTCGTCGGACCGCCCTCGCTGCATGCGTCGCTGATCGAGGGCGGGCAGGAGTTCTCGAGCTATCCGGCGCGCTGCCTGCTAAGCGCCGAACGGCGCACGATTCCCGGCGAAACGGTAAAGCAGGTCGAGCGGGAGCTGCGCGAGCTGGCCGGCGAAGCCGACCTGCGGCTGGGCGTCAGCCGAGACCCCTTCGAGATCGCTTCCGACGACGCATTCGTGCAACTCGTCGGCCGCGTCGCTGACGAGCCGGAGCCCGTGGGCGTCTCCTTCTGGGCGGACTCGGGGCTGATCGCGGCGGCCGGAATCCCGACCGTGCTCTACGGGCCGGTCGGGGACGGCGCACATGCGGAAGTCGAGTGGGTCGATCTCGCTTCATTGGAGCGCGTGCGCGACGTCGTGCTGAAGGCTGCCGTCGAGTGGAGCGGCTAGCCTAGGTCTGTGATCGCCCGCTACTCGCGACCGGCCATGACACGCATCTGGTCGGACGAGGCGAAGCTGGCGCGCTGGCTCGAGGTCGAGCTGGCGGCACTCGAGGGGTGGGCCGAGGTCGGGGCGATTCCCGCCGACGCCGTCCGTGAGATCCGCGAGCGCGCCGCGGCGCCCTCGCCCGAACGTGTCGCCGAGCTCGAAGCGCGCCTGCACCACGACACGGCGGCATTCGTCGACGCAGTCGCCGAAGATCTCGGTCCCGTCGGCCGTTGGTTCCACTACGGCCTCACGTCCTCGGATGTCGTCGACACCGCGCTGGCGCTGCAGATCCAGGAGGCGGGAACGCTGCTGCTCGAAGGGCTCGAGCGTGCACTCGCGGCCGTCGTCGCGCGCGCAGAAGAACACAAGCTGACGCTGTCCATCGGCCGCACACACGGCGTCCACGCGGAGCCGACGACCTTCGGCCTGAAGCTTGCCGTCTGGGCGTTCGAGCTCGACCGCGCACGTAGGCGCATCGCACGCGCGCTCGAGGGGGTGCGCGTCGGCAAGCTCTCGGGAGCCGTCGGCCAGTACGCCGCGATCGACCCGGAGGTCGAGCGCGTCGCGTGCGAGCGTCTCGGCCTCGAGCCCGCGCCGGCGTCGACGCAGATCATCCAGCGCGACCGGCACGCGGAGCTGCTCGCCGCGCTCGCGGTCTGCGCGTCGTCGCTCGACAAGTTCGCGCTCGAGATCCGCCACCTCGCGCGCACGGAGCTGCGCGAGGTCGAGGAGCCGTTCGGCAAGGGCCAGAAGGGTTCCTCGGCGATGCCGCACAAGCGGAATCCGGTCGTCGCCGAGCGGATCTGCGGGCTCGCACGCGTGGTGCGCGCAGCATCCGTCGTGGGGCTCGAGAACGTCGCGCTCTGGCACGAGCGCGATATCTCCCATTCGTCCGCGGAGCGCGTCGTCATTCCGGATGCGTTCCTGGCGCTCGACTACATGCTCGAGCGCTTCACCTGGCTCGTCGACGGCCTCGTCGTGCGCCCCGAGCGCATGCAGCGCAATCTCGAATCGAGTCACGGGTTGTACTTCTCGCAGCGGCTACTGCTCGCCCTCGTCGAGTCCGGCCTCGAGCGCGACGACGCGTACCGGCTTGTGCAGCGCAACGCGATGCGTGCCTGGGAAGAGGATGAGGATTTCCGCAAGCTCGTCCGGGCCGACCCCGACATCCACGTCGACCTCGATGCTGTCTTCGACGACTCGGCGTACACAAAACACGTCGACGTCGTCTTCGACCGTCTCCACGATCTCGTAAAGGAGCCCGTACATGCCTGAAACACACGTCGCCAGCGGCAAGGTCCGCGAGATCTATGCGCTCGACGACGAGCGTCTGCTTCTCGTCGCGAGCGATCGGATCTCGACGTTCGACGTGGTCCTCCCCACGGAGATCCCCGACAAGGGTCGCGTGCTCACCGGCCTCTCCGGCTTTTGGTTCGCGCGCATCAAGCACATTGTCCCGAACCATTTGCTCGCGCTGCGCGACGACGGTCGCTCGACCGAATGCAGGCGCCTCGAGATGCTGCCGATCGAATGCGTCGTCCGGGGCTACATCACCGGTTCCGGCTGGAAGGACTACCGGGCGACCGGCGAGATCTGCGGTCATCGCCTCCCTGACGGATTGCGCGAATCGGACCGGCTGCCCGAGCCGATTTTCACGCCGGCAACGAAGGCGCAGACCGGCCACGACGAGAACATCACGCGCGACGAGGCCGCCGAGCTCGTCGGGCGCGACCGGTTCGAGGAGGTCGAGCGCATCGCGCTCGAGCTCTATCGCTTCGCCGCAGCGCACGCGGAGGCGCGCGGGATCATCCTCGCCGACACGAAGTTCGAGGTCGGCGTCGACGACGAGGGGCGACTCGTGTTGGGGGACGAAGCACTGACGCCAGACTCGTCACGCTTCTGGCCTGCCGACTCCTACGCGCCGGGCGGGCCACAACCTTCGTTCGACAAGCAGTACGTGCGCGACTACTGCGAGTCGGTCGGCTGGGA
>WNGA01002549.1_pt1 | contig 35375 bp, 30 predicted proteins | sample 5400061 | NCBI WGS metagenome assembly WNGA01 (sample SAMN13153366, study PRJNA577476) | soil metagenome | isolation source: 100 cm soil or saprolite under grassland replicate 2 | place: USA:California | collected 2016-06-15
GGAGCCTGGAGTGCACCACGTCTCCCGTCCCCGCCACCACGGCCACCAGCGGGTGGTAGCCCCGGACGTGGGTGTAGGTGAACCGCGATCCGCCCTGCTTGGCCAACCCGTAGGTCTCGCAGATGGGTAGGGTCGGACCGGGGCGCGGGTCCGCCGTCTCCGACGGTCCGTTTCCCCGGCCCGCGCCTCCGAACCCGGCGTGCGATTTACCCCGCACCGGGCTCTCCACAGGCGATCCGGCGGTCATCAGACCGACAGGCTCTCTTGCAGCCTCCCCAAGGTCTCGGTCTCATCGAAGGACATCCGGCGATGCCCCGGAGCCGTCGAGTCGATCTCGTTCCACGGGGTGGCGATCATGGAGCCCCGAAAGCGATAGCGGAGCACCGCCATCGTCCCCGGGTTGTACAGGACGTAGCTTGTCCTCCCGGCCGATCCCGGCAGCGGGTACCTCCGCTGCAGCCACCTCCACCCTCGCCCCTTGTGCTTCTTTCGGAGCCACCGGGCGACCCGCCACCACACGTAGTGCCCCAGGTAGGAGAACGTCCGTTTGGCGGCAGCGAACCGGAAGTGGACGGCCCATCCCCGAACAACGAGGTTGAGCTTGCGGATCAGTTGGGGAAGCGACAGGCCGATCGTGCTCCTCGATGTGAGAGCCTTCACCCTCCTCTTGACCGAGGCCAAGGCCTCGTTGGAGACGAAGGTGTAGACGCACGGCAACTTGTTCCCGCGGGGCTTCCGGACGATCCGAAAGCCCAGGAACTCGAAGCCGTCGTCGATGTGGGTCAGGCGTGTCTTGGTAGGAGAGAGCTTGAGCCCGACCCGGCTGAGAATCTCCGGAAGCTCGGCCATGATGGCCTCCGCCTGCGCTCGGGTGCCCTTCACCATCACGACTGCATCATCGGCGTACCGGATGAGTCGGTAGGTGGCGAGGCCCTTGCGCCGGAGCTGCTGCCGGCGGCTCGCTTTCTTCTCCCAGCGTTGCTCGAACTCCCTGTCGAGCACGCTCAAGGCCACGTTCATCAACAGGGGCGAGATGATCCCGCCCTGTGGCGTGCCGGTGAGTCGCCGCTCGAGGCGGCCCGCCTCGGTCATCACCCCGGCCCGAAGAAACGCCCGGATGAGCTCCAGGACACGACGATCGCCGATGCGCCGCTCGACCTCCGACATGAGGGCCCGTCGATCGATCTGATCGAAGCATGCCTCCACGTCCATCTCTACCGCCCACTCGTACGAGGAGGTCGGGTTGGCGAGGTGGACGATCTCGGCGATGGCGTCCTGGGTCCGGCGTCCCGGCCGGTACTCGTAGGACGAGGCGTAGAAGTCGCTCTCGAGGATCGGCTCCAGCACCAGCTTGAGGGCCATCTGCACCACCCGGTCCCGCAGGGTGCTGATCCCGAGATAGCGGACCTTGCCGCCCTTCTTCGGGATGGCGCGCTCCCGGACCGGAAGGGGCCTGAAGCCGCGGTCCTTGAGCGAGGAACGGATGTCCTCCAGGAACCGCTCGACCCCATGGCGATGCTCCACGTGGTACCGGGTCAGTCCATCGATCCCGGCGGTCCGTGAGCCCTTGTTGTCCCTGACCCGGCGCCACGCCACCAGGAGGGTGGCGGGGTCGCACACGAGGTTCCACAGGTCGCGGAACCTCTTGTCGTTGTCGGTCGTTGCCCACTTGTGCAGCTTGCGCTGGTGATGAAGTACCCGGGCCTCGGCCTCCTCAGGCGTCGGCCACGATGCGCCGGTGTTCACCGGCGACCTCCTTCCCAACCGTGCCGCTGCAAGCCTGCTGGCCCCCTTCCCCATGTGGACGGCTCTCCCGTCCTCGGAGTACTACGGAGCCTCCGCCCCGTCCCGGCGCCATCAGCCGACGGTGGGCCTTGCCGCCCTTCCCCGCTGGGTGCGAGGGAGGGTGAGGCGACACCGGGACGGTTCCCACGTTCACCGATCACCGATTGGCGGGGGCGGTGTCCAGCTCTACCCCTGCAGCATCGCTCCGGGCTACCGCAGCCCTCCCCGGAGCCTCGGGATGAGGAACTCCAAGCCTCACACCGAGATGGGCGCCAACTCGAAAGGCGCACCAAGCGCTGCACACGGCCCAGATCCATCAGGTTTCGAGCCGCCGACTTCCACCACTGGTTCGGTCTCCCTGCACCTTCCCGCCTCGCTCGCGGGCCCGGGCCGTCTGCAGTAATGGTGCCGACCCGTCCCTACTTCGTCACGGCTGCTCCCGCCCGATCCCGCACCTCCGGGGTCGGGCTGCCGTCAGCTTCTCCCGACCACTGCGATGGTCAGGGCGGGTCTCGCAACCCGCTCGGTCGATCGGCGCCTCGTGGCGCACTCGAGTCCAGGTCGAGCGTGACGGACTCCGCACCCGGCCCGGCTCCCGCGGTGAACGCCCGGTGCAGGAGTTCCCGGCTGACCTGATCGAGCTGGCGGGCGTGGCCGAAGGTGAAGCTCCTGAGGAACGTCCCCAGGGTGGAGGGAGCCCGCAGCTCGTGGCCGAGCACCGCCTCGGTTCCCCCGGCTCGCAGGGCGTCGCAATCGTCGATGGAGTCGCCGCCGGCCAGCAGGGAGTCAATGATGGTCATGGCCTTGTGCCCGACGTTCGCCCGTCCGGGCGCCGTCCCCAGGTCGAGGATCGAGTCGAACAGCTCCTTCAGCCCGAGGTGCTGCGCGAGGGTGGCGGGCAGCAACAGGCCGGCATCTGCCACCAGATGATCGTCGTCGAAACCGACGTCGAGCCGGTCCAGGGCGTGCGATGATGCCTGCATCAGGAAGGTGCCTCCTGTCTGGGAGAGGTTGGTTGGTCTGCTAACCGCCATTCTCGCAGGTCAGGGGGCACTTTTCGTGAGGTTCAGGCGCAGATTCGGGTCATTCTTCGGTGGATCGGGGCTTAGTCCAAGCAGTACGTCTGGACTTCAGCCACTCCGACGACGCGATCGCCAGACCAGGCCTCCTGGTAGGCCTTCTCGAACGTGTGCGCGTCCGCCTGCTGCTCGTAGTACACGGCCACCCGGAACCGGGCGTCGCCGGGGAGCACCGCCTCCGAGCCCTGGTCGCACGCCCGATCCCCGACGGTGTACGGGATCGCTCCCATGATCTCGAGCCGGTTCCTGCTCCAGACGATCGCCTGATCGTCCTCGCTCTGCCCGACGGCCACGTAGACCGCCCAGTACGTGCCGCCACGTTGCGGGTTCGCGGGCTCGGGGAGGGCCACGTTCGGCAACGCGCTGGGAGAGGTGTGGGGCTCTGGAGGGGTCTCGGTCGGCATTGACGTCGGAAGGCCTGACGGCGCTGGCCCACCGGGGCCGAAAGACGTGCCGCCGATTCTGTTGCCGTTGTCGTCCTCCAACACGAGCCGGGTCGGCGTCCCCTCGACCTGGGCCCAGAACAGGTTGAAGCGCGCGTACGGGTTGGCCGTGAGCGTGGCCTCGACGCCTTCCGGCAGGACCACCGCGCGAGCGGCTTGGGCGGTCACGGCGCCGAACACGACGGTTTCGACGGAAGCGTCGCCGTTCCCCCGGAACGTGTGGGAGGTAGCCTCGATGGGCACGGCGGGAACCGTGAAGCCGCCCGTGCCGCTCCCGCCCCTGTCGTATTCCAGCCCCAGGTCCGCCCCGTCGGGGTTCAGGCTGAGGATCAGGGTCCAGTCATGGCCGGCCGCGGTTCCTCTGGCCAGGACCTTCGGACCCTTGCCGTTCCCCGGCTCGAACGACATCGAGTCGTAGGCGTCCAGAAGGGCGGCGCCATCTGCGTCGGTCGCGTCTGGCGCGATCCCGAGCCGGCCGTCGAACGACCGGCCGACGGCGGTCCACTGCGCCTGCGAGAACGCCCAGGCCGGATAGCAGGCCGAATCGCCGGTGGCCCCGACCGCGAACGGCCGGGTCCTCGCGGGCCAGCCCGGCAGTCCCTCGTCGAGCGCCATCTCCTGGACGGTCATCAGCACCGCGCCGGCGCCCTTCTCCGCCGGGCCGGGGCATCCCAGGATCGTGCTGTCGCTGGGGTCGCGGTTGGAGAGCACCAGGACGATCCGGGGCACGGTCGCGTTCCCGGGGCCCTCCTCGAGGCCGATGTCGGCCGGATCCGCGGCGAACCAGCCGATCGGGTACTCGATGGAGATCCCGTTGATCGTGGTGGTCGTGGTGTTGCCGGCGGGGAGCGTGCCGCCCTGGTGGGTCAGGGCCAGCACCGTCCCCACCGACCCGGCGACCAGTGCGACGGCCACCAGGGCGGCCATCGCCACGGTCCGGGCCTGGCGGCGGCGAGTGCGGCGGATGAGGTCGGGGGGCGCTGCGGGCGGTACCCGGGCCTCGCCGAACTTCCGCTGGAGCATCTCCTGGAGGTCCCGTTCCAGCGTCTCGCTCATCGCTCCCTCACCACCCCTCGCAACGTTTCCATGCCCCTCGCCACCAGCGATTTCGCCGCAGCCGGCGAGCAGCCCAGTGCGGCCGCCACGTCTCGCTCCGACAGATCCTCGTAGTACCGGAGGACCACGGCGGCGCGTTGGCGTTCCGGGAGGCGGTGGACCGCGGCCCACAGCTCCTCGCGAGTCTCGACGTCGGGCTCGTCCGCGGACACGGGCTCCGGCCGCCGGGCCTCCCGGGCCAGGTACGCGCGCTCCACCCGGCGCCGCCGGAGCTGCGACGTGAACAGGTTCACGATGGTTCGACGGAGATAGCCCTCGAACGCGTCCGGGTCACGGAGGTGCCGGAACCGGCCGGCCACCCGCACGAACGCGTCCTGGGCCAGGTCCTCGGCCTGGTACCGGTCTCCCGTGAGCAGGTAGGCCAGCCCGACCATGGCCCCGGCGTGGCGGGCGTACAGCTCCTCGAGCCCGCGCGTTTGGGGCGGGGCCTCGGGCACCTCGACGGCCCCCGCGCGGATCACCGGTCGCTCCCGTGGCATGTCCTCACGAACTATGGACGCACGAGCGGACCTGGAGGTAGCGGGAACTCCTCGGGCCACCGGTGGCATGCCGGAGGAGATCGCGGGTACGGGTCATCAGAGCGCGAGGAAGGCCGCCGGCCGGGCCAAGGGCACCGCAACGAAGACGACGTCGCGGGCCAAGTCCGCCGCCAAGCGCGTCAGCTGAGGCGGCCGGCCGGCTGGCCGCTGGGGGGAGGCTCATCCGTCTTGGACTAGATGTAGCCGAGCTCGGACAGGCGCTGTTCGATCTCGGCCCGTTCCTCCAGGGTGGTGGGCTCGGGCGGGCGGTCCCATTCGGCCCACGAGTCCACCGCCCGGTCCAGCCGCTCCCGCAGGCGCCGCACCGTCTCGACCCGTGACGCCGTGAGGTCGGTCTCCTCGGCGGGGTCGTTCGCGGTGTCGTACAGGTGCTCGGTGCCGTCGGCCGAGCGGACCAGCTTGAACCGGCGGTCCCGGACCCCCACCAGGTCCCGGGCCAGGCCGTCGAAGTCGTAGGAGGGGTTCCGGGAGGCGAGGCGGGCCCGTTCCTTGTCCGTCCAGGTCCGCCACTCGCAGAAGGCGTACTCCTCGCCGAACCCGTCCCTCGATTGCGAGAACAGGTCCGTCCGACGTCCCTCCAGGTACTCGGCCGGCTGCTGGCGGCCCAGGAACCGGGCCAGCGACGGCAGCACGTCCACCAGCTCGTACATACCTCGGCGCCCGCCCTTGGGGAGCATGCCCGGCCCCCACGCCACGAACGGCAGGCGGACCAGGTGGTCGTCGAGCGAGGCGTGGTGGTCGGCCATCCCGTGGCGGGCCCCGGCCACATGTCCCCCGCGGTGCTCCCCGAGGTGCTCGCCGTGATCCGAGGTCACGATGACCAGGGATCGCCCGTCGTCGCCGACGTGTCCGGTCTTCCGCAACCCGTCCAGCAGCTCCTCCAGGTGCCGGTCGGCGTTCGCCAGCTCGCCGTCGTAGTACGTGGAGTACACGTCGAGGTCGCGCTGCTCGGCCCGGGCCACGGCCTCCCACGGCCCCACTCGCGCGGCCAGGCCCGTGCGGTACCGGAGCCCCTCCAGAGGGCCGTAGCGCGGCCCGCCCATCCGGCGAGCCAGTCGCCGGGGCGGTGCGTAGGACCAGTGGCACTCCAGGTAGTTCACGAACAGGAACAGCGGCCGCCGGGACTCCTTGAGCCGGCGTCGCATCCACCGGTTCACGATGGCGCCCCCGGAGTCCCCGCCGAACAGCGCCTTCGGGACCCGGCGGGCGGCCCGGCGCCACCCGCGTTCGATGTCGAGCCGGAACGCGTAGTGGTCGAACCCCCGGGCCAGGCCGGTCCGCTCCGAGATCAGGCCGTTGTTCGTCACGCACCAGGTGTCGTAACCGAGCGAGCGCAGCCACTCCGCCAGCGTGACCCGCGCGCTGTCGCGCAGCTTCGGCCCCGTCTGCCACTGGCTCCCGTGCTGGCTGGGGTACAGGCCCGTGAACAGGCTGCCGTGGGAGGGGAGCGTCCATGGCCCGTTCGCGATCATGGTCTCCGCCCGCAGCCCCTCCGAAGCGAGCGCGTCCACGGTCGGCGTGGTGGGCCGCTCGTATCCATAGCAGCCGAACCGGTCCCACCGAGCTGTGTCGAACACCACCATCACGATGTTCGGCATGTCGCCGGAACGGGCTCGGGGCGCGGAGGAGGCGGCGGATGGCACGGGCTGAGGATAGCGACCTCCCCGCCGGTCGAACCGGGACCGTTTGCGCGGATCAGGCCAGCGAGAGCAGGGGATCGCCCTTCGAACCGAGAACGCCGGCGAACGCCGCGACGTAGCGTGCCACCATGGTCTGGAGCGCGAAGGGCCGGCATGCCTCCCGCGCGGCCGCGCCCATGAGGTTTCGGGCTTTCGGGTCGGCCAGGAGGCGGCACGCCGCGTCGGCCAGGGCCTCGAGGTCGCCGGGACGGACGAGGGCGCCCGTCTCGCCCCGGCGGACGATGTGCGACACCTCGCCCACGTCGAACGCCACCACGGCCACGCCGGCCAGCCCGGCTTCCACCAGGACACCCGGCGCCGCCTCGATCCGGCTGGTGGACAGCAGGAGGTCGGACGCCGCGATGATGCGGTCGGCGTCGTCGCGCGATCCCAGGACGAGAAGACCGGGGCCGGCCGCACCGGCGGCCCGTTCGATCGGCTCGCGGAGTGCCCCGTCGCCGCACAGCGCGAGCGACACCGGCCCGAACCGGGACCGGATCAGCGCGAACGCCTGGAGCGCCGCGGCGGGCTGCTTCTCATCGGAGAGCCTTCCCACCCAGGCCAGCAACGGCCATGCGGGGTCCGCGCCGATGGCTCGGCGTTGCTGTTCGCGTTCGGCCGGAGAGAGCTCCGGCGGGGGGGTCCGGCTGGTGGGGATCACCTCGACTCGAGCGGGACCCACGCCGAACCGCTCCACCAGCTCGTCCCGGAGCCCCTCGCTCACGGCGAGGATCAGCGCCGCGCGCCCGTACATCCGGGCCAGGACGCGTTCGCCCCGGCCTCCGGTAGCGTGGCTGATCTTGCGGTACACGATCGGCACGCGGCGCCGGAGGTCGGCCAGCGCCGCGTATTTCAGCGGCTCCCCGCCGTGTGCCACCACGAGATCTGGCCGGAGGCGCTCCAGGCCCGCCCGCATCCGAGCCACTGCGCCGGGGTCCACGCCCGTCCGGCGCTCCAGGCGGCCGGGCGGACGGGCCCCGGGCACCACGCGCACCGGCGCCGCCGGGGGGCCCTCGGCGGGGCCGAACAGCGGGAACAGCATGTTCCGCGACGCCGGCTGCAGGGCCTCGGCCAGCTGGGCGGCGAACACCACGGGAGCGGGTCGGTGGAATTCCGGCCGAGGGGTCGGCACCTCCGGGCTCGGTGCCGGCTCGGCGGGGTCCGGTATCCTGCCCCCTCCTATGGCGCGATCCCCGATGACCCGTGTGCTGATCACCGGTGGCGCCGGGTTCGTGGGCTCGAACCTGGCCCGCGACCTCACCGCCGACGGCGTGGAGGTCCGCATCCTGGACGATCTCTCCGCGGCTCGCGACCGCTACGTCGAGGGCCTCGGCGCGGACCTCCGCCACGGCTCCGTCACCGATCCCGCTTCCGTCCGCCGCGCGGTGAAGGGTGTCGACGCCGTCGTGCATCTCGCGGCGATGTCGGGGCGGCGCGAAGCCCCCGCTGTCCGAGGCCATGGTCCCCAGCGTCCTTTCCCCCTACGGGGCGTCGAAGCTCTACGGTGAGGCCGCCCTGCATGCGTTCCAGTCCGTCTACGGGTTCACCGGCATCGCCCTGCGGTTCTCGAACGTGTACGGGCCGAACTGCGACCACAAGCGGAGCGTGGTGGCGGAGTTCCTGCGCCGGGCCGCCGCCGGGAAGCCCCTGGTGATCTACGGCAGCGGCCGCCAGACCCGGGACTTCCTCCACGTCGATGACGTGTCGCGTGCCGTCCGCATCGCGCTGCGCTCGCCGTCGTCGGGGGTGTTCCAGCTGGGGACCGGCGTGGAGACCTCCATCGCCCGGCTGGCCAACCTCGTGCAGAAGGTCGCGGGGAAGCGCGTGGAGATCGAACGGCGCCCGCCGCGCCCCGGCGAGGCCGCCCGGAACTACGTGGATCCGTCGAAGGCACGGGCCGTGCTCCGGTGGGAGGCCCGGGTGGCGCTCCCGGACGGCCTGGCGTCCACGTACCGCTGGATCGCCGAGCGGGCCACGCGGTAGCCCCGCGCCGGGAAAGTCGCGTGCCCCCCGTCCTGCGTACAATCGACTCGGTCCTGTGGCCGCCGGACCGCCCCAATTTCGCCAGCACGAGGAAGGTCGCCGTCATGGAGAGGAAGCTGAACGCCGAGGCGCGCCAGCCCGACGGGAAGGGCGCCGCCCGGAAGCTGCGGGCCGCCGGATTGGTTCCCGGCGTGGTGTACGGGCATGACATGGCGCCCGTGGCGGTGGCCGTGGACGCCCGCGACCTGTACCACATCCTGCACACCGACGCGGGCTCGAACGTCCTGATCGACCTGCACGTCGGCCCAGAGCGCCACCTCACGCTTCCCCGCGAGATCCAACGCGACCACATCCGGGGGCTCTTCACCCACGTCGACTTCCTGGCGGTCCGCCGCGACCAGGCCATCACCCTGGATGTCCCGGTGGAGCTCACCGGCGAGTCCCACGGGGTGAAGGAGGGCGGTGTCGTGGAGCACCACCTGTGGGAGGTCAAGGTGGAGTGCTTCCCACAGAACGTCCCCGAGCACATCGAATTCGACATCACGGGGCTCGGAATCGGCGATGGCCTCAAGGCCGGCGACCTCACCATGCCCAAGGACGTCACGCTGGTCACCGACCCCGAGGCGAGCATCATGGCCGTCGTCCCGCCGCCGATCCTCCGGCTCGAGGAGGAGGAGGCTGCGGCCGAGGAGGCCGAGGCCGTCGAAGGCGCCGAGGCCGAGGCCGAGGGCGAGGGGGCCACCGGCGAGGAGGCCGCCCATCACGCCGAGGGCGAGGGTGGCGGCGCAGGTGGCGCCGGCGCCGGCGGCGGAGAGTCCTAGCCGGCCGGTGGGTCGTCTCAAGCGGCGCCGATGACCTGGCTCGTGGCCGGGCTGGGGAATCCAGGCGCGGAGTACGCGAGGACCCGGCACAACGTCGGGGCCATGGTCGTGGACCTCCTGGCCGAACGGTCCGGCGAGCGGTTCCGCAAGCTGCGGTTCATCCCGGTCGAGCAGGCCGACATCAAGGAGGGCCCCGAACGGGTCATCCTGGCCCGCTCCTCGCAGTTCATGAACGTGTCGGGGCCGGGGTTCTCCGGGCTGGCCAAGAAGATGCATCTCTCGCCGCACCAGGTGATCGCCGTCCACGACGAGATCGACCTGCCCTTCGGCCGCCTCCAGGTGAAGCGGGGCGGCTCCACGGCGGGCCACCACGGGCTGGACTCGCTGGTGGAGGGGTTCCGCTCCCCGGACTTCTTCCGGATCCGGATGGGCGTGGGCCGCCCGCCCGGCCGGCAGGATCCCGCCGACTACGTCCTGGAGCCGTTCTCGAAGAAGGAGCAGCCCGCGGTCGGCGTTCTGGTCGAGGACGCCGCCGACGCCGTGCTCATGTTGATCCGCGACGGCCTGAACGCCACCCAGGAACACTTCAACCGCGGCCTCCGCCGGTAGTCACCGGCGCTCGGCGTCGCCGTCGGCTCCCACCAGCGCCGGCTGCGGGGCCGCAGGAGCCCGCTCCACCCGGACCCTCGGCAGGACGCGCCCGAGCCACCCGGGCATCCACCAGTTCACGTCGCCCAGCAGCTCCATGACCGAGGGCACCAGGACCATCCGGATCAGCGTGGCGTCCACCAGGATCGCCACCGCGAGCCCCAGCCCGATCTCCTTGACCTGGCGGATGTCGAAGCCGACGACGAACGACAGGAACACCGAGATCATGACCAGCGCCGCGGCCGTGATCAGCCGCCCGGTCGTGGCCACCCCGTTCGCGACGGAGCGCGCGTTGTCGCCGGTCCGGAGGTACTCCTCCCTGATCCTCGACAGCAGGAAGATCTCGTAGTCCATGGACAGACCGAACAGGATCGTGAACATCATCATCGGGATCCACGACTCGATCGGCCCGGTGTGCGAGAGGCCGAACAGCGACTGCCCCCATCCCCACTGGAACACCGCGACCAGCACGCCGTAGGAGGCGCCGATCGACAGAAGGTTCATGACCGCGGCCTTCAGCGGCACCACCACCGAGCGGAACACCACCAGCAGGAGCAGGAAGGCCAGGGCGATGACCACCGCGATCATGATCGGCATCCGCCTCCCGATGGTCGCCGCGAAGTCCACGAAGATCGCGGTGAACCCGCCCACGTACACGGTGGTCCCCGACCCCGCCGTGGCCTGAGGGATCACCTCGTCGCGGAGCCGGTGCACGAGCGTGTCCGTGGCCTCGTCCTGCGGCGCGGATCCGGGGAACACCGTGATGATCGCGGTGTCTCCCTTGGGGTTCGGGACCACCGGCGAGACCGCGGCGACGTCCTCCGCCCCGGCCAGCATCCGGCCGAGCTGCTGCAGCGCGGCCAGGTCCTGCGGCCCCCGGATCTCCGCGGCCAGCAGCAGCGGGCCGTTGAACCCCGGACCGAAGCCATCGGACAGCAGCTCGTAGGCCCGGTGGGTGGTGAGCGAGTCGGGCTCGTTCCCGGCGTCGGCCGCGCCGAGGCGGATCGAGAACAGCGGGATGGCCAGCGTCAGGACTGCGAGCAGCCCGACGAGCCCGGTGACCACCGGACGCCGCTGGATCATCCGGCTCCACCGGAACCAGAACCCCATCCCGGCGGTGTCCTTCTTGCCGAAGATCGGGACGTGCAGCTTGTCGATGTTCCGGCCGGTGAACCCGAGCACGGCCGGGAGCAGCGTGAGCGCCGCGAGCATCGTGACGAACACGACCGCGGCGCCGCCGATGGCGAGCCCCTGCAGGAACGTGAAGCCCATGAGCAGCATGCCGAGGAACGAGATCACCACCACCGTCCCGGCGAACAGCACGGCCCGGCCGGCCGTGGCCATGGCCCGCAGGACGGCCCCCTCGGGATCGAGTCCCTCACGCAGTCCCCGCCGGTACCGCGAGACGATGAACAGCGCGTAGTCGATCCCGACGCCGAGGCCGATCATCGCGGCGACCTCGGTGGTGAAGTCGGGCACGGACAGGAAGTTCGCGAAGAGCAGGATGAGGGCGAGCCCGATCCCGATGCCGAACAGGGCGGTCATGACGGGAAGCCCCATCGCGAGCAGCGACCCGAACGCGATCAGCAGGATGATCATCGCGGCGATCAGCGCCACGCCGGTGGACTGCCCGGGCGGCTCGAACTGCGCGTTCTCGATGACCGGCCCGCCGTACTCGATCTGGAGGTCCGCCCCGGCAACCTCGTCTCCGAGGTCCTCGATCCGGTCGACCACTTCCTTCGGCACCTTGCTGGCCTTGACGTCGAACCGGACGTCCGCGAAGGCAATGTGACCGTCCCTCGAGACCTGGCGGACGTTCTCGGGCGCGTACGGATCGACCACGCCCTCGACGTGGCGGACCTTCTGGAGCTCCGCGAACAGCCCCTGCATCTTCGTGCGCACGCGTGAGTCGGCCACGCCGGCGTCGGCCTTGAACACGAGCTGCGCGGTGTCGCCGGACACCTGGGGGAACCGGTCGTTCAGGAGGTCGAAGGCCTTCTGCGATTCGGCCCCCGGAAGCGAGAAGTCGCTGGCGTAGTCCCCGCCCAGGCTCGAGGCGGCGAACTGCGCCCCGAACAGCGCCACCACCCAGATGACGAGCGTCAACCACCGCCGGTGGTAGCACCACCGGGCCACCCGCTGCAGCATCTGCCTTCCCTCCTCCCCCCGCCGTCCCCTCACCGGCGGATCCCGTCTCGCTCGATTTGTTCCCGACCACCCTACACGCGGTCGCGATTTCGACCGCGTTACCCTCGCGAGGGCTCCCGCGATGAAGCTGATCTTCCCGCCGTTCGACTCGCCACCCTCGAGGTCGATGGTCGTCACCGAGTTGCTGGCGATGTCCGCGCCGGTCACCGCGCCGTCGGCGATCTCCGCTCCCCCCACGGAGCTCGTCCCCAGATCCAACGCCGTCATCGAACCGTCGACGATCTCCACCTGGAGGACTCGTACATCGGCTGCCAGCTGCACTGGCCCGGCCAGGGTCCGCAATACGCGTTCTACGTCTGGGCGGCCAACGAGAACGGCGACTGCAACCCCTGGAGCTGAGCGCCGTCACCACCCCGTCCTTGACCATGCGCAGCACATGTGACATGCTCTGCACATGTCCAAGATGATCCAGGTGAGGAACGTCCCCGACCGGCTGCACCGTGAGCTGACGCGGCGTGCGAAGGGACGGGGCCAGACGCTCACCGACTACATCCAGGAGGTTCTGGAACGGGAGGTGGCCAGGCCTCCGGCGGCCGAGGTCTTCGACAGGATCGAAGCGAGGCCCCCGGTGAAGCCGGGGCGGCCTGCGTCGGAGCTGATCCACGAGGAACGGGCGGCCCGGGAGGCCTCCTGAGGGTCGTCGTCGCGGACGCCTCGGCGCTCATCGAATACCTCCTCGGCACCGATGCCGCCGCGTCGGTGGGGGCCATCCTCCGCGGCAGCCGGGTCGACCTGCATGTGCCCGCGCTCTGTGACGTGGAGATCGTCGCCGGGCTTCGCCGCGCGATCGCGCTCGGGAGGCTCTCCGATCGGCGCGGCGCCGACGCGCTCCAGGACTACCTGGATCTCCCCCTGACCAGGCACGGCCACCGGGGACTCCTCGGGAGGATCCTCGAGCTCCGGGCGAACTTCTCCGCGTACGACGCCACGTACGTGTCACTCGCGGAGCACCTCGGCGGTGAGCTGTTGACCGCGGACGGACGCCTGAGGCGTGCCGTCGGGACGCATACCCCGATCGGCGTTCTCCCCTGAGCGATGGTGCGGGCGGGACGTGCCGTTGGCCAGGACCTGGCGACTCGATGGCGCGGCACCGGGGTCGATGGCGGGAACGAATCACGACGTGGGCGCATGGTGCGGATGACGACGAGGCACTCCCGAGGTCTGCCACCCCTGACCGTCGTGGTCGTGCTCGTCCTGTGCGTGGCAGCCGTCTCGGCCCGGCCCGCCTGGGCGGGCATCCGGGCCTCCGCCGCTCCGAAGGCCCGCTTCCAGGCCTCCATGGTCTACGACCCCGCCACACGGAAGGTGCTCCTGTTCGGTGGCGACGGCGCTTCCGGTCCCCTGGGCGACACCTGGAACTGGGACGGTCGCGCCTGGACGATGGCCTCCGGGATCGGGGTCCCGGCCCGCTCCCGCGCCTGCGTGGTGTACGACGCCGCGCGCGGCCGGGTCGTGCTGTTCGGAGGCTTCAACACATCCCCGTATCTGGGCGATGCTTGGACGTGGGACGGGGTCCGGTGGACGCGGGTCGCCGGGGCCGGACCCCCGCCCCGAGCCGACTGCACAATGGCCTACGACGCCGCCACCCGCCAGGTCGTGCTGTTCGGCGGACGCCTCAACTCCATGACGCCCAGCGCGGATAGCTGGACGTGGAGTGCCGGCCGATGGACGAAGGCCTGACGCCGCCCCCCTCCGTACAATGAGAGGTGGCGTCGCTCCCACCGGGCGCGGCTGAAGACGCAAATTCGCTGGTCAGAGGCCTGGTCGTTCGTGCCGGGCCTCTTCGTGCTGTTCGAAAGACCCGGGGATCGATGACGAAACTGCTGGAGGAAGCCCTCGACCTGCTGATCGGATCGGAGCCGTTCGACCGGCTCCTGGCCGACCTTGCCCGGCCCCGGGTGGCTCGGGCCGAGGCGGGGCAGGACTTCGCGGCAGCGGCGCTGGCGAGGGCCCTCGACGGGCCGGTCGTCCTGGTGGCCACCGGCCCGCACGAGGCCGAGGCCCTGGCCCGGGGCGTGGCGGCGTACCTCGGCGACGACCGGGTGGCGCTGTTCCCGGCGTGGGAGTCGCTGCCGTACGAGGGGATCAGCCCCGCGCCGGAGGTGGCCGCCAGGCGGGCCGTGGCGGCACGGCGGGTCCGTGACGTGGCGGCAGGTCCGCCGGGGCCGTTCGTCCTGGTGATGCCCGCGCTGGCGGCGGTCCAGGGGATCCCGCCCGACCTGGGGACGCATCAGCCGCTGGTGCTGGCCCGCGGTGGGGAGATCGCGCCGGACACGCTGGCCGAGCGGCTGGTGGCGCTGGGCTACACGCGGTCCGACGTCGTCGAGCACCGGGGCGAGTTCGCGGTCCGAGGCGGCACGCTCGACGTGTTCCCGGGGACCGCCCGGCGCCCTGTTCGGGCGGAGTTCTGGGGCGACGAGATCGACCAGCTCCGGGAGTTCTCCGCGGCCACCCAGCTGTCCACCGGCCCGGTGGAGGCCGTCGAGGTCCCTCCGGTCCGGGAGCTGCTGGCCACCGACGACGTCCGGGCCCGGGCCGACCGGGCGGCGCCGCGGCACCAGGGCCGGTTCCGCGACGGGTTGAACCGGCTGGCCGACGGGCTGGTGTTCGAGGGCATTGAGACGCTGGCCGGGTTGCTGTACGACGACATGCCGGGGCCGTCGGCGCTGCTGCCGAAGGGGACGTGGGCGGTGCTGTCGCCGGCGCGGCGGGTCGCGGACCGGGCGGCGCACGCCGTCGCCGACGGCCAGGCCCTCGCGGCCGCGACCGGCTGGCCGGGCCGTCCGGTGATCACCCCGCTGGAGGACGCGCTGGCGCACACCCAGGTCCTGCACCTCTCGGAGTTCGCCGAGGGGATCGACCTCGGCCCGTCCGGGTGGGGAACGGCGTCGGGCAACCCGACAGAGATGGCCCAGCGCGTGGCCGATCGGGCCGGCGCTGGGTTCCGGGTGGCCATCGCCGCCGAAGCCCACGGCTCGCTGGAGCGGGCCCGGGAGATGGTCGAGGAGATCGGCGTCCGGGTGACCCAGGAGGCCTGGCCGGTCGCGACCGTGGAGGCCCCGGTCGCCGGAGGGTTCGTGTTCGGTCCGGGGAAGCTGGCCGTGGCGGGGGAGGAGGACTTCTTCGGCTCCCGCCGCCACACCCGCCAAGCGCCGCGCATCGCCCGCCGCCGGGCCGAGGCCATCGCCATGGAGCTCGAGCCCGGCGACTTCGCGGTCCACCACGTCCAGGGGGTGGCCCGGTACGGCGGGATCGTCCACCGCGAGATCAAGGGGTCGGCTCGGGACTTCCTGCTGCTGGAGTACGCCGGCGGGGACAAGCTGTACGTCCCTGCCGACCAGGTCGGCGTCGTGGCCAAGTACCTGGGCGGCGACCAGCCCCGGATCCACAGGCTGGGGTCGTCCGACTGGCCCCGGGCCAAGGCTCGGGTCCGCCGCGCCGTCCGGGAGATGGCCGGCGAGCTGGTCCGGCTGTACTCGGTGCGGATGGCCGTGTCGGGGCACGAATTCAGGCCGGACACGCCGTGGCAGCGCGAGCTGGAGGACGCGTTCCCGTTCGAGGAGACCCGCGACCAGCTCACCGCGATCGACGACGTGAAACGGGACATGGAGCAGGCCGTGCCCATGGACCGCCTGGTGTGCGGCGACGTCGGGTACGGCAAGACCGAGATCGCCATCCGGGCCGCGTTCAAGGCGGTCATGGACGGCAAGCAGGTCGCGGTGCTGGTGCCGACCACCCTGCTGGCGGAGCAGCACTACGTCACGTTCACCGAGCGTTTCACGGCGTTCCCGGTCCGGGTGGCGATGCTCAGCAGGTTCCTGTCGAACGCCGAGCAGCAGGAGGTCGTGCGGGACCTCACCGCCGGGAAGATCGACGTGGTCATCGGCACGCACCGGCTGCTCGGCCGGGACGTGCAGTTCCGCGACCTCGGGCTGCTCGTGGTGGACGAGGAGCAGCGGTTCGGTGTGGCCCACAAGGAGCGCATCAAGCAGATGCGGGCCCACGTGGACGTGCTGACCATGACCGCCACGCCCATCCCCCGGACCATGGAGATGGCCCTCACCGGCGTTCGCGAGCTGAGCGTCCTGGACACCCCGCCGGAGGACCGCCAGGCCGTCCTCACCTACGTCGGACCGTACGACCACGGCCTTTCCTTCGGCGCGGTGAAGCGGGAACTCCTTCGCGGGGGCCAGGTGTTCTGGGTCCACAACCGGGTCCAGACCATCCGCCGCACCGCCACCGAGGTCCAGCGCGAGGTCCCGGAGGCCCGGGTCATCGTGGCCCACGGGCAGATGGACGAGGACGCCCTGGAGAAGGAGATGCTGAAGTTCTGGGAGGGCCAGGCCGACGTGCTGGTCTGCACCACGATCATCGAGAGCGGCCTGGACGTCCCCACGGCGAACACGCTGGTGGTGGACCGGGCCGACCGGCTGGGGCTGGCCCAGATGTACCAGCTCCGGGGGCGGGTGGGCCGCTCCCGCGAACGGGCCTTCGCGTACTTCTTCTTCCCGCCGCAGCAGGCGCTCACCGAGGAGGCCCACGAGCGGCTGTCCACGATCAGCCGGTTCACCGACCTCGGGTCCGGGGTCAAGATCGCCCTGCGGGACCTGGAGATCCGGGGCGCGGGGAACCTGCTCGGAGCCGAGCAGCACGGGCACATCGCGGCGGTCGGGTTCGACACGTACATGCGCCTGCTCCAGGAGGCCGTGGCGGAGATGAAGGGCGAACCGATCCCGGAAACCCTGGACGTCCGCATCGATCTCCCCGTTCGCGCGTTCATCCCCGTCGGATGGGTGGGGCAGGAGGGCCTGCGGCTGGAACTGTACCGGCGGATCTCGACGGCCCGGGACCACGACGAGCTCGACGAGATCGCGGTGGAGATGCGCGACCGGTTCGGCCAGCTTCCGCCGGAGGTCGAGACGCTGTTCGGCATCGCCCGGCTGCGGGCGACGTGCACGCGCCTGGGGATCACCGAGGTCTCCACGTTCCGCACGCAGGCCCGCCTGCGGCCGGTGGGGATCCCCGACCGGCTGCAGCTCGACCTCCAGCGGCGGGTCCCCGAAGCCGCGTACCACCCCGCCACGAAGACGCTCAACCTGACGCCGGACGTCATGGGCGGCCCGTCGCTCCCGGGGTGGGTGGAGGGCCGGCTGCTGGCGGCGCTGGAGGAAGCCGCCGTCAGCGCGTGACCGCGTGCGGGCGGTCCTCCACCGCCAACGCGGCACGCGCCTGACAGACTTCTGCCGTGGAGATCCGGCGGCTGGTCGAGGACGACTGGGAACGCCTGCGCGACGTGCGCCTCCGAGCGCTGGCCGAGGCGCCGTACGCGTTTGGGTCGAGCCTGGAGCGCGAACGCCACCGCACCGAGGAAGGGTGGCGGGAATTGGCCGGCCGAGGCCGCCACGGCGCCGGGGCGAGCTTCGCCGCCGTCGACGACACGGGCCGGTTCGCCGGCCTGGCCGCCGGCTTCGAGGACGACGAGGAGGGCCCGCCGGGAAGCGTGCACCTCGTGGCGATGTGGGTCGATCCGGCCGTCCGCCGCCAGGGCCTGGGGGCGGCGCTGACCGCCGCCGTGGTGGGCTGGGCCCGGGGGCGCGGCGCCCCCGAGGTCCATCTGTGGGTGGCAGACGGCAACGACCCGGCTCGCGCCCTCTACCTTCGCGAGGGCTTCACCCCGACCGGTGGGAAGGCCCCGTTGCCGTCGAACCCGTCGGTCTCCGAGGAGATGCTCAGCCTGGACCTGCGCGGGGACGTCAGCACGACCTGAACAAGCCGCCCCCAGGCAGTGCCTCGGCCAGCGAGGCGACGGTGATCGTGAAGACCCCGCCCACGGTCGATGAGGCCAGTTGAAGACGGCCTCCAGTCGCAACGGCACGGTCTGCAGCGTCCGGGCGGCGTACGCCGTGATCTTGATGAAGCTCGCCTGGACTCCCGACTGTGGGAACTGGCACAGGAGCCGGGCCCGCTGGGGCAGGTCCGGTGCAAGGCCAGCACGATCGGCTGGATGTGGTCGATCGTTCCGAGGGCGACAGGACCGCACCGGTCTCGTCGAACCGACCCGTCGCCCGCGGAGCCGGAGAACTGGTGGATCACGTTCAGGGTGACGGAGAGGCGGTGGCCCGAGCGGTCGAGCCAGGGCGCCCGGCTATCATCCCGGAAATGGCAGAGCAGGCGCAGTCGCTGGAACCCGCCGGCACCGGGAGTGCCGCGACGCACATCTCCCAGGAACCGGTGCGGGGCGGATACGCCGATCGGTCGGTGCTCGGGTTCAGCGGGCTGGAGCGGATGCGGGTCTGGATCGACCGGCGGTTGCCGGCTCCGCCGATCTACCACCTCACGGGCCTCCGGCCGGTTCAGGCGGATGCCGACTCGTCGACGTTCGCGATGCCGGCCTCGCCGTGGTTCCGGACCCTGGCGGGGGTGTTCTCCTCGGGGACCCTGGCCTTCCTGGCGGACGCCCCGCTGGGGAGCGCCATCGCCGTGGCGTTGCCGCCGGGACAGCTCCTGGTGACCTCGGATCTCTCGATGAACTACCTGCGGCCGGCGTCCACCGCGAGCGGGGAGCTCATCGGACGGGCCCGGCTGATCCACGCGGGGTCGCGGCTCGGGCTGTCGGAGATCCTGGTGGAGGACGCCGACGGCCGTCTCCTGGCCCACGGCACCAGCCGATGCTTCCTGTTCACCCCGATCTCGCCCCCGCCCGAGCCGCCGGATCCGGCCTCGCTCCCGCGGTACGCGCCGGAGTTCCCTACGCCCGACCCCTACCTCCGCCCCCCTCCGGGCGACGTGGTCCCCCAGGAGGTCTGGGACCGCACGAGCGGCCTCGAGGTGTACCGGGCCATCATCGCGCGCGAGCTCCCCCCGCCGCCCCTTCACTTCCTGACCGGCGGGCGGTTCACCGAGGTGGGCGAGGGGACCGCCGTGTTCGTCCAGCCCTCCACGGAGTGGCTGAACAGTTCGGCCCGAGCCATGTACGGAGGTGCCATCGCGTTCGTGGCCGACCTCGCGCTGGCCGGTGCGGTGCACACCACGCTGCCGGCAGGCACGGTGTTCGCCCCGCTCGACCTGAAGGTGAACTTCGTCCGCCCGGTGTTCGCCGACGGGCGCGACCTCACCGCCCGGGCCCAGGTCACCCACCGGGGGCGGTCGCTGGCGGTGGCCACGTGCGAGGTGCGCAACGCCGACGGGAAGCAGGTCGCCGTGGCCACCGGCTCGAGCGTGATCCTGGCCGACCGGTCGTGGACCGCCGAACGGCCGGTGGTCCCGGAGGACGAGGCGGAGGCGGACGAGGAGCGCCCCGGCCAGTAGTCCGCCGGACCCGGTGCCGGGGCCGTCCCGCGCGGCCGGATGTGGCCCGGTCGGTACACTTTCGCCCGGTGTCCCCGCGCGTGCTCTCCCGGCTCCTCGCCCCGGTCGTGGCCCTGGCCGTCGGCCTCACGGCATGCGGCGACGCGTTCCACCGTCCGGCCGCGGTGGTGAACGGGACCGGGATCTCCGACGACGAGCTGCGGGTCCAGATCCCGCTGATGAAGGTCCTGTCCACGCTCGTGGGGCAGACCGGGCCGTGCGGCAGCGCGACGCGCGGCGAGTCCGGGCGCTCGGCGTGCGCCAGGTCGGCCCTCGGCCTGCTCATCGAGCTCTCGGTGGCGCGCCCGTTCGCCGAAGAGCACGACGTGTCGGTCTCGGCCGACGAGGTCGACGGAACGATCGAGGACATCCGCGACCCCCAGACGGGGATGGGACCGGACCAGCTCGACGCGCTCCTCCACCGGTACGGCGTGACGCCGGACGGGCTCAAGCAGCTGGTCCGCCAGCAGCTGTTCCTGGGAAGGCTCCGCGAAGCCGTGGCCAGGGACCGGCTCACCGACGGGGAGCTCCGGAAGGCGTACGTCGAGCACAAGCTCGACTTCACCGAGCTCCACGCGGCGCACATCCTGGTGGGCACGGAGCAGGAGGCCGATCGCATCGCCGCGGAGGTCACGCCGGAGAACTTCGCGGAGCTGGCCAAGAGGTTCTCGAACGACCGCGGGTCGGCGGAGCAGGGCGGCGACCTCGGGACCATCCCGGCCGGACGGCTGGACCCCCAGTTCGTCCAGGCCGCGGTGGCGCTGTCGCCGGGCGAGATCAGCGACCCCGTGCAGACCCGGTTCGGGTGGCACATCATCCGGCTCATCTCGGTCACCGTCGAGCCGTTCGAGAACGTCCGCGAGCAGATCCGGGTGAACCTGTCGGGGGAGGCGCTCCACACGTGGCTCGTGGAGCGGTATCGCGACGGCGACCTCGACGTGAACCCCCGCTTCGGGCGGCTCGACGTGGGATCCGCGAGCGTGGTCCCGCTGAACAGCACGTCGACCTCCGAGCCCTCGCCGGCCGCCTCCCCGTCGTGAGTCCGGAGGCGACCTCGGCCGGCGGGCGCCCCGAGGGCGTGCCCGACGGTCCGGTTCCCTCGTCGCGACGGGGGGAGCGGCTCCTCGACCTCGTTCGGGTCATGGCGCGGCTCCGGGGCCCGGGCGGGTGTCCGTGGGACGCGGAGCAGGACCACCGCTCCCTGGCCCGGCACCTGCTGGAGGAGGCCCACGAGGTCCTCGAGGCCATCGACGCCGGCGACTCCGACCTGTTGAGGGAGGAGCTGGGCGACCTCCTCCTGCAGGTGGTGTTCCACGCGCAGATGGCGGCCGACGAGGGACGGTGGGACGTCGACGACGTGGCCGAGGGCATCGTCCGCAAGCTGATCCGGCGCCACCCCCACGTGTTCGGCGACGTGATCGTGTCCGGCTCCGGCGAGGTCCTCGTGAACTGGGAGCGGATCAAGGCCGAGGAGAAGGGCGAGCGGGCGCTGGAGGACGACATCCCGGTCACGCTCCCGGCGCTGGCCCGGGCCTCGAAGGTCCAGCGCCGCGCCGCCGGCTGGGGATTCGAGTGGCGGACCCGCGGCGCCGCCATGGAGGCCCTCCGCGAGGAGGTCGAGGAGCTGGAGCGGGCGGAGGATCCGGACCACGCCGAGGAGGAGATCGGCGACGTCCTGTTCGCCACCGTGGCCGTGGCCCGACGCCTCGGCGTCGATCCCGAGTCGGCCCTCCGCCGAACGGTCCGCGGCTTCGCCCGGCGCTACGAGCGGTTCACGGAGATCCTCCGCGAGCGCGGCCTGACCCTGGAGGACATGTCCGAGCAGGAGGTCCGCCGCCTGTTCCGCGAAGCCCGCGAGACTTGAGGACGGGGTTCGCCCTCGCCCGGTTCCGTGGCCCGGACCAAGTGGGGGACTAGAATCGGCGGACCGATGCCGGAGATCGTGTCCGTCTGGGCCCGCGAGATCCTCGACTCCCGGGGCAACCCGACCGTGGAGGTCGAGGTCATCTGCGACGACGGCGCCGCGGGGCGAGCCGCCGTCCCGTCCGGCGCGTCCACCGGGGCCCACGAGGCGCACGAGCTGCGCGACGGCGACTCCTCCAGGTTCGGCGGCAAGGGCGTCCAGGGCGCGGTGGGGAACGTCATCGACACCATCGGCCCGGCGCTCACGGGCGAGGAGGCCCTGGACCAGCGCCAGATCGACCGCATCCTCCTGGACCTCGACGGCACCGAGACGAAGTCGAAGCTCGGCGCGAACGCCATCCTGGGGACGTCGCTCGCCGTGGCCCATGCGGCGTCGGAGTCGCTGGGGCTGCCGCTGTACCGGTACCTGGGCGGCCCCTCGGCCCACCTGCTCCCGGTCCCCCTGTTCAACGTCATCAACGGCGGGGTCCACTCCTCGAACGACCTCGAGATGCAGGAGTTCAAGGTGGCCCCGCACGGAGCGGCGTCGTTCTCCGAGGCGGTGCGGTGGGGGGCCGAGATCTTCCACGCGCTGCAGAGCGAGCTCAAGGACAGGGGGATGGCCTCGGGGGTCGGCGACGAGGGCGGGTTCGCCCCGCCCATCGCCACCGCGAAGGAGGCCCTGGACCTGCTGACGGGGGCCACCCTGTCCGCCGGCCTGGAGCCGGACCGCATGGTGTCGTTCGCGCTCGACCCCGCCGCCACCGAGTTCTACGCCGACGGCACCTACCGCCTGGAGGGCAAGGACCGTTCCAGCGCGGACATGGTGGAGTACTGGGGGGACCTCATCGGCGCATATCCCATCGTCTCGATCGAGGACGGCCTGGCCGAGGACGACTGGGAGGGATGGCAGCAGCTCACCGCGGCCCTCGGCGACCGGGTCCAGCTGGTGGGCGACGACCTGTTCGTGACGAACCCCGAGCGGCTGGAGCGGGGCATCTCGTCGGGTGTCGCGACGGCCATCCTGATCAAGGTGAACCAGATCGGCACGCTCACCGAGACCCTCGACGTCGTGCACCAGGCCCAGCTGGCGTCCTACGGCGTCGAGATCAGCCACCGGTCCGGCGAGACCGAGGACACCACGATCGCCGACCTCGCCGTGGCCACGAACGCGGGCCAGATCAAGGCCGGCGCGCCCTCCCGCAGCGAGCGCACCGCGAAATACAACCAGCTGCTGCGGATCGAGGAGGAGCTCGGCGAGACGGCGCGCTACGCGGGCTCCAGCGCGTTCCGGCGGAGGCGCGGATGAGCACCACGGCCCAGGTGGCGAAGTCGACGCGCGCCGGCTCCGGTGTGGAGGAACGACGCCGCCGGCGCCTCTCCGGGAGGGCCCTGGTCCTGCTGGCCCTGGTGGGCGCCCTGCTGGTGGCGGCGGCCTACCCGCTCCGGGCCTACCTCGACGAGCGGGCCCAGATCACGTCGCTGGAGCAGCGGACCCATCAGCTCGAGCAGGCCAACCACAAGCTCGACACCGAGATCCGGCGCCTCCACGACCGGGACTACCTCGAGCACCTCGCGCGGATCTGCCTGGGCATGGTCATGCCCGGCGAGATCCCCTTCGTTGTGGTCCCCAACCACGGCAAGGGCGGCGCGAACCCCTGCTGAGGAGTGCATCTTCGCTCGCTGAGGGCGAGACGAGGATCTTCGCTCACCGCCCATCCGCGTCGACCGAGGGATATTCAGATCTCTACGAACGGGTTCACCGCCTGCACCGTGCCGTACAGGCGGCCGTGCTGGAAGTCTTCAGACACCAGTGTGGCGAGGCCGTAGCGCTCGGCGTACGCCCACATGTGAGCGTCGAACCACGAAAGCTGGTATGCGGCCGCACCTCTGAGCGCGATCCTGAGGAGCTCCTCGTCCGGAAAGAGCACGTCGAACTGAGCGAGCAGCTCCTCGGCCTCGCGACGAGCATCGGCTGGCCCCAGCAGCGGTTCCGAACCGTCGAGCTCGCGGGTGACGGCCGCCACGAATTCCACGATTGCCTGGTGGGGCACGTAGATCGAACCGTCAGCGATCCCCGCACGCAGGAGTTCGGTGGCCACGTGCTGCTTGTCCGGGAAGCGCCGGTCGAAGCGGTAGACGAGGACGTTCGTGTCAATCAGCGATGTCACGGCGGTAGAGGTCCTCGCGTCGCCATCCCCGGTCGTTCACCCTCGTCCGGCCCTCTTTGGAATCGGCGCTCTCCCGGAGGCGCTGACGCTCGGTGGCGCGGTCGAACAGATCGAGACGGCGCTTGCGGTCGGGGGCTCGAAGGCGATCGGCCCGCGGCACGACGCGGATGGCCTCGCCGGCGGGGAGCCAGTCGATCTCCTCGCCCGGCTCGATGCCGTACCGCTGCGCGATCGCCTTGGGGATCGTCACCTGGAGCTTGCTCGTGACCCTTGCCATGTCCTTACTCTAGCAAGGAAGCAAACGACGGGGCCGAGCCGCTCCCGGACGTTCGCATCTGCAAAGGACAGGTGGGTTCCCGATGGAATCCGGCTGCCGGCCCCGGGATCCTGGGAGACTCCTTGTTGACGGCGTTTTCGAGGCGGGGGAAACTTGCCCCCCGCCACCGGACGTGGGCGTAGGAGACGCCCGTGACGGCCGGGATAGCAGAAAGGGGCCTTGAGATCACAGAGCTAGAGGTCGGCGCGGTCGTGGAGGGGACCGTGCAGCGCATCACCCCGTACGGGGCGTTCCTCCAGTTGGAAGGCGGGCGGATCGGTCTGGTGCACATCTCCGAGATCGACCGGAACTACGTGAAGGACGTCAGGGACCACCTCCGCGAGAGCGACGTCGTCTCTGCCAAGGTCATCACGATCAAGGACGACGGCAAGATCGACCTCTCGATCAAGGCCCTGCAGGACCCGCAGCCGCGCATCGAGCGCCGGCGGGGGTCCGACCCGGAGTTCGAGGGGAAGCTGAAGCGGTTCCTCCGCCAGAGCGACGAGCGCCAGGTGGAGTTCCGCCGCTCCATGGATCACAAGCGCCGGTAGCCGGCGCGCCGTGGCAGTCCTTCGGGCTTCCGACCGAGAGGCCGTCGCTCGGCAACTCGGCCGGGAGCCCACCACGCGCTTCGAGGTCGTGGCGAGATGCGTCGAGCCCGGGGACTCCTGGACGCACCCGCTGGTCATCCGGAACCATCCGATCGATCCCGTCGGCCGGCCCTTCCCCACGCTGTTCTGGCTGACCTGTCCCGACGCCGTGAGGGCCGTCTCGCGCCTGGAGTCCGCCGGCGAGATCGGCCGCATGAACGAACGGTGGGACGCCGATCCGCAGTGGCGGGAGGCGGTGGAGCGGGCGCACGACGCCTACGCGCGCGAGCGGGGGCGGTTCCTGCCGGAGGCCCACGAGTGGGCTGGGGTCGGCGGCACCCGCGCCGGCGTGAAGTGCCTCCACGCGCACTACGCCCACCACCTGGCCGGAGGCGACGACGTCGTCGGGCGCCAGGTGGCCCGCGACGTCGAGCCCATCCACCCGGACGAGCCCCGCGACGGCCGGGTGGCCGCAGTGGACCTGGGCACGAACTCCCTCCGGCTGCTGGTCGCGCAGCCCGGACCGGACCGGGAGCTGGTGGACGTGTCCCGCGACATGGTCATCACCCGCCTGGGCCAGGGCGTGGACGAGACCGGGCGGATCAGCGACGAGGCCCTCCAGCGGAACCTCGACGTCCTGGGCCAATACGGCCGCCGGGCAGCGGCGCTCGGTGCGTCACGGGTCCGCGTGGGGGCCACCAGCGCCATGCGGGACGCGTCGAACCGCGACGAGGTGCTGGAGGCCGTCCGGCGGGCGTCCGGGGCCCAGGCGGCCATCCTCACCGGCGAGCAGGAGGCCCGGCTGACCTTCCTGGGCGCGGTCCGGGGGCTCGACAAGCCGCCGCCGTTCCTGGTCATGGACATCGGCGGCGGTTCGACGGAGTTCGTCCTGGGCAGAGAGGAGCCCCGGGCCAGCATCTCGACCCGGATGGGGAGCGTGCGGATCACCGAACGCGTCGACCCGGCCGACCCTCCGACGGAGGAAGACGTCGAGCGCATCGATCGGGAGATCGACACCCGGCTCGAAGAGGTCGAGGACGCCGTCCCGGTGGGCGATGCCCGGACATTCGTGGCCGTGGCCGGGACCGCGACCACCGTGCAGGCCGTGGCCCTCGACCTCGAGGCCTACGATCCCGACCGCATCCACCGCACGGTCATCACCTCGGACGACGCGGAGCGGACCGTGGAGCGGCTGTCCTCCATGACCACCGAGGAGCGCGCAGCGCTGCCGGTCATGGCCGCCGGCCGGGCCGACGTCATCGTGGCCGGCGCCTCGATCCTGGTCCGGGCCATGCGCCGGTTCGGCTTCCACGAGGCCGTGATCTCCGAGACGGACATCCTGGACGGCCTGGCCATCGAGATGGTCGAACACACCATGATGCCCCCCGGACAGGGCACATGAGATCGATGGCGTGGGCCTCGGCGGATGACCGTGGCAACCGACGCCTGCCAACGCAGATCGGACCGGGGCGCTGACGGAGTTCGCCGGCTACGATGTCGCGCAGACGCTCTCGCTCGTCGCGGGTCACAGCGGAACCGCCTCGGCCTGGACCTCAGCTCGGATGTGCTCCTTGAGCATGTCGGGCGTCGCGACGTCGACCGGCATCCCCAGGATCTCCTCGGCCTCCCGCCCAAAGGCGGCAAGATCCAGGAGCGTGCGGCGAAGGGATCCTTGCCTTCGGTAACCTGTCCCGCCGTGTCCAAGCGCAAGACCCGCGAACGCCAGCTGGCCAAGCTCGCCGCGCGCCGCGCCGCCGAGCGCCGTCGCCGTCGCCGCCAGCGCATCCTGGCCGGCGCCGTGGCAGGCGTGGTCTTCATCGCCGGCGGGGTCGTGGCGGTCCTCGCGTTCACCGGCGGCGGCAAGGAGCACAAGAAGCCACGAGCCCACAAGTCGCCGACCCCGACGGCGAGCCAGACCACCCCTTCGGGACCCGTCCCCGCGTGCGCCAAGCCCCTTCCGAGCGGCTCGCCGTCCCCCAGCGCGACTTTCGCGGCGGAGCCGAAGCTCGCGCTCGAGGACAAGCCGTACTTCGCGACCTTCAAGACGTCGTGCGGCGACTTCGTCGTCCGGCTCCTCGCGGACCGCGCCCCGCACACCGTGAACAGCTTCGTGTTCCTGGCCGACAAGGGCTTCTACGACCACACGTACTTCCACCGGATCGCGAACGAGCTGGACGTCATCCAGGGAGGCGATCCGACGGAGAGCGGGGGCGGAGGCCCCGGCTACACGATCCCCGACGAGCTGGGCGGGGACGAGACCTACCCGCCCGGGACCCTGGCCATGGCGAACACCGGCGCCCCCAACTCCGGGGGGAGCCAGTTCTTCGTCATCACCGGCCCCAACGGCCACGGCCTCGACCAGAACAACACCTACACGGTGTTCGGCAAGATCGTGGAGGGGCTCGACGTGGCCCAGCTCATCCAGACGGACCCCGTCCAGGGATCAGCGCCGGGCGATCCCAGCTCGGACGGGAAGCCCACCTTCGCGATCTACATCAACAAGGTCGTGATCTCGAACACCGGTCCCGCCGCCCCGAGCCCGACCCCGACCGCGGGCACACCCTCTGCCGTCCCGAGCGAGACGCCGCCCAGCCCCAGCGCGAGCGCCTGACCCGTCACGTCAGCTTCACCCGGGCGGCTACTCCTCGTAGCCGAGGTCGCGGAGGTGCTGTTCGATCGCGGCCCGGTCGTCCTCGGTGAGCCGGACGGCCGTCGCGGTGGGGGCGGCGGCGTCGGGGGCCGCCTGCAGCGCGTCGGCAGGCTGGACCAGGTCCGTCAGGACCTTGCCGTCCATGTCGGGCGGGGCTTCCAGGCCGAGGAGGGCCAGCACCGTCGGCGCGATGTCCTCGATCCGGGCGGCGCCCCTGAACTGGCGGCGGACCCGCGCGCCGAACGCGCCGAGCAGGCCCTCGCGGGTGTGCCGGCCGCTCGCGGTCTCCATCGGCTCGAACACGTTCCGGCGGCGGAGCCCGTCGTCGGGGAAGTACCGCGGGGCCACCTCCACGAACAGGTGGGGGAGACGGTTCATCTGGGGGCCGTCGGCGACCTCCTCGCGCCGCATGACCCTCACCACCACCGGGCCGGTCGCGTCGGGATCCCCGAGGGCCTGGAGGTCGTCCGTGAGCTTGTCGAGCAGGGCCGGGATGTCGGCGGGCTCCACCGATCCCTCCCGCTTGACGCCCCACTCGTTCACCGCGATGCCGAACACCGGGCACCACGAGAAGTGCACGGCATACGCTTTCGTCGCCGCCATGTTCACGCCGACGTGCTCGGCCGGCCGCTTGGCCCTGCGCCGCCACACGCGGATGGCTTTCCTCGCCGCCTTCTTCAGCCTGCTGGCATACGCGGCCTGCTGCACCCGGCCTCCGCGGAGCGCGAGGTAGCCCGCGTCGCGGAGCCATGCGTTCGCCCGGAACTTCCGGTCCGGCCCCCGGCCCAGCCCGTGGTCCGAGACGAACAGGGCGGTCGCCTCGGGGCCAGCCGCCTCGATCAGGGACCCGATCACGGAGTCCAGCGATCGGTAGTAGTCGACGAGGAGCCGCTCGGTCTCCCCCCAGGAACCCTCGGGCTCGGTCACGATCCGCTCCTGCTGGGCCCAGGCCCGGTGTGAAACCCGGTCCATGCCCACGAACACGGCGACCGTGAGGTCGCGATCGCCCGACGTGAGGTCCACCATCAGCCTTCGCCGGCTCTCGGTGACCTCGGCCATCTCCCGGAGCAGCGTCTCCAGCGGCGGAAGCTTCCCCTCGGCCTCCCGGCCCTTGGCGTGGCGGAGGTCCACCCGGTATTCGGGGTACGCAGCGAGCGCGTCTTCGGGATGGGACTGCCCGGCGATGTCGCCGGCGGGCGTCAGCAGCCCGGTGACCATGACGCCGTTCACGGGCCACGCGGGGAACGTGATCGGCATGTTCACCACGGCCACCTTCTTCCCGGCGGCCCCGGCCACGTCCCAGAACGTCGGGAGGCCCAGGTCGGTGCTGGCGGTGAACCGCCGCCGGGCCCGACGGCTCTCCCAGTAGTCGGCGGGATCGCAGCGGACCCAGTGCAGGAGCCCGTGGCGGCCCGGGTTGGCTCCGGTCATGAGGCTGGTCCAGCCGGGAACCGTGTACCAGGGGACCACCGACGTGAGCTCGCCGTGGGCGCCGTCGTCGAGCACGCGGCGCATCGTGGGCATGACGCCGCTCTCGGCCAGGGCACCGAATACGTCCCACGTCCCCCCGTCGATGCCGATCACCAGCACGCCCCCGGGGTTCATCGGCGGCCCCCCGTCACGCCGGCCCCCGCTCGCCCCGGCCGCGACACAGGACGCCCTCGGTGTGCGTGGTGGCGGCCACGAGGTGCCGCAGGATGCGACCCCGCCTGGGATTCGCCGACAGGGCGTCGCGGAAGGCCTTCCGGGCCTCGGCTCTCCGGCCCGTCCTGAGGTACGCCATCCCCAGGCCGTCCAGCCACACCGCCCGGAGCTTCGGCGCGCGTCCGAACACGTCGGCGTGCTTCTGGAGGATCCGGGACACCCCCACCACCTTGCGGTCCCAGGCCTGCCGGGCCAGGCCGGGCGCGGCGTCGCGGTGGACGCGGGTCCCCACCACCGGCACGCCGGCGAATCGGGCCACCTTCTGCAGGCGGAGGAACAGGTCCGTGTGTTCTCCCCACCGCAGCACCGGGTCGTACCCGTCCACCTTCCGCATGAGCTCGGCCGGCACCAGGTAGGTGTTCAGGAACAGCCGGGGGGACAGGAGGGCCAGGGGTTCGGGGTCCGAGTCCAGCCGAACGGGCTCCGGGCCGACCTGCGGGAGCTGGACCAGAGGCTCGCGGTCCGACCAGATCAGCTCGACGCCGGCCACCGCGATCACGTCGTCGCCATCGGCGCGCTCCAGGATCTCCACCTGGGCCCGGAGCTTCCCGGGCAGGAACTCGTCGTCGTCGTCCAGCGTGCACCACAGCCGGCCGGTGGCCTCCTCGAACCCCCGGTTGCGCGAAGCGGGGTTCCCGATCGACTCGGTGTTGCGGAGGTGGACGACGCGGGGGTCGGTCCGGCTCACCTCCTCGATGGCCCGGGCGGCATCCGGACCCGAGCCGTCGTCCACCACCACCACCTCGACGCTCGGCCCCTCCTGGGCGAGCACGCTGGACACCGCCCGGCCGATCAGGGCGGGGCGGTTCTTGGTGGGGATCACGACGGAGACGTCGGGCGGCATGTGCAGGGGCAGGATATCGGACGGTGCCGCCCGGCCCCGAGTGCGGCGTCCGGCGGTCACGAGCGTCGGGGAGCTGCAGACCGTCCGGTACGATCGCGGCGACTTGACGCCTCGACTCTCGATCCTGGAGCGGCCGGCGGTCGCGTCCGAACGAGGAGCCAGCGGAGCGAAGAGGGTCGCCGCCGCGTTGGCGGGCCCTCTTCTGATCTCTGCCGCTGTCTTGCTCGTCCTCCATGGGTTCCTGTTCGGCGGGCGGATCTCGGCGCAGCACGTCGACCCGCTCTCGCAGGCGCTGCCCTCGCTGTGTCTTCAGAGGGCGGCGCTCCTCTCTGGGCACCTGCCCCTGTGGAACCCGTACGCGATGGGAGGCGCTCCGTTCGCCGCCGATCCACAGTCGGGATGGCTCTCGCTGCCGGCAATGGGACTGTCCTGGGCCTTGCCCTGCGGCCTCGCCCTCCGCGTGCTCATTCCCCTGCTGCCGCTCCTGGCTGGCCTCGGGGCGTACGCGTTCCTGCGCGGGGAGGGGGTCTCGAGGCCCGGGGCCACGGCGGCCGGCCTCATGCTCAGCCTCGGGATTGCGGCGTCCGATCTCACGCTGTCGTTCCCGTTCGCCGGCGCGATCGCCTGGACCATGCTCACGCTGGCCGCCGCGGGCCGTCTCCTGCGGGCCGGCACGGGGAGCCGCCGGCTGGTGTGGCTCGGGGCCACCGGCCTCGCCTGGGGCCAGATCGCAGCCGCCCACCTGAGCCAGGGCTTGGTGATCGGGACGATGGTGGTGCTGTCCTACCTCGTCGGGCGGTCGTGGATCGACGCCCGCGAGGGCCGCCGGACCGCTCGCGAATCGGCCCTCCTGATCGTGGCAACCGTGGCCACGGTTCCCCTCCTGAACCTCGCCCTGCTCCTGCCGCGGATCGCGTACATCCCCCATACGAGCTTCGGCCTCGGCTACCCGGGCCTCGAGGCCGCGGCGGCGCACATCGCCGGGAAGCCGGCCCCGGCTGCCGGGATCGGGACCGCCACATCGCCCCCCTGGCCGCTGAAGTTCGCCACGACGCCGGGGACGTACCTGGGGGCGGTGGGCCTGGCGCTCAGCCTGGCCTGGTGGCGTAGCCGACGCGGCCGGCCGCTCGCCGTTGCGCTCGCCGCCTGCGGAGCGGCCTCCTACCTCCTCAGCCTTCGGGTGGTGGCGTCGGCCCTGCAGCCGGTGGTTCGCCATCTCCCGCGAGGCGACGTCTACCTCCACTCGCCCTGGCGGTTCCGGTTCGGGGTTCTGATGGTGGTGCCGCTGCTCGCCGGGCTCGGATTCGAAGCCTGGCGGAGCGCGCCGCCCCGGCGGTACCGTGCGCTGGCCCTCGCGCCCGGCGTGCTGGCGTGGTGGCTCCTCCCGGTGGCGTTCGCCGGCCCGCCGCGGCTCGTCGTGCTCGCGGTGGGGGCGGTCATCGGAGGCGCCCTTCTCCTCACCCGATCGCCCAGGGTCGTGGCCCCGATCGTCGCGTCTGCGCTGGCCATCGAGCTGGTGGCCGGCGCCTTGATCGGTCAGGGGTGGTCCTCTCCGTACGTCGACACCGGGATCGAGCCGCCGGCCGCCACCGTGCCGCTCACGCCGCTCCTCGCGCCCACCCTGTCCCTGCGCGACTACCTGCACTCCGATGCCATCGTCGAGGCCGCCCGGGCGAGGACACCGGGACGGGTGCTGGCCTTCGATCCGCCGGACCGCCGCCGCGACGGCTACCAGGACCAGTTGCCGGACCCCGCATCGTGGCCCCTGCTCGGCAACCAGCGCGCCCAGCTGTTCGGCCTGGAGGACGCCGAGGGATACAACCCCCTGCAGTCCGTTCGGTACTGGCGGTTCGTGCGCACGATCAACCGGGGGACGCGGATCCGGTACAACGCCGCGACGTTCGCCCGACTCTCTGCCGTGGCGCTCGACCTGCTCCAGGTGACCTCGGTGGTGGCGCCCGGGGCCCTCCAGCCCAGGTTCAGGGGCCGTACGGTCGCCCATGAGGGGCGGTGGGCGCTGTACCAGGTCCCGGATCCCGCGCCGCGGGCGTCGGTGCTGTCCTCGTGGACGGTCGTGGGGGACCAGGAGGCCGCACTTCGCGCCGTGACCGCGGAGGGCTTCGATCCGTCGGCCGGGGTGGTCCTCGAGCAGGACCCGGGGGTCTCGCCTTGGGGGGGGTCGTCCTCGGTGGGGGGACGGGCCACGTACGTCCAGCTCGATCCGAACCTCGCCCGGGTGGACGTGTCGGCCCCGACCCCCTCGGTGGTCCTCGTGCGCAACGTGTACGACCCCGGGTGGCGGGCCACCGTGGACGGACGGCCCGCCCCGGTCATGCCGGCGGATTCCCTGATGCAGGCCGTCGCCGTCCCCGCGGGGACGCATACGATCCTCCTCACGTACCACGATCCTCCGGTCGGATACGGCCTGCTTGGCTCGGGCGTGGCGATCGCGGTCCTGCTGTCCGCGGCGCTCGGCCTGGCGGTCCGGGACCGGCGCCGGCGGCGCTCGGCCCCGGCATTCGGGGACCGGCGTTGGCGCCGCCCAGGGGCCGTCACCCCGGATCAGCGCCCCGACGGGCAGAAGGGAGAGTCCGCCGGCGGGCCGGGACCCGCCGTGAACGTCGTGACCCGATAGACGGTGGTGAAGCTGGTCCGCAGAGCCTCCTCGAGGAAGGGAGCCCTGGCCATCCGCAACCGGGCCACGGGGCGAACTGGCAACGCGCCGAGCGGGCCTCCGCCCGGCCCCGTCAACACGACGGCGGCGACGTGGTTCCGGGTGAGGAAGTCCCGATGACGGGCCGGATCGGCCAGGAACTCCCGCGCCTGCAGGATCGTCCTGAGCGCCACCCGCAGCACATCGATCCGGAAATAGGGGCCGGCACCCTCCAGGACCCCGACGCGCCCCGTGACCGCCTCGAAGGTACCGAGCGTCCGCCGGTCGGCCAGGACGCTCCCCGTGCACGGCACGTTCTGTTCGAGCCAGGCCAGGGCCGGAAGGATGTTCGACAACCGGCGTTCCTGGGCCCCAATCTTGTCCGATCGCACGGAGTCCGGGACGAGCCAGGCGGCCACGACCACGAACACAGCCGTGGCGGCGGCCGCGGGCAGCCAGACTGGACGGGCTCGCACGGGGCGACGGACTGGCCGCAGGACACCCTCCGTGGGACGCACGTCGGCCCGGCTTGGATCGTCGCCCGCCGCCACCACCTGCCCCCTCGCCGAGCGGAGACGGAACCGGCGCCAGCGGATCCCCGGCGGCGAGGCACCGAGCCACAGGAGCCCAGCCTCCAGTACCGGCACCACGACGAGCCAGCCGACGACGGCGGTGTAGTCGAACAGGCGCCGCTCGCCGAACACGGCCAGCGCGTAGATGCGATACCGGTGGGAGAAGGCCAGGGCCACGCCGAGCAGGATCCCTCCGAGGGCGATGGCCGCACCGGCGGCGATCGAGAGGTCGGCGGTGCCGAGCAGGAGCACCACCGCCAGGGCGACGGCGGCTGCCCCCAGCGGGATCCACGGGGGAGCGGACCGGTCCGCCGTCCCAAGCATGTCTCCGGCGAATCGCTCGGCGGTCTCCGAGGGAGGCCGGTAGAAGGCCCCACCCGTCGGCCCCTGCGGCTGCTCGAGGGTCCCCGTCGCCAGGAACAGGGTCGGGTCGAACGACGGGGGGAGTCCCACGTCGCGGGCCAGCCGCGCGTACACATCGGGGTCGCCGGGGCCCTGGAACCCCGAGTCGCCCGGCGCGAGGAGCATGAGGCCCGCACTGAGCGCAATGGCCACGCCGAGCGTCACGGCGCCGCTCCTCACCCGGTCGCGCGGCCGCCCGTCCGTGGCGGCACGGATCGCCGCATACGCAACCACCAGCGCTGCGGCCACGGCCGTGGGGATGAGGTGGACCATGGAAGCCACCCCCAGCATGGTTCCCGCGGTGAGGGCCTCGGCCAGTCGCCGCTCGCCCGGAGGGGACCGGAGAGCCCGGATCGCGAGCGAAGCCGCCGCGAAGGCGACCACCCGCCCCCAGGTCTCCGCGAGATAGAAGTTCCGGTCCAGGGTTGGCCCGCTGTTGCCGATCCGCAGGTTCGCCACGAGGAGCACGGCGAACAGGGGAGCGGTGAGGCGGAGGGCAAGCTCGCGGGCGAGCGCCAGGAAGGCCATGCCCGCCGCGGCGGTCATCACGGCCCCGGCGGCTGCCATCGGGACGAGCGGTCCACGGCCAAGCACCAGGCTCAGCGCCCCGTTGCCGGCGTTGAGCGCCATCTTGCTGGTGCCGGCCGGGAGCAGGCGTCCCCACTGCACGGTGAGCGCCGGGATCCGGTGGGCGGTGGCGACCTCGAGGCCGTCGGACCAGTAGCGGAGGGGCGTGTATCCGCCCAGGTTCAGCACCGATGGGACGAACAGGTGGGCCACGAACAGGCCGACCAGGACGGCCAGGGCGACTCCGGCCGCCCAGGGCTCGTCGGCGAGGTCTCGCCGGAGGGCGTCGGGCTGGCGAGCCAGCCCGTTCCACCGGGCCGCCACGAACACGAGCCCAACCACGAGGACCGCATAGGCCCCGAGGAGTGACCCGAGATACAGCACGTGGATCAAGGCCAGCACCGTCGCCAGCGCGGCCACGGCCGCGAAGCCCATGGGGAGCAGCAGCGCGAGCCGGGTGGTGGGGGAGAGCCGCCCCGGCCCGAAGATCGCCACCGAGAGCGCCGCGCCCGGCAGGATCACGAACCCCAGGGCGAGGAGTGCCGGCAGCGTCACCCCTGCGGTCTGGATGCCGAGCACGCCTCATCCTTCACAGGTCATGCGGGTGCGGGGATCGTCAGGGTGCAGACGATGGGGCGAGCCCTACCGGCGCCAGCTCTTCTCGTCGGTCCTCTCGTCGGTCTTCGTGCGGACGCCGGGCGGCTTTCCGTTCCCGCGTCTCCCCCGCTCCCGGGCCGGTTCCTCCTCGTAGTGGTAGCCGTAGGCGTACTGATACCCGCCGTAGCCGTAGCCGCCCCTGGCCCAGGGATCGAAGTTGTTCAGGACGGCGCCGACCACCCTGGCCCCCACCTGATCGAGCTGCTGCCTGGTGTGCCTGGCCGCTCCGCGGGTCGTGGAGACGGCGTCGGCCACGATGAGGGCCCCGTCGCTCTTGGCGGCCACCGAGAGGGCGTCGGAGACCGCGAGCAGGGGTGGAGTGTCCACGATGACGAAGTCCGAGACCTGTCGCAGGTCATCCAGCAGGACGGTCAAGCGGTCGGAGGCCAGCAGCTCGGCAGGGTTCGGCGGTACGGGGCCGCTCACGAGGATGCGCAGGTTGTCGGCCTCGGGCCTGCGAATGGCATCGCTGAGCGGTGCCTGGCCCGAGAGGACTGAGGACACACCCGTCTCGTTGTCCATCCCGAAGAAGTGATGCAGGCGGGGGCGGCGGAGGTCGCACGAGACGATGATCACCCTCCGGCCCGCCTGGGCCAGAACCACGCCCAGGTTCGCCACCGTGGTGGTCTTCCCCTCGCCCAAAGCCGCGCTGGTCACGCACAGAACCCGGATCTCCCCGGCGTGGCCGATGAACTGCAG
>WNGA01001777.1_pt1 | contig 35342 bp, 30 predicted proteins | sample 5400061 | NCBI WGS metagenome assembly WNGA01 (sample SAMN13153366, study PRJNA577476) | soil metagenome | isolation source: 100 cm soil or saprolite under grassland replicate 2 | place: USA:California | collected 2016-06-15
TCGCGCGGCACGCCGCCTCAGCGCCCTCGCGGCTCTTGAAGTAGTGGACGGCGACGGTGGCGCCGCGCGCGCCGAGCGTTTCAGCGATCGCGCGTCCAATGCCGGCGCCCGCGCCGGTTACAAGGGCGACTTTTCGAGCCAGATCAGTCACAACAGCGAGTCCTAGTCGATTGACGGATATTCACACGGCTCTATGCGACTTCCGGTGCCGCAAACGCCGGGGCCGATATGAGCGCTGCCGCGCCGCGCAGCCGCGGAACGTCGCGTGCCGGCACGAGGACGATCTCGGGCCGTGGCGACGCGGGCGCGAGCACGCGCTCGGCGATCGCGTCGTTCAGCGCCGACTCGATCAGATCCCACGCCGTGGTGATCTCTCCGCTGAGATAGATTCGCGACGGATCGACGGCGTTGATAACCGCCGCGAGCCCCAGCCCCAGGTAGCGTCCCGTCGCTTGGATGGCGCCGGCGGCCTTTCTATCGCCGCCCCTGGCGCGCGCGATCAAATCCTGTATGGTGAACGTCGCAAGCTCCGGCGGAATCGGCTTGTGCGGAGAAAGCGGTCGTCCGAAGTATCGCGAAAGGGTCGCGAGGTTCGAGACGTACGACTCCCAGCATCCGTTCGCCCCGCATGCGCAGGGAGGGCCGTCAACGTTGATCGGCACGTGCCCGAATTCGCCGCCGATGTTGTGGCGGCCGCGGAGCAGCCGGCCGCCCACGACAACCCCGACGCCGAGTCCGTCCGAGACCGAGAGGAACACGAAATCCGCCGGCGCCGCGGGCCCGTGTGCGCTCCACATCTGTGCGAGCGCGCAGGCCTTGCCGGAGTTCTCGATCTGAACCGGCAACCCGGTGGCGGTGGCGAGCGGCTCGCGCAGCGGCACATCCTTCCAATCGAGCCGCGGCGCGAACAGCACGCGGCTGCCGGTCCGATCCACCATGCCGGGCACGACGACTCCGATGCCCTCGCAGCATCCGGTCTTACCGTGCTCGTCGAGGAGCACGCGAATGCGTTCTGCAAGTACCTCGATGAACTTCTGCGGGTCGGACGGCGTGGCGAAGGTCGACGGGCCGGCGAGCGGCTCCCCGACGACGTCGGTAAGCATGACGGAAGTTCGTGTGGGACGGAGATCGACGGCGACCACAGAGCGTCTGCGTGTGTCGATGTAGAGGAACTGCGGCTTGCGGCCGCGGACCGCCTCGCCCTTGGCGCCCTCGAAGACCAGCCCTTCGTCAATCAGGTCTTTGACGAGCACGCTGACGGCGCCGCGGCGGGCACCCATCAGACGCGCGAGGTCGGCGCGTGAGAGCGGTTGGCGGGCGCGAATCAGGTTGAGCACGATCCGGCGATTGATCTCGCGCGGGGTGTCGCGCTGCGCGAGGCGGAAGGCGTTCAAATCGATGCGGCGCATACCGAGGCTCGCATTTTATCCGTTCAACGGACAATATCGCGGTGTGCGGAAGGCGTCAAGAGTCTTAGTAACGAGAACCGACGCGACGTCCGGAAGCGAAATAGCGCAAAATATCGCGGAGTTTCACGGCTGTCTTGGCGGGATGTATCAATCAGAAGTCGCCGGCGTGTTGCGCCTCACAGCGGACAGGGTTCAACCGCGAGTCGATATTGTCTTGATTTCGGCCGAAATTGGGCCGGACTGTCGATTAGTGTGCTTCCGATGCTTCGCACGTTTGAGGCGTTGGATTGCGCTGCTTTGCAGTTGACACAAGCCATGCCGCCACGGTAACTAGACGCTCGCTTGCGAGCGGCTGGCCCCACCTCGTCAGCGACCGTCGCGACAAACCAAGGAGTCATCATGCGGGTGCTCAGTCTGCGAAGCGTGCTGCTCTACGTGTGCAGTGTCGTGGGGGTGGTGGCTGGGACCGCGACGCTCGTCGAGGCTCAGCCACGGAGCGAGGTGCGCGGCTTCTGGGTCGACACGTTCAACACTTCCCTGAACAACCACACCGATGTGACAACAGTCGTCAGCCGCGCCCTCGCGGCGAATGCCAACACGATTTTCGCGCAGGTCCGTCGTCGTGGCGACTCGTGGTACTTGAACTCTCTCGAGCCGCTCGCCGACCGCACACCTCTGGCGCCCGGGTTCGATCCGCTGCAGGACCTCATTCTCGAGGCGCACGCGAACGGGCTGGAAGTACATGCGTTCGTGATCGTCAATGCGATCTGGAACCGCGCACCGAATCTGTTTCCACCGATCGATCCCAATCACGTCTTCAACCTTCATGGCGGCTACGACCTGGCGACCAACACGATCACGCAGACGCCGGACAACTGGCTCACCCGCACGCTCATTGCGGACGGCACGCCGGGGACGGGCATCGCGCTTCAGGGACATCGTTTTGGCAGCGAGTTCGAACTACGACATCGATGGCCTGCACCTGGACCGCATCCGGTACCCGGAGATCTCGATTGCGGGGCAGACGCCGTCGAGCGGGACCAGCGTCGGCTACAACGCGACGAGCATCGCGCGGTTTCAGCGTCGCTACGGCATCGCGCCCGGTGCGCCGCCGCCGGCGCAGAACGATCCGTTGTGGAACCAGTGGCGGCGGGATCAGGTCACGGGACTCGTACGTCGTATTTATCTCGATGCGATTGCGATCCGTCCTCGTGTCAAACTGTCAGGGGCGTTCATCGCGTTCGGCTCCGGGCCGACGACCGAAGCTGGATGGCTCTCGGCGGAGGCGTACTGGCGCGTCTATCAGGATTGGCGCGCGTGGACCGAGGAGGGGATCATCGACGTCGCCATTCCGATGATTTACCAACGCGAACATCAGACCAGCGGCCGCACGGCGTTCGATCGGTGGAATGAGTGGGTGCGAAACCATCAGTACGACCGATCGGCGATGATGGGCGTCGGAGCATTCCTCAATTCCATTGAGGGCTCGCTGCTGCAGGTCCGACGAGCGTTGCAGCCGTCGGCGCTGGGCAATCGCACCATCGGGGTGAACCTGTTTTCGATGGCGACCAGCAACGTCGCCGTCACCGCGAATCCGCTATCGATTCCGCCGGGGCAGAACACTCCTGCGAGGCCGTACGCCGACTTCGCCGCCGGCCTGGTAACAGGTCGTTCGGCAGATGGCTTGACGCTCTTCGAGGATCCGGCCACGAACCCGACGGCCATTTTCGATATGCCCGCCCTGATTCCGGAACTTTCGTGGAAAGAAAACCCGCGCGTGGGGCACGTGCGCGGCATCGTGCGCGACGAGACGGGGGCACTCATCGACACCGGCGGCGTCACGATTTCGCGTCTTGCTGACGCAACAACGCCACTAAGCGGCCGGACGTCGATATCCACTGCCTCTGACGGCAACGGTTACTACGGTGGGGTCGATCTCGCGCCGGGGGAGTTCACGGTAACGGTATCGCCGGTCGGCCAGGCGCCGTATACGACTGCATGCACCATCGCGGTCACCGAGGGGCGAGTCGCGACCTTCGACATCACCATCGATCGGTCTGCGCCCACTGGATCGATTGCCGCAGATCCTGCGTTCGTCTGGCCGCCGAATGACAAGATGATGCCGGTCACGCTCTCCGCCGATCTCGCGGACACCGGCACGGGCATCGACACCGTAACCTTCCGCGTGCTCGACGAGTATGGCGCCGTGGAACCGTCTCTCTCACCATTCACCGCCACGGGTGAGAGCGCCCTCCAGTTGACGCGCGTCTTCGAGCTCGAAGCGTCGCGTCATGGAAAAGACGTTGATGGCCGTATCTACACGCTCGAAGCCACCGTAACGGATCGCGCGTGCAACGTCACGATACTCACGACGACCGTTCTCGTATCGCACGATCGGAGGAATAAGTAGCCTCGCCGCCGAGACGCACCGTCATCCACCAGCGCATCGTAGTACAGGACGGTTTTTCAATCGAGGTTACCCGGCACGCCTGATGGAATCACATTGAGGACATGATTCGTGGCCGCAGGGTGCACTTCAGTTTCAGCTTCCTGCAGGCGATCTCTCCGTCCATAATGTCCGCACCGGACCCGCCGCCTGTTTGCGGGCTCACGGTATTTGGTCGTTCGCGAACGGATATCCGTGGGACCGGTTTGTTTCTCCAGGAGAACGATTTCCACGAGAAGGGAGGAGCTGCAATGTCACCGCGAATTCTGGTCGCACTTTGTGCCATGCTTCTTTTGCCGGTTGTCGTCGCCGCGCAGGAGAAGCCGAAGGTCAAGACGGCTCCAATAGTGCGGACCTCGGCCAACAACGGACAGCAGATGTTCCAGTCTTACTGTGCGGCCTGCCATGGCAAGGAGGCCAAAGGGGATGGACCGGCCGCCGCAGCGCTCAAGAAGGCACCTGCAGACCTCACCACGTTGAGCGCTCGGAACGGAGGGACCTTCCCGACAGTCAAAGTGAGCCGCTTCATCGAGGGGCTGGACGAAGTCCCGGCGCACGGCAGCCGCGAAATGCCGATGTGGGGCAGCCTGTTCAGATCGCTTGGTCCAGACAGCGGAACCGCTCAGATTCGGATCAAGAGCCTTACAGACTATTTGAAATCGATCCAGAAGTAAGCATCGCGCGAAACGCGACGATCGCGTGCCATGGCGCTCGCATCGCGCCACACCATTGCGCCGAATCGGCCTTTGCCCGGTCCTTTCGGCGCGCACCCAAGTCCTCGTGCGCACGTGAAGCTAGTCGTCAACTTGCATACTGCATCATCGCCATAAAACCCATGTCCATGTGAAACTGCTGATGGCAGTGAAACAGCGACAGGCCCGGTCGAAGGGTTGGCACATCGATTTCCATCTGCTTCCACGCTGGTACCACGACGACATCCTTCCAGATGCCCGATAACGGTTTTTCAGCGACGCGAACGAGTTCGAAGGCGTGACGGTGCAAATGGAACGGGTGATGCTCAGCCGTCTGGTTGTCCAGCAGCCACCGGTAGCGCCTGTTCGCCTGGACGATGATCGGATCGGTGCGGGGGTAAGACTTCCCGTTGATTGTCCAGTGATGTCGGTCGTCCGTGGCTCGGAACACGAACGGCAGTCGCGCGTCCGGCTCGGGGACCGGTTCGTTTCCGCCAAACATCGCGTAGTCCCAGGTAAAAGGCCGTGCAGGTTCCCACCGCGGAGCACCCTGCTGGCCCGCATACTCGACGACGATTCCCATTCCAGCGATACGCTGCGCGCTGTCCACTTCTCCTAGGATCCATACGCCCGGTCGGTTCATTTCCACGATCGCGTCCACTCTCTCGCCTGGGCCGAGATCGACAAGGGGGACGTCTTTTGGACTCGGAAGCGCGTTGCCATCGAGCGCGATCACATGAAACTGATGCCCGGGGAGCGCCAGCCGATGTTGCAAGGTCGCGCTGGCATTCACGATGCGGAATAGCACCCGCTGCGACTCGCGGACGCGGATCGGCTCGCCGGAGCCCAGCATCTTCCCGTTGATCGAAAAGTAGCGGAACTCGATGTCCAGCGGGCCACGGTCCGAAAAGCGGGGCTCCCACTCATGGAGCAGGATTGGCACTTCCTGATCGTAGCCCCCCGGATCATCGCCGGATTCCACGACGAACATGCCGAACTGCCCGGTATAGGTGCTCCTCTTCAGATTCCGGCCTGACGTGTTGTGGCTGTGATACCAGCGTGTGCCCGGCGGGTCCGGGGTGAAAGTGTATCGCTGACGGCCGTGTGGGGCGACTCCGGGTGTGCCTTCTTCGTATGCGCCGTCAACCTCGGACGGGATGTGGAACCCGTGCCAGTGGACGATGTCCGGCTCACTGGTGTCGTTCCAGACCTCAACGGTCAAAGGACGTCCAGCCCGGGCCCGCAGTAAGGGGCCCGGCACCTGACCGTTGTAGCCGATCGTTCTGACCGATCGCCGCGGAGCCAAATCGAGCGTCAGCTCTCCGATACGGAGCGTGATATCGGCCTCCCCGACGAAGCTCGCGGGAGGCTGCGGTGCGGGTTGTGGTCTTGTGCCAGGGTGTTGGCCAATTCCAACTGCGGCGGAAGAGACCCAGCCCCCGGTCAATGCAAGGAATTCACGCCGTGTCATGTCCTGCACACCAGGAGGCTAGCTCATTTCTCCCGGCACGACGACAACCCGAATCGCACTGCCCGACCTGAGTGTGTCGAGCGCGTCGTTGATGCGGGCGAGCGGAAAACGATGCGTGACGAGCTCGCGGACTCTGGCTGCACCTCGATGACGCTGCGGCGGAAGCGACGTCGTTTGGCGGGCGCATTACGCGTGGGGCGTTGGGCGTGGCCGTTGCGACTGGCCTTCTGAGCCAGTCGGGGCTCACGGCCGGGACGCTCCTCGCGCTGCTCGAGTTGCGATGGACGTTTCGCGCGCCGATTCGCCCCGGCGACACGGTCTCCGCCCGCGCGCGCGTAGCTGACCGTCACACGACCAGTCGTCCGGACCATGGCGTGGTTCGGTTCGCGATCGAGCTCCGCAATCAGCGCGACGACCTCGTGCAGGAAGGAGAGCTGACGGAGTTGATCAAGCGGCCGGCTCCCGCGCCTCAGTCATGATGTGGTCGTCGGTGCGGATGTTTCACCAATCACCGACGCGATTTGCTATCCGACGTCGGTCCGAGAGGCGTGTCTGAGAACGGTGCGGTGCGGCGCTATGGGCTACGCCGCTGGCCCCTTTGTGGAGTAACGTCTTTCAGTTGAAGCTGACAACCGCATCGGTCGCGCACCCGATCCCCTGTAGCCAGACGTTTTGCACGCCTGGCGCTTCGAAGGAGCGCATCATCCAGATTCGCGAGCGCTGCGCCGTAACAAACGCCGCACGACCGACGCGATCCGAGATGCCCAGTGGGTATAGTGTTGGGTGTAGCGCCGTGAGTGAGGCAGAACGATTCACGGCCGCCACGCCCGTTGCGCGCAGATTGCCTCATGCGAGGCGCACTGCCTCGACAGTCGCTATTGCTTGTAGAAGCAGTAATCGGCGGTGTAAGGCATGAACGCGTTGTGGCCGACGTCCGTCAGCAGGTCACAGCCCGTCGAGGGTGCCAAACGCCGTCTCGCTTTCTCGAATCGAGGGACCTTTGCACTATCAACGCCCGGGCACCGTGTCACCACTCCTCGTCGGAGGCATCCTCTCGTTCGTCCTGGCATTCGCACCATCCGTGTCGGCGCAACGACGCGCGGTCGACACGCAGCGCTCCACGATCACTGTGCGGGCCTTCAAGTCGGGCCTGTTCCGCGCGTTCGCCGACAATCACGTTATCCAGGCCCCGTTGGCTGAAGGTTCGGTCGATGACTCCGCGATGCCTCACGTGGAGCTTGTCGTGGATACAAGCCGGATGCGAGTGCTGGACCCTGGGCCTCTCCCCGAAGGATCGGGACGACGTGCAAGCACGGATGCTCGGACCGGAAGTCCTCGATACGAATCGCTTCGCGCAGATTCGATTCCGCTCGACGACCGTGCAACAGCTTGAGGCGGATCACTGGGTGGTTCGCGGGGACCTGGAACTACATGGCCAAACCCACGGGGTCGCCGTCAAAGTGGCTCGTGAGAATGGCCGCTACAAGGGCTCGACGACGCTGCGGCAAACGGCGTTCGGGATCACGCCTATTAGCATCGCTGGCGGAACGGTCAAGGTGAAGGACGACGTCACGATCGAGTTCGACATCGTTACCGCGGATCGTTGACTAACGGCGTTAATCCGACGAGCTCGGTCAGCAGAAGACTCTGCATCACGCTATGAGCAAAAACATCGTCGCGACCCGAGTGGTGGAAGTCACTCCCGGTGAGCGCACACCCTCGCAATCTCCAACGTGTCCGCTGCCTCACACGGCGGACTCCATTGTAAGCGCGTCTGCTGTTGCGGAAGGGGGCGAGCTGGCGGTGTACTCGGTGCGGTCAGATGTGGAACGGTGAAGCGTGCTGCAACGGCCGCCGCGTATGCGCGGTCGGCCGCCTAGCGTCCCACGAGGAGTGCCCGCGGTTGTAACCGATTGAAATGACGCCGCTCAGTTCGGCTTGAACTTCGTCTTGTTGTCGATTCTGATTTTTTCGTCCCGTGCCTGAATCGCCGCTGCTTCAGCCGTCCGACGCGCAAGGTCTCGCGCCGGCGCGTCGGCTGTCTGGAGCCGCACGCCGTCGGCGATGACTTGCTGAAGCGCGGCGTCGCCGGCGATCGACGTGATTGTCAGTCCTACGCGGTTGGGAAACTCTTCGCGCCAGAGAACGAGCTGGGTGTCGGCATCTTGCCAGCGCCCAATCGTCCGACGCTCGGACGCGGCGCCTATCGGCCGCGTCGTCGGTGTCGCGAGCAGCAACGAACCGCCGTAGACGCGGCTCAACGCCTCGTTCAGGTCCCCATCGGTCAATCCTTGGGTTCCCTGGCGGTCGTAGTTCACGGCCATACGAGCCAGTCGGCCATCAAGAAATGTCATGACGATTTCGCCGACCGAGTCGGCCGCGACATCCACGCCGGTTATGACGGGGCGCGGCCGCCACGTGAGCTCCTGTACGACCGCTGGGCGCGCATGCACGATTTTGACGTCCGCGGCGGCCAACTGGAGCCGATCGACAACCGCCTGCACCGAATCGCCCAGTATTACACCGCGATACTGGGACAGCGCCGGCTCGGCTGCGATCGCGGGAACCGCCAGTGAAATCGCGCACGTGAGCATCAGAAGCGAGACAAATGGCATGTAGACCTCTCCTCTATGAGAGTAGGGCAGCCGGCGTTGTGGCGCTGTGCACAAAGAGACACTCAGGCGTTCTCGTCACGTCGACCGGCAGTCGACCGCCGCCACGACGGCCTTGTGCAATAGGAAACAGACGGCGAACGGCCGGGTGGGTATAGTCGAAGGGTGATTGATCCTGTCTCGACTCAATTTTCCGGCGTGCCGACCGAGTATCGGGCCTTATACAAGTACTTGGAAAACAGATTCGCGGACACCGTGGTCCTGACCTTCGCGCAGATCGAGTCGCTGCTCGGCTGCGGGTTGCCTGACCTCGCGCGCCGGCGTCTCGACTGGTGGGCAAACCGGGATGCGAACGGCCGGGCGTCGGCGCACGCCTCTTCGTGGACTCAGGCCAGCAGAACGGCGACTGCGAATCTCGTTGCACAGAGCGTCATCTTCGAGCGAATCGCGAGCTGACGCTCTGACGGAGCAGACATGTCAAGACGAAATGGCGATCGCGCCAGGTTTCAACGACAGCGGCAGGCGAGAATGCTGCGGCGGAAACGCGCGGCCGCGTTGAAGCAGAAACTCCACCTCGCGCGCGCCGCAACGATTCCGGCTGCCGCCACACAAGGGTAGCGACACGTGAAATCATCCACCGAGAACTCATCGTCCGCGGCGACGCCGACGATTTGTCCGTTTTGCCGATCCACAGAGATCTCGGCGTCTACTCAAAAGGTGGACGCCGCGACGTACTGGCGTTGCAAGAAGTGCGGCGAGATGTGGAATGTCGGCCGCCATCTCGCGTCCACGAATGCTCCGCGCTGGAATCGCGGCTATTGATCGAACAACGCTGGTCGGTTCAATCGTGCCCCGAGCGATTGATGAGTACGACATCGGAGTGTTCCTGTACGCGCTCGAGGACGATTTCCCGGCCGTCTGGAGAAACGTCGAAATCCCGAACGTTGAAGTCGGGGGCCAGGTTAGTCAACTGGCGCTCTGCTCCGGTGTCGAGATCGATGAGCCACAGGTTCTTGTGTTCTATCTCTCCGCGCATCGCGACAAGTGCGCGTCGGCCGTGAAGGAACCTCAAACGTCTGGCTCCGCGCGTCAGCGTGAGATTCGGAATTGCATGGGGCCTGGCGGCGGCGGTCACCGCCTTCACCTTGAATGTGGTTCCGATGTCCGCGCCCGAGTACACGAGGAAATCTCCGTCTGGCGACCACACAGGATCGAGAGCGTATTCCTGGACCAGCGGAACGTGCGCGCCGTCCAGTGATATGCGGAAGAGGTATGGCGTTCCCTCAACATTCGCGGCCGACGTAATCGATTGTCCATCAGGCGTCCAGGCCGGAGCGCCGCGCAACTCCAGCGATTCGGTCACAACCCGCGCGTTCGTGCCGTCGTCGTTCACGACGTACAGCAGTGTCCTGCCGCGCTGCTCGATCGAGAAGGCAATCCGATGTGTGCCGGGCGCAACTTCGGGGCCTCCGATGATTCGCCCCTCCGGCGCGCTCCACAGCTCGGTGGCCGCTCCGCCGGCGAGCTTCCAGATTCCGTCGCTCGTACCCTTCGACGACACGTACAGCAGATAACCCGGGCCGAGTCGAGGGGCGAATCCACGTCCTGTCGTCAAGGAAATGGGACTCGCTGCCGACGCGTCGACCGGTGTGTCTGCGATGGGCAGGCGCCAGAGCGTTCCCTTGGGATTCGCGAGCGTCGTGACGAGGCGCCGGCCGTCGGCGCTCGCCGCGAGCGAGGTATAGCGATCGAGACCGCTGCCCAGACGGTGCGACACACGACGCTCGACATCCAGACCGTGTAACCACGGCCCGGAGCCATCCTTGTCGCTGGCGAGGTACATCAGCGTCCGCTGATTCAGCAGGACCGGGTGGCTCACGCGCGAGTTGTGGTACGTGATTCGTTCGGCGGCTCCCGCGGTCGGCCTGATGCGCCAGATGTCCATCGCATCGGGCAGCGATCCCTGTACGAAATAGATGAAAGCCCCGTTCGGCGACCACAGGGGAAAGTGTGCGTGAAGTCCCGCTGCCGCCACAAAGATAGGCTGGCCTTGGGTCTGCTGGCCCGAATCCCTCACGAACATCGGGTCTCCTGGCCCCGGCGTGTGGTACACCAGGCGCGAGCCATCGTTCGACCAGTCGAACTCGGCTGCACCTTCGAGGTACGGCCGGGGCTGGCCGCCGAGAGTGGGGACCGCCAACACGCTTATGTCGCCGGCGTTCGATCCCTCGACTCCGCGAGCCCAGAAGGTCACCAACGTCCCGTCCGGTGAAAAGCCGAGAGTGCGGATGGACGGATTCACGAGCTCCCGCACGCGACCACCGGTCAAGTTGTAGAACTGGCCTGTGCCCACTTGAGTGACCCAGACGTCCATCCGTCCATCGCGATCGGACAGAAACGCCACGAATCTGCCGTCGCGTGAGACCGCGGCCGCTGCCTCGATGCCGTCAAAGTCGGTCAGGTTCTGAAACTGAGCGTTCGCGAGCGGGTTGCGCCAGAAGTAATCCGTTCGCTCGAAAAGCCACCACGTAGCAACCGCCGCGAGAAGCAGTCCTGCCGCTGACAGCGCCCACACAGCCTTCGATCGGCGTCTCGTTCGCGAGGTCGACGGAGACGTCGAGGCGATCGACTCGGGTGGGCGTTCGGCCTCCTCGACAACCGTCGTCGAGCGATCGGCGAGGTCCGGCCGCGTCTCGCTCGTCAGGCCTCCGCGGTCGTGGCGAAGATTCCGCGTTCGCGCCCAGACATCCAGCTCGGACCGAAAGGCATAGACCGATCCCAACTTGTCGTGAACGTGTCGCCGGACGGGCATTGCCTCGCGTTTTTCCCAGCGCTGAACCGTGGTGACGTCGCGCTTGAGGTAAGCGGCGATCTCCTTCCACGAATCCAGTCGATCTTCGGGTACCGGTCCTGAGGAAGTCGGCGGGTCGGACGAAGGTTCGCCAATCATGCTGTTCGCGTAGCGGGACTCGGCGGCCATTCTAACCTCTCACCTGACCTTTGGGTGGCACACCGCGCCGCGACGCCGACTCGAACACTCGAACGCTTCGCCGTCGAGCAGATGAGATGGGCACCACGTGGTTCGTTCGCGCCACTGTCGCGGGGGCGTCCTTGATGTGCAGCAAAGAACCGCAAACGACGGCTTCAGCGCGTTGCAGTTCTTTGCCGCTTGTCGAAACTGCACGCGAGCGCTGAAACTCCGGAGATGGGCCGCAACGGATCGAGTGGCTCACGGAGGGGAACATGTCCCTGAGACGTTACCGGCTAATCATCTGCGCGAGCGTTCTGCTTCTCGTCGGTGCGTACGTTGGCCTTCTATCGGCGACTCCGAGCTCCGGCTCCTCGTCCACGCTGCTCGCCCGCGGGACCTTTGCGGGACCGTTCAGGATCAATCGCAGCGTTGCTGGCGCCGGTCAATGGTCAACGCAAGTCGAAGCCCAGCCGGGGCTGGATGTTGCTACTCAGGCCATCACGTTTCAGCCGGGCGGACACAGCGGCTGGCACACGCATCCGGGTCCGGTGTTTATCACCGTCGCATCGGGGACCATGACGTTCTATGAATCCACGGATCCAGCCTGCAGACCTATCGTTCGCACGGCCGGCCAGGGGTACCTCGATGAAGGCGAACACGCGCATCTCGCACGCAATGAAACTGGCACGGCCGCCGTCAACCTCGTGACCTATTTGGCGCCGCCCGGCGCGGCACTGAGGATCGACCAACCGGAGCCGGCCAACTGCGCGTTCCTTTCCAATCAACCCTCGGCGCCCAGCGGTTTGACGTTTGCCGTGGCTGGCCGGACCGTGACGCTTCAATGGAACGCGTCGCCAGGTGCCGTCGACTACATCCTGGATGCAGGGAGCATGTCGGGTGGGATTGATTTGTACTCGGCGTCGATCGGGCCCGTCACCTCGTTGAGCACGACGGCCGCGCCAGGACGGTACTTCGTTCGCGTTCGTGCGCGCAACGCGAGCGGCACGAGCGGACCCTCGCAGGAAGTCATAATCGACGTACCGAGATGAGGATTTGCCGCGATCGCTCCGATACGCATCACTCGCCGTCGTAGCTTTTCAGCGGCCTGATCCACACGTTGCGGTAGTGGACGGGATTGCCGTGGTCCTGCAGCGCAATGGGACCTTTGGCGCTGTCCGGCTTGTACGGAAGGATTGCCTTGTGTGTCGTCGGACCCCAAAATGCCGTCGCGTGGTGGACGACGACGCCGTTGTGAAGGACGCTGACGATTGCCGGCTTTTCGAGAGCGCCCGCTTGATTGAACCGTGGCGCGCTGAACACGATGTCGTAGGTTTGCCATTCGCCCGGTCCGCGCGACGCGTTCACAAGCGGCGGGTACTGCCCATACATTGCGGCGGCCTGACCATCCGGATACGTTCGATTCTGATAGCTGTCGAGTATCTGAATCTCGAACTTGCCCAGTAGGAACACGCCGCTGTTGCCGCGTTCCTGACTATCGCCTTTCACCTCGCTTGGCGTCGCGAACTCCACGTGCAGCTGGAAATCGGTGAACTGCGCCTTGGTTTGAATCATTCCCTTGCCTGTCGAGACGATGCCGTTCTTCATGATCCACGTGGCGGGAGATCCATCGGCCATCTGCCACGCGCTCAAATCGTCTTGTGCGCCGATGAGCGCGACGGCGTCGGCAGGCGCCGGAATCGCGGCGGCTGGAGCAGGTCCTGGATTGACAATCGCCGGCTGCGGACGACGCCCGTCGTGAATGCGCCACTTGCCATTGGGTTGCATCGGTGTGTCGTCGTAGCCGACGGGAGCTTTCTGCGCGATCGCGGTGGCGGTCATCACGGTAATCGCCGCGAAGGAGAGGGTCACGAATTGGTAAGTCGCCATGCGTCCTCCCGAGCAAGATCGCCCGAATTCTACTGCCGCGGCGGCAAGAGTAGAATCTGGTCGTCCACGTCAATTGCTCGCCAGGAAGGTGGTTCTGGTGAAGTTCCAGGCGCTTCCGAATGTTCCCGACGAATTGAACGGCATCATCAAGTCGGACTCACCGCCCGCGCAAGGAGTTCTTTCTGGAACGGTGAAGCTCGACGCCGACTTCACGATGGACGGCTTTCGCGCCGAGTTGCGAAAGCACTACTCGATCGTTCACGTTGCCAGCCACTTCGATTTCGAGCCTGGCACGTACCAACACTCATTCCTGCTGTTGGGCGATGGAGCGAGGCTGACGCTCGACCAGTTCCGGAACATGCCGCAAGTCCTGCAAGGCGTCGAGCTGCTGACGCTCTCCGCGTGCGACACGGCCGTCGGAGGAGACGACGGCGACGGGCAAGAGGTCGAGGGGCTTGCGGTTCTCGCGCAGCGTCAAGGCGCCAAGGCCGTCATCGCCACGTTGTGGGCGGTCGCGGATCAAAGCACCGCGTTGCTGATGCGGGAGTTCTACCTGCTGCACACGTCGGATCCCAACATCACGAAAGCCGAAGCGCTCCGCCAGGCGCAGTTGGCGCTCCTGACAGGCAAGCTGCGCGGCGAGGCTTCCGCCGACCGCGGGGTTCGACCGAATCGCGACGGCGGCGCGAATGTGTTCGTCAAAGACCCCGAGCGGCCGTTTGCGCATCCGTATTTCTGGGCGCCGTTTCTGCTGATGGGTAACTGGAAGTGAGGTAGGTGAGGTCTTCTTTCGCGTCACTGTTTGTGAGATACCGGACGGGACGGGTTCAGGGCAGTTCGCGAACGACCCGAAACCCGACTCGCGTGGACCGCAGTCCTTCAATACTCCGCTTGACCAGGCGCAGGTTGTCCGGTGAGCTGAGATACGCGCCGCCGCGAATCACGTGGCGCGATGCGCATGATGCCGCGTCGTGAACTGCGCTGTCTCGCGGTCCCCACCCAACCAGGTTCCGCATCGCGCGAACGTAGTCGGAATGCCAGCAGTCGGTGGTCAGCTCCCACAGATTTCCGGTCGTGTCGAAGAGACCAAAGTCGTTGGCCGGGAAGCTGCCGACGGGCGCCGTATTCGGGAATCCGTCTGCGCAGTGATTCGCATACGAAAACCCGGTCGAGAGATCCGCACCGTTCACCTTCCCGCATAGTTCGGTGACCTGGTTGATGTCGACGACATACGTCCCCGTGTGCCCGCTGCGATTGAAGAAGTCGAACTCGACCTCCGTTGGCAGACGATATGTGTGCCCCGTCTCTCCGCTGAGCCAGGCAGCGTAGGCCTGCGCGTCCTCTTCGGTCACGCAGGTGACGGGATGCTGATCTGTCTGACTGAAAACCGGCGTCGACCAACTGGCTTTCGCGTCGAATATCCATTCCTGCTGGATCGTGTGATACCAGCACCCTTGTTCGGGCCGATACCCCGTCGCCTCGACAAAGCGCCGGAAATCAGCAACCGTCGTCTCGGTGCTGGCCACCGCGATGCGCTGCGTCAGGCTGACAGAAAAGCTGACTAGCGCATTACGAAGACCGGACGCATCGTCACTCCGGCTCTCCTGCAGTTCGCCATTCGGCACGACGACGAGCCGGGGGGCTGGTGGACCTGAAGGCCTTGGATCTTGAAGAACGGTGCCTGTCCCTGGCCATGATCCGTCGCTCAGCGATGCAAGAAGCGGCGATAGCTCTCGAGCACAATGTGTCGTGAGCCCATCACCACACGCCTCGATGAGGGTTACGCTGACCCGATCGTTCGCTTGCACGCGGCGGAGGTGCGTCCATATCGGTCCCGAAGGGCTCGAAAGCACGAACATGCGCGACATCGAAGGGGAGCTCAACAGCTTCGACACGCCGGCTGTGTCGTACGCACTGCGGTCAATATCGAGAACGACAAATCGGACCATGCGGTCGGCAATCGATTGCTGATCGGCGATCACGCGGAGCATCGTCTGCGCGTCCGCCACAATCGTCACACGACCGGTCAATTCCAAACTCTCGAGGGCCGTCCGCAAAGTCGACTGTCCTGATTGCGGAAGAAATGACGGAGGCAAAACGATCACCCGGCTTCGCTTCGACAGGCGGGATGCGAGAGCTGAGACGGCCTTTCCTTCGGCGAGGAGGAGGACACTTTGACCGCGTCCGTACTCCTCCACGGAGACCTCTCGATCACCGATGGCGCGTTGGACGATCGTCGGACGACTGCCGCGGCTGGGGATGACCCACAGGAGACTCGCGCTGAGAAATGCGCCGACGACAAAGAGGACCAGCCGCACGTTCGCTCGGTGAATCAACGAGTTGCGGGAAATGGGCTCGCCAATGCCGGATTGGTGAGGAACGCGCGATCCGTCAAGCTCTCGAGAAAGGCGATGAGATCTCGTTTCTCGTCCGGCGTGATGGTGAAACCCGTGATCAGCGGGCTCTTGTGCGGATTGACTCTGCCATCGCCGGCATTCGGCCCGGACGCGATAACGCGGCCGCCGGCCGCGAACGTATCGATCACTTCCTCGAGCGTCGACGCGGAGCCGTCATGGAAGTAGGGGGCCGTGACGGCGATGTTGCGAAGTGTCGGAGGTTTGAATCGTCCCATATCATCCGCGGCGCCGGTCACAGCGATCAGCCCAGGGTCCTCAAATGGGTACGCGCCGTTGTGCTGCAGGTTATACAGGCCGATGTTGTGATAGGCGACCGAGGTGTCGGCCTCGCTCACGCGATGCCATGTCGTCTCGCGGAAGGTGACACCATCGTGACAGCGGCCGCATTTCGTGCTGTCCGAGCGAAACAGGTTCATCCCCCGCTTCGCGGACTCGCTGAGCGCCGATCGACTGCCAGCGAGGAAGCGATCGTACGGCGTATTGAAGGAAATGAGCAGGCGCTCGAACGTGCTAATCGCTTTGACGACGTGTTCGAGCGTGATAGTGCCCCCCTCATCGGGGAAGGCCGCGGCGAAAAGTTCGACGTAACGCGGTTCATTCCGGAAGCGATCCAGGATTCCGGCTTCGTTCTCAGACACGCCCATTTCGAGTGGATCCTCGTGCGTCAACGGAATCACGGCCTGCTGTTCGAGTGTCTCGAGCGTGCTGTTCGCCCAGGTGTAGCGCGCGTTGAACGCGACGTTGGTGAGCGTCATCGCGTTGCGCGGAGTGAGCTCGCCGGTTGCGCCAACCGATTGCGGCCGGGGGTCGGCAAACGCGAATTCCTGGCGATGACAGCTGGCGCACGCGATTGCGCCGTTGAACGACAACCGCCGGTCGTAAAAGAGCATTCGGCCCAGGTCGACTTTCGCTTGCGACATCGGATTGTCGGCCGGCACGGTGAAGGCGGGGTAGCCTCTTGGGATTCCCCGGGTCAGGTTCGACCTCGACTCGAAGGCCGTCCCGGCGATGCCGACGGCCAGCAGCATCATGATTACGCTTCGTGTTGTCTGCATCTTGCGGCGCTGGGCCTACGCCAACTTCGTGCCGTTGCCACCTCTGACTCCACGTTCTGAAACACGTTCCGGCAGGCTGCTCTTAGTGAGACGAGACCGGAGATTCAAGAAGCCAGGTCGCGGCGAATGTCACAGATCGCGAAAAAGGTCTGCCCATGGATGACCTTTCCGCCTGGGCTAGCACCCCGGCCGCACGAAAGCAGCGCCAAGCTCAGGCATGAGCGTTGCGTGAAACCCGCGGCGGTGTCCGTCTATCTCCCTCAGGTTGGACTCGGTCTTCTGCTGCTGATCGAGGTTCTGGGCCTGATGGTTTCGTTCGACACACAAGGCCTCCACGGCCTCGGCACGGTGTGGGCCCAACTCATAGACTGGGCACCCCAATACTTCCGCCTGGCAGCGAGTGTCATGGTGGCCGTTCTGGCGCTCGCAGCGGCGCAACGCCCGGCCGAATTTCGAAGATTTGTGACGACGAAACCCGCCGGGTCACGTATCCCGGCTTTTGGCCTGCACGTCTGCTCGCTCGCCCTCTTCGCGTTTGTCACGTCGACGATCGTCGCGACCGGCGCTTCGTATCAGGCACGCCCCGCATTCTGGACAATGGCTTGGTTTCTCACGGGGTTTGCCACGCTCGCGGCGTGGTTGCTGGCGCTCTTCCCACTTCGCGCCTGGCTCGACGCCATCAGTGTCGGACGCCGAAGCATCGGCTGGGGAATCGCCATCGGCGGAGCAGTCTGGACGTGCGGTTTTCTCACCGCAGGATTCTGGATCCCTATCGCTCGGTACACATTTGGTTTCGTCGCGTGGATGCTGGGACTGCTCTATCCCCGGGTCATCAACAACCCGGCAAGGCTTGTCGTCGGAACGCCCGCATTCAAGGTCACCATTTCGCCGCAGTGTTCGGGCTATGAAGGGGTCGGCCTGATCCTCGTCTTCCTCTCAGTGTATTTGTGGCTGTATCGGCGGGAGCTCCGGTTTCCCGCCGCGCTCGTGCTCCTTCCCATTGGTGCGGTGCTCATCTGGCTCGCGAACGCCGTGCGCATCGTCGCACTGATCGCGATTGGGACTGCCGGCTGGAAGGCGGTCGCGGCCGGCGGATTTCATTCGCAGGCTGGATGGATCGCGTTCAATGCCATCGCGCTCGGCTTCGTCGCGCTCACGAATCACTTCGGGTATTTCAGAAAGCCAAGTGAGTCAGTCGCTGTCGCGACCGACACGTCGCACGGCCAGGAAAGCGATGCGACTGCGGCGTATCTCGGCCCCTTCCTGGTCATCAGTGCGACCGCCATGCTCACCGGGGCCTTTTCAGCCGGCTTCGACTGGCTGTATCCGGTCCGCGTCGTTGCCGCGGGCGCGGTGCTGTGGGCCTGCCGGAAGCACTATGCCAGCCTGCGATGGTCGTACTCGTGGTGGTCATTCACGATCGGCCTGGTGACGTTTCTGCTCTGGCTGGCGCTCATTCCGGAGGCGTCAAGCCGCAATGCCGGATGGCCCGCGGCCCTGCAGGCCGTCCCGCTGGAATGGGCCGCGCTCTGGCTATTCGTTCGCGTCGTCGGTTATGTGGTCACGGCACCATTGGCGGAGGAGCTCGCGTTTCGCGGATTCCTCACCCGCCGCATCGTGCGGCCGGACTTCGAGAAGTTACCCGTTGGCATCTTCTCCTGGTCGTCATTCGTGATCTCGTCGGTCGTGTTCGGCGCATTCCACGGGAGCCTCTGGCTGCCGGGAACGATTGCCGGAATGTCGTTCGCGCTGGCGCTCTATCGCCGAGGGATATTCGGCGAAGCCGTCTGGGCTCACGCGACAACGAACGGTCTGATCGCGCTCTACGCCTGCGCGACCGGCCGATGGTGGGTGTGGGCGTAGTTTTCCGAAACGATGGTCGTATTTCAAGGAGGAAATATGCCAGTGAACGTCGCTCGTCTGTGTTCGTTCGGCTTGGGATTCCTGCTGATGGTCGTCTCAACGGCGGCTAATTCGTACGCGGGCGACTTCGCGCAAGCCGTTCCGGAAATCGATCCGGCAGCGATTGTCTCAGCCGCGGGCCTTCTGGGCGCCGGTGTGCTCATCCTGAGAGCGCGCCGGAAGAAGTAGCCGCGCGTCGTGCTTTGTTCGACCGCCGGTGCGCAGGCGCGCCGGCGGGAGGAGATTCTCATTTTCGCTAGATCGTTCAACAGACAACCCAGTGGAGATCTGCGAGAGCTGTCGCAAGATCGACGGTTTCTTAGCGCCAACGTGCACAGCACGCACTCCGCGAAGCACTGCTCGGCGAGGTGATTGCCGTGAACGGCGCGTGCACGTCGCCTCGAGCGGAGGCGATTACATTGAGCGCCCGCGCTTCTGAAGAACCGCCGCGAGCAGACCGGCGCGGCTCGTCACGGCCATCCGCTGATAGATGGCTTTAACGTATTGGTGGATCGTATGCGGGCTCAGCCCCATCCGATCGGCGGAGAACATGGTCCATTACATTTCTGATCGGCGCGTTCGTGGTCAGCCTGATTCAGACGACGAGCGCGGCGCCTCCGCAGCAGATTGCAGTGACGGGCGTGAGCGACGCTCTGGGCGGACTTGCGGGAGGCGAGATCGTGCCGGACGGCGGAGGCAATCCGCATCTCAACGCGGCGGCATTTTTCGGCGGGTTCGAGCTGCACGGCGACGGCGTGCTGATCACAGGCTCGCAAATCGTAGTGCTGAACGGCGTGGTCGATCAGACGCTGAGTGGCCCAGTGGCCGGAAGCTTCACCGTGACATCTGACGTCAATGGAGGAGGCGCCACAATTTGGAGCGGCACCGTCCACGGTTTCGTCGAGGGTCTCATCTTCACCGGGCGAGCGGTTGCACAAGGCCAGGGTCCGTACGCTGGTCAGAAGCTCACGCTCTATTTTCAGGAGAGGCCTGCCACGCCCGAAAATCCGAACCCGGAAATCTTCGATCTTGCCGGGTTTCTCACGCGACCTTGACTGTCCCAGGAGTTGATACATCTGCTGACACGAGCTGAAGCATTTTTCGAGTGCACTCAGCTTGGCCTTCATTTGATCGATTTCAGACTGCTGGCGCGAGATGATCGTCCTGCGCAGCGCGTTGATCTCAGGGTGCGTGCTCGCACATCAGAATCGCGCCTTGATGTTGCGAACGTCTGGCGTGTCCGCAGGCCCGTCTCGACCCGGGTTACAATAAAAGGTGCAATGCCAAGAACCCGCAGGGCCGTCGCCGTCACTTGCATTGCCCTGATCGTTTTCGCGGCATTGCTGCCCCTCGGCAGGGTGTCTCTGGAGTGGCTGGTCATCACGCCAGTCTTTTCCCTCCTGCCTCCGTTCACCACGCCCGCAGTCCCACGCGAGGTGCCCCGGTGCGACGAGCGATCGGTTGCGCTTCTCGCGATTCTCGAGTCTCGCGGACCGCCCACTAGCTCCTCTCTCGCGTAATTCCCACGTTGGATTGTGGATACGTCTGCGCGACTGAGCCCGCGCGGGGAGGAGTGTCATGTCTCATAAGAAGAGACTGCGTACGATCTTCTTGTGCGCCGCTCTGGAGCTTGGCGTGCTGAGCGGCGTGCCGATGCGGCCAGAGGAAATTCGAGCGTTGATGAATCAGGTCAACCAGCCGAAGCTGGCACATGTGCTGCCAACTGACGACCAGAGTGGCGACGACCCGCCGACGATCTTTCGGCTACCCGGTTGTGATGCCCGTCGCCGAATACTTCACCTGGAAAGGCACTAATCTCGAGGGACGCGGAGGCTTGCTCCTTCGATTGAAGAACCATTCTCATTTGAGGCAACCCTTCAGGGCAGAGACAATCAGCTGGAATGCGCCAAGCAAATCCTTTGCGACACAGAACAGACGACGTCCACCGCCAGGTCAGCCTTCTAATCTCGGGGCCGGTGGTTTGAGTCCAGCCGGACGCGCCACTCATCCGTTGGCGAGACGTCGACGCCACCGTCGGACTGCGACGGCGGCCCACACCGCTTCGACTACGCCGAACGGCCAGGCCCCTTGCAAGAATCCGTACGCCGAGGCCAAGGCGCAGGATCCCGCGAATGCCACCACGAACCACGGACTCCGTTCTTCCAATCCGTAGCACACAAGCATTGCGCTGACAGCGAACAGCCCGAAAAGCGTGAGCGCGTCCACCGCCCTAGCTCTCTCCGCGTCGAGCAGATCTGTCCGCCACGACAGTGACCTGCATGTCCTGCGCGAGATTCACGATTTGCTGAACGAGTCCCTCGGTGAACAGCGACCGCATCGTTCGTTCCCTTTGTCGGATCACGAAGCTATGCGCATGGGCCCGCGCGTGCTCGTCTCGGAATCGCGCGCGATGCTGATGCGCCTCATGGTGATCAATCACCTCGTGCATCACCGCGCGCAGCTGGGGGTCTATCTGCGTCTCCTGAACGTGCCGATTCCCGGCATGTACGGGCCGTCGGCCGACGAACCGGTATGACCGTGCGCGTGCTGGTCGGTGCCGCGGGAACCAGAAGCGGGCCAGTACACACCGACCCGCCACCATTCTGAGCCGTTCGATCACCGAGCTGCGAGGCCGTTCGCCCCTGATGGCAAGCCGCCTGTGAACGGGAGGGGCGTGAGGGACCCATCGGCGTGCACACGAAACGCGCCGATCGTGTTCGTGCCGCTGTTCAGGCTGTACAGGAAGCGCCCGCTGTCAGTAAGCGCGAGGTCGACCGGTGCGCTACCGTCGCCGGTGATCGCGGTTCGTCCATCCGCGTCGAGCAGTTCGAGCGTGCCATCAAAGTCGATCGCGTATCCGGAGATCGAGCCGCTGCCCGTGTTGGTGACATAGGCGAAACGTCCGTTTGGCGTCACAGCCACCCAGCAGTTGGCGGTCTGATTCGTGGCAACGGAGGCGTTGATCGTGGTCAGGGCTCCTTGCCGATCGATATCGTACGAAGACGTGGCGCTCGCGTTCTCGGCGCCGCCGAACGCTTCCGATACAAACAGCTGGTCCCGCTTGCCGAACGCGAAGCCGAAGGGTGTCGGTCCATTGGAGTCCTGCACATGGGCATCACCCGGCAGCCCATCGCGGCCTATTTCGAACGTCACGATGTTGTTCGTTGCCTTTTCGGTGACCACAAGCGCATCGCCGTGCGGAGTGAATGCGAGTTGCGCGGGATCGGTTCCGGCACCGCTGAGAGGCCGGTCAGATCCGTCAAGGGGACGCAGGCGACCATCTCGCTCGAGCGTGAAGCCCGTGATGCTGTCGCTTCCAGCGTTGAGGACGTAGACCAGGCCACGATGCTCAGTGACGCTCACGGGGCGGATGCCACCACTTGGCTGAACCTCCACGAGACGGAGTCCCCGGCGGCGAACCTCCAACACAGAAATCGAGTTACTGCCGGCGTTCACTGCAAACAGCCACTTTTCGTTGCCGCTCAGTACGAGTCCGCCTTGGTTTCCCAAACCCGCGCCGGTCCCCGTGCCACCAGTCGACACGGCGCCGGCTCGAACGAGTCGACCATCGGCCAGGCGATCGAAGACGAGGACCGCGTTGCCCTCGGACCCGTTCGACATCGTGTACACGGCACCTGGGAATCGAAATCGCAGGCCGCTCAGGCTCTGCGCATCCTGCGCGGACAGCGTCGCTCCTGCAGCGACCACGAATGACACGGCCAGACCGACCAGCGCAAGAACAAGACGATTCTTCACGGAAACGCTCCTTTCGTTCGATACGACCCACGAACCGAGACGCAAGCGACCCGAGTCCTTCCGCACGTCCCCGACGATCACTTCACGCACGTCACGCTCTCATTGAGCCACGCTGAGCCGACTCGTGGCGTTGTCGTTGTCGAGGTTGATCGCCGTCGACGATGCTGATGTCTGTCCGCATGAGATAGTTCTTCCTGCTTGCACTCCGTTCAGGTTCCGCTCCGTGGGTTGAGTCGCGCGGGGCGACAAAAACCCCCGCACCGTCGGATCGAGTTGGGAGAGGAGTTGTCGAACGGCGCCGGGGATCACGAAGGAGCAACCCCTGTGAAACTTCTGCCACGGTGTGTTCTCGCGACGATGTTGCTGGGGCTCGGAATGGCGCCACACGCGTCGGCGCAGGATGAAGGCCGCGTGTACGCCGGCGCTCTCGTCGGCGTCTCCACGCTCTCGGCTGATGCGCGAGCAACGACGCAGCCGAGTCGCGCGGAGGTGTCGCTGTACAAGCCCGAGAACGGCCCCGCCCTCAACCTGTTCGTGGGCGTGCACCTGGGTCGCTACGTCACCGTTCAATCGAACTACGTCTGGAATCGCAATGACCTGGCGTTGTTCTCATCGGTCACGGCGATGGAGGGAGGTCGCTTCTACAAACAACCACGCACCAGCACGCAACACGCAGTCATCGGCGACGCGCTGCTGTATTTCCGCGCGCTCGAGAGTGGTATTCGTCCGTACCTGTCAACGGGAGCCGGGCTGGTGCGCGTCAAGAGTGAGTCGACGGGGAACCGGGTCGCAGGCGCCCTACCACCGCCTGACGGTGAGATTGCGTCGACGCGTGTTGCGCTTCGTGTCGCAGTGGGGATCGATCTCTCGATGGGTGACCGGTGGAGCGTTCGCTATAGCTTCAGCGAGACGATCAGCGGCAACCCGATCAGCGCGCGCTTGACGCCGCCGGGCGAACGCAACCTCGCCAACTTTCAAAACCTGGTTGGAGTCGTCAGGCGCTTTTGATGGATCCTCCAGTCGACGCTCACCCGTTAGTCACCCGAGCGGTGGAACCCCGCGTAGGGACAGTGCGGCCAAAAGATCGGGGCATGGTCGATTCGTTCCGCCAGCACGCGCGCGTGACAGACGCGACACGGGTTCATCGATCCAATCCCTTCACCGAGTGGTAGCGATGCGATGGCCTGTTCGAACACGCACAGTCCGCTCCCGGCGGCTTTCGTCGCAGCTAAGCTGAGAAGTGGTCCCGTCTCCGACTGATGGCTCACGAGCGCGGAATAGATCCTTGCCTTCAGCCGCGCCGGGGCGCGCTCGGGCGTTGCCGTGTTGAAGTCCGCCGCTTCGGCCAGTTCTTCGAGCCAGCGATCGTCGTCCATAGCTACACCTGATCCCACAGTTCTCTGAACCGCGCCCGGGCCCGCGCGAGCAGTCGCTCGATCGCCTTCTCGGTCTTGCCCGTCGCCGCGGCCATGTCCCGGACGCTGCGGCTCTCCCAGTAGCGCCATAACAGCGCCAAGCCGTACAACTCCGGCAACTGCCTCAGCACCCGTTGCGTCTTTGCTTCCAACCGTTCGCGGTCGATCAGCTCATCGATCGAGATGCCGCCGGCGGCTGGCTCCGAGACGTCGCCACTGTCTGCAAGGAGTTGCGGCTCGCGCAGCTGTTGACGGTAGTACGCTTCAACCTTGTGGCGGGCAATGCCAAGCAGCCACGCCCGGAGGGGCGCGTTGCCCAGGAAACTCGACAGACCGCCGAGTGCGGCAAGGAAGACGTCCTGGACCACGTCGTCCACGAGATCGGCTCGCGGCGCAAGCCGATGGCGGACGTATGCGTACACGTAGTCCGTATGGTCCGCGACGAACCTCGCGGTCGCCTTCCGGTCCTTTCGGAGAATGCCCGCAACCAGCTCTCGCTCGTCTGTGGAGCTCTGGTCGACGACCGGCGCCAGCCGAGGTGCATTCGCCTCCGCAGGTGTTTCGGGAGCCATTCAGAACAAGAGTCGCCTGGACGGGCGGTTTCCCCCGCCTCGAGAAGGGTAGGCGGAACGGTGCCAACTTGTCAGCGGCGGGTCGGAATCGCGGTGACGACGGTTCCGTTCCACAAGGCTGCGGTGTCCAATCGCCGGACCTTCGCGCGTCGTTAAGGTGCCGGCGATCTCGCCGCCTAAAACCACTGGAGACTACATGCCGAAATACCTCTTCATCCAGCGCAGCCAGCCACGGCCGTCGCAGCAGCCCTCCCCGGCGCAGATGCAGGAGATGTACGCCGCATTCAACGCGTGGAAGGAGAAGTTCAAGGACAATATTCTCGACATGGGCGCGCCCCTCAAGCCTGGAGGTACGGTCGTGACGAAGACCGGCGCGACCGACGGGCCCTTCGTTGAGGTGAAGGAGATCGTGGGATACATGATTGTCTTCGCCGACACCATCGAGCGGGCGATCGAAGTGGCGCGGGAAAGCCCGGGAGTGATGTCTCCCGGATCGAGCGTCGAGGTACGGGAGATCCGAGAGGTGGCAGCGTCTTGAACGGTGGACGCGAACCCGGAGATTGTTCAGGCGCAAGCGCCACACCGAACCTGGTCGAACATTTCTTCCGGCACGAATACGGCCGGCTGGTGGCGCTGCTCACGCGCAGGGTTGGCGTCCGGCATCTCGACCTTGTCGAGGACGCTGTCTAGAGTGCGCTCATGGCTGCGCTCACGGCTTGGACGGCTCAGGGCGGCCCCGACGATCCCGGCGCCTGGCTCTATCGTGTGGCCTCGAACAATCTGATGGGCGACCTGCGGCGGACGGCCGGGTCGGCACCGGATTCTGGAGCGGGCCGTCGATGCTGATCCGGAACGTGCCGACGCTCCAACGGCGCCGTATTTCGCCGGCGAGGTGGCGGACGACATGCTGCGGATGCTGTTCGTCTGCTGTGACGAGGCCATTCCGCGGGAATCGCAGCTGGTCCTCGCACTGAAGACGCTCTGCGGATTCAGCACCGCGGAAATCGCGCTGCGGCTCTTCACCTCCGAGGCGAACGTCAAGACCTCCGGCGTGAAGCGAACCTGCAATGCGCCGTTGTCGGCGCCTCACCGCGTGCTCGGCGTGCTCTCGCTCGGCCGACTGACGTCAGCGAGCGTTCCGCGACTCACCAGGCACTGCATGAAGCGGCGTGTGTGGGCGGCGGCTCTCGTCGAAACGGAGACGACGGTCAAGAAAACCGTCGCCGCCTGTCCACAGCTTCACATCGTCCGCGATTCGCGATCGTGCGTGCGCCACATCGGCGCGCTTTGTTAAGAGATCGGCGTCTTTGCTCGGGTGACCATCGGGTTCGGGACCGGACGTTCTTCGCGGATCAGCGCACCGACTCCCTCTGTCGCCGGACGAACCATAGGGCGATCGCCGCCGGACCCAGAATTGAAGCGATGAACTGCGATGTCGAAAGCAGCCCGCCGAAGACAAAGCCGCGGTCAGCGTCGCCGCGGAAGAACTCGAGCACGAACCGAGCAATCGCGTACACCAACGTGTAGACCAGAATCACCTCGCCGTCGAACCGATTGCGCCGACTGAGTCGGACGAGCACCACGAATAAGGCAAGGCAGACGATCGACTCGTACAGCTGTACGGGATGCAGGGGGACGCCAAGCGGCGCGCCCCCGATGCTTGCGGCGTCTGGGTCCGTGAACGTGACTGCCCATGGCAGCTGTGTCGGCCGTCCATAGTCGTCACCCGCCATGAAGCACCCGATGCGGCCGATCGCCTGGCCGAGCGCGATGGCCGGACCGCAGAGATCGGCTGTGCGCCAAAACGGTAGCCGGGGATGGCGCCGGAAGAAGATCGCGGACGCGACCAGCGCGCCTATGAACCCGCCATAGAAATCACCGGCGCTCGCGAGTACCGACAGGGAGAACATTTCGGACGGCGCCGCCGCGTACTCCGGGAGCTCTCGCACAATCATCAACGCCTTCGCGCCGATGATGGCACCGCCGATTGCCCAGAATCCGAGGGACGAGAGCGCGTCGACATCCAGCCCTTCGCGGCGTCCCTCGCGAATCAGCCACCAGAAGGCGGCCACGTACGCGGCGGCGAGCAGCAGTCCGAAAGTGTGCACGGTGAAAAACGGCGTGGTTAGCAGGCGAGGATGCATCCGTCAGGAACTCTTTGGGTGCGTCGACGGCCACCGCCAATCGCGAACGGCCGGCATATCCTCGCCGTGGCGGCGAATGTACAGACGGTGTTCGGTGAGCCGATCCTTCAGCTCCTGTTTGATGTACGCGGCGCGAGCACCGAGCTGCGGCAGCCGGTCGATCACGTCTGCAGCCAGGTGAAATCGGTCGAGGTCGTTCAAGACGGCCATGTCGAAGGGGGTCGTAATCGTCCCCTCTTCCTTGTAGCCGCGGACGTGCAGGTTTCCGTGATTCGTCCGGCGGTAGGTCAGGCGGTGGATGAGCCAGGGATAGCCGTGATACGCGAAGATGATCGGCTTATCCTTCGTGAAGAGCAGGTCGAAATCGACGTCGCTGAGACCGTGTGGGTGTTCGCGGGGCGGCTGAAGCCTCATCAAATCGACGACGTTGATGACGCGGATCTTGAGGGCCGGCAGGCGTTGCCGCAGGATCGAGACGGCCGCCAGTATCTCGAGCGTGGGCACATCGCCAGCCGCGGCCATCACCACGTCCGGTTCGGCACCGGCATCGGTACTGGCCCAGTCCCACAGACCGATTCCGGCCGTGCAGTGACGCACGGCGGTGTCTATGTCCAGCCACTGCGGCGCGTCATGTTTGCCGGCCACTACGATGTTGACGTAGTGACGGCTGCGGAGGCAATGGTCCATCACACTCAACAGACAATTGGCATCCGGCGGAAGATAGACGCGGACGACTTCGGCTTTCTTGTTGACGGCGTGATCGATGAATCCTGGGTCTTGGTGTGTGAACCCGTTGTGATCCTGCCGCCACACGTGGCTGGCGAGCAGGTAATTGAGCGACGCGATCGGGCGGCGCCACGGGAGTCCGCGCGTGACCTTCAGCCACTTCGCGTGCTGATTGAACATTGAATCGACGATGTGCGTGAACGCCTCGTAGGTGTTGAAGAGTCCGTGACGACCTGTCAGCAAGTAGCCTTCCAGCCACCCCTGGCACTGGTGCTCGCTGAGCATTTCGAGCACGCGTCCCTGCGGCGCGAGCCACTCGTCGCCGGCCTTCGTCTCGGCGTCCCATTGCCGATTCGTCGTCTCGAACACGGCATCCAGGCGATTCGACACCGTTTCGTCCGGCCCGAAGAGGCGAAAGTTTCGCTGGTCTTCGTTCGACGCGATCACGTCGCGCAAGAATCGGCCGAGCACGCGCGTGTCTTCGGTATCAACAGCGCCCGGAGCGGGCACGGACACCGCATAGTCTCGGAAGTCCGGCAGCCGGAGATCGCAGAGCAGCAGCCCGCCGTTCGCATGCGGATTCGCACCCATGCGTCGGGCGCCGACAGGGGCAAGTTCAGTGAGTTCCGACTTGAGAGTGCCGCGTGCGTCGAAGAGCTCGTCCGGCCGATAGCTGATCATCCACGCTCGAAGCATCTCGAGATGCTCAGGATTCGTCCGCGGGTCGCTGAGCGGAACCTGGTGGGAGCGAAACGTGCCTTCGATCGCCTGTCCATCGACCATCTTCGGACCGGTCCAACCCTTCGGGGTTGCGAGGACGATCATCGGCCAACGCGGTCTGAGAGATCGGCCACTTGTTCTCGCGGTTGTTTGGATCTGAAGAATTTCGCCGATGACTTGGTCCAGCGTCGATGCCATCGCTCGGTGCATCGTCGGCGGGTCCGCGCCTTCGACCCAGTGTGGCGTCCAGCCGTATCCGCGGAGCAGTTGGTCAAGTTCCTCGTGCGTGATGCGAGCGAGCACCGTCGGGTTGGCGATCTTGTAGCCGTTCAGATGCAGGATCGGCAGCACGGCGCCGTCGGTGATCGGGTTGACGAACTTATTCGAGTGCCAGGCTGTGGCGAGCGGCCCTGTCTCGGCCTCCCCGTCACCGACGACGCACGTGGCGATGAGGTCGGGATTGTCCAGCACGCCGCCGAAGGCGTGGCTGAGCGAGTACCCGAGCTCGCCGCCTTCGTGGATGCTCCCAGGCGTTTCGGGCGCGACATGGCTCGGAATCCCGCCTGGGAACGAAAACTGTCGGAAGAGGATCTGGAGCCCGGCTTCGTCACGGGTCACCGCTGGGTACACCTCGCTGTACGTGCCCTCCAGGTACGTGTTGGCCACGAGGGCCGGTCCGCCGTGGCCCGGTCCCGAGATGTAAATCATGTTGAGGTCATGCTGCCGTATCACTCGATTGAGGTGCACATAGATGAAGTTCTGACCGGGTGTCGTGCCCCAGTGTCCGAGAAGCCGCGGTTTAATGTGCTGGACCTGTAGCGGCTGCCGAAGGAGCGGATTGTCCAAGAGATAAATCTGACCGACGGCCAAGTAGTTGGCGGCCCGCCAGTACGCGTCCATCCGGGTGAGCAACTCTGGAGTGATCGTCATCACGACATCGCTAATGGAGAAGGCGGTAGGCGGCGTGGGCGATCATCACTTCTTCGTCGGTCGGGATGACCCGGACGGTAACATGACTGGCCGACGTGGAAATGACGGAGGCGTTGCTCGCGTTTCGTTCTTGGTTGAGGTCTATGCCGAGGTATTCGAGCCCGTGGCAGATGTGGGTCCGGACGGGCGGCGCGTGCTCGCCGATGCCACCGGAAAAGACGAGCGTCTCGATGCCGCCGAGCGCCGCCGCGTAGGAGCCGATGCGTTTCTTGATCTCGTAGCAATAGATCGACACCGCGAGCTGAGACGCCTCGTCAGTGGGTTCGGCGGCCAAGAGCGTGCGCATATCCCCACTCGTGCCAGAGATCCCGAGCAGGCCGGATCGGTGGCTGGTCATATCTTCCAGCTGGGCGGGCGTTAAGCCTTCCGTTCGCGCGATGTAGGTTAGGACACCGGGATCTAGGTCACCCGATCGTGTGCTCATCACGACGCCGCCGATCGGCGTGAATCCCATGCTCGTATCCATGCAGCGGCCACCGTCCACGGCCGCCAGGCTCGATCCGTTCCCAAGATGTGCCAGTACGACTTTGCCACGGGCAGCCGGCGGGCCGGCAAGGCGAGCCAGCTCCTGTATCAAGAAGGCATACGAGAGCCCGTGAAAGCCGTAGCGTCGGATGCCGATCGCATCGTAGGACCGCGGAAGGGGCAACCGTCGGGCGACCTCCGGCAAATCGGCGTGGAATGCCGTATCGAAACAGGCCACCTGCCGGACGTCGGGACGTAGCCGGCCAAGCTCCTCGATGAGGGCGATTTCATCTGGCAGATGATTCGGCGCGAATGGCACCAGCCGTCGCAATTGTTCGAGGAAGGGCGCTGTGACCTGTCGAGGATCGCGGTAAAGGAGCCCACCGTGCACCATCCGATGCCCAATCGCGACGAGCGAGGCCTCGCGCAGGGCCGGTTCGACGTGATCAATTACGCGCTGCGCCATGGTTCGATGATCGCTGACCTCGATCGTCCCCCGCGTCAGGGGGGCCGGCTGGGCGTCGAACGTGAAGAGGGCGAACTTCACGCTTGATGAACCGCGATTGATGGCGAGCAATGAATGGCTCACGGTGTCACGCTACGCCCAGTGTCTCACCGACGAGCGGTGTGCGCGCTGGCCTCGACGCCATCACTAACTCACGCCGACGCGTCTCAGAAACGACATCATCGGGCACCAGTTGGTAAACGCCGACTGCATGAGGTTCAAGCCAACGAACAGCGTGAACCAGAAGAAGTAGGGGTGCACCAACATGCCGAGCAGCACACTGGCCGTGATGAACAGGCCGGCGATGAGACGCAACATCGGTTCAAGAGTCATAACGACGCTCCTTGCATGATTTCCGGCACGAAAAGGATCGGGACCGTGCAGTACCGCACCAGCGGCTCTCCGTAATTCGACAGCCACGCACTCGACCGTCGCTGTGGGGCTGCCACGATCAGCATCGTCGCGCGCGCTGCCTCCAGCGCTGGCTCGATCAAACCGTGGCGGGCATCGACGACCCGACCGCTGAAGCACGACGCGAGCCCGCGTGCATAGTCCAGCGCGTGTTGGCCAGTCAGTGGGGCGGACGCGTGCACCACCACTCGATCGAATGTCGATTCCACCGGTTGATCCGGCGCCGCGCGAACGATCAACAGCGGGTGCTCCACTTCGCGCAGGACGCGTTCGGCAACCGACCCGAGCCACCACCGTTTGGGACCGTGGCGTCCGTGTGTGCCCATCACAACCAAATCAGTCGCGGTCGATTCGTGAAGGATCGCGTCGACCGGCGCGCGATCGTCGAGCGCGGTGGAGAAGCGCATCTGCGTGTGCTGGCGGCCGAAGCGTTGTAGAAATTGCTCGGCCTGTTTGCGTAGCGTCTGTCGCTGGCGTTCGAGTCCTTCGATCTGTTCTGCGGTGAAATAGGCGGGCGCGTCGAGGGCCTCCGCGTGCAGCAATCGCAGCGTCGCCGCGCCGCAGCGATCGACGATCACGCCTGCCAGCGCCACGGCGCGCGCGGATGCGCCGCCAAAGTCCACTGCGACGGTCACAGAGCGCGGCAACGTTGCCATATGCATCTCTCTCAAGCCGCCACGACGGCATTCGCGGTGGTCACCGGTCGCCGGCGATGGGTCAGGAAGTAGGTGATCGGCACCGTCATTCGCGACAGCAGCAACGATGCGACCTCACCCGCCATCAGAGAGATCGCCAGGCCCTGAAAGATCGGATCGAACAGAATCACCGCGGACCCGACGATGACGGCGGCGGCTGTGAGCGCCATCGGCCGGAAGCGCACCGCGCCGGCGTCCACGACAGCATCCTCGATCGACATCCCGTCGCGCACCCGGAGCTCGACGAAATCCACCAGGATGATCGAATTGCGGACGACGATGCCGGCGCCGGCGATGAAGCCGATCATCGACGTGGCCGTGAAGAAGGCGCCGAGCAGCGCATGCGCGGGCAGAATGCCGACCAGCGAGAACGGAATCGCGAGCATGATCGTGAGCGGTGTCACGAACGACTGGAACCAGCCGACCACCAGGATGTAGATCAGCACGAGCACCGCGGCAAACGCGATGCCGAGATCGCGGAACACCTCGTACGTGATGTGCCACTCGCCGTCCCACTTCATCGCGTACTTCGAGGAATCGAACGGCTGCCGCGTGTTGAAGATCTCGAGCCCGTAACCCTCGGGCAAGCGGACCGACGCGAGCGCGCGATTCATCTGCAGGATGGCGTAGACAGGACTCTCCACCCGTCCCGCGACGTCGGCCGTCACGTAGGTCACCGGCAGCAGGTTCTTGTGGTACACGCTTTGTTCTTCGTCTGAGGCGACGGCGCGTGTGAGCTCCCCGACAGCGATGGAGTGTCTGCTGCCGACGCGGATGCTACGGACCGCATCGAGTGAGCCCCGAAGCTCCCGCGGCAAGCGCAGGACGATCGGGACATCCTCTCTCGCTTGGTCGTCGTGGAGCAGCCCCGCGGGCATGCCGGCGCCGGCCATGCTCACGACCGAGGCAATCTGGGTCGCGGACAGTCCGGCGGCCGAGGCTTTCTCACCGTCAACCTCGAGTCGCCACTTCGGCTGCCGCGATTCAACGTACCAGTCGACGTCGACGACGCCCGGCGTACGCTCAAACGTCGAACGCACAGTACGGGCGATCTCGAGACGCCGGTTCGCATCCGGGCCGTATACCTCCGCCACGATCGTCTGCAGCACCGGTGGACCAGGCGGCACCTCGACGACTTGGATGCGAGCGCCGAGTCGGGCGGCGAGCGGGTCGAGCCGTGTGCGAATCCGCTTCGCGATCGCGTGGCTCTGCTCTCGCCGTTCCTCTTTGCGCACGAGGATCACCTGGAGGTCGGCCAGATTGGGATCGCGCCGCAGGAAGTAGTGCCGCACGAGGCCATTGAACGTGTACGGCGACGCGGCGCCGGTGTAACTCTGGACGCTCGTGACCGCTGCGTCGCGCAGCGATTCGTCGGCGAGCGCCGACGCGATGCCGGCGGTCGTCTCGAGCGGCGTGTCCTCCGGCATGTGGACGATCACCTGCAGCTCGTTCTTGTTGTCGAACGGCAGCATCTTCACCGTGACGAAGCCAAGCGGCACCAGCGCCACCGCGCCAAGAAGCAGTGCCGCGACCAGGCCGAGGACCCCCGCGCGCACAGCCGGACGGGTGATCAGCGGGCGCATCACGCGGCGGTAGAGCGCGGTCAGGCGATCCTCGGGCTCGTCCTCATGCGCCTCCGGCCGGCGCAGTAACCGCACCGCCGCCCACGGCGTGACGACGAACGCGACAATCAACGAGAACACCATGGCGGCGGAGGCGCCGATCGGAATCGGGCGCATGTACGGGCCCATCAGTCCGCCGACGAACGCCATCGGCAGAATTGCGCCGATCACCGCCAGCGTCGCCAGAATCGTCGGGTTGCCGACCTCGTCGACCGCCCGCACGGCGATCGCGGCCAGGCTCTTCCCATCGCGGGACATGCGCGCGTGCCGCACGACGTTCTCGACAACCACAATCGCGTCGTCGACCAGAATGCCAATGGAGAAGATGAGCGCGAAGAGCGTGATGCGGTTGAGCGTGTAACCGTACAGGTAGAACACGAACAACGTGAGCGCGAGTGTGACGGGAATCGCGGTGAGCACGACCAGCGACTCGCGGCGACCGAGAATCAGCCAGATCAGCACGGAAACAGAGATGACGGCGAGGAACATGTGCCAGAGCAACTCGTTCGATTTCTGCGCGGCGGTCTCGCCGTAGTTGCGCGTGACCGAGACTTGCAGATCGCGCGGCAGCAAGTAGCCACGCGTGGTCTCGATTTTCCGTGCGACCGACCGCGTTAGCGCGATTGCGTTGACCCCCTTGCGCTTGGCGATCGATAGGGTGACCGCGGGGAATGCCTGGCCGCGACCGGGATATTGCATGACGTAGTCGACCGGCTCGCCGCCGTCATCACGGACGGCGGCGACGTCGCCGAGGTGCACGGGCGCGCCGCCGCTCGTGCCGACCACGAGGTCCCGCACCGCGTCCCGCGATTGCAGCCACTCGCCGCTTTCGAGTCGTGTCGCGCGATTCCCGGCGACGATGGCGCGCGCCGATACGCGCACGTTCCCGCGGGCCACCGCCTGTTGAACGGCGAGGGGATCGAGGTCGCGTGAGGCCAGTGCCGACGGATCGAGGTCGACCGACAACTGTCGCGGCCGGCCGCCGATGATCACGATCTCGGAGATGTCGGGCAGCTCTTTGAGCGCCTCCTGCAGCTGTCCTGCCATTTGACGCAGCTGCATGTCGTCGTATCCGGCGCCCCACAGCGTGAGCGCCATCACGGGCACATCGTCGATCGATCGCGCCTTGATGAGCGGTAACGTCGCGCCGGGCGGCATGAGCGACGCGTTGGCCGCCAGTTTCTGAGTGAGCCGCACCAGTGCGCGCTCTTCATCCTGGCCGACCAGGAACCGCACGACGACCATCGCGCGGCCCGGCATCGACGTCGAATACAGATACTCCACGTTCGGGACTTCCCAGAGCAGCTTCTCGATCGGACGTGTCAGACGCTGCTCGACCTCGGTCGGCGACGCGCCTGGCATCTCCACAAACACGTCGATCATCGGTACGACGATCTGCGGTTCCTCTTCGCGCGGTAGCGCGACGACCGCATAGATCCCGAGCATCATCGATGCGACGATGAACAGCGGGGTCAGCTTCGAATGGACGAATGCGCCGGCCAGCCGTCCCGCGAATCCCGTGGGATGGGCCATCATCGATCTCCGGCGACGCGGGCGCCGTCCGACAGCGACGCGGGCGAGTTCGTCACGACCCGGTCGCCGTCATGCACGCCGGCGAGCACCTCGATGCGATCGCTTGCAAGCGCTCCCACGGAGATCGGCCGCAGTCTGGCGACATTGTCGACATCCGCGACGAACACGAACGTCAATTGCCCGCGGTGTACGACGGCAGCGGTCGGTACGGTCAGTGTTCGCCGTGCCGGACCCTGGAATCGCGCCCGCCCGAACTGGCCGGACCGTGCGCGCGCCGCGTCCGGCAACTCGATCTTGACGACGAACCCGTGAGAGGCGGCGTCGAGTCGCGCGACCTCGATGACCTTGGCAGGACTCCATGTGGCAGACGTCGTGTCGCCGACGCTGACATCCGCCGTCTGTCCGAGGGCGACCTGCGCCGCGCGCGCTTCGTCGAGTCTGACTTCCAGCCGGAACGTCGCTGAATCCTCCAGCGTGAGCAGCGGCGCGCCGGGTGTTGCCATCGTCCCGGGATCGACGCTCCGCTCGGTGATGAGTCCATCGAACGGCGCGGTGAGCACGGTGTAGGACGCGGCGATCTGAGCTTCCTGCATCGCCGCCCGTGCTGCCTGGCGTGCGGCGTCCGCGGCAGCGGCGCGCGCGATCGACCCGCCGAGTTGAGCCTCGGCGGCGCTCAGGCCCGCGTTGGCCTGATCGAGTTCCTGGGGCGTTGCGGATCGCGTCGCGTGCAATTCCGCAATCCGGTCGTGAGTCTGACGAGCGATGCGCAGGCCGGCTTCCGCGGCGTGCGTGTCGGACGCCGCCGCATCCGCCGACTGCCCCGCCGCATCGAATGCAGCCGACGCCCTGGCGCCGGCCGCGGTGATCGCGCGCGCGTCCAGCGTCACGAGCGGCGCGCCGCGCCGGACGCGGTCGCCCGATCGGAC
>WNGA01002434.1_pt1 | contig 35296 bp, 18 predicted proteins | sample 5400061 | NCBI WGS metagenome assembly WNGA01 (sample SAMN13153366, study PRJNA577476) | soil metagenome | isolation source: 100 cm soil or saprolite under grassland replicate 2 | place: USA:California | collected 2016-06-15
GCTTGGCGTAGACGGTGGCGGGTGCCTCGTCGACGTGCTCGGGGCTGTTGAGCACCTGGCGCAGCTCGGCGCGCTCGACCTGCGACAGCGCCCGCGGCTGGGCTTGGGGCGCCCGCTCGGGCTGGGGCGGCGGCGGGCTCTGGCGGTGGCGGCGGTACCAGCGCCTCGCCCACCGCCGCGCACGCCGCCCGTGTGCCGACCAGCGGCGTCAACTCGGCCATGGCCTGGTCGATCATCTCGTCTCGCCCTGCTGGGGCTCGGGGACGCTGTCGGTGGCGAGCTGCTCCAACAGCGCCGAGAGCTTTCCCTGGACCTCGATCACCTTGCGGGCCTTTGCGAGCTCGGCCTGAAGGCGCTCGTTCTCCCTGCGCAGCCGGGCGACCTGCTGGTCGCGGGGATCAGCCGGCTGGCGTCCGGCCGGCTTGGTCAGCGCTGCCAGCGCACCGCGGTCACGCTGCTTGCGCCACTCCGAGATCAGCGACGTGTACAGGCCCTCGCGCCTGAGCAGCGCACCCTTGCTCGCCTTGTCCAGCCGCTCGTACTCCTCCAGGATCCGCGCCTTGTAGCCGGCCGAGTAGCGGCGCGGACCGCGGGCGCGCTCGAGGACCTCGGGGTCCGGCTCGGTCATGCCATTGGTGGCGCCAGACTGGGCGCGCGCATCCACAGAACGATCGGTCGTGGTGGTCACCGGGGAACTCCTTCCCCGCCCTCTCAGCTCAATGATTCAGCAGCCTGATCTGCCTCGCTGGAGGTTGACACTGCGATGATCCCGGCGGTTGTCGCGGCGACGGGCCTGACCCTGGTTGACACCGGCCTTGTGCCCTGCCTCTGACCTGTCGGCTCCCGCCGCGGCCACCTCGTGCTCGTGCGCACCCCCAGCCGGGCGACCGTGACCTCATAGGAGCCTGTTGCACCCAGACTCGTCGCAGTGCTGTCCGCCCGCCCGGTCGGCAGGTGCCGTCCACCCCGCTGAAGGGAGATGGCGTGCCCACCATCGCACAGGCCGACACGGCGGCCCAGGCCCAGCTCGTCCGCGTCACCGTCGGGGTCGACACCCACCGCGACATCCACGTCGCCAGCGCCCGCGACCAGCTCGGCCGCCGCGTCGGCACCACCCTGATCCCTACCACCCCGGCCGGCTACCAGCAGCTGCTCGCCTGGGCGTGCCAGCTCGGCGGGATCGCCGCGTTCGGGATCGAGGGGACCGGCTGCTACGGTGCCGCCCTGGCCCGCTACCTGCGCGCCGAGGGCTACCGCGTGGTCGAGGTCAACCGGCCCGACCGGGCCACCCGCCGGCGCAAGGGCAAGTCCGACCCCGTCGACGCCGACGCTGCCGCCCGCGCCGTCCAGGCCGGCGACCAGACCGCAGCGCCCAAGGCCGGCACCGGGACCGTGGAGATGCTGCGGGTGTTGCGCGTGGCCCGCCAGACCGCCCTCAAGGCCCGCACCCAGGCCACCAACGCGATGCGGGCGCTGCTGGTCACCGCCCCGCCCGAGCTGCGCGAGCAGCTTCGAGGCCTGTCGAAGACCCGCCTGCCCAAAGCGGCCGCCGCGCTGGATCCGGGCCCAGGCCGCCTGGCCAGCCCCAGGACGGCCACGATGCTGGCGATGCGGACCCTGGGGCAGCGTCACGCCGCCCTCACCGCCGAGATCGCCGCCCTGGAGGTCGAGATCGACCGGCTGGTCGCCACCCACGCCGCTCCCTTGCTGGCCCGGTTCGGGGTCGGCCCCGACAGCGCCAGCGCGCTGCTGCTGGCGGCCGGGGACAATCCCGAGCGGCTGTGCTCGGAGGCCGCGTTCGCCGCCCTGTGCGGGACCTCCCCGGTCGAGGCGTCCTCGGGCAAGACCGTCCGCCATCGCCTCAACCGTGGTGGCGACCGGCAGGCCAACGCCGCGCTGTATCGGATCGTGATCGTCCGCTTGCGTTGGCACCAGCCGACCAGGGACTACATGGCCCGCCGGATCGCCCAGGGCAAGACCCCCAAGGAGGTGATCCGCTGCCTCAAGCGCTACATCGCTCGAGAGGTCTTCGCAGTGCTCAAGCAGATGAATCAGGGCAGCCAGCCCGCCGCCGCTTGAGGCCTCCCACTTGACATCTATAGGAGCGTCAGAGGGACTTGACATCTATAGGAGCGTCAGAGGGTCCCGCCCAGGACCAGCAACGGTGGGTCTCCCGTTGGGCCATTGGATGGCCCGGCCGCAGAGCTCGCAGATGGCCACCTCTGGATAGTCGTCGCCAAGCAAGCCCCCCACCAGGTCGTCGGCGACGAGGTAGGCGTCGCGGTGGCGGCCGCGCCGGCAGGTGGCCAGCTGATAGATCGGGGCAAGGTCGCGGCGCAGCCGCTCGGTCCACAGCAGCTTCCAACCCGCCTGCAGTTGGGTGCGGCGTCGCGACCACCGCTCCATGCTTCCAGTGCCGACCTGCTGCGCTGGTCGGTACTGCCATAGCACCCGCCAAGGCGGCTTGGGTCGCTGGCGGAGCGCACGACGCACCCGGTCGATCTCGGCCTGCTCCATGCCCCCTCCTCACCGTTGCGCTGGTTCCGTGCGATCCGGCGGGTCAGCCGCCGAGGTCCCAAGGTGGCGGTAGATTGACGCCCGGCTGACCCCCAACGTGCTGGCGATCGCCGCTACGGCGTACTCCCCGGAGGCGTACATCTCGCGCGCCAGCCGGATTTTGGGCACGGTCATGACGGTCGGCCGTCCACCCCTGCGGCCCCGGGCGCGCGCGGCGGCCAGCCCTGCAGCGGTGCGCTCGCGGATCAGATCGCGCTCGAACTCGGCCAGCGCGGCGAACACGTGGAACACCAGCTTGCCGCCAGGGGTGGTGGTGTCGACCTGCTCCTGCAGCGAGCGGAACTCGACGCCGCGGTCGGCCAGGACGGTGATGGTGTCGACCAGGTGGCGCAGCGACCGGCCCAGCCGGTCCAGCTTCCACACCACCAGCGTGTCGCCCGGGCGCAGCTGGTCGAGGACCTGGTCGAGCGCGGGTCGGGCGGCCAGCGCGCCACTGGCCCGGTCGACGAACACGCGGTAGCAGCCGGCCGCCGTGAGCGCGTCCACCTGCAGGTCGGGATGCTGCTCGCCGGTGGAGACCCGGGCGTAGCCAAGGAGGTGCGCCATGTCGGCTAGTGTCGCACAACCCGACGACGGCTTTAGTTGTGCGACGTTGATTTCGGACACGGGTTCCGGGCGCGAGGGAACGGGTTGGGAGGCCACCTGCTCGGGTTGTTGCAGAAACGTTCGTTATTGAGCCTCGGCAGTACCTCCTCGTAAGGGTGCTGGAAAGAAACAGGTCACTAGCTGCAGATGCCCGGACTCTTCTCCACAGAAGAACGCTGCTCAGCCGAACCTGAGGCGGAGCTTGAAGTGACATCGAAGACGTGCCGCTCTGGATCGAACGTGCGCCTACCAGCGAGAAGGACAGCTCCGCCGCCACGCAGAAGCGGCTATGTGGGCGATCGTGGTGGGCTTAGGAACAGTTGCATGGCCGCTGTGCGGCGTTCCTCGTCGAGCGATCCGAGCAGCCTTGTCATTACGATTCCTGTCTTGGCGGGCCCTTCAACCTGGCTGATGGTCTCAGCGAGGATGGCGACGAGCGGTGGGAGCACATCCCCATCGGGCGCGGCGGCCTGCTGCACGCGTTGTCCGGCGTCGAGCAACGCCGGCAGCACGGCCTCGGTGGGTTTGTTGAGGACCGTCCAGGCCAAGAGCGTGGCGATGGCGCGTGGCCGGGCCGGCGGAGGGCTGGCCCAGGCAAGGCCGGTCGCCGCTGCTTCGGCCCATTGCGCAAGCAACGTCTCATCGGTGTCTCGGGGCAGCGCCCCAATCAGCGCCCTGTATCGGGCGAAGCCCGCTGACGGCGGGATCCACGATCGCGGCCTGGCAAGCAGCAGGGCAGCGTATCCGTCCGGCTTCCACCCCACGTCGCGGGCGAAATCAACCAGGCGGTCGAGGACGGGAAGGTCGACGGCACCCTCCTCGGCGAGGAGGTCCAAGGCTCGGTCCTCGTCCTCACGAGCAAGCGCACCGCTTTCGACGAGCACGCCGATGAGGTCGAGCGTGCCGAAGGCACGGACGCCGGCGGATTCGGCTACCTGGCGAAGCGCGAGGTCGTCGGCCCACAGCGGAACCAGCACATCCTTGGCAAGGAGCAGCGCCGCGTCGAATATCCTCTCTGGCCGCCCGACGGGGTCCGCGACGACGTCGACAAGGGCGAGCCGGTCAACGAGTGTTTGCGCCTCCGCCGCCCAGCCGTCGGCTACCTCGGGCGGGAACTCGGTCAGAGCTGGCCGCTGCTTCGCGGAGTCCCACCAGAGGGTTCCGACACTGCGGACTGCCAGACCGGCGTTGGCGCGAAGAACGTCGTCGCGAAGCGACGCGGGCAGGATGATGCGGGCGAACTGTGCGGTCAGGCGAGTGTCTGCGACGCCGGTGTGTCCGAGCAGGTGCAGCGCGCTGGTATCCATCGCGACGATGCCACCGGCCAGGGCGTCACGGGCGGCGCTGCGCTGCTGGTCACCAACGCTTGGGTCACCGGCGATCACGCGGCAGCCCAGGGCACGCGTGATGAGCAGTTCCGCGTACGAACGGTGCGTTACGTCGGCGAGGAAGGCCAGCGGGTAGACGCCCAGCCAAACGCGCCGCGCAAGATCCTGCAGCGCCTCCGCTTGAGGCGCCATGGCTTCCTTCATGTGCTGCACGAGACCAGCCAGGTCCTCCCCGAGGTCGATTCGTTGCAGGGTCTTCGGGTCGGGGAACCGGGCGAAGTAGTCCTCCTGCAGCATCCGAAGTCGCACCAGGAGCTGGTCTGGCAACGGGATCTTAGTGGCCGTCATCATCGCAAGGCCGAGGCAGCCCGCGACGATCTCCTCGTCGCCTGGCCATTCCGCCGCGACCTCCAGTGCACGGGTGACCACGTCGTGTGGCGCAAGCCCTTGGGTGGAGTCGGTCCCGACCGTGTGGAGCACTGCCAGCAGCAGCCGCGCCTCTTCCCGGCTGCGGGGTACAAGCGGGTCGGGCGCTTGGAGCGCAGCGAGCGCCCGCTGGGGTCGACGCAAGTGGAACTCGGCCTGTGCAAGCGCCCACCGGTATGAATCGCGGACCGCCCGGTTGACCTCGGCTGGCTCTAGGTCCTCGTCATCGAGGAGGCGGCGGCTCAGGTCCGCGACGTCCTGCCACCTGCCCTCTCGCCCTGCCGCCTGCAACCTAGTCTGCAGTGCCTGCCGGCGGGTTGCGGGGTCAGCGGCGGTGAGCAGCCTGGTCGAGAGCCGCTCGGCGTCGTCGCGCCGTCCGGCGTCCGCAGCGAGCAGCATGGCCTGCACCAGCAGGGTGTTGTCGCCTCGCTCTCGCCCGACCCGTTCCAGGACACGGATCGCCTCGTCGGGGTGGCCGGCTGCGGCGGCTGCTTCGGCCGCCACCTCCATGGCCGCGACGGACTCGGGGTACTGACGGGCGAGGACGAGGGCGTCGCGGGGATGACCAGCGCGCAGTGCGGCTGATGCTTCGACCAGGTCCGCAGCCTCCGGGTCCATGCGGCGCAGCCGCGCGAGGGCGTCAGCGATGGTTCCCTTCGCATCTGCCGTGATCGGAGCGCCCAGCCGCGCCATGCCGAGGAGCACGCGGACCAGCTGATCGGGCCGCGCGTCAGGGACGTTCTCGAGGGCGGCGCGGTAGGACCGCTCCGCCTCATCAGCCATGCCCTCCGCCTGACTCAGAGCAACCGCCCGGAGCAGGTGCCGTTCGACTGGGTCGGTCACCCCAGATGCCAGCTCGACTGCGAGCAGTGGCTCTCCGGCGAAGGTGGCCGCTGCAGAGGCGACTTCCCGAACGGCCGGGTCAGCCGCCTCGCGGTCGGTCGCACGTCCTCGCGGCGACGGGAACAGCAGCCGCAACGCGCCCGCGAAATCACCGGACTGCGCCCGCGCGCGGCCGGCCAGCGCCAACGCCTCGGCGGTCGGCCCGTTCCAGTCGCGGCGCCGGTCTCGGGCCAGCAGGGCCATCTGCTCGACGTCGGCGAGCACCGCGGCCGTGTCGTCGACGTTCGACCCTTGGCCTGTGGGACCGGCGACGCGCTGGAGGTGCGCGCGGGCGGTCAGCAACAGCGGTGCTGTCCCGGCTGGCACCGCCTCCCGCGCAAGGGCGAGGATTCGTAGCGCCGCGTCGGTGTCGTCGTCTAGCAGCCGCAGGTTCGCAAGGGAGAGGAGGACCTGGCCGCGCAGCTCCGTGACGACGTCGGGGTCCGTCTCCGCAAGTTCTGCCAGCGCCGCACAGGCTTCATCGTCGATCCTAGTCGCCGTGGGCGGCAGGCCGAGGCTGACGGGGTCGAGGCCAAGGACCCTCAGTGCAGGTCCGGCCGCGCTCAACGTCTCGTCGTGGTCACCCTCGACCGCCGCGCAGAGAAACGCCGCGAGCGGACCAACGACTGTGTTTTGCTCCGCTCGCAGGCGGCGCACCGCCTCTGCCCGGCTGGCGTCCTGCGCGTCACCACCCACCGCATCGGCGTTCGGGTGTTCGGCGCGGCTCACCGCCGCCGCGAGACGGTGCAGCGCGGCGATGGTGTCCGATCCGGTGTTGGCCGCCGTTTCTGCCGCCCGTTGGTGCGCGTATGTCGCATGGGGCGAGCCGTGGCTGGCTGCGAAGCGGGCCAGCAGTGCCCACGCGTCGCCGTGGTCATCCTCCCGCAGCCAGGGGGGAGGGCGGTGGCGCGTCCTACCGAGCCAGCCGATCGGGGACTCGGAACGGGCGGCCAGATCGGCCAGCGCGGCGGCCGCACGCGCCGGGGAGGTCAAGCGAAGGCGCCGCCACCACGGCCGCAGTGCCGGCGGGAGCCGATCCAGTGCTCCCTCGGAAGCCAGCCGCTCCGCCTCAGGTGCTGCAACCGGCCGCGCGCTGTTTGGCGGCTGCGGTGGGACGCGGCGTCCGGGTGGGAAGTCGCCGTCGTCGGCGCGGCTCAGCAGGGCGACGGCAAACGCGGCCGCGTTTGCTGCCGCGCGCGGCTGCCACTGACGATCCTCAACCGGGCGTTTGTCGCCGACCAGGTCGGACAGGCCCCGGACGGCGAGGACGGGCGTCTCGGTGCGATGCGCCGCCTCGTACACGCCGTAGATCGGCTTGAGGTGGGTCTGCGGCGCCCGGCCTGGTGTGGGCGCCTGTGGCTGCCATCGGCTGCGCGCCACCTCGCGGACCAGTTGGGTGAGGCGGTGTGAGGTGGGCAACGACACCGGACGCGACAGGACTTCCGACGCCCCGTCCGGCCCGGAGGCGTGCTTGCCGCTGTGCACGTTGTAGACCCGCTCGGCGATGACGACGTCGCCTCGGGCTTGGTCATCGGGCTTCAGTCCCCCGGCGACGCCCACGAAGAGGACCAGCGCTGGATCGAAAGCGGCGGCAGCGGCCATGACCTCTGCCGCTGAGCCGGCATTTCCCATGCCGATCTCGGCGAGGTAGACGTCCCAATCGGCACGGTCACCGCGGATGCGGCCGACCTCAAAGCGGGTCCCGATCGGGGTCCTCGCCCTGGAGCAGCTGCCGAGCTGTCTGCGGACGGCGTCGTACTCCTGCGGGATCGCGGTGAACACCACGGCCGTCAGTGTGCTGCGACCGGCGTCACCGGAGCCGACCGGCTCCCAGCGGTCGGCGTCCGCCGGAGCTGGTCCCTGCGCCCGGGCGGGTGACGAGCTGCCCGCCCGGTGGCGCCCGAACAGGCGCACCAGGGATGGGGCGTCCTCTCGAACCGTCCACAACACCGCACGTCCGGCCGGACGCGACTCGACCAGGCCCAGCTCACGAAGATGACCCAGAGCGGTTGTCGCGGTTGTCGGCGAAATCCGCAGCACCCCAGCGACCCGGCGCCCACTGGCTGGCTCTCCCAGCTCCATGAGCGACTCGACGACGCGACGCTCGGTATCGGTCAGGGACTCTTCCGGAACGCTCACACCCCAAGCATGTGCCCCATCCCTGCGCGATGTCCAATCGCTGGACATAGTCTGTACAAGGCTGTCCGATTCAGGCAGCTACTAGGGCGCTACCGCCTCGCCAAGGAGTCGCCCCATCGCACGCCAGGCGCCAGGCGGGTCGAGACTCCGCGCAGCGTACGCGGTATTGAGGAGTGGATCGGACAACGCCCAGTCGTACTTCTCGACCCGCTTATTCTGGACTGCCTTGGCCAGCACGTCGGGGGTGGGAGGCCCCCCGGCCAGGAGCGTTCCAAGCTGGAGACGGACCTCCTCGGGAGTGCGCTTGGCGACGGTGAGGGCGACGCCGTCGTGGCTGACGTCCAGGCCGCAGCTGGTCAGGGCGACGGCGATCGTGCCGTGCACCCGGTCGCCGGCCCACGGAAAGAGCAGGGTGTCCTTACCCCAAGGGAGCAGCATCCTCTGGTAGAGCTGGTAGTGGGCGAAGTTCTCGCGGGCCTCGACGAGCAGGCCGCGGGCCTTGGCGTCGAGGAAGGGCGGGTGGGTCGCTTCTCGGTAGATCGCCAGCATCTCCTGGCGGACTCGGTCGTGGACGGGCGCGCCAGTGCCGCTGAACAGCGGCGGCCGGCCGGCCGCCGCACGGGTGAGCTCCACGACGCGGTGCTCGGTGTCCACGCTCACGACCCGCCAGCGCCGGCCAGCGAAGATCAGCAGCGCACCCTCACTGAGCGGGTAGTCGATGGGCAGCGTGCCGAGGGTGCGGCCGTTGCTGATGAGGCGGTACTCCTCCGGCGTGGTGAACGCCGCGTAGAAACTGTAGTGGTTGACGATCCGCTCGCCCGTCGGGGCGAGCAGCAGGGTCCCGTCCGACGACTGCATGATCAGGTCGGCGCCGCCGAGGCTCCGCAGCAGCATGGTGAAGGCTTGCTGGTCGACCTTGGCGAACGGCCCGTGGGCGCACAAGGCGCCGTACGCCTCGGCAGGACGGACGCCTCCGTGCTGCGCGACGGTCGACAGCACCTGCTGCACCAGGGTGGAGAGGTGCAGGTCGGCCAACAGCGGCGGCTCGTACCAGCGTTCCAGGAGCAGGCGGACCATCGCGATCGATTGCACCAGCTGCGCGCGGAGCGCATCTGTGGGAGGCGTCTGCGCGGTCACTTCGGGCTCGCCGACGTAGACGCGAAGGATGGCTGGTCCACCTGCGCGGCCGGAGCGGCCAAGCCGCTGGCGCAGGCCGGCGACCGATGGTGGGGGGCCCAGCTGGGCGATGCTGGTCACGGTGCCGATGTCGATCCCTAGTTCCAGGGTGGACGTGCAGACCGCGTTGATCGGCTGGCTGCGGTCCTTGAGCCGGGCCTCGACGTGCTCGCGCAGGTCCTTGGAGAGGCTGCCGTGGTGGGGCCAGAACTCGTTGGGCACCCGGTGGCGTTGCGACAGCCGGGCGAGCAGGTCGGCGAAGACCTCGACCTCCCGGCGGGCGTTGGCGAACACGAGGTTGTCGGTGCCCCGCAGGGTGGCGAACAGGTGCTGGCTGATGGCGAGCTTGTCGCCGGCGGTCACGTCCTCAACCTTGACCTCCTTGCCCGACGCTTCCGCAGCGGCGGCTGCTCTCGCGTTCATCCGCGGCTCGGTAGCGAGGTAGCCGCGAAGCTGCAGCTTGAGCTCCTGCCCGTCGTCGCGGGCGACGATCAGCCGGACTCGATTGCCGTGGCGGGGCCGGAGGAACTCGGCCGCAACGGTCATGTCCCCGAGCGTCGCCGAGAGCGCGACGCGGGGGATGCGACGGCGAAGCGCCAGCTCGACGCGGTGGAGTAGCGACTGGAGCTGCGCACCTCGCTCGGTGCCCACGAAGGCGTGCAGCTCGTCGACGACGACGTACCGCAGTTGTCCGAGCAGGACGGCGACCTTCGGTCCGTGGATGACGAAGATCGCCTCGAGCGACTCCGGGGTGATGAGCAGGATGCCGCCCGGGTCCTTGAGCAGCTTCGCCTTCTTGGAGCCTGGGACGTCGCCGTGCCAGCGGTGGACCGGAACCCCGAGGTGCTCGCAGAGCTGGTCCAGGCGGTCGTACTGGTCGTTGATCAGCGCCTTGAGGGGGCTAACGTACAGCACCCGCACCCCACCCGACGCCACCGGACCCTCGTCCATGAGGGTGGAGCAGACCGGGAGGAAGGCAGCCTCGGTCTTCCCTGAGGCGGTGGCGGCCGCGATGATGACGTCAACCTGCGCGGCCAGGATCGGTTCGACGGCCGCCTCTTGGGCGTCGCGGAGCTCGGTCCAGCCCTGCTGCCAGATCCAACGTTGGACGCTGGGGTGGAGGCGGTCGAAGGCAGCAGAGGATTCAGCCATTTCCGCGTGGCGTCAGAGCCGGAACGAGGCGAGGTCGTCGTCGCCCGCTGCGGCGGTGGAGGACCTGACCGGTCCGCTCTCCCCGGTCGCACCTGGCCCCTCGCCGTCGACCTCCGGAAGGGGCGCGAGGTCCGGGTTGGACTCCGTAGCGATGTCGACCTGCCCGACGAGCGCCTCCCAGGAGGCGCTCGGGTTCTGGTCGAGGACCGCCAGGAGGTTGACGAACTCCTTGATGGTGGTACGGGGCGTGCGGAAGTACGCGTCGCCGATTCGGCCAGAGCAGTGCTGCATGAACGCGGTGAGGCCGGCGTCAGGCAGGAGGTAGGCGGCCGGATCCCCGCTCGCGTACACGTGGCGAAGCTTGGTCAGCAGCACGTAGAGGTCCTCCGGCGTGAGGTTGGCCAGCCGCAGGACGGGCCCTGACAGGTCGACGAGGTCGCCGGTGGCGAAGGCGTTCTCCGCCAGCCGTGACTGCAGGGCCGGGTAGCTGTAGAGGCCGCGGCGGGTATCCAGGAGGAACTCGGGGGTGCCGCCGAGGAGGAAGCCGAGGCCGACGGCGGTGCCCTGCAGGCTGTCGTTGAGGACGCGCAGGAGCTGCTCGTAGTTGGCGTTGCGGGCCTGGGTGTTGTGGAGCTTGTAGAGGTTGACGAGCTCGTCGAGAAAGACGAGCAGCCCGCCGTAGCCGGCCATCCGCACGAAGCGGGCCAGCAGCTTGAGGTGGTCGTAGACGCTGGCGTCGTCGACGATGCGGCGAACCCCCAGCGCCGCCCGGGCGTCGGTGCGGGTCGAGAATTCGCCGCGGAGCCAACGGACAGCGTCGCTCTTGAGCTGCTCGTTTCCCGTGTCGTGGCCGCGCCAGTAGGCGGCGACGACCTCGGCGAAGTCGTAGCCCCCGACCAGTTCGCTCAGGGCGTCCAGGCGCGAATGGATGACGGCGTCGGGCGGCACGCCGCGCTCTCGGGCCTCGCCAAGGGTTGTCGTGACGAAGCGTTCGACCACGCTGGTCAGGGCCCCGCTGTCGGGCCGGGCTCGGGTGGCGAGGTTGCGCGTCAGCTCGGCGAAGAGGCTGCGGGCCTGGCCGCCGGTGGCGTGCAGGCGCCGGTCGGGGCTCAGGTCAGCGTGGGCGGTGACCAGCCGCTTCTCCAAGGCGATGGAGCGCACCAGGTGCAGGAAGAAGGTCTTGCCGGAGCCGTACTCGCCGATAACGAACCGGATCGCCGAACCCCCGTCAGCGACGCGCTCGATGTCGCGGAGCAGCGCCCGGACCTCCTCCACCCGACCGACCTGGATGTGCTGCTGGCCGGTGCGGGGGACGACCCCGGCCCGGAGCGACTGGAGGATGGCGTCGCGGTCGCGGGGGCGGATGGTGGCAGCGGCGTTCGTCATGCGAGCAGCTCCTGGAGGACGTCGGCGTTGATGTCGATGGGGTCGTCACCCTCGCAGACCGGCTCGCCGCAGGCCTCGAGGGCCGCCTCGTTGATGGCGTCCAAGGCGCCGTCGGGCAGCAGCGCTCGCTCTTCGGCGAGCGCTTCGAACCGGTTCCGCGGCCACGACCCGTACGCGGCTAACGCCTGGAGCAGCGACGAGTGCGCCGCGTCCAGGTTGGCCACGGTCTGCGTCGGCGCCGCGGGCTCGGCAGGACGCCAGGTTGGCGGCTCCTCGTCGTCGACGAAGATCGCGCCAAGCAGCGCGGAGACCGCCGCGGTCTCGGTGAGCTTGGCCTCGACGCGGGCGGTATCCAGGACGAACCCGGCCGCCGCTGGCTCGGGCGGTGGCGGAGGCGGGATCGCGTAGCTGTGCTGCGCGGGTGCGGGCGGCCGCACGGTGATCGGCCCGGCTGCAGGAGGCGGGGCCGCGGTGAGGTCGTGGACCTGGCGGTAGACGTCGCCGGGGTCGAGTTCCAGCAGCCGGTAGAGCTTCTCGAGGATGGTGACCTCGGACGGCGAGACCCTGCCGTCGGCGGCGGCGACGGTGACTAGGAATCGGCCGATGCCCGTTCGCTGCGCGCGGTCCAGCCCGGTGAGGCGGCGCTTGACCCCGCTCAAGCCTGGTCGGGCTGCCAGCAGCCAGACCAGGTGGGCGTGCAGGCGGTGCCGCTCTGCGACGCTCAGGTGCAGCGCTTCCTCCAGGTGGGCGGTCAACCGCTGCTTCTCGGCGTCGGCCACCTCATTGTCGGCGTCGCTGACCAGCGCGGCCAGGTGGAGTACCACCATGGCTGCCTGGTAGGGCGCGGTCGCGGCCGCTGGCATTGGCACGGCCGAGCCGAGCCGGAACAGCACCGCAGGCCCGGGGCCGAGCGGCGGACTGCCGAAGCGGACATCGGGCTCGATGCCGTAGCCGCGCTTGGCCAGGAGCTGTGCCAGCGACACCGCTTCGCCCTTGGTCAGCTTGCCAGGAGCGTTGGCTGGCCACCGGGCGCTCAGCTCGTCGGCGTCGACCAGCACCATGTCCTGCCGCCCGAGTCGGCGTTCGACCCAGTCGAACAGGACGGTGACCTCGTGGCTCGCGGTGCCAGTCGCGAGGGCGTCGGGCAGGAGCGCCACGGCGGCAGGGCTGCCCGTGGCGTCGGAGTGCTTGCCGAGGAAGCGGCTGTAGGCGTCGAGTTCGTCGCAGCACCGGTCGGCGAGCTCGGCGAGCCTGCGGACCGGGGCGTTCAGCACGGCCACGTCGGGCAGATCCCCGAAGGTCAGGTCGAACGACCCTGGGAAGCCTGCCGAGGCAGGCCGGTAGGAGACGGTGAGGCGGGTCTTGTTCGGCTTGACGACCAGGCCGCCATTGAAGCGCTCCGCATAGCGCAGCGCGAACAGCTGCGTGAACTCCTCCGGGCAGCGTGTCACGGGGGTGCGCAGGCGGGCCTCTGGGTGCCCTCGCAGCCACGCTAGCGCCCAGGCGGCTGGGATCGGCTTGCCGTCGCGCGCCAGTTGTGCCAGGCCGAGCTTGAGCATCGGCGGCAGCTCCCACCAAGCGTTGGCCGGCTCGGGTGGAGGGCCGTCGTAGACGCGGGCCGTGCTGCCTTGCAGGACCTCGACCGTGGCGAGGAAGCCGGTGGCGTAGCCCCGGAACGAGCGGTTGTGGCCGTAGATGCTGAGCAGCCGCCCCACCTCGGCGGTGACGGTGGCCGCTTCGGCGCGGGCCGCCGTCGACTGGGCGGCGTCGGCGAGCAGGCGGCGTTCGAGACCGTAGAAGAACAAGAACACGTAGCCGATTGGCGCGGCCGGCTCGCGTCGGCCGCCCGCCAACCAGGCAAGGTACGCGGCACGGCTCGCGGGAGGGATCTGGTCGTAGGAGGGCCAGTAGGAGAGTCCGGCCCCGGCCCAGTCAGGGTGGCGGCTGTTCACAGGAAGGCCGGGATCGATGAGCGCGGGCTCGGGTTGCCAGCCGCCGCGCACCGCCGGAAGCCCGCGGCCGACGTAGACCTGACCACCAGGGATCGCGTAGCCGCCGACCGTGACGGGCTGGCCTGCCGGCAGCCAGTACGCGTCAGGGGACGTCCTTGTCGGTGCGCGTGCCTGACGCGGCTTGGAGGGCTGGGTCCACGTTGCGTTCGGCTGCGGGCGTGCGGCGTTGGAGAGCTGCGCGTCAGCTTCGCCCGCTCGCCGCCGTACCCATCTGAGAAGTCCCACGTTTGCTCCACATCGTGCTTGCTGTTGGCGGTGACGCGATCGGTCCTCCTAGCCGCGGGCCGCGACGCGGAGCGCCCGGTAGAGCAGGTGCGGATCGCCCAGGCGCCGGCGAAGCTCGCGCTCCAGGCCACCGATCGGGTACAGGTTCTGCGGCGCCCGCGGGTCCTTGTGCTCCGCCGACGCAAAGCGCGGCAGCAGCCTCGCCGTGCGGTCAGCCAGCGCCACCACGTCATCGGCTGCGAGGTTTGGTGAGCACTCGCAGCGCACGATGCCAGCCCATGGCGCGCCGGCCGGGCCAGGCAGGCGCAGGTACCAGGAGTGCCGGCGGTACTTGGTGCCGAGGTGGAAGACGGGTGTGCGCTGGCCCGGCTCGAGGCTGGCGATGACCGCGTGCTGCTCGGGGGGAAGGTAGGACTTGTCGTGGGTCTTGATGAAGCCGACGGCCGTCGCTAGTTGCTGGCCATGCTTTCGCGGCCCGTCGAGGATCAGCAGCGACTCGTCCTTGTCGGCACCAACGGCATTTGCGAGCTGTGCTTCGAGTTCGCCCATGCAGTCCTGCAGCGCCTGCGAGAGCTTCTCCGGGGAGGGCGATGTCGTCTTCTTGACTGGGTACGGCCCGCACGTAGTTTCGACGTCGATGGCCTCCCGCGAACTGGAGAACAGCCCCCGTTGGACGTCGACGCGCTCGATTCTCGCGGTACCGTCGCAGCGAACCACGCCGGCGGCGTAAGACGCGCAGATCCCAGGCTCGGCGTCACTGTCCGCCTGCTGTATCCAGGCGCGAGCGTCGATGCGGCGCACTCCGTCGAGGAACCAGACGGTTTCTGGCAGCTTGGTCGCGCCGTCGGCGTCGATCGGTCGCCACTTGTCGCCTGAGACCTCGACCCCCACATCCACTTCTGCAGTTGAGTCCTCAAGCTCCAGGATCTTCATCGCGACCCCGTAGGCGGGGTCCCAGGTATCGACGTAGAACCTCACCGCCGGCCCCGCCTCACCGCGCAGCCACCCATCTGGCTGCTCACACCATCACCCGCTCGACCCTCGACGTGCGCGTGTCCTTGGTCACCTGATAACGGACCGGTACGCGGTCGGCCAGCTCGCGCACGTGCGTGACGATTCCGACCATGCGGTCCCCAGCGCCCAACGTTTCGATCGTGTTGGCGACCGTGTCGAGCGTCGCCTCGTCGAGCGCGCCGAACCCTTCGTCGAGAAAAATGGCCTCCAGCTTTGCTGCGCCCTCGGTGGCCAGCTGAGCGATTTGGTCGGCCAGGGCCAGCGCCAGCGCCAGGGAGGCCTGGAAGGTCTCCCCGCCGGAGAGGGTGCGGGCCGAGCGCTTCTCGTCCGCGTTGCGATGGTCGACGACCAGGAAGTTGCCGTCGTCGTCGCAGGCAAGGGAGTACTGGTCCCCAGAAAGTTGCCGCAGGGTCGCTGAGGCGCTCTGGACGAGGAGTTCGAGGGCCTCGCTGATCAGCCAGCGCTCGAACCCGGTTGCCGCGAGCAGCTGGGCGAGCAGGCGCGCCACCTGGGCGGTCTGCTTGGCCTCCTCGAGCGTTCCCCGAACTTCGATCGCCTCAGCGATCTGTTCCTGGATGGTCCGAAGGTGGGCGCCGGCTTGGGCCTGGGCAGTCACGACGGCGTTGTGGAGCGTGGCCGCCGTGACCGGGGCTGGTCCCTCCGGCTCGACACCTTGGGTTTGGCACGCTCGAACCAGGGTGGCGATCGCGGCCTGCCGCTCGGTTCCCAGCCGCTCTGCTTCTCCCGTGGCCGTGTGGGCTGCCGCCTCCTGCGCGGGCCGTTCGGTAGCCGCCCAGGCGGCGAGGGCTTGCCAGTCGTCGGCCAGGCTGGCCCGCTGGGGCGCAGGTGGCCCGAGGGGGACCAAGGGGTCCCGCTGGTGGTCGAACGACGCGCTGGCCTCTTGCTCCTTCTGTTTGAGCGCGTCGACTTCCTGGCGAGCGCCCGTGGCTTGGTTGCGGATCGCGGTGACCTGCGTGCGCGCGTCCGCCACCTCGGTGTGGACCTGCTCAACCTGCGCAATGAGGCGTTGAAGGGCTTGGGCGTCAGGATGCGCGACGACGAGGCGGTCGAGGTGCTCCCGGCGCTCCTCGAGGGAGGCGAGCGTGCTCTCGGCCCGGGTCGTCGCCTTGGACCCGTCGGCATGGTCGTTGTCGGCATCGGCGAGCGTCCGCGTGGCCTGTTGGAGCGCCTCTTTGAGGGCGGCGAGCGCCGCTGGCGTAGGCCGGGTTGGCAGGTGCTCGACTGGGTGGAGGCAGACGGGGCACGGCTCGCCGGGGACGAGGGTCGCGGCGATCGCGTGGGCGCTGTGCTCGCGCTCTGCGTCGTGCAGGCTCTTCCGGGCTGCCTCAACGGCGTCGCGGGCGGCTTGCCGTTCCTTGCCGAGGCGTTGATCGTCGTCCTGCGCCCGCTGGAGCGTTCCGGTCGCGCGGGTGAGCTTCTCGCGGCATTCCACGAGTTCGGCGTGCGCGGCGAGCGTCGCCTGGAGCGGGCCAAGGGCTGGCTGCTCCTCGGCGGTTTGCTCGAGCTGCGCGAGCTGGCGCTCAGCCTGCTCAAGCTCGCCCTCCCGGCGGCGGCGTTCGTTGGTCGCCGCTTGGAGGCGGTCGGCCAGCTCGGTGACCTCGGGTGGCACGCGCACGGCGGCGAGCCGCACGACGAAGTCGCGGGCGGCCGCCGCCGTTGCGGTGAGGGTCTCGATGGAGGTTTCGAGTTCCGTCAGGCTGGTGCGGGCGCGCTCGACCTTCGTTCGCAGGTCCTTGAGCGCGGTGAGCCGGTCTTCTGCCTTCGCCTTCGCCGTGTCGGTCGCGTCGGCAAGCGCCTCCAGGCGTTGCCCGCAGACGCCTGCTGTGGCGTCGGCTTGGGTGGCCCGCTCGCGGGCCTTGCTCGCCATCCGGGCGTAGCGGCCGAGGTCCAGGAGCCGGACGAGGAGTTCCTGCCGGTCGGAGGGCCGGTCGTGCAGGAACTTTGCGAACTCGCCTTGGGGCAGGACGACGCACTTCGTGAAGTGCTCGAAGGGCAGGCCGAGCAGCCGCTCGACGGCCTCGTTGACCTCCCTTGGACCGCTGGCGAGGGTCTCGCTGGTCTCGGCGTCGAGGTAGCGCTCGAGCCGCGCCTCCCGGGTCGTCGCACCTTGGGAGGTGCGGCGGACCACCCGCGCGGCGACGTACCGCTTGCCACCGACCTCAAAGAGGAGGGAGACGCGCGCCTCCAAGCACTGGATCGCGATGGCGAAGCCGACGCGACGCTGGTCCTCGTAGCGGGGGACGTTGCCGTACAGGGCAAAGCACATCGCGTCGATGACGCTCGACTTGCCTGAGCCCGTCGGGCCGACGAGCGCGAAGAAGTCGACGTCCTCGAAGTCGACGTCCTCGCGGTCGCGGAAGGCCGCGAACCCCTGAACGGTAAGGTGGATCGGACGCACGGCCTTCCTCACCCCGCTCCGAGCTCGGCGTGCTCAGCCGCGGCCTGTTCGTCCAGCAGCTCCGCGAAGAGCCGCTCGACGCGCTCGTCGGAGACGCCGCGGCTACCGAGGAATTCCTTGAAGAGCTCGTGGGGGCTTCGGGCACGCCGGGCCACGCTCGGCCGGTCCCCGTTGTTCGTATCGGTGAGGGCGGCCGCGACGCGCACCTCTACCGCAAGGGGCAGGATTTCGCGGACCTCGTCCGCCAAGCCAGCACGCGCCGGTTCGTTCACGAAGACCCGCAGGACGTCGTCGCCGGTGGTACCGGCCATGCGGCGCAGTTGGTCGAGCGTGCCGGTGACGGTGCGAAGGCGCCGTCCCGTCGTCAGCGGGATGCGGCGGACGCTGGCCGGTGTCGTCGGCGTCGCCTCGACCACGAGCACGTTCTTGGCTTCCTCGGCCTCGCCGAAGTCGACCTGGAGCGGGGATCCCGAGTACCAGATTGGGCAGGCGCCAGGAAGCTGCTGGGTCCGGTGCAGGTGCCCGAGCGCCACGTAGTGCGCCGAGGCGGGGAAGGCGGTCGCGTCGACCCAGTAGTCAAAGATCGTCTGGGCCTCGCGTTCGCCGCCGCCGGTCTTGCCGCCCACGATCGTGCAGTGCGCGACCACGACGTTGACCGCTCCCGGGCCGAAGCTGCGCGTCAGGGAGGCGAGCAGCAACCGCATCCGCTCGTCGTAGGTGGCGGCGTTCTCCGCGGCGTCATGGGCCATGAGGTCCGCGGCCTTGACCACGTGCCGCTGCGATAAGAACGGCAGCAGCGCCAGCCGTGCGGTCTCACCGCTCTTGGTGGCGACGTCGACCACGCCGCCGTCCTCGGGGCGGTGGCTGCGGCCCAGCATCGTGATCCCGGCCGCCGCCATCAGCGGTCGAAGCGCGTCGAACTGACCGGGATGGTCATGGTTGCCGGCGATCGCCACCACCGTCGCGCCCGTGTCGCGCAGCGCGAGCAGGGCCTCGAACACCACTGAGGCCGCTTCCGGGGACGGCGCGGCCGAGTCGAACAGGTCCCCGGCGACCAGCGCGAGGTCGACCTCCTCCGCCTCGGCGACCCTGACCACCTCGCGCAGCACCTCCCGGTGCTCGTCGACCCGTGACGTGCCCTTCAGCGTCTTGCCGACGTGCCAGTCGGAGGTGTGCAGCAGCTTCATCGCGGCCTCATCGCTGAACTTGCGGGCCGTCCGGCAACCCCACGAACGGGTCGTCAGGCGGGGTTCCGAGCGGCGTGCCCGCCGTGGTGGCTCCCCGCTCCGATGGCCTGGTCGCCCACGCGGGGAACGGGAACCGCACCGCCAGCGGCAGGGGAATCTCCGGTTGCGAGACGAGCATCGTGCCCGGCTTGGCGATCGTCGCGCGCTCGCGGTGCACCGCCGGCAGGAAGCCGTACTCGGGCCGGGTCGCCTCGGCCGGATCGAGCCGCCCGACCACCCGAATGGCGGAGTTCGCGATCACGCGGCGCTCCACCTCGCTGGCAGTCTGTTGAGCACCGATCAGGATGACGCCCAGCGATCGGCCCCGCTCCGCCACGTCCAGGAGGATCTCCTTGATGGGGGACGTTCCGTCCCTCGGGGCGTACTTGTTGAGCTCGTCGAGGACGAGGAAGAGCAGCGGCCTGGCCAGGCCGGAGGCTTCCTTCTCCTCGAAGGTTCGCCGGACGGTCGCGCCGACGACGAAGCGCTTGGCGCGGTCCGGCAGGTTGTGCAGGTCGACCACGGTGACCTTGGTCTCGGCCGTGCTGATCCGGTGCCTCGCGCGCAACGGGATGTCGGCCCGGATCAGCGTGGCCAAGGCCCGCTGCGACGACAGCAGCCGACGGACGAAGGCGTTGACCGTGCCCAGCCCGGTCGCGGGTCCGGCCCAATGGGCGCGCGTGCTGTCGTCGGTCAAACGGTCCACGACGAATTCGACGAGGTCGTGGTAGGTGCGGAGCACCTCGCCGTCGATCACCCAGGCGCCGTCGTCGCCGCTGGGCGCGCCGTCGCGTTTGAGCACCGCAGTGACGTTGTGGACGACCATTGTGTACTGGTTGCGCTCGTCCTCGATGTCGGCGAACACGAACGGCAGCAGCTCCTCGCCGCAGAACTCCGCCAGCGTCCAGTAGCAGCTGTGCACGCCCAGGGTGCGGGTCGCCACGTCAGGGCCAGCGTTGCGGTCCCCCTTGCGGGGCGGCGCATAGACGGCCACGGAATCGAACGGCCCCGGCGTGAGGCCGAGCGTGTGGTACTGCGCCTTGTCGATCTCGCCGAGCCGGGCGTTCGTGTGATCGAGGAAGAGGAGGTCCTCCCCCTTGACGTTGAAGATCAGCGCCTTGGTGTTGACCGCCTCAGCCGCCAGCACGCCGGAGCTGAACAGGCTGTACAGCAGGAACGTCGCGTAGGTCGTCTTGGTGGCAACGCCCGAAACGCCGGAGATGTTGACGTGCGCGCCCCTGGTCCCGTCGAGGAACTCGAGGTTCAGGTACAACGGCTCGCCATCCCGGCCGATCCCGATCGGCAGCTTCTGCGCCATCTGGTCGAAGAACAGCGCCGCGTCGCGCTCCTTGCCGCGCGCCCGCCGCACCTCCGACCCGGGCCACGGCGGCACGAAGACCTCCGGCTCGACCCGGGTGGTCATCACCTTCCCCGCCTCGGCAACCTCGGCAGGCAGCACGCCGTCGTGGATCAGGAAGACGTCGGAGTCATAGCGAGCGCCTTCGTGCCGAGCCCGGACCTCGGTCACCATCCCCGCCAGCTGCGTGGCTTCCTGACCGGGGATCTCCCGGTCGACCACGACGACGTCGTCGAGCTGGAGGTACCGGCCGGGAGCGACGCCAACCCAGAAGCTGAGGGGGGTCGCGTCCTCGGTGCCAAGGACCCGGCCCACCACGTCGTCGTTCACGTCATCCCGGTCTTGAGCACCATCCTCGGGGATTGACCCCACCCCCCAAATTCCTAATCATCCCGACTCGGACGAGAAGGATATGCCATCGCTCTCGCGTCATCCAGGGGTCACTCATGCCCCTGGTGCTAGAGGCGACCGGGCAACTAGTTCGATACGGGTACAAACCACTTCTCACGCAAACGCACCAGAAGCGTTCGAAGCAAATCGGAGCGCGCACCCAGCCGTCATCGCGGCGTTCTGATTGATCTTGATCCTGCACCGCACGTGGGAGGCTGGAGCCTCAGCCGTTATTCCGAGCCTGCCCTGCGTCCGGATCGAGGCTGGTCGAAGCGGTCAGCCAAAACGTACCGACCTTGGATGGAACGGACCGAGAAGGTTGTCAGGAGCCGTAGGCTGCTTGAAGGTTGGCGAGCGCGTCCTTCGCGTCTCGAACAAACCTGCGGCCGGCCTTGGTCAACCGCATTGGGCGCTGACCAGGCCTGGCCCTGACCAATAACGAAACACCGAGGTCTCGCTCCAGCTGCCGGACGTGGCTAGACAAGGTAGCGCTGCCGATGTTCAGAACCCTGCCCGCTTCACTGTAGGTCGGGTACTTACTCAGCATTAGGAACCGCTCAACCCGCAGCAGCCCTCCTCTACGAGTGAACACCGGTCGGATCCACTCGGCGCAGGCGGCTCGCTGGCCGCTGCCATTCAGTATGTTGTTGCCCGCCATGAGCGGACCGCGCAGAAGTCCCAACCTCCGCGCCATCAGGCCAACAGTGTTCCGGTGCATGCCGAGTTCGGCGGCGATATCCACGAGGTGGCGCCGCTGCACCAAGTACTGTTCTGCCAGCCATTTCCGGTCGATGTGACGTTGACTTGGCCTGCCAGGCGGGCGGGACTGCACGCCGGCAAGCGCCGCGAGTCGGCGAACGCGTTTGTGGTCGACCTTTGTGTCCTTTGCGATCCGTTCATAGGACCAGCCGCACTGCTCATAGCGGTAGGCGATGTACTCGGGAGTGGGGTAGGCCCGGCGGATTGTTTGCTGTCTCGCGTCCGGTCGCTTCAGCGGGCCCATGGGATGCCTGATCAGTAACAGGCGGACGTGGTCGCTGGTTGTGCCGAGCGTCGCGGCGGCATCGCTGAACGAGCGCCCCTCGTCGATGAGTAGCCGCCGCAGCTTGGCTGGCTGGATGCTGTCGATGTGCGGACCTGGCCAAGTAGGCGCATTGACCCACTCGAACGGAGGCTCCCAGGTCAGCGGCTCATCAACACCTTGCTCGGCGAGTTGCCGCTCAGCGGTGGCCCGCAGGCGTTCGGCCAGTGCTGGCCGAACGGAGGCACAGAAAGCAGCGTAGGCGCTGGCGGTCTTCATGGTGAGGGGGCCGAGCGGCGGATGGGAGCTGTCCGGGCTGCCAGTGATCAGTTCGAGCAGGTAGCGTTCGGCGTGCTGACGTTTGTGCTCGGTGGCCGCCACGTCGGCTCGGGTGCAGCACGCCTTCCACACGTCGTCGGGCAGCAGCATCGTCGACCCGAACAGGCGGCGGCGGCGCTGGTAGTCGATGGGCACCTCGGCAACGTCGAGACGCGAGGCGAGGATGGAGAGGATGCGAAGGACCGTGTCGAGATCGCCGCAGTCAGCGAGGTTGCCCATGACGTGGTCGAAGGAGCGCCGCCCGAAGGGCTGCCCGAGCAGGGGGAGTAGCGCTTCGCGAGGGCGGCGGCCGCCCGGCAGCAGCAGAGCGGTGCTGACCACCCTTCGGAAGGTCAGGAAGTGGTAGCCGGAGGGCGGCATGAGGCGGAGCGCCCATGCCGGCCAGAGCTGCTGCGGGAGCTTGGCGGCGCGTGCGTCGATCCCGTCGGCAGCACTCTCGGACGGCGGGTAGCTGGGGTGGGACGTGGCGGTGCGATACCGCAACCGGTCCGATGGGCGAAGCGCCGAGTCCAGGGCGCGCAGGACCACCGCCTGCAAGACCGGGCTACAGGCTCCCCACGATCCGGTGACGCCGCTCGGGGTGATGTCCGGGCGGCGGCGGCGCATCCGATCGATGATCCAGCCGACTTGGTTAGCCGCGGCATCGATGTCGGGTGCGGCTACGACCTCGACGGCCTTGCTGACGGCGACCGCCGTGCGGGCAGCGGTGCGTGGCGCCAGGAACCCAGGACGTTGCGCGCGCCTGCCCTCGGCTCTGGGGGCAACGCCAACGCTGCCAAGCCGTTCACGGATGGGCGGCGGGAGTTGCGTAAGGTCGTCCTCGGCTAGGACGGTGAGGACGCCAGTGGCGACCGCCTTGAGGTCGGCGAGCACCTCTGCGGTCGAGAGCGTCTCGCCATGGATCCCACTTACGGCAGCGGCGTTGTCGGTGCGGTCCAGAAGGCCGTTAATGAACGCCTGCGCATCGAGGATTCCATCGAGCGTGTCGACCGGCTCGGCTCTGCTTTCCGCCAGCTCATAGCCGCAGCGCTCACCGAAGGCGCCGACGGCTCCATCCGAGCGGCGGCTGGGGGCGCTGCACCGGCCCGGCTGGGGGATGTGAAGCATCCGCAGCCTACTCGACCGTGGCGTGCGGCCGCACTGCGGGCAATGGTCGATCAGCAGCACACGGTGCCGTGGGCAGCAGAAGCTCCACGACAGCCGCCACATCAGCGGCCAGCACCCGCCGGTTTCGGCAAGGCAAGCTGGGCAGAAACGGGAACCGCTGCCCCGTCCCCACAGCCGCGATCGGCGCACCTGCCGCGTCCGTATATCTAGCAGCACGGCGATGCCGTCGTAACGCTGCAAGGTCAGACCGGCGAGCAGCTTCGCGTCTACGCCGGTGGCATGGGCGATCCGATCGACCTCGGCTCGGCGCAGCGCCACCGTCCAGTTCGGCAGTGCCGGGATGCGACCATCAGGCGTCCTGCCAGGGCGCCTGAGGCCGATCCCTTCAACCACGTCAACCAGCCGGGCCTGCAGGCGAGCGGCGTACCGGTCCAGCCAGCTGTCAAAAGCCTCGTCGGGAACTGGTGCCAGCCGGATGGGCAGCACGCGTGGATCGGCACCATGCGGAACAGGGTCTAGGGGACTGGACATGTCGAGTTCATGGTCGTGGTCGGCGGCGACGCTCACCACGACCTGCGGCGGAGTTGGCGCTCCTGGAAATGCCTATGTGCTTGGCCTTGGCGTCTCGAGCGCGAGGGCGAGCAGTAAGGCGGCCCGCCCCGAAGGATGCCATGAGCTCGCGTCGGGCTTGCTCGGCGGCAGCGTCGTTCTTGACGCGGTCCAGTAGCTCGGCGGTGAGCCGCTCCTCCCCGCTCTTGATCGCCCGGTGGCAGCCGCGGGTCACCAACGTCATCAGCGACGCGAAGTGGCCGGTGCTGCGGGCGTACAGGTAGTCGGCCAAGTCGTCTGCGACCATGCCGTGGTGCTTGTTGGCGAGCACCAGCATCTGTTCGATGCCGAGCAGCAACCGTCGCCAAGTCTTCCGGCCGTTTTCGGTGTGGACCTCAAACGGCGTGACGGTAAGCGGAGTCCAACGCCGGCCGGTCTGCGCGTACGCGGCATCCGCGAGCCCAAGGCCCTCGGTGAGCAAGCCCCGGTCGGCAAGTCCGACCCCGACGAACACGAACGTGACTGGAAACTGGTTGGCGAGCCATTTGAAGTGGTTGGCGACGGCACGGCTGTCCTGGCGGTTCATGTCCAGGAAGTGCACGTCGTCGATGATGACGAGCTTGGTGTCGCAGCTGAGCACGCAGTCAGCGGCGCGACCGGCCAGTTGGGTGGCGTTGCCGCTTTCGGCGCCGGGGTGGGCGTAGAACCGGCAGAGCATCGAGTTCAGCGTCCACATGGTCGTCGTGCCGGTGAGGGCGAGGTAGACGACCGGGATGCGCTGGTCGCCGCTGGTGCTGTCTTCCCCGTACAGCTCGATCTGGCGGCGATGGAAGTCGCGGCCGAACGCAACTGCAATGGTCGTCTTTCCCAATCCGGGGTGGGCGTCGATCGAGGCGGCACCCTTGACCTTGTCACCGTCCTGCCGGTTGCTGTCCACGATCTCCCACAGGTCTTCATGGACCTGTGCAAGCTGCGGTGTCTGGATTGGCCCGAGGTTGGCATGCCAGACCGCACGAAGCTCGTCGTACCGCAACCGTTGGCCGTCGCTCAGCGCTGCGAGTTGCTTGATCGTCTTGGTCGGCGGTCGCTTGCGGTCCGGCGCGTCGACCATTTCAAACCAGCCCTCTTTGGCCGAGAGGCTGTAGGCGCGTTCCTGTGAGACCAGCACGCTGACGACGTTCGCTGTTGCTTTGCGGGTCGACTGGGGTTGATGGCTCATCGCACCGGCCACATCGCCTCGGCGTAGAACTCCTCGTCGCTGAGTTCCTCGCCCGATGCCGCATCATGCAGGTCGACGTCCGCTTCGGCGGCCAGGTCGCGCTCGTCGTCGTCGTCGCCTTGTGTAGCGGGCTGGGCCTCGTCGACGCCCAAAGCTGGCGACCGGCCGCCGGGTGCCAGCGCCCGTACGGTCGGGAGTCGCCCCACGTCGTCTTGCGGCGACGACCGGGTGTCGGCAGCCTCAATAAGGGTGGAGCGTTGCTGCGAGAGGCGCACAGCCATGCGCCGCTCGGTCGGGTTGCGGATGAGCCCGGCGTCCCACCGTTCCAACAGCCGTGCCATGGCGCGCAGATCGTCGGGGAAGCGCTCGGTCTCGGCCGCCAGCCTGCGAGCGTAGACGAGTGCCTCCCTGCTGAACGGGCCGTCGAGGGACTCGGCATGCTCCCAGAGCAGCGCATGCCAGCTGTTGTCGGCTGGATCCTGGAAGTAGACACGGCGGATGTCGTCGTCGTCGACACGCAGCGGCCACTTGCCGGCGTGCATACCGGTGTAGGAGCTGGTCCGGTTCCTGTAGGGCGTCAGCGCCGGCCCGTTGTAGCGCAGCCGGCCGACCTCCACCCCGTAGTGCTGAATGGTGCGCCATTCAACCGGAAGGAAGTCATAGGCCCAGTCGGCGCGGGGCAGCGTCTGCAGAAAGCCAGCGCGCTCGACGCCGTGCTCGTACATTTGGTTCGGGGAGATACCCAGACCTGGGATTTCGGGAATCGCGAGCCCATCATGTGGGCTGGTGTGGTAGCAGATCGCGACCCACTCGCGGATGATCTGTTCCAGCTCGTCGAGGAAGTAGTACGCCTGGTCTTCGACGTCGCGGCCGCGGCTGTGGACGTCCGGACCCTTGTAGGCGGGCAGCGCCTGCAGCAGGTCCTCTCGAAGTGTCCGGAAGAACCGCTCGACCGCCGCCTTGTCGGTCGGCTTGTCGGGGCGGGCCGGCTGGATCGAGATGCCAAGGCGGGCGCAGACACTGGTGAGATGTTCTGACACGTAGATCTTGCCGCGGTCCACCACGATCGTCTCAGCCGCCACGGACGGCAGCAGCGGCTGGCCGTCCTGGTCGGCGAGCAGGTCAGCGTCGACCACGACGGCGCGAGGCACGCCCTGGTAGGGCCAGCGGGCGTCGGTGCCCAGGCCTGCCAGCGACTCGGCAAGACGGGTGCCTGGAGTGGTGGGTGGCCGGAGGGCTTCGAACAGCACCGCGGCGACGTCGACCGACTTGGTCGACATCGGTGTTAGTCGCAAGCCGGCGATGCAGCGGCTGTACAGGTCAATGGCGATTGTGAGCTCCGCCCCGACCCAGCGCAGGGTGACGGGCTCCATCGCGAACACGTCCAGAGGGGTCGTATCGAGCAGCAGGTACTCGCCTGGGCGGGTGGCGCGGAGCTTGCCGTAGACGCCGACGGGTCGGTTCGCAATCGACCGCTTAGCCTTGGTGCTACCCGTGAACGCGTTCGTCCCGCGGGTGATCTCACCGAGCACCGCATACGCCTTACTGCGGCCCGGGAGTGGCACCTGTCCCGGCCCGTACTCTTGTTCCAGCCGGGCGGCCACGCGGGCAAGCACTATGCCATGGGTCGGCCGGCTGGCGTCGGTGTGCTCCTTGAGGACGGTGCGGCACATGTCCAGCCAGCGAGGGTCAACCCCTGCGAGGGGATGGGCTCGACTGGCCTCTCGGCCGTCGAGTAGCCCAGCTGCGCCGTCTTGTTGATAGGCCTTCACCCAGCGGCGCACGGTCCGCTCGTCGATGCGGAGCTCGGCCGCCTTCGCCCGGTAACGCGCCATCATCGGTACCGCCGGGTCATAGGCCGGCCGTGGTTCGTCCACGCTCGCCAGGTAGGCGCTGCCGGATCGGTAGCCGCTGAGGACCTCGCGGACGTGGGCGGCCTGTTCGGCGAGCGCAGCGTGCTGGCTCTCGCTGAGGGCTGCGAACTCGGGCCCGACTGCTGGCGGCTGTCCGAGACCGGCGCCTAGGAACTCGGTGGACGGGTGGCCGAGCAGCCAGCCGATCTCGACTTGCCGCTCACGCCCAGTTGTCGACCGCAGCGTGACCCGCCGGGCGGTGAAGTCGACTACCTGGAAGACCTCTCCGTCGTGGCGCAGCAGCGCTCCCACGGTCAGGGTGCCGACCTGTTCGTTCATGCGGCTCGCTCCTGGGTCCTCCGCAGGGTCGTTGCACCACTGAGTACCTGGACGAGGTCAGCGATGAGCTCACCGCGCCACACCAGGTGCAGCAGCGCCGGACGGGTGGTGCGTGCATGGTGGCGGGGTGACAGGCGTCGTTCGACTGCCGCGATGGTGTCGCCGTCGCTGACTGCGGCCAGCACCTCATCTAGGAGGTCCTCTGTGAAGAGCCACGGTCTTCGATAGCCAGCGAGGAACCGCACGTTGCCCAGCAGTACGCTGTCGCAGCCCGACCACACCTCGAACCGCCATCCGCGGGCTTCGATCAGCTTGCCCGCCCAGGCGATGGTGCGGGCGACGGTCGGCTCGGCGAGTAGAGCGGCGGGCTTAACGTCCACCACGGTCGCCGCGCCACCTTCGTCCCGCAACAGGAAATCCGGCACATGCCGGCGTGTTCGACCACCGGTCCGCGCGGTGAGCTGGAACGGCTGGGCGACGATAGTCGCGACCATCCGGTCGAAATCTGCGAGCAGGAGCCGAGCCAACTCCAGTCGGCTCTCGTAGATCACGTGCGCCTGCATGGTAGCTGACCAGTACATTCCCGAGTAGAACGGCTGCCCGCGGTACGAGCGAAACGTTCGCCAAGGGCTGGCCGTCGCCAGCTCCTGCGCGCGGATACGGTCGAGCGCGACAGTGCGCTGACTACCGTCCGCGTGTCGGTAAGAGAGCTGAGTCTCATCAAGGCCGACCACAACGACCTCCTGCTCGATCCGCCACTGCGGATCATTTGTGGAACGAATTCCAGGGGCACGCCGACTCGCCGCACCACCCCTTGTCCTGTCGTATCGGAAGGAACGCCGCGAGGTTGCGTGGCAGCTCCACATTGCGGGTGCGTTCCAGATGTCCTGGGGAGTTGCACCAGCCTTGTCTGCGGATTCCCGGATGGGGGCGGACGAGCGAGATGTCGGGCCGCGTCGAGCAAGGAAGTATGTGGCTGGCTGCTCCGGTGGCATCACGGAGCCGTGCCAGGACGTTGGGGAGGCCTGCTGCTCGGACTTGAGCCTCCGTCCACGCCACTTGTCCAATTGGACATTTAGTGGACAAGTAACTGTGGAATTGGACATCTATCTGCGGACCCTACAGCCGCTTGTAGGTTCCAGGTGGACTTGTCCAATCGACCTGCGGCCATGGGCCTTGTCCGCGCTTGTTGTCCACTCGCCGTCCGCGGATACCTGTCCAATCCCTCAGCGTCCACCTACCGGGTCCCCGAAGGAGGCCTCGTCAGTGGGGAAAGGGAGGGAGCTCGTAACGATGCGGGAATGGTCGACGGGGATGCTGTGGTCGAAGCACCTGGCTGAGGAGGTTCGCCAGTCATGTCGACCGTCGGAACCCACCGCATTGTTCACGGCCTGCTCACGGCCATGCTCGCTCTGGGCTATGCCGCCGTGGTCATCTACCTTGCAGGACTCCTGAGCATCGTGGGTCGGGGCTCGGGCCTCGCGGTGGCCATCGCCACCCTTAGCGAGTCGTGCTTGCGCTGACTCGGACTGTGGGACCTTACGCGCTGCTCGGATATCAAGAGATGTACCTACCCCCGCGCCTCGGACGGTTACCAGACTTCGCCGCTTCCCGTCCGTTCGAACAGATAGTCACGTAGGTCCTCGTCCCGTAGGGCTGCTGCTTGCTCCGGGTCTGTGCGGATGATGTATATACGAACTACGATCTCGGCGACAACAAGGGCGGCTCCCAATCTGGCCGCGCCTCGGCCGATGCCTCCGACCACCGAAGCCACCCTTGGATATGCCACCGCGGCGCCACCGACAGCCGAGATGGCGCTGCTGATCAAGCCGGCGCTTCTCTCGACGATCGACCCCGCCAGGCCCACGCTGGCGCCTACGGTTTGCAGTCCGCCTTTCGCCCCGGCGACCTCGCGGGCACCCAGGGGTACGCTCAACCACCAGTCTGAAAAAAAGTCCACGGCCTCCACGACCTTGCCGAACGGTGTCCTCTTGGCGCCCTCCATCAGCACACTAAGAACGCCGACGATGTCGCTCCCGGTCTTTACCCTGTCCCAGAATCCGGTGCCCGCGGTTGCTCCTTCGCGGTCGACGGGCTCGTCAGCCTTGACCCCCTGAACCTGGATGACTTCGCCGGGCTGGCAAGGGGCACCTCCCTCGGACTCACACATGGCATTCGCAGCCGCCGCCAACGCTGCCGTCGCCACGGAGTCGTCGTCGGCGGTGCTTGAGGTGTCGTCGTCGGAGCTGGGCGTTGGCTCGGCATCGGTTGAGGTCGGGGTCGCGTTGAGACTGCCATTCAGGAACGGGTTTTCGGCGCGGCCTGCGCCGCAGATCTCGGGCGATGGGTTCATCGCACAGTAGATCGAGCCTGCCTGTTCCCAACCCCAATCGGGCGTCCCAGTGCCGTAGTCGGGTCCCGACGGGTTGAACGGCCCGGTGCCGCCGCCCGTGGGGGGATCCCAAACATACCCGGTCGCGTCGGTGAGGGTGGCTGGGTTGTTCTGGACATAGCTGTAGCGGTTGTGGGTTTGGCTGGATGCTGGCTGTTGGATGGGGTCGGGGGTGAGGAAGCGCCGGGCCTCGGGGTCGTAGATGCGGCCCTTCATGTTGATGAGGCCGTACTCGTCGTCGTGTTCGTGGCCGGTGTAGCCCTGCCGGGGGCCGCCCCGCCTGCTGTCGTCCAGGGGATCGTTCTGGGCATCGATGCGGCGGCCGAACGGGTCATAGAACAGCTCGCGCAGGGACGGGTCGTCGGCTCCGATCGGTTCGCCGTTGTGGTTGGTGAGCGCGACGGTGGTGCCCTGCAGGTCGTTGTGCAGGTAGGTCACATCGCTCAGCGGGTTCACGCCACCGGATGCCTTCTGGGACCGGTTGACCTGTGCGACGACGCGCCCGTCGACGACGATGTTGTGCAGATTGTGGATCTCGTTGCCGCCGCCGGTGCCGGCGGGGGTGCGGCGTTCGAACAGCCCCCCGACGGTGACGATTGTCTGGTCACCGTCGCGTTTGAGTACGCGATCGCCGGCCGGGTCGTAGGCGAACTCGGTTTCGTGGCCTTGGCCTTGGCCGATGCCCCAGTCGAGTACCGTGGGCAGTCCGGAGCTGTTGTACTGCACGGTGCGCTGCGGGCCGCTGGTCTGCTGGCCGGTGCGGTCGTAGCCGTACACTTGGTCGTTGCGTGAGGTCAGCCAGTGTGCCGGTGCGCCGTGCTCCCCGTATCGGTAGGTCGTGGTCGTTTCTGGCTGGTTCGGCGACTGGGCGGTCTCGGTCTTGAGGTTGCCGACGGAGTCGTAGGTGTAGGCAGTGTTCTCCCCGGGTTGTGTGGATTCGGTGTTCCGGGTCGTCCAGCGGTCGAGCCGGTTGAGCGCGTCATAGTGATAGGTCTCGACCCGTTGGTGAGCCAGGTCGCTTCGCCGGGTCACGTTGCGGTTGTCGTCGTAGCCGTAGGCGATTTCGCTGAGCGTGCCCACCGCACCGGGGCCGGTGGCCAGGATGCGGCCGAGCAGTCCGGTGGCGGGCCGGTAGACGCGGGTGGTGACCACGCCGTTGCCGAGGCGCTCGCGTTTGAGCTGGCCGGCGCCGTTTCTGGCCTCGGCCGCCCAGTACACCTGGCCGCCGACCTGGCAGCCGTGCTTGACCTGGGCCAGGTAGCCGTGGGGGTTGTGGACGTGCCCAACGGTGAGCCGATCGGCGGCGCCGGGCCCGGCCGCGCCGGGGATCACCGGGTAGGTGATGCAGTCACGCCGGCCGATGTCGTCGTAGCCGTAGCCGAACTCGTACCGGGTCCCCTGGATCGTCCAGGTCGTCGTGGCGTCCCTGCCCAACTCGTCGTAGGTGTGGCCGATCGTGACGCCATCGCTGCTGCTGGCCTGGTCGAGCTTGCCGATTCCGTGGGTGGCCGTGTCCCAGGTGTTGGTCGCTACCCCGTCGGGAGAGGTCTTCTTCTTCACCCGGCCCAGAGGGTCGTACTCGTCGAAGGTGGTGACGCGGTTCTCCGCATCGGTGACGCTGTCCACCTCGCCAAAGGCGTTGTAGGTGGTTTTGGTGATGCCGCTGCTGGGCACTTTCACGCGATCTGGTCGGCCGAGCGGGTCGTGGTGCATGGTTTGCGAGGTCTTGTCCGGGGCGACAATCTTGGTTGTCTCGCCGAATGGGCCATACCCGAACTGGGTACGCAGCCAGTTGGTGGAGTTCGGGTCGTCCTCGTCGACGAAGTCCACCTGCCCGTCCACGGTGTCAATGGCGGAGCTGTGCACGCCCTTGGCGTCGTAGGTGTGGGTGGCGCGGTTGACGTACGTGTGCCGCACCCGCGCCCCGTCCGGCGCGGTGACGGAGGTGACACGGCCGCGATTGTCATAGCGCGTCACGGTGTCCTGCCGCGCTTCGCCGGGCAGCGCCGGGCGGGAAGTCCGCCATACCCCTTGACTGACGGGATCATAGTCGGTGTAGGTGGTGGCGATGCGTCCGTCGAACGTCTTGACCCGCCGCTCGCGGGTCCGGCCGAGCTGGTCGACCAGCTCAGCGGTCTCCCCGCCGCCGGCAACCGTGGTGGTGGTGAGTTGCCGATCACCGAGGTAGCGGTGGGTGATGTGTTCGAAGCTGCCGTCGGCACGGTTGGTCTCCCGCAACCGGCCGAACCGGTCGTAGCGGAACGTGATCGGCACCCCGTTGGGGTCGGTGGTGCGGAGGGGCACCCCGAGCCCGGAGTGCGTCTCGATGAGGGTTCGATGACCGGCCGCGTTGATTCTGTCGGTGGGATACAGCTGGTCGGCGTTGTTGTACTCGCGTCTATCGGTGCGGCTGTGCCCGGCGTTGTTGGTTCGGGTGACCGAGGTGACCACGCCGAACGGGCCGTACCCGGTGGTGGTGGTCAGCTTCAACCTCGGCCGGTTCGGCTCCACCACCGTGATCGTCGGGTTGCCCTTGTCGTCGTAGTCGAAGGTTGACTCGCGCGTCGTGCAGACCCCGGCGCTGGTACAGCCGGTGCTGACGGCGCCGGTTTTCAGCCCGATCAGCCAGGCGGCCGTGTCGTTGCGGTAGCCGAGGTCCTGGGTGAGGGTGCGGCCGTTGGTGGTGGCCGACCTGACGGTGTCGGGGTTACCGAACTCGTCGTAGCTGGTCGTGGTGGTGGTAGTGCGCAGCGTCCGCCATGTGCTCGTGCCTACGCGGCGTTCCAGCTCGGTGGCGGTAGCGGTGCGCTGTTCCACCGTGTAGGTGCCGCTCTCGAAATGGCGGGGTTCGTAGTCGTTGGTGGTGATGCTCTGGAACTCGCGCCCGGGGCCATCGTTCACGTTCTTGACCGTGTAGGTCTCTTTTTTGGGCAGGTGGGCGAAGGGGTAGGTCTTGGTGGCCGGATCGGGGGTCTCGTTGTCGAACTCGGTCACCGTGGTGGCGCCGGTAGCCGCCCGGGTGACGGTGTGCTTGGCGAACCCGAGCCACCCCCGGCCGTGCAGGTCCGCGCGCGCCCCCTCGTACTTGTGCCCGTATACGTCCCAGGTGGGCTCGGCGCCGGGGCCGAAATCCGAGGCGACGCTGTGTTCGGCCACCACGCTGCCGCCGCTGACGGGACAGGTCTGCGGGTAGGTACAGGTGCCCGGGATGTGCACCTTGCGGTCGGCCAGCGTGGTGTAGCGGATCTCGGTGCGGCCGCGGGGGTACCCGTAGCCGATCCGGATCAGTTGATCCGGGACTCCGCCCAACCTGCGGAAGGCCCGTAGCCGCCCGTCCTTGTCGGCGTTGATCAGGTCTAGCGTGCCGTCCCCGTCGAGGTCGAGGACCTGTGTGTTTTCCCAGGAACCTCCGGTGCCTTCACCGATGCCGAGGTTGAGCTCAGCCCGGACGAAGGCGTTGTCCGTCCATGTGTAGACCTGCAGCCCCCTGGAGGTGTCCCCATGGTTGGGCTTGCCCCCATGGAACACCAGCACGTCGTCGCGTCCGTCGCCATTGAAGTCGACCACCCGTACCCCGACGTCGGTCAGCGGCTTCTGCGGAACCGGCGGGATGATATACGGCGGCGCTGTATATCCGTCCGGGCTGTCCGCGGTCAACCGGGAGCCGAACCCGTTACCGCTGTTGAGCTGCACCCGCAGCTCACCGGGGTGGTCAGGCGAGTCGTTAGGAAACACCGCGTCGACCAGGCCGTCACCGTTGATGTCGCCGAAGTGGATTCCCCATCGCGCTTCCCGCAGATTCACCAGCCTATTCACCACGTCACCCTGTGCGTTCAAACCCCAGCTCACCCAGCCCGGTTCACCGGTGATTTGTTCCGCGCTGATTAGTTCGGTGCGCCCGTCGCCGTCGGTGTCCACCGCGAAGTTGCCAAAGGCCATATTGCGCCGGGTGAAGGCCTCCACCGACTTTGCGAACTGGTAACCCCCGTTGTTGCGCTGGTACGACCACGGCTCATCGGCCTTGTGCGCGGTTCCAACGAAGTCCGGCAGACCATCGCCGTTCAGATCGGCCAGATACACAGGCCAATGGATACCGTCGCGAGGGCGCCACTCGCCGAGCTTGCCGGGGACCGCCTCGAATCTCGAGCCGGTCGGCGGGCCGTGCACTGGCTGGTGCAGCTGATACCGGTAACCGGGACCGTGCTCGTCGTCGTCGACCTCGGTGAGCACCTCAGGAAGCCCATCCGCGTCGACGTCCGAGGTCTGCCCTTCGCGCACCCCACCCGGTTTCAGTGGGGTGAAATTGTCGCCGCCGGGGTACCTCATGGAGATTCGTAGCTTATCGTCGATGTTCAGGTCGCTGCGGCCGTCACCATTGACCTCTACCACCGAAATGGGAGTGGCCTCATGGGGATCAGATGCCTCGTCGAAAGGGACATCGATCGGCTCAAACTCGTAGCGGCCCAGCGAGTACTCGAACGGCAGACCCACCTTGCACTTTCTCGTCGCGCTACTCGTGGATTCCAGTTCGCGATCGGCACCATCACATTCGGTGACCAAGGCCAGCAAGCTTCGACCAGTAATGCCATTTATTCGATATCTGATTCTGTATTGGCGCAGCAGCTCCGGCTCCCCGCCCTCCGGGCCACCCCACATCTCGATCCGGCTCATCCGCATATCGGTGCGGGTGTGCGTACCGCCCGAGAAGCCATCGATCTTGTCCGGGCGGATGTCGTCGTAGATGAACCGCACCTGTCGGTTCGGGGCGTAGCTGATCTGCGCCGGTCGAACTTGCGTCCACCACAGCCCCGCCGCGTCTCCCTCCGTGCGGGTGTACTCGACGGTGGCGGCATTACCGTTACGGTCCTCGATCCTGTCCAGAGCCCAAGCGGTGGTCGCCCGCGGTGCCCCGGGCAGCCGCACCAGCGACGGCTCAGGCAAAGGGCTACCCATCAGCAGGTAGGGTTGCACCCGCGCCTCGGCGCTGCCCCCAAACGTGAGGATCTTCCCGTCCTTCGTGAAGACCTTAAAGAAATTCGGGACGTTGTCTTGGGTCTCGTAGGCGATGATCCGGGTAAAGGTCTCCTGCTCGGTGCGGTACTCCCGCACCGGCAACCCCTGCGGCGAGATCGGAACCAACCGGTTGCCATCCAGGCAGAGCGCACCCGTGCCATCGAAGTGCCCACCGTCGGTATAGCCGTCCTGCGCGATCGTGCGCCCACACCACGAGATCGCCGGCAACCCACCCAAAGACCAGCCCACGCCCAGGAACCCGTTGCCGTCCTGGCTGCTGTAGGACAAGGACAGCTGCGGGGTGACCGCACCGCGGCCGGGCGGCACCCACAACGGCACATTGTAGTGCGCTGAACCGTCGTGGCCGACCGAGAACTCCCCCTGCGTCCAACCAAAGTTCGGCGCGCTGTCCACCAGGCCCCCCGGCGGTGGCTCCCCCGCGGCGGCCGTCCGCCCAGTCGACCGAGGCACACATGCCAGCGACGACAAGACTAAGGCGGCTGCCAGGACGGCCGGGGTGAGCCGGGCGGGACTAAACCTGGCCACTATCCGCAGCCCTTGTGCCGCATCAGCTGCCCCTCCACGGCGAGTGGCGGCCCAACACGCTGCAACGACGCCGCGGGCAGAGCGATCGAGCTAGCCCCCCGCCCTCATCGGGTCACCCCACGCTCAAATAGCATCTCACCGAACCCGCCACTGCGCCAGACCCAGCCAGCCAGGCGGGAGCATCCGCCGCCGGCCTATGTAAGTCATCGTGGCGGTCATGGGGCGGGAATCCTCCCCGCCAATTCGTGCGCAAGGGACCGCTTTGTGCGGACCGCTAAACGCATTGAGCGAGGGACGTAGTGGACGCGACCGCTCCGGTGATGCGAAGAAGCCGGGGCCACGATGTTGCGGCAGGGCTGCTGCTGGTCTCAAGCCTATGGGCCGCTCAAGGCTCGACCCCAAGCCTGCCGTCCACGCTACTTGTCCAATTGGACATGCAGTGGACAAGTATCCGTGGAATTGGACATCTTCACGTGGACCCTACACCGCTACATGCTGCGCGGAGCCATGGGGAAGAAGCGCGAGTACTGCCCCTGGAAGGTGACCACCACCGTATCGGTGGGACCGTTACGGTGCTTGGCCAGGATCAGGTCGGCCTCGCCCTTGCGCTCGGTCTCCTTGTCG
>WNGA01001569.1_pt1 | contig 35276 bp, 39 predicted proteins | sample 5400061 | NCBI WGS metagenome assembly WNGA01 (sample SAMN13153366, study PRJNA577476) | soil metagenome | isolation source: 100 cm soil or saprolite under grassland replicate 2 | place: USA:California | collected 2016-06-15
GCACGCCTGTGGCTGGGCTGGGAATGGTTCCAATCCGGTTGGGGCAAGGTCTTCGGCGGCAACATCACCTGGCGGTTCTGGAACTGGGGCGACAGCGCCTACAGCCTGACCGGCTCAGGCAGCATCGGCTGGATCCGCAGCGGCACCGTGCCGGCTCCCGGCGGCGGCCAGCGGACCCTGCAGATCGGCGACTCGGTGGCCGGGTTCGCCAAGGGCGCACTGGCCAGCGGCACCCAGGGTGACCACCCCGACATCGCCTACTCCTGGTACGTCAACTTCCTCGAGTGGGTGCGCGACAGCGGCCACACCGTGCTCGGGCCACTGGTGGCCATCGGCGAGATCGCCATCGGGATCATGCTGATCCTGGGCCTGTTCACCGGCATCGTGGCGTTCCTGGGCGCGATCCTGAACTTCTCGTTCGTGTTCGCCGGCAGCGCCGGGGTCAACCCCGCCATGATCATCGTCGCCGCCCTGCTGATCCTGGCGTGGCGCAACGCCGGCTGGTACGGCCTGGACCGCGTGGTGCTGCCCAAGCTGGGAACCCCGTGGCACCGGGGCGAGAAGGGTAACCAGCGATTCTTGGACCGATGGCTAGGAGCGAGGCATGAACAAGCGGAGGATCCGTGTCAGGCTCGAGCAGGAGCGCGAGCGCTTGCGGAAAGTCGAGCGCGACCTGCGAGGAGACCCCGAGACCGGTGCGGACGCCAGCAGCGTGGGAGAGCTGTCGACCTACGGCCAGCACCCCGGCGACCTCGGCACCGAGGTCTTCGAGCACGAGAAGAACGTGTCGATCCTGGAGCAGATCGAGGACCAGCTCAGCGAGGTCGAGGCGGCGCTGCAACGGCTGGAGAGCGGCCAGTACGGCCGCTGCCAGGCGTGCGGCAAACCGATCGAGCCGGCACGGCTCGAGGAGCGGCCGTTCGCGCGCTTCTGCCTCGAGGACCAGCAGCGTGTCGAGCGCGAGGCGGGCCTTTCTGGACGGGTGCAATAAGCGACACCGATGACCCCGGCGGAGGCTCGGGCGCTGACGCCACCTGAGCTCGCGAGCTCTAGAATCCTGGTGTGGAGGAGGACCGGTTCGAGCGTGGGGTCGCGGCGCTGCACGTGCTGCACGATCCGGTGCGGCGCGGTTTGTACCGCTATGTCGCGACGCAGTCGCATGAGGTCGGCCGTGACGAGGCGGCCGTCGCGGTCGGTGTGCACCGCGAGCTGGCGGCGTTCCACCTCGACAAGCTCGTTGCCGCGGGCCTGCTGGAGGTTGCGGCGGTGCGGCGCGTCAGCGGGCGCAGCGGGCCCGGCGCCGGCCGTCCGGCCAAGCTGTACCGCCGGGGAGCCGCCGAGCACGAGGTGAGCGTGCCGGAGCGGACCTATGAGGTGGCCGCTCGGCTGCTCGCCGAGGCCGTCGAGGAGGCTGGCGCCGAGCTGGCGCTGCATGCCGCCGCGCGCCGCCTCGGTGCCCGCCGCGGCGCAACGGAGCGGGACGAGGCCGCCGCCGCGCCCATGACCACGGCTGAGGTCGCTGAGGTCCTCAGGCGGCGGGGCTACGAGCCCTACCGCGACGGCGCGGCCCTGCGACTCGGCAACTGCCCGTTCCGGAGCGTCGCCAGGGAGTTCCCCGCCGTCGTGTGCGGGATGAACCTCGCGCTGCTCGAGGGACTGCTCGACGGCGTTGCCGCCGAGTGGCTCAGCGCGGTGATGGATCCCGGCCCCGGGCGCTGCTGCGTCGCCTTCATCTCTAAATAAATTTCCATTGACATAGAGATCGGGCTGTGATGTCCTCGCAGCTCGGGCGAGCAAGCGAGGTGCGCGATGGCGGTCGAGGGCAGCGGACGGGGCAGGTACCAACTGGCGCAGGTGAACATCGCGGTGCTGCGCGAGCCGCTGGACGCTCCGGCGACGGCTGGCTTCGTCGCCGCGCTCGGGCCGATCAACCAGCTTGCCGACCACAGCCCCGGCTTCGTTTGGCGCCTGCAGACGCCGCAGGGTGACGCCACCTCGCTGCGCGTGTTCTCCGACGACCGCATCCTGGTGAACCTGTCGGTCTGGGAGTCGGTGGAGGCGCTGTGGACATTCACGTACGCCAGCCGTCACCTCGACCTGCTGCGTCGCCGGCGCGAGTGGTTCCACCGCCCCGGTGAGGCCTACCTCGCGCTGTGGTGGGTCGAGACCGGCAGCGTGCCCACCGTGGAGGAGGCCAAGCGGCGCCTGGAGCGCATCCGGCGCCGCGGCCCCTCGCCCGACGCGTTCACACTGCGCGAGCCGTTCCCGGCTCCGGCTCCGGACGGGCGCCCCGAGCGCGCCGGCGTGGCGCGCTCGCTCACGCGCGACACCGCGTAGCCGCTCAGCGCAGTGCGGCGGCCAGCAGCACGCCGAAGCCGGCGGCGCCGATGGTGAGCCAGGCCACCGAGTCGGCCATGAGGCCACTGTGCAGGGACCGCACGGTCCTCGCGACGGGGCTGGCGACCCGCGTGGCGAGGCGCCGCGGCTGGGTGGGCAGGCGCCGGCCGAACAGGGCCGCGCCCGCCATAGCGGCGGCGAGCAGCAGCGTCGCCGCCGACCACGGCGCCGCGCGGGTCAGCCGCTCCGGCGCGGGCTCCGCCAGCTCAGGGTGCGGCGCCGCGGCGCCGTCAAGGACGGTCGCCGCGTAGGCGGGCCGGTCGGCGAAGCGGGCGGCGGCCTGGTCGGCCCGCGCCGAGAGGCCGGGAACCAGGCCGACCGCCAGCGACCCCGCGAGCAGGGCCAGCGCCGGCAGCACCATTGAAGGGCCCAGCCACGTCCGTGGGGCATGCAGCTCGTCCTCGTGCACCCCCTTCTCGCGCTCGGCGCTGACATCAGGGCCGCCGAAGGTCTCCGCCGGCCCCCAGCCCGCGAACAGGCGTCCGGCCAGGCGCAGCACCGCGGCGGCGGTCAGCGCCGAGGCGACCGTGAACAGCGCGGCGACCCAGGGCCAGGCGCCGCCGGCGGCCTCCTCGATCAGCGCCTTGCCCACGAAGGTCCCGAACGGCGGTACCCCCGCCAGGCCCAGCGCGCCGAGCACGAACAGCGGGGCCGCCCAGGCGATGTGCCGTCCCTGGCCCCGCAGCTCCAGCTCGTGGAGGCTGCCGAAGCGGTGGGCGACGATGCCGACCAGCACAAACAACGCCGCCTTGACCAGGCCGTCCGCGGTGGCGTACAGGATCGCCCCGCCGAGGCCGACCGGCTCGAGCAGGGCGACGCCGAGCAGCGTGAGGCCCACGTGGCTCACCGTGGCGAAGGCGAGCAGGCGGGCGAGGTGGTGCTGCAGGACGCACATGACCCCGCCGACCAGGGCGGTGAGCGTGGCCGCGCCGAGCAGCAGCGCGCGCAGCCCGGGCGCGTGCGGTGAGAATGGACCGCTGAACACCGTCCAGTAGGTGCGTGCCACCGCGTACACGCCCAGCTCGCTGACCACGCCGGCGAGCAGCACGCACACCGGCGTGGGAGCGACCGCGTAGGCGTCGGCCAGCCAGAAATGGAACGGCACCACCGCCGCCTTGACCAGGAACCCGACCAGCAGGAGCGCGAAGGCGACCACCACAAGGCGGTCGGACGGCGCCTCGGCGAGCACCCGGCCGAGCTGGGCCATGTTGAGCGCGCCGGTGCGGCCGTAGACCAGGGCGATGCCGCCGAGCACCATGAAGGCGCCGATGGAATTGGTGACCGCAAAGTTCAGCGCGCCCTGCAGCGAGCCCGGATCCTCGATCTTGTAGCCCGCCAGCGCGTAGGCCGACACACTGAGCAGCTCGAAGAAGACGAAGAGGTTGAACAGGTCGCCACTGAGGCTGAAGCCGACGATCGCGGCCAGGAACACCAGCATGAGCGCGTGGAACAGGGTCCCGACCGTCTCGAAGTAGCGCCACGAGAACGTCAGCGCCGCGGTCATGAGCAGCCCGGCGAACGTCGCGAGCCCGGCGCTGACGGGGTCGACCGCGAACACCACGCCGAGCGCGATGCCAGCGCGGGGCGTCCAGCCCCCGAACCAGGTCACCACGGTCCCGCCGAGCGTCGTGATGAGGAGCGCGGCGCTGAGCCCGGTGACGGCGGCGGCGGTGGCGATGGCGAGGATGTCGGCCGCCCTGCGGTGCAGCAGCGGTGCCGCGGCGACCAGGGCGGTAGCCATCAGCAGCGGGATCGTGATCGCGAGAGCGGGCAGGGCCGGCAAGCTCAGCCCTCCAGCCGGTGCAGCTCGTCGGGGTCGAGCGTGCCGAACCGCTTGTGGACCTGCACCACCAGCGCCAGCAGCAGCGCGGTCACCGTGGCGCCGACCACGATGTCGGTGAGGGTGAGCGCGCCGACCACCGGGTCGACCGCCCGCGTCCCCTGCGGGACGTCGAAGAAGATCGGCGCGGTGGCGCCACGGCGGTAGCCGATGGCCAGCAGCAGCACGTAGGTCGAGGACTGCACCACCGCGAGGCAGGTCACCGCGTGGATCAGGTTGCGGCTGGTGACGATGCCGTACAGGCCGATCAGGAAGAGCCAGGCGGCGACCAGGTAGGGCAGGAAGTCGAGGAGCCTCATGGCTGCCCTCCGCCGCCGCGCATCACCAGGGTCTGCTCCAGGAACGGCGTTGGAGGTGCCCGGCACGCGGCGGCCCCTGGCCGCCTCCTCGGGCGGTCGCTCGGCCTCGCCGCGCATGGCGCGCAGCAGGATGGCCACGCCGATGACGGCGGCGAAGAGGATGAACTCCTCACCCAAGGTGTCGAATCCGCGGTAATCGAAGGTCACCGCGGCCACCACGTTGGTGGCGTGCCGCTCTGGCACCGCCACCCGGTTGAGCAGCGCACCGTAGGGCCCGCCGCCCCCGCCGAAGCGCGGCAGCCCGGAGAGTCCCCAGACGAGGAAGGCGCCCAGCACCGACGCGGCCACCAGGAAGGCGATGCGGCGGGCGCGGGACGTCATCCGCTGCCGCCTCTGCGCACCTTGGCGAGCGCCAGCATGATCATCAGCGGCAGCGCGACCGCGCCGACGGTGATCTGCGAGAGGGCGACGTCAGGGGCTTGCAGGACCAGGAACGCAAGGCCCAGCAGCAGCCCGTAGAAGCTCGCCACGATGGCCTGGTTGAGCGGGTCGCGGGTGAGCACCACGGCGGTGCCGCCCAGCGCCACCAGCACGAGCACCAGGGCCAGCAGGGCTGTCATGGCCGTTCCACCTCCTCTTCCTCCTGGATGGTCCAGGCCCCGAAGCGCCGGATGCGCGCGGCCCGGGCGGCGGCGTGGGTGAGCACCGGATTGGTAATCAGCAGCGCGATCGCGATCAGCAACGCCTTGATGCCGAACTGGACCAGCGGGGTGCGCAGCAGCACCGCGCCGGCGATGGCGAACGCCCCGAGCGTGGTGGCGGGCGCGGTGTAGTGCAGCTTGTCGTAGACACCGCGCATCACCAGCACGCCGACGCAGCAGGCCAGCTCGATGCCCACGCCGAGGACCAGCAGCGCGATGCTGGCGACGACCCGTGGCGTCATCCCCAACGCTCCAGGAAGCGGGCGAACACCAGGCCACCGGCAAAGGTGAGCAGCGCCAGGGCCAGCGCGAGGTCGAGATAGATGCTGCGCTGATAGGCGACGGCGAGCAGCAGCAGGACCAGCGCGTCCAGGTTGCCGGCCAGCTCCAGTCCGACCAGCCGCTCGGTCGGCTCCCCGCGCAGGCACACCGCTCCGCAGGGAATCAGCCCTATCAGCAGCGCGAACGCCGCCACGGTCCATTCCATCCGCCGCTCCTCATTCCTCCAGCATGCTCCGCGGGATCTCGTCACCCGTTCGGCGCACGAGCTGGTGGACCAGCACGGCACCCTCGTCGCCCTCGATGCCCACGACATAGGTGTTCGGCGTGAGCGAGACCACGCTGGTCACCAGCGCGCGCCGGGCCGCGGCCGCGGCGTCGTCGCCCTCGCGCGGGAACGGCAGCACGCGGAACACGCCCCGCACCGAGCCGGGCCGGCTGAGCTGGTGCCAGAGCGCCTCCGCAAGCAGGCCGCAGTCCAGCACCACCCGCCACGGGATCGTCCACATCCCGTTCAGCCAGCGCGGCCGCATGCGGAAGCGGACCAGGTCCTGGGCGCGGACCAGGTCGGCGGCGGTCGCCGCCAGCGCCGCTGCCAGCGCGCCGAGCACCAGCTCCTCGACCGCGAAGGTATCGACCAGCAGGATCCACAGCGCCAGCAAGGGGACATACCAGGCAAGCCAGAAACGGCCTCTGCGGAGCAGCCTCCAGTTCACCCGTCGCCAGCTCACTTGTCCCCTCATGAGTCCAGAGCCGGCAGGGGCGGCTCGGAGCTGGTGCCCATGCTCGAGCTGGAGCCTGCCCTCGAACGCCCGAGGGGCCGGGTCGAGTCGGCGACGAGCAGGCTGTCGATGTCGGTGAGCATGGCCATGAAGGTCGCCACCGTTCCCGACGGCGGGCCGGCGTCGCGGCGGCGCACGACCACGATCTCGCGCCGTGGCAGGGTCGTGTCGGCCACGTGGACCACCGACAGCACCCCGTTGTTGAGATCGGCCATGACCGCGCTGTCGGGCACCAGCGAGATGCCGATGCCATGCTCCACCATCTTCTTGGCCGCCTCGATGTTGTCCAGCTCCAGCACGCTGTCCGGCATCACCCCCGCCTGCCGGAAGACCGCCTCGGTGAAATCGCGGTAGCTGGAGCTGCGGCCGAACAGCACCAGCGGCTCGCCGCCGAGGTCGGCCAGGCGCACATTGCGCCCCGCCAGGCGGTGGCCCGGGCTCACCACCAGCAGCAGCGTATCGGAGTACACCGGCACGGCCTCCACCTCCGGATGCCCGAGCGAGCGCATCAGCCCGAGCTGGATGCGGTCGTGCAGGACCAGCTCCAGGATCTCCTCAGAGGTGCCCGTCATGACCGTGAGGCGGACGCCGGGGTGCTCCGCGGTGAAGCGGGCCAGCAGGGCCGGCAGCGCATAGGTGCTGACCGTGGGCGGTGCGCCCAGGATGAGCTTGCCGACCGTGCCGCGGCGCAGCTCCGCCAAGCGCTCACGCCCGTCCTCGATCGCATGGACGGCGTGCTCCGCGTACGGCAGAAACTCCTCACCCGCCTCGGTTAGGCGCATGCCCCGGCGGGTACGGAGGAACAGTTGCTCGCCAAGCTCGGACTCGAGCGCCTGCAAGCGGGCGGTGAGCGTCGGCTGGGAGACGTAGAGCGCCTCGGCGGCGCGACTCAGGTTCCCACGCCGGGCGACTTCGAGGAACGCGAGGATCTGTGGCAGCACGAGGTCCCCAAGTATCAGCGATTCCGATCTCGGCAATCAAAACGAACTATTGGACTGATGGCAAGCTCAACCCATACCCTCCATACCTCGCCACCGACCCGAGCGGAGGCCCGATGCGCGTCGTTCTTCTTGGCCCGCCCGGAGCCGGTAAAGGTACCCAAGCTGTCCGGCTCTCACAGCATTTCCAATGTCCCCATGTATCGACAGGAGATATATTCCGCGCGAATGTTGCGGAAGGTACTCCTCTGGGATTGACCGCAAAGGAGTACATGGACAGCGGTGACCTCGTGCCCGACGAGGTGGTTATTGCCATGGTGACGGACCGGCTCGCCTCACCTGACTGCGAGCCGGGGTTCCTGCTCGACGGCTTCCCGCGCACGGTCGCCCAGGCGGAGGCACTGGACCGCAGGCTTGCGGCTCTGGAGACCCCGCTGCACGCGGTGCTGTGCTTCGAGGCCGATGAGGACGAGCTGTTCCGCCGCCTGGCCGAGCGCTCCGCCCAGCTGCGCCGCTCCGACGACGGCGAGGCGACCATCCGCCACCGGCTCGAGATCTACGCAAGCAAGACCCGGCCGCTGGTCGATTACTACAGGCACCGCGGGCTCCTCGATCTTGTGGACGCGGTCGGGCAGGTCGAAGCGATCACCGAGCGCATCCTCGAGGTGCTACGCGCCGCCGCCCGCCGCCGCAATGGCGGTAACCCCGCGGGCAACGGCGTGCACCGGGCGGTCGGTCGCCCCACCCCGATTCCCTGGGCCGCCCGCTGAGGCTCCGCAATTCCCACGGTGAGACCGCTGGTGGGGGCCTTGCCGCGTGCGGCGGCCGGAACTCGGACATATCAGGCGGTTCATGCCCACCGGCGCGGCAACCTCCCCACCCGCGTGGCAAGGTACGACCGCTGCGAGGGGATCGTTTGATATGGGTTTGCTTAGGTAAGCATCGTTATTTGCGATGGAAGACGCCACTAGACTAGATTCTCCTGCCTAGTTCCTTTGGGCTGATGGTATGAACTGGTGCGGTTGTGGGATATAGCCGCGCCGACGGGGGGCGATCGGTGTTCCAGAACCTGCAGATCCGGTCCAAGCTTGTGGCGATCCTGATCCTGCCCCTGCTGGCGGTGACGGTCTTCGCCAGCTCGCAGGTGCGGGCGAGCGTCTCGAGGCGCGTGGACGCCGACCGGCTGAACCGCGCCGCCCAGCTCGCCTCCGGGCTCACCGCGCTGGCCGACGCCCTGCAGCGCGAGCGGGCCGTCACCGGCGGCTACGTCGCCGGCGGCAAGCGCACCGGCCACGACGCGATGATCGCCGGCCGGGTCCAGACCGACACCGCGCTGCGGTCGTTCCGGCACGGCGTGCGCGCCCTCGACGGCGGCGGCCTCTCCGGACGGCTGGGACGCGACCTGGCCGGCGCCGCCTCGCGCCTCGACCAGCTCGGCGGCTTCCGCGACACCGTGGACCGCCGTCCGGCCGCGACCCAGGAGGTGGCGCGGGTCTACGGCGGGCTGCTCGAGTCGCTCCTCGGGGTCGTCGGCGCCATCAGCGCAGAGCACGGCGGCAACGTGGCCGCGCTCATGGCCATCGCCCGTGCCAAAGAGGCCGCCTCACAGGCCCAGGACCTGCTGTTCGCGGCGCTCAGCGCCGGGCGCTTCGCCGCGGCCGACTACCAGCGGTTCGCCGCCCTGACCGGCGAGGAGCGGGCGTGGCTGACGCAGTTCCGCACCGCCGCCACCGCCGCGCAGCAGGCCCTGTACGCCCAGACGGCCGGCGGCCTCGAGGTGCGGCGGACCGAGTCCATCCGGCAGACGGCGCTCAGCGCGCGCGACGTGCCGCGTGACCTGGTGCCGGCGAGCTGGTTCGCCGCCAGCTCCGGCAAGCTCGACCTGCTGCGCCAGGTCGAGCTGCGCGTCGCCGGCGACCTGACCACGGCGAGCGCCGCCGCCAGAGCGGCCGCCGCCCGCCAGGTCAGCCTCAACAGCGTGGTCATGCTGCTGGTGGTCGGCCTCGCCGTGGGGTCCTCGCTGGCGCTGGCGCGGTCGATGGCCCGGCCGTTGCTGGCGCTGGAGCGCACGGTGCGGCGAGTTGCCGAGCGGCAGCTCCCCGGCGTGGTCGAGCGGCTGCGGCACGCGGACGAGGCGGTCGACCTGGCGACGATCGCCGAGGAGGGGGCCATGGCGTTGCCGTTCGGCTCCAGGGACGAGACCGGCCGCCTCGCGAACGCGTTCAATTCGGTGCATCGGGTGGCGGTGCGGGTGGCCGCCGAGCAGGCGGCGCTGCGCAAGAGCATCGGCGACCTTTTCGTCAACCTCGCGCGGCGCAACCAGGGCCTGATCGACCGGCAGCTCAATCTCATCGAGGAGCTGGAGCGCCGGACCGACGACCCCGACCGTCTGGACGAGCTGTTCCGGCTCGACCATCTCGCCACCCGCATGCGCCGTAACGCCGAGAACCTGCTGGTGCTGGCGAGCGCCGAGCCGGAGCGGCGCGGGAGCGAGCCGGTGCCGCTGGCCGACGTCGTGCGGGCGGCCGGCTCGGAGGTGGAGCAGTTCGCGCGGGTGGAGGCGCTCAGCGGCGACGAGGCGCGGCTTGCCGGCCATGCCGCCAGCGACCTGGTCCACCTGATGGCGGAGCTGATCGACAACGCGGTGGCCTTCTCGCCGCCGGACGCGCCGGTGCGCGTGACGACGCAGGCCGTCTCCAACGGCTACCTGGTCGAGATCGAAGACCGCGGTGCCGGCATGAGCGAGGAGGAGCTGGCGGCCGCCAACGACCGGCTGGCGAGCCCAACGGAGATCGACTTCGCGCTCTCGCGCATGCTGGGGTTCTTCGTGGTCGGCCGCCTGGCGTGGCGCCACGGGATCCGGGTGCAGCTCCGCCGGTCCTGGTACGGCGGGGTGAGCGCGCTGGTGCTGATCCCGCCGGCGCTGCTGCTGCCCGTCGAGACGCTGCAACGCCCGGGAACCGCCGGCGCGCTGCTCCCGCCGCCGGAGCTCACGGCCTCCGAGCCGTCGGTCTTCCAGCCGTCGGTGTTCGAGCCGTACCAGCCCCACGCCGTGCCATCCGCCCTGTTCCCCGGGGACCGCCCCCGATAGCCTGAGGAGGACCGGCGATGCTTTCCGTCCACACCGACGGCTCTGACCCGGCCGGCGGTCCGAGCCGGCTGCTGCGCGCGTACGCCCTCACTGGCGGCCGCACCCGGCCCCTGCGGGCTGACCTCGAGATCGAATCCCTGGTCGCCACGACCGAGCTGGGCCAGAGCCGCCGTGCCGGGCTCAGCGTCGAGCGGCGCGCGATCGCGCACCTGTGCCGCGACGTGCTCTCCGTCGCCGAGGTGTCCGCTCATCTGGACCTGCCGCTCGGGGTGGCCCGGGTGCTGGTCGGCGACATGGCCGACGAGGGCCTCGTCTCCGTCCACCGCCCCGTGAACCCCGCCGCCCAGCCCGACCGGGCTCTGCTCGAGCGCGTCCTCGCCGGCCTGCGGGCGATATAGCGGGGGATCAGCGCGAGCCGGTCAAACCTCCCGTTCGAGGTGGGCGACGGGCCAGCCCGCGCGCAGTGCCACTACCATGGAGGCATGCGCAACCGCCCAGACGACCTTCACCTGGCCGCGTGGCGCTCTCTGCTGGAGGCGCATGCCGCCGTGACCGACCTGCTCGAGCGTGAGCTCGAAAAAGAGCGGGGGCTGGCGCTGAGCAAGTTCGAGGTGCTGCTCAAGCTGGCCAACGCGCCCGGCGGCCGGATGCGCATGCTCGAGCTGGCCGAGTCCGTGCTGCTCTCGAAGAGCGGACTGTCACGCCTCGTCGACCGCATGGAGGAGGCCGGTCTGGTACGCCGGGAGCGCTGCCCGTCCGACCGCCGTGGCGCATTCGCCGTGCTCACCGACGAGGGCGGGCGGGTCCTGCGCCACGCCGCGCCCGTGCACCTGCGCGGCATCCAGGAGCACTTCGCCCGCCACCTGGACGGCGATGAGGTGCGCGTGCTCGCCGGGCTGCTCGAGAAGGTCAACGCGGCGGCCCGCGCCGACGGCAGCGAGCGCCAGTGCCCCAGCGAGACGCTCAAGAGCGCCGGGTCCGACGGCGACGGCAGCTTCGTCGAGAGCGGGGTCAGCACGGGCTGACCAGTGCCCGCTCGTTTGATGTCCTCCAGATGCCCCACATGGCCATCGCCCGGTCGGGGTCGTCCATGCAGCCCAGTCGAGGAGTTTTTCTCAGGAGAAGCACTTCAATCGGTCAGCTATCTCAAAGCAGACTGTTGCACGGACAGAATGCCCAGGTAACATCCGCGCCGCAGAAGCCGCGTGTTGCCCGGTCGGGGCGATACCTACGAGTGGTTGGGGGGGCGCCATGCCGGCGTTCGACGTCGTGCGTACGTGGAAAAGGCGAGTTGTGGTCGATTGCGACGGTCATCGGATCGGCACAGTGATCGACGTCTATTACGACGCCGAGACGGATCAGCCCGGGTGGGCGCTGCTGGATCTCTCCGACGCCGGCGGGGACACCAGCTTCGTCCCGGTCGCCGACGCCCGCGAGGAAGCCGGCGGCATCCGGGTCCCGTACGACCGGGCGAGGGTGCTGCGTGCTCCGGGCATGCCTCCGAGCGGCAGGCTCTGGCCGCAGGACGAGGCCGCGCTGTACCGCTATTACGACCTCGCCTATACCGGCGCGTCGCTGGTGGACCTGGACGAGATGGACGACGGAGCCCGCAACGGCGACCGCTCCCTGTCACCGCCCGCCGACGAGGTGAAGGTCGGCTCGGCTGTGCGCTGGCTCCTCGACGAGGCACGCGGGTCGGACTGAGGACCCACCGGTCGGCACGCCGGGCGCGGTGCCGGCGGGGCCCTCGGAAGATCAGACGCCGGACCCGATTCGGGTCCGGCCGGGTCCGGCGTCCGGGAGGCGCGGCGGTTGCGGCGGCTCTAGAACTCGCGCGTGCGCGAGTTGAACGGAGCGTTCACCCGCTGGCGCTGGCGCGCCACCTTCTGCCAGTCGTTCGGCTTGGTGATGACGTTGAAGACCGGCGCGGGCAGCGAGTTGCCGATGCGCAGCAGCCGCAGCTCGACCCCGTAGAAGCGGACCTCGTCGTCGCTGTGGCCGTTGAGCCAGTCGAGCACCGCGCGATGCTCCTCGCTCACCTTGGTGGTGATCCAGATCACCGCCGAAAGGTCCAGCCCCGCCGCGAAGGTGACGACCTGGCCCAGGTGCATGTGATCGCTCGGCTCGAGCTGGTTGGTGACCGCGACCCGCCTGCCCTTGTCGGTCTGGGCCAGGATGTCCACGGTGAACGAGCCGACGCCGATGTCGCGACCCACGTCGCGCAGCCCGGCGATGCCGAGCTCCTTGGCGAGCTTGTCGAGGTTGCCGGCCAGCCAGCCCGAGAAGCCGTCGCCGTCGCGCTGGAAGACCGTGCGCACGTCGACTTCCTCGAGGTCGGCAAGCTGGACCGAGCTGGCGCTGAGGTGACGCGCCGCCCGGTCGATCTCGATCTGCGACGACCTGCTGTTGCCAGCGTGGGAGATGGCCGACCGCGTGCTCGAGGTCCCCTCCGAGCTGGCGGACGCGCTGAGATCTGGCTGGGTCACGCTGGATCCTTTCCCCTGGTCGACTACCTGGGAAGCGTCTCGAAAACCGCGGTGGCGAGTCAAATCGTATCCAGTCGAATACTTCACACTGCCGTTAGGTAGCGATATCAACGGAAAGGGAAAGCCTCCCGGACAAGCCAGCGGGGGAGGCGCCGCGCGCCGCGCTTGCATAGGATCTTGGAAGCCGTACCGGGGGGGAAACGACACTGGTGCACTGGACATGCTCCTCACCTTGGCGCGCGTCAGGAAATTCAAAAGCATCGACGACTCCGGGCTCGTCGGCTTCGAGCCGGACGTGACGTGTCTCGTCGGCAGGAACGAGAGCGGCAAAACGGCGTTCCTCGAGGCGCTGGCGCGCGCCAATCCGATGGCTGACGACCCGCGCTGGTTCGACGAGCTGCGCGACTATCCGCGTGCCCTGCGCGCCAGCGAGCGCGCTCAGGTCGCCGACACCGTGCCGATCGCGGCCAGCTTCGAGCTGTGCGACGCGGACGTCGAGGCGTTGTGGGCCGAGTTCGGTCCCGGGGTGGTGAGCTCGCGCGAGATCCGCCTCGAGCGCTGCTACTCGGGCCGGCGCCGCCTGGCCGTGCAGCAGGACGACGCCGGCCGCGCCCGCGGCGTGGGCCGGGAGCTGGTCGCCTTCCTGATGGAGCGCCTGCCCCGCTCGCTGTACTTCAGCCACTACAGCGTGCTGCCCGGCCGGGTGTCGATCCCGCGGCTGCAGCGCCTGCCGTCCAGCCAGCTCACGGCGGGGGAGCGGACCGCGCGCTCACTGCTCCGCCTGGCCGGCGTGACGGTGCCCGAGGACTTCGCGGAGTCCGCCTACGAGCTGCGCAAGGCCGCCCTCGAGGCGGCCGCCCACCGCGTCAGCGACGAGGTGTTCCGCTACTGGAGCCAGCGCGGCGACCTCGCGGTCGAGCTGGACGTGGACTTCCGTCAGGGCGTGCCCGCCACCGGGCTCGAGCCGCCGGCCGGCGGGCCCGGCCCGTTCCTCGACATCCGCATCCGCGACCAGCGCCATGGCATCACCATGAACTTCGGCGAGCGCTCAGGAGGCTTCGTCTGGTTCTTCTCGTTCGTGGTGGCGTTCTCGGAGGTGCGCGACGCCGACCAGGTGGTCGTGCTCCTCGACGAGCCGGGGCTCGGGCTGCACGCCGCCGCCCAGGCCGACCTCCTGCGCTACATCCGCGAGCAGCTCGCCCCCCGCCACCAGGTCGTCTACACCACCCACTCGCCGTTCATGGTCGACCCGGACGCGCTGCACCGCGTGCGCACCGTCGAGGACCTCGACGGCGAGGGGACGAAGGTCAGGGTCCCGGACCGGGTGACCCATCGCGACACCCTGGCGCCGCTGCAGGCGGCGCTGGCCGCGCGGGTCGCCGGCCAGCTCGGCGTTGGACCGCACACGCTGCTGGTCCCGGAGCCGGCGGACCTGCTCTACCTCGAGATCATGAGCGGGCACCTGCGCGCCGCCGGCAGGCAGGGGCTGGATCCGCGCTGGGTGCCGGTCCCCGGCGGCGGGCTGCACGCCATCCCCACCCTCGCCGCGCTGCTCGGCGCGCCCCTGCGGGCGACCGTGCTGCTCGGCCTCGGCGCCGCTCACCCGGAGGTCACCGCGCTGGTGCGGGACGGCCTGCTGCCGCCAGAGCGTCTGGTGCCGCTCACCGAGCTGACCGGCACCAGCGAGGCGGGCCTCGAGGACCTCTTCGACGAGGGCTTCTACCTCGAGCTGCTGGGCTGGTCGGGGGTGGACGCGCCGCGGGCCGGGGAGCTGCCCGCGACCGGCGGCGCGCTGGTCAGGCGCATCGAGAGCGCCCTCGGCCGGCCGGTCGACCGCTACCGGCCCGCCCAGTTCCTGCTCGTCAACCAGGCCAACCTGCTGCCCAGCCTCGGCCGGGCCACCATCAACCGCTTCGCCCGGCTGTTCGAGCTGCTGAACCAGCTCGAGGAGCCCGCTGTTTCCTGAGGAGGGCCCGGTGGAGCCAGCCAGCTTCTTCCAGCAGCCGCCGGCACTGCGCAACACCTACCGCTCCGACCTCGCGCTGCGCGAGCACCTCGAGCGGTTGCTTCCCGCCGAGGTCCTCGCCGAGGTCGAGCCCGAGCTCGACGGGATGGGCAGCGCCGCCGCCGGCGAGCTGGCCCGCCTGGCCGACGAGGCCGAGGCCTCACCACCGAGGCTGGTGCAGTACGACCCGTGGGGCCGGCGGGTCGACCGGGTCGAGGTCAGTCCCGCCTGGCGGGGCCTGCACGCCGCCCAGGCGCGGGCGGGGCTCGCCGCCCTGCCCTACCAGGGCCGCCACGGCCCCCACGACCGGGTCGTCCAGCACGCGCTGCTGCACCTGTACGCGCCCTCCGCCGCCGTCTACGCCTGTCCGGTTGCGATGACCGACGCCGCGGCGCGCGTGCTCAGCGACCACGCGCCAGCCGAGCTGCGCGAGCGCGTGGTGCCGCTGCTGGCGTCTCGCGACCCGGAGCGCGCCTGGACCTCCGGCCAGTGGATGACCGAGCGCGAGGGCGGCTCCGACCTGTCCCGCCACGCCACTGTCGCGCGGCCCGACCAGCAGGGGCGATGGCGGGTCCACGGTGTCAAGTGGTTCACCTCCGCGGTGACCGCGGACTGCGCGCTGGTGCTCGCCAGGCCGGAGGGCGGCGCGGCGGGCAGTCGTGGCCTCGGCCTGTTCCTGCTCGAGCGTGTCGACCCCGTCACCGGCGAGCCGCAGGTCGGCGCCACGATCCTCGTCAACCGCCTGAAGGACAAGCTGGGCACGCGAGCGCTGCCCACGGCCGAGCTCACCCTCGCGGGCGCGGCCGCAACGCCGGTCGGCGGCGTCGACGAGGGCCTCAGGAAGATGGCCGGGATGCTCAACGTGACCAGGGTTCACAACGCCGTCAGCGCCGCCGCGGGCATGCGCCGCGGTGTCGACCTCGCGGTGGCGTACGCGCGGGTGCGCGAGGCCTTCGGCCGGCCGCTGCTGGACCTGCCGCTGCACCGTGAGACGCTGGCGGCGCTCGCGGTGGAGGCGGAGGCCGCCTTCGTGCTGACGGCGCGCGCCATGGAGCTGCAGGGCAGGCTCGAGCACGGCCTGGCGAGCGAAGTGGAGCAGCGCTCGCTGCGCGCGCTTGTCCCCACCGTCAAGCTCCTCACCGGCAAGGACGCGGTGGCGCACGCGAGCGAGGTGGTGGAGGCCTTCGGCGGCGCCGGCTACATCGAGGACACCGGCATCCCGCGCCTGCTCCGGGACGCGCAGGTCCTGCCGATCTGGGAGGGGACGACCAACGTGCTCAGCCTCGACCTGCTGCGCGCGGAGCACAAGGACGAAGCGGTCACGGCGCTGCTCGAGGAGGTGTCGGAGCGGGCCGCCTCGCTGCGGGGCGCCCCTGGCGCGCTCGCCGTCGCCGTCGACCTGGTCGAGCGCTCGGCCGGGGCGCTGGCCAAGGACGTCCTCGGCTGGGCCCTGGCGGACGGCGAGGCGCTCCAGGCGCACATGCGCGGGTTCGCGCTGCGGCTCGGCCGGACCTGCGCGGCGAGCCTGCTCGCCGGGCATGCCGCGCATCGCCTCGAGCGGTATCGGGACGACCGCGGCGTGCACGTCGCGAGCCGCTACGCCGAGCGCTGGCTCACCGGCGCTGCGCCGGGGATGCCCCCTGTGGAGCGCTTGCTTGCATCGCGGCAGTTGCTCGCTTTCTGACCTGTGACGGTGCTGCGGCGAAGGCCTCGCGCGGGAACTGTTACACCCTCGTGACCGCCAGCGCCACGGAATGCTGTTACCAAGACTGATACCAAGAGGCATGACGTCAGGGCTCGTCGGGCAGGCTTACCAGAACTGAGGCTATCGGGGGAATGGCCCGGCTCGAGCCAGAGGGATGGGGTGGGCGCATGACACTGGCAGGCAGAGCGCGTCGCGTCGCGGTTTCGCTCGCGATCGCGCTGGCCGCCGCGGTTGCGCTGGCGGCCTGTGGCTCCGCGTCCGCCGAGGGTGACGGCACCGCCCTGGACCGGTCCGCGGCTGGGCCGGGCTCCTCCACCGCGCCCGCGAGGGTTCCCGCCGCCACGACCACGACCGCCGCCAGGGCGGCCACCGGCGCCAAGGCCACTGGCGGCGGCAATGCCGCAAGCGCCCGGCGGCCGACCAAGGCCGCCAAGCCCGCGCCGCCGCCCAGGCTCAACCTGGGCGACCACGGCGCCGCCGTGCTCTCGCTGCAGCGCCGACTTGCGGCGCTCGGCTACCAGGTCCCCAAGCCGGACGGCGAGTTCGGCTCCGAGACCCATCACGCGGTGGTCGCCTTCCAGAAGGTCAACCGCCTGGACCGCGACGGGGTCGCCGGGCCGAAGACCCTGAAGGCGCTCGAGCGCCCGCGGCGGCCGAGCCCGCGCTCGCGCGGTGGCTTCCACATCGAGGCCGACCTCACGCTCCAGGTCGTCTACGTGGTCAGCAAGGGCGCGATCGAGGGGATCCTTGACGCTTCGTCGGCGTCGGGAGGGCAGTACGTGGTCGACGGCGACGTCCGCATCGCCCACACGCCGGAAGGCAGCTTCGAGATCGAGCGCAAGATCAACAGCTGGCACCGCAGCCCGCTGGGTCTGCTGTACCGGCCTGCCTACTTCGTGGGCGGCTACGCCCTGCACGGCGCACCGAGCGTGCCGCCGTTCCCCGCGAGCCACGGCTGCATCCGGATCACCACCACGGCCATGGACAAGCTGTACGACCGCCTCGCGCTTGACACGCCGATGCTCGTCTATCGGACTTGAAATACAGTCGGAGAGTGAACCCGCCATCCGACCGCGAAGCGAGGACGCACATGGCCAAGCTCGAGCCAGGCGCGACGGCGCCGTCGTTCAGCCTGCCCGATCAGGACGGCAGACCGGTTTCCCTCGAGGACTTCAAGGGCAGCAAGGTGGTCGTCTACTTCTACCCCAAGGACGACACCCCCGGGTGCACGGCTGAGGCCTGCCAGTTCAACGACAACCTCCACGCCTTCCAGCGGGCCGGCGTCCCGGTGCTCGGCATCTCCGCCGACGGCGCCGACAGCCACCGCAAGTTCCGCGAGAAGTACGGCCTGCGGTTTCCGCTGCTGTCCGACCTGGACCACCAGGTCATGGACGCGTACGGCGCCTGGGGCGAGAAGACCATGTACGGCAGGACCAGCATCGGGGTGATCCGCTCGACCTTCCTGGTCGACGAGGAGGGCAGAATCGAGCGCGCCTGGTACAACGTCAAGGCCGACGGCCACGCCGAGAAGGTCCTCGCCGAGCTGGCGTCCTGACCAGGCCGCGTGGTGCGGCGGCTCCCCCGGGCCGCCTCAAGTCCGGCGCGGGAGCGGGCCGGTGACCAGCCAGGCGCCGCCGCGTGCCCGCAGCGTGAGAGTGACCAGGCGGGCGAGCATGAAGACGCCGAACGCGACCCACAGGGCGACGAGCCCGAGGTCGAGGGCGAGCACCGCGTAGGCCCCCCGGCAGGAACGCCAGCATGGTGAGGAAGCCCGCGGCCGCGAGGTAGCGCATGTCGCCGGCGCCGATCAGCACACCGTCGAGGACGAAGACGACGCCGCACACGGGCTGCAGCACGGCGACGGCGACCAGCGCGGCGAGCAGCAGCTCGCGCACCTCGGCGTCGGCGCCGAACAGGCCGGGAAGCCACGGGCGCACCAGTAGCACGAGCACCCCGAGCGCCGGCAGCGCCAGGCGCAGGATCTCCCGGTCGTGGGGGTGGCGCAGGGCCGGCGGGCGGAAGGTCATCGGCCGCCGGACCGCCGCCATGGCCCGTGACTGGTCGGCTCAGGGCGGGGCGGCTCGGGGGGCGCCGGCCGCACGTTCCCGCGGCTGAGCAGTCGCACGGCCAGCGCGGCCATCACCCCGAGCGGGACGGTGACGGCGAACCGCTGGACGATGCCGTTCCACGGCTCGATCGCGCGGGACCAGAACAGGACGAGCAGCGCGGCGGTGCCCGCCGCGTAGGCGAGCGCCGGCGGCCACAGGGCGTCCCACTCCGGGTCATCGCGGAAGCGCCGGGCCAGCAGCAGCGGCGCCACCAGCAGCGCGGCGTAGATCACCCCGCTGGCCAGGTCGTGGCCGTCGTTGTGCCAGGACTGGCCGCCGCCGTCCAGCGGGTGCAGCAGCATCCGGTCGCGGCGCAGCAGGCCGGCGGCGATGGTCGCGACCCCGGCGACACCCACCAGCGCCGGTCCCGGTCCGGCGCGCCCGCGGGCGCCAAGGGCCTCCCGCAACGCGGAGCCGAACGCGACGGTGCATGCGCCGAGGCCGACGAACCCGCTGATCATGATCGCCGGGTCACGGGCGTCGGGCGCGGCCAGCCCGCTGAGATGCTCCTCGGCGATGGAGTAGCCGACCTGGCGGAAGGTGCTCGCCAGCCAGGCGGCGGTGAAAAGAGCGGGTCCAGCCAGGCCGCAGGCGGCCCGCAGCCGGAATCCCGCAGCTCCCATCGACCCGCCTTTCCCACTGGACGTCCGCCGCGCGGGCGAGGCAAAGAGCCCACACCGCAGGGCGAGGAAATCCTCTGACATCGCGACGAAACGCCTCGAACATAGACCCAACTACGGCTCCAGCGCAGCCAACCCAACCTGTCCTGGGAGGACCTGCGGGCCGTGTCCTCAGCCTTGACAATAAAATGTTAAGGTTGCTAGCGTGCGGAGCATGGCGATCGATCTGGAGCGGCTTGCGCTGCGTCGCGGCATCCGGCCGGGGGTGAGCGAGGTGGTCGGGGCGGCCGCGGCGCGGCTCGGCACCACCCCGCGGATGCTCCGCTACCGCGAGGCGCTCGGCCTGGTGGCGCCGCGGCGTGCCGTCAACGGCTACCGCAGCTACGACGAGCAGGATCTGCTCGCGGCCGCCTTCGCCGACGAGATCGAGCGGCGCCACGGCGTGACACCGGCCGCGGTCGCGTTCGCGTTCCGGGCGCTCTCCGAGCCCCGGGTGGCCGAGGACCTGCACACGCTCGGCCGGCTCGCCCGCCGTCACGAGGCGTCGCCCACCGCCGCGCTCGACTTCGAGACGCACAAGGCGCGGCGCCTGCTGCGCCTCGCCAGCTGAGGAGTGACCACAGTGAGCATGCTCAAGGATCCCGGCCTGGCTGCCGAGGGGCACGACAAGGTCGAGTTCGCGGCCGGGCGCATGCCCGTGCTCCGCGCAATCCAGGAGGACTTCGAGCGCGGGCAGCCGCTGCGCGGCGTGCGCATCGGCGCCTGCCTGCACGTCACCACCGAGACGGCCAACCTTTGCCGGGTGCTGGTCGCCGGCGGAGCCGAGCTTGCGCTGTGCGCCTCCAACCCGCTGTCCACCAAGGACGACGTTGCGGCCTCGATCCAGGCGGACCTCGGTGCGCAGGTCTTCGCCATCCACGGCTGCGACCGCGACACGTTCTATCGGCAGGTGGAGGAGGTGCTGGCCAGCCGACCGACGTTGATCGTGGACGACGGCGCCGACCTCACCGCCACGATCCACACGCGCCGGCCCGAGCTTCTGCCCGGCATCACCGGTGGTACCGAGGTGACCAGCAGCGGCGTGCTGCGGGCGCGGAACATGGCGCGCGAGGGCGCGCTGCGCTACCCGATGGTCGCGCTGAACGACGCCGAGACCAAGCACCTGTTCGACAACCGCTACGGCACCGGGCAGAACACGATCGACGGGATCCTGCGCGCCACCAATGTGCTGCTGGCCGGGTCCGTGCTGGTGGTCGTCGGCTACGGATGGTGCGGCCGCGGGGTGGCGATGCGCGCCCGCGGCATGGGCGCGCGGGTGGTCGTCGTCGAAGTCGACCCGATCAGGGCGCTGGAGGCGGTCATGGAGGGCTACCAGGTGCTGCCCATGGCCGAGGCCGCCGGGATCGGCGATCTGTTCGTCACCGTCACCGGCAACCGCGGCGCCATCCGGCTCGAGCACCTGGAGTCGATGAAGCCCGGCGCGATCGTCTGCAACTCCGGCCATTTCGACGTGGAGATCGACCTGCAGGGCCTGCGCGCCCGCGCCACAGGGTCGAGGGCCGTGCGCCCGGGCGTGGTCGAGTACCTGCTGCCGGGCGGCGGGCGCATCATCGTGCTGGCTGAGGGTCGCCTCGTGGGGCAGGCCTGCGCGGAGGCCCACCCCGCGGAGGTGATGGACCTCACCTTCTCCACGCAGGCCTTGGCCGTGGAGTACCTGGTGGCCGAGGGCGGCTCGCTGGAGGCGGGCGTCCACGCCGTGCCGCCCGCGATCAGTGACCGCGTTGCCCGCCACAAGCTCCGCTCCGTCGGCGTGCGCTGGGACGACCTCACCGAGCCCCAGCTCGCCTACCTCTCGAGCTGGCGCTCCGGCACCTGATCGCCGTTCTCAAGTGAAGTCATGATTGCTATCATGCAGTCATGGCACAGCTCACGCTCAGGATTCCGGACGAGCTCCTCGACCTGCTGAAGCAGGTCGCCAGCGCGCAGGGGCGCAGCTTGAACAGCTGGGCATCGGCCGTGCTCTCCGCGGCGGTCGACCCCGAGTACGCGGACGACGAGGCGCAGCGCATTCGTGAGCGACTCGCTCGCGCCGGCCTGCTGCTGGATCTGGGTGGTCAACGGCGCCGGCGGGCGGAAGCCGGAGCCGCCGCCCGGGCCCGCGTGGCCGCCGGCCGGGGCACGCCCCTGTCGAACCTCGTCACAGAGGATCGGGGTTGAGTGCCTTCGCCGACTCGTCCGCGCTCGTCAAGCTGTATGCCGACGAGCCGGACCACGAGCTGGTCAGGGTGCTGGAGGGACTGGTCGTCTCGGCGCTCGCACGCGTCGAGGTGCCGGCGGCGCTCTGGCGCAAGCATCGGCTCGGTCAGCTCGACGCTGGTGACACGCAACTGCTGGTGAACGAGTTCGAGGCCGACTTCTACGGCGATGAGCGGGCTCCAGCGCGCTTCACCGTCGTCGGCCTGCCGCCCGGGCTGTTGGACCGCGCCGCTCGGCTCGTTGCGGTGCACGGGCTCCGCACCCTCGACGCACTTCAGCTGGCCACCAGCATCGCCGTCCGGGAGGTGGACCCGGGCTGCGCCGCCTTCGCCTGCTTCGACGCGACCCTGCGCCGGTCGGCCGCGGCTGAGGGCTTCTCTATGGTCCCCTGACGAAGGTCTCCTCCCAGCTGTCGGTGTGATCGATGACCGGGATGGCCAGGCGCCGGCGCCACGGCCACAGCAGCGGCACGCCCTCCGGAGTGAGCAGGTCGCCGAGCAGGTGCAGCCAGCAGCCGGCGGCGACCGCGATCGGCAGCCACAGCCACACTCCCGGGATGAACCTCGCCTCTGTCCAGGTGACCGCGGTCGCGACCAGGGCGATCTGCGGCCAGTGCAGCCGCTCGTTGGAGCCCAGCTCGGTGAGCCGCACGGCGCGCAGGGCGAAGGCCGCGCACAGCATGGCCAGCGCCAGCATCGCGCGGCGCCCGCCGTAGGTCACCAGCACCCAGGAGAGCAGACCCATCAGCCCCCCGAACAGCAGGGAGTGGGTGGCATGACGGTGGCCGCCGGAGAGCTTGCCAATGCCCTTGGCGAGCAGGCGCGTGATCGGGCCGAGGGCGGTGGCCATCAGTCCGTCCTGGTGGTCCATGTCTGGCAGCAGCGCCGCCCCGGCGCACACCCCGGTGCTGGCCGCAAGGGTGACGGGGTCGAGTGGATGCTGGGTCGCGTTGGCGACCATCGGCGCGGCCACGAGCCAGCAGGCCGCGCCCAACAGGGCGTGCGATCGGGCCATCACTGAGCCGCGTCATCCTTCCGTGCCGGGAGCATCGGCGGCAATCATGCACGATGCCCCCGACATGTCGACCTGGCGCGTCTGACCGCCGCTATTGGGGCGGGTCGGACAGGGGGCGGCGACCGGCGAAGCCGGTGTCGGGCCAGTGCCACCAGGCGACCTCTGGCTCGTCGACCAGCCAGCAGAGCCAGTACTGGCGGCCGCTGGCCGACCGGGCCGGGAAATCGACCAGGCCGTTGTCCACGTCGCGGAGCACGATCCCGTCCCGGGTCAGCTCCTCGAGCGCGGCGCGCAGCTCGGACTGGCGAGTGTCGCCCGGCGCGTGCCCGTTGCCGGCTCTGCGCGTTGCCGATCGCTCCGCCTGCTCACGATGCTCGCCCACCAGCGCCCGGATGCGCCGCACGACGTCGCGGACCCGCGGCAGCGCCGCGTTCGCGTCCTCGACCGTCCAGTCCGGCTCGTCCCTGTCCATCCGTATCAGACCGCTCCGTCCCGGTCACTCCAGCCGGCGCAGCTCAGCGGCCAGGTGCGGGCGCAGGGGCTCGCCCACGGCCGCCATCGCCAGCGTGTAGCGCAGGACCGTCTCGCCGAGCTCGAGGTGACGCTCGATGGCGGTGACCGACTTGGCGCTGCTGGTGCCGACCACGGCGTGGCTGGCCAGGTCGATCCGGCCAGCCTCCAGGCGACCCTCGAGCACCTCGACGATGCCGGTCGGGTGGGCGAGCACGACCTCGACGTGACCATCCGGCCCGGCGCGCCAGTAGCCGCTCTCGGCGTGCAGCGGGCGCTGGTCGTCGGCCGACCAGGTGCGCTGCACGTAGCCGAGGAAGGGCTTGCCGACGTGCCAGAAGCGCACCTGCTCGCCGTAGCGGAACGGGGCGATGGTGGGGTAGTGGCCCTCGCCCTCCCCGCGCCAGGTCCCGAGCAGCGCGGCGAGCGGCGCGACATCCGGGTGCAACGGCGGCGAGGCCTCGGCGGCCATGGCGCTCACCTCTCGACGGTGCGGGAAACGGACCTCAGCAGTGTAGGCCGTCGAGCGCGGTCGCCACGATGGGCTCCTCGGCGGGCGTTGAGGAGGACATCGCCGGGGCGTCGGAGCTGTCGAGGCGGCCGAAATTCTGCGTGGCCCAGGCGCGACCGCCCGAGCAGACCACGGCGATCCCGACCGAGTCGAAGCCCGGCTGCAGCATGTTGCTGCGGTGGCCTTCCGAGCGCATCCAGCCGACGTGGAGCTGGTTCGCCTCGTTGGGATAGCCCTCCACCCAGGCGATGTTCTCGCCGAGGGCGGAGAACTTGTCAATGCCGGGGAGGCTCGAGGCCGTGTCCAGGTCGCGGTGGGAGAAGTCGCCGCTGGCGGCCATGTGCCTCGACCAGTCGGCGGCCATGCCGGCCAGGGCCTCGTCCCAGTTCAGGGCCGCAAGGCCTCTGGCCTTGCGCTCGGCGTTCAGCCGGCCGAACAGATCCTGGGTGATGCGGTCCGCGGTCGTCGCGGCCCGGCTGGTCGCCGCCGCGCTGGAGGACGGCGGCGCGGTCGCCCTCGGCGGCCTGGTCGTGGCGGGCGCGGCGGTGGTGGACGGCGCGCTGGTGGTCCTGGACGGCGCCACCGGGGCCTTGCGCTTGGCGCGGGTCGTCGTGGTCGGCTGCCGGGCTCCGGCGCCGCCCTGGTCCCCGCCACCGATGATCTGGCCGACCCGGGCGGCGTCGGCCTGGATCGAGTTCCTCTCCGACGACGTGGCCCGCTCGGCGCTGGGACCGAGCGGACGGGCGTGCGCGGGCAGCAGGAACCACGCCAGCACGAGCGGCAGCACGATCACCGCGGTCATGCGCAGGTTGGCGATCCACGAGGGGGACGATCGGGCGTGCCGGGGGACGGCCCTGCGGCCAGAGCTTCGCTCGTCTCGCACCGTGCCAGCCTCTCGGTCGGGGGAAACCGACGGTTGACGTCACAACGCCGAGCACCGCGGCGGGCACTCGACCGGTGGGTCGCTGCTGCCGCCAGCCTGATTGGGGGGAGGGCCGACGACGGGCGGTACCCTGTCAAACCAGTCCGTCCGATGTCAAGCGGGTGGCGCCCTCGCGTGGGCGCGGCGGCCTTCAGATCAGCCGGCGGGGCAGGTGCTCGATGACCACGCCGACGATCACGAGCAGCACGGCGACGCCGGCGAGCACCGACACCGGCGGAAGGGCCAGGGCGAACTGCGCACGCAGCCACGGGATGGCGAGGACGCCGGCGAGCGCGCCGACCATGGCGGCGATGATCGTCACCCGCAGTGGGTTCAGCGGCCGGCACAGCGACCACAGCACCAGCAGGCCGGCGCCGGTCAAGGTGATGGTGGCGGTGGTGCGGGCCTGCTCGAGCGGGACCTCGGGACTGCGGTGGGCGAGCCAGTAGGCGAGCAGGGTGGCGCCGGCCGCGATCAGCCCGGCGGGCGCGGCGAAGGCGATCACGCGCCGCACCAGCCCGGCCTGGGCTCGCCGCGAGTTCGGCTCCAGTGCCAGGAAGAACCCGGGGATGCCGATGGTGAGGCTGCCGATCAGGGTGAGCTGGCGGGGCAGGAACGGGAACGGCAGGCGCGCGATCCCCACGGCGACCGCCAGCGCGGTCGCGTACACGGTCTTGGTGACGAACAGCTTGGCGACCCGCTCGATGTTGGCGATCACCTGACGCCCCTCGGCGACCACGTGCGGCAGGGTGGCGAAGCGGCTGTCCAGCAGCACGAGCTGGGCGACCGCGCGCGTGGCCGCGCTCCCGGCGCCCATGGCGATGCCGAGGTCGGCGTCCTTGAGGGCGAGGACGTCGTTGACGCCGTCGCCGGTCATGGCGACCACGTGGGCGCGCGACTGCAGCGCCTCGACCATGGCCTGCTTCTGGTCGGGCACCACTCGCCCGAAGACGGAGCGCCGCTCCAGCACGTCGGCGAGGTCGTCGGCGTCGTCGGGCAGGGTGCGGGCGTCCACCGGCTCCTCCGCGCCGGGGATGCCCACCTGGCGGGCGACCGAGGCAACCGTGCGAGGGTGATCTCCGGAGACGACCTTGGTGCGTACGCCCTGGTCGAGGAAGTAGGCGATGGTCGGCGCGGCGTCGTCGCGGACGTGGTCGCCGAGCACGACGAACGCCCGCGGGTCCAGCCGGTCCGGGAGCTGGCCGTCGAGCGCCGGCGCGCTGTCCGCCTCGGCGAGCAGCACGACGCGGCTGCCCGCCACGGCGATCTCCTCGGTGCGCCGCACCAGGTCACCAGATCCGGGCAGCAGCACCTCGGGGGCGCCGAGCACGAAGGTGCCGCGGTCGCCGAAGCTGGCCGCGCTCCATTTGCGGGCCGACGAGAATGGCACGACGGCGCTCGCCGTCCAGCCGTTGGGGGCGGGGTAGGCGGCGCCGATGGCGCGCAGGGTGGCGTTGGGGTTCGGGTCGCTGGCGGCGACGGCGCCGAGGGCCTCGGCCGTGGAGCCGCCGTCGCCCACCGGCACCAGCTCGCGCACGGTCAGGTCGCCCGCGGTGATCGTGCCGGTCTTGTCGAAGCACAGCACGTCGACCCTGGCCAGGGTCTCGACCGCCGGCAGCTCCTGCACCAGCACCTGGCGGCGGCCGAGGCGCACCACGCTCACCGCGAAGGTCACGCTGGTGAGCAGCACCAGGCCCTCGGGCACCATGGCGACCGAGCCGGCGACCGCGCCGCGCAGGCCGCCGCGGAGATCCTGGTGGCCGGTGGTGAGCTGGGTGGCGAACAGCAGCGCGGCGGTGGGCACCAGCACCCAGGTGACGAAGGTGATGATGCGGTCGATGCCGGCGCGCAGCTCCGACCGTGCCAGGGTGAAGCGCCGGGCGCGCTCGGCAAGGCGGGCGGCGTTGGCGTCGCGCCCGACCCGGGTGGCGCGGTAGGCGCCGGCGCCCGCGGCCACGAAGCTCCCGGAGAAGACCTCCTCGCCCGCGGACTTGGTGACCGGCTCGGACTCCCCGGACAGCAGCGACTCGTCCACCTCGAGGCCGACCGAGTCCAGTACCTCGCCGTCGACCACGACCTGGTCGCCCGGTCCGAGCTGGACGACGTCGTCGAGCACGACCTCGCCCAGGTCGACCTCGCGGCGCTCGCCGTCCCGCAGCACCGTCGCTCTCGGCGCGTTGATGAGCGCAAGCCGCTCGAGGGTGCGCTTGGCACGGACCTCCTGGACGATCCCGACCAGGGCGTTGGAGACCAGCACGACGCCGAAGAGGGCGTCCTGCAGCGGGCCGACCACCAGGATCACCGCCAGCAGCGAGCCGAGCAGGAGGTTGAAGCGGGTGACGACGTTCGCGCGGATGATCTGGCCGAAAGTCCGGGTCGGCGCCTCGGGAACGTCGTTGACGAGGCCACGCTCGACCCGCTCGCTGACCTCGGCGGTGCTCAGCCCCGTCAGTGCCTGCTGCCCCATCATCCCCTAATGGACCCGGGAGACCCACCCACCCGGGCCACGGCCTCAGCGCCGATCGTACCAAGTCGAGTTCCGAGGCGTCGGAGAGAGGGTACGATACCTCAATACACGCGAAAGACGCGAACTACTTCCTTTTGACCGGTTAGTCAGCTCTCATGCGGGCCGCGGGCCCGGGAGGTGCGTTGCATGGACGACCGCTCGCAGGGGCAGGAGCTCGAGGATCCGCGGCTCGGCCGCCAGAGACTGCTCGAGCGACCCGACGCCGCCGGGCGCGAGGCCGCGGGAGGCGACCACTGCGGCGAGGTCCTACCGACGGGCCGCCAGCTCGAGCTGTGTCGCGGCGGTGTCCGTGCGGTCGTCACCGAGGTCGGCGCCACCCTGCGTGTCCTCGAGGTGGGCGGGCTCCAGGTGCTCGACGGGTTCCCGCCCGACCGTCTCCCGGACGCCACCCGCGGTCAGGTGCTCGTCCCCTACCCCAACCGCGTCGACCACGGTCGCTACGTCTTCCACGGCACGCCTCAGCAGCTTCCGCTGGACGAGACCGACCGCGGCAACGCCATGCACGGCCTGGTCCGCTGGCTCAACTGGGCGCCGCTCAGCCGCACCCCCAGCCGCCTGGTCATGGCCCTGGTGCTGCACGCACGCGAGGGCTACCCGTTCGTGCTGTCGTTGCGCGTCGCCTACACCCTGACCCCGAACGGGCTGCGGGTGCGCCAGACCGTGCGCAACCTCGGCGCCGGGCCGGCGCCGTTCGGCGCCGGCTTCCACCCGTACCTGTCCGTCGGGACCCGGCGCATCGACGACGCCACGCTGCGGCTGCCGGCGCAGACCTACTTCCTGACGAATCCCCGGCTGATCCCGACCGGCAGGGCCACCGTGGCAGACACGCCGTTCGATTTCCGCCTCGCCCGGCCGACCGGCGTCACCGCGATGGACATCGGCTTCACCGATCTCGCCCGCGACCACGACGGCCTCGCCCGGGTCGAGCTGTCAGCGCCCGAAGGCGGTCCACGCGTGACGGTCCTGCTCGACGGCGCCTACTCGTTCCTGCAGGTGTACACAGGCGACACCCTGCCCGACGCGGCCGCGCGGCGCCGGGCGATCGCCATCGAGCCGTACACCTGCGCCCCGAACGCCCTCAACAACGGCCTTGGCCTGCGAGTGCTCCCGCCGGGCGGGTCGTTCTCGAGCGTCTTCGAGATCGCGGCGACGGTGTGATCCCCGCCGCCCCCGTCACGGGCACCCGCGTCCCCGCGACCCTCCGACCGCTACAGTGAGGCGGAGACTCGGGAAGGGAGGCGGCGACGGGTCGTTGGTGGGGGCGTCGTCCCGCGATGGCGCAGCATCGGGCCGTGGAGCCGCCATCGGCGGCCGTCGGGCTGTTCGTGCCGGCGCGGCGGGCGCTCACCGTGGGCCTGGTGCTGACCGTGACCCTGGTCGCCTTCGAGGCGCTGGCGGTCGTCACGATCCTTCCAGCGATCAAGGACGACCTCGGCGGCCTGCGGCTGTACGGCTGGGTGACCAGCGCGTTCTTCCTCGGCACCCTGATCGGGACCGTGGTGGCTGGCGCGGAGGCCGACCGGCGCGGACCGGTGCCGCCCTACGTGCTCGGCATCCTGCTGTTCGTCGGCGGCCTGACCATCGGCGGCCTGGCCCCGAGCATGCTGGTCCTGGTGCTGGCCAGGGCGCTGCAGGGCATCGGCGCCGGGGCGATACCCGCCACCGCCTACGCCGCCATCGGCCGCGGCTACCCGGAGGCGCTGCGACCGCGCCTGTTCGCGGTGCTGTCGACCGCCTGGGTGGTGCCGGGCCTGATCGGGCCGGCCGTCAGCGCGCTGGTGGCGACCCATCTCGGGTGGCGATGGGTGTTTCTCGGCCTGCTGCCCCTTGTGCTGTTCGCCGCCGCGCTGGCACTGCCCGCCCTGCGCCGCCTGGGCCCGCCGTCCGAGCCGGCCTCAGGGGAGCCCGCGGGCTCCGGCGGGACCGGCCTGATCGACGCCGGGCGGGTCGCGGCCGGCGCGGGGCTGTTGTTGTCCGGCCTCACCGCCCGCTCGCCGCTGCTGGCGGTGCCGCTGGTCGCTGCGGGCCTGCTCGTCGGCGTGCGGCCCCTGCTGCGCCTGCTGCCGAGCGGGACGCTGCGCGCGGGCGGCGGCGGCCTGCCGGTCGCCATCCTCTCCCGTGGCCTGCTCACGTTCGCGTTCTTCGGCGCGGACACCTATGTCCCGCTCGCCATCACCGCGGTCAAGGGCCGGAGCACGGCGGTGGCCAGCATCGCGGTCACCGCGGCCACGCTCGCCTGGACCGCCGGCGCGTGGGTGCAGGAGCGGCGCGCGGCCAGGTGGGGCAGCCGGCGTCTGGTGCGGACCGGGTTCGCGACCCTGGTGGTCGGCATCGCCACAATGGCGGTGTCCCTGCTCCAGTCCGTGCCGGTCGCCGTCTCGATCGCCGGTTGGGGTGTCGCCGGGCTCGGGATCGGCCTGGCGTACTCGCCGACCTCGGTCACGGTGCTCGGTCTGGCGCCCGCCGGGAGGCAGGGCAGGGCCAGCGCGCAGCTTCAGCTCTCCGACACGCTCGGCACCGCTTTGGGCGCGGGTCTGGGCGGGGTGCTGATCGCCGCCGGGGCGGCGGCCGAGTGGCCGCAGTGGGTCGGCCTGGCGGGCGCCTTCTCCATGGCCGGGGCGGTCGCGCTGATCAGCGTGGGGCTGACCAGGCGCCTGCCGGACCGCAAGGTGCCGGCGCTGCGCGCGGCCCAGGGCCCCGCAGGGTGAGCCTGGATCCGTCCCCGATCTCGCCAGCAGAGGTCCGATGGCGGTTCTCGGGATTCCTCGGGTTCCCCGAATGCGAAGACCCTCAGGCCACGCGCCAGCGCAACGGCCGCCCGCCGCCGCGGACCAGGCGGCCGCGGCGCTCGAGCGCCACCAGGTGGGCCTGGGTCTCGCCGATGGCGGCGCGGCGCATGGAACCCCGGATCCGCTCCCACGGCCGCGACCACTCCAGGCGGACGGCCACCTCGTAGACCGTCTCGGCCCCCGCCGCGACCAGGGCCTGGGTCGCGTCCAGCCGGCGCTCGTGATGGGCGACGATCTGGTCGAGGCGCTCGCCGAGGTTGTCGAAGCGCCACTCGTGGCCGGGCAGGGCCGGGCTGCCCGCGTACTTGCGCAGGCGCTCCAGCGAGCCGAGGTAATCGCCGAGCGGGTCGCTGGTCGATTGCGGGTGGACCGAGACGTTGGCGGTGATCCGCGGGAGCACGTGGTCGCCGGTGAGCAGCAGCCCCGAGCGCTCCTCGTGGAAGCAGAGGTGGCCGGGGGTGTGACCGGGGGTGTGCACGGCGACCAGCTGCCAGCCGGGCACCTCGGGCCGGTCGCCGTCCTCCAGCAGGACGTCCGGTTGGGCGACGACCACGAAGTTGCGCATCGCCATGCTGGCGTCGCGCATGTCAGCCAGGTCGCTGGCGGGCACGCCGGTGTCGCGCAGCCATGCGACGATCCGCTCGAGCAGGGCGTCGACGTCCTCGTAGCGCTCGGGGATGAGCGCGGCGTCGGCCGGGTGCAGCGCTATCCAGGCCCCGGAGACCTCCCGCACCCGCCCGGCGAGGCCGTAGTGGTCGGGATGTAGGTGAGTGACCAGCACTCCGCGCACGTCGCGCAGGCCGGCGCCCATGGTCGCCAGCCCGCTCTCGAGCGCCGCCAGCGACTCGGGCGCGTTCCAGCCCGGGTCGACGAGCACCAGCCCGCCGGGTACCTCGAACGCATAGGTCAGGACGTAGCGCAGCGGGCTCACGGGGATCGGCACCGGCACGCTCCACAGGCCGGGGCGCACCGGCTCGACCGGCGGGAGCTCGTCGGACGGCGGGAAGGGGCTTGGCACGGGCTCCTCCTCGGTTGTCCACAATCTGTCGCCAGCATGCCCGCCGGAGCCCGAGCTGTGCCATCCTCGCTCGGCGGAGGTCCGACGGGATATCCGAGAGCTAGGGTCACAGAGCCAGCGGGAGGAGCACAACCATGGGCAACGGGAGCGAGTTCGGCATCACCGGCCTGGCCGTGATGGGACAGAACCTGGCTCGCAACGTGGCCAGGCACGGCATCCCGGTGGCGGTCCACAACCGGACGGCCGCCCGCACGCGGGAGCTGATCGAGCGGTACGGGCACGAGGGCCTGTTCACGGCGGCCACCTCGATCGAGGAGTTCGTGGCCGCGCTGGCGCGGCCGCGTCGCATCCTGATCATGGTCAAGGCAGGTGGGCCTGTGGACGCGGTCATCGACGAGCTGGTCCCGCATCTGGATGCGGGGGACATCCTGATCGACGGCGGCAACTCCTACTTCGAGGACACACGCCGGCGCGAGCGGGCCCTGGACGAGCGCGGGCTGCGCTTTCTCGGCACCGGCATCTCCGGTGGCGAGGAGGGGGCGCTGCACGGCCCGAGCATCATGCCCGGTGGCTCGCGGGAGGCGTACGCCGAGGTCGAGCACGTGCTCACGGCGGTGGCGGCGAAGGTGGACGGCACGCCCTGCTGCACCCACGTCGGGCCCGACGGCGCAGGCCACTACGTGAAGATGGTCCACAACGGCATCGAATACGCCGACATGCAGCTCATCGCCGAGGCCTACGACCTGCTCCAGCAGGGTCTCGGGCTCGGCGCCGGCCAGCTCGCGGACATCTTCGCCCGCTGGAACCAGGGCGACCTCGAGTCGTTCCTGATCGAGACCACCGCTCGCGTGCTCGCCCAGGTCGACGAGGCCACCGGCCGGCCGCTGGTCGACGTGATCCTCGACGAGGCCGAGCAGAAGGGCACCGGCCGCTGGACCGCCCAGTCCGCGCTGGAGCTCGGAGTGCCGATCACCGGCATCACCGAGGCGGTGTTCGCCCGCATGCTGTCAGCGCGCAAGCAGGAGCGGACGGCGGCGGCCAAGGCGCTGGCAGGTCCCAACGGCAGTGCCCGCCACCTCGGCGACGGTTTCGTCGACGAGGTCCGCGACGCGCTGTACGCCTCCAAGGTGGTCGCCTACGCTCAGGGCTTCGACCAGCTCGCGACCGCCTCCGAGCACTTCGGCTGGGGCGTCCAGCTGGGCATGATGGCGACCATCTGGCGCGGCGGCTGCATCATCCGGGCGCGGTTCCTGGATCGGATCCGGGCGGCGTACGAGCAGGACCCGGAGCTATGGAACCTGCTCATGGCCGACTATTTCCGCGATGCCGTGGCCGCCGCCCAGACGGCCTGGCGGCGGGTGGTGACGACCGCCGTCGACCTGGGAGTGCCGACGCCGGCATTCGCCTCGTCGCTGGCCTACTACGACGGCCTTCGGCGCGAGCGCTCTCCCGCCAATCTGGTCCAGGGCTTGCGAGATTTCTTCGGTGCCCACACCTACCACCGGACGGATCGGCCGGGCACCTTCCACACCCGCTGGGCGCAGGACGCGCGGGAGGTGGAAATCGGGTCGTGACGCGCTGACGAGCGCTCGGATCGACCACGCGGCAGGAGAGCCGGCGCCGCGGCGCCGGGCCGGCGAGCGCGCGCCGGAACTGCTTGGTTCGGCTCTGGTGGGAAGCGAACGGTATGGTAGCTCTGACCGAGCATGAGTAGTCGGACTTTTACGATAACTCGGTCGACCGGTCGTCCGCTGTTCGCTGGTCATCCGGCCGGCACGCCCAGCGAAGGGGCTGCTACGCACAGTGCTGTAGGCAAGAGACGGAAGGGGAAAGCCGTGCTTCCGGCGAGACGACCGGCCAAGATGTACGAAGAGGGGTGGAGTGCATGGGGCACGCAAGTAGATCGGGGTATATGACGGCTACTGAGGTGGCCGCGATCCTGCACGTCACGCCAAAGACAGTGTCCCGCTGGGCGAAAGAGGGGAAGCTGCCGTACATGCGGACCCTCGGCGGTCACCGTCGGTTTCCCGCGGACGCGATCGAGGCGCTGGCACGGGAGTTGCAGATGCCACCATCAGCGGACAGGGCTTCAGAGGACGTGGAGTAGCAGCGGCGACGACCGTCCGTCAATGCCTGCCGTGACCGACGTGCTTGCCGCGCGTGACCTTCTTGGCGTTCCCACGTGCGGGCGGCTCCGACGAGTACCCTTCCGCAGCGCCGCTCGCCCTCCGGCCTGGCGACGATGCGCCGGTGACCGTCCCGCCGTCGCCCTCGCGCGGCGCCTTCGACGGCTCCCCGCCGACTCTGGACGGAGGCCCGCTCGAGACGGTGAGGGTGACCAGGCCGCCGCGTGTCAGGCGCGTGCCGGCGGCCGGCTCCTGGGCCAGGACGACCCCGGCTCTGGTCGACCGATCGGACTGGGCTCGCTCCCGGACCTTGAGCCCGGCTCTCGCCAGCGCCTGCCCGGCCGTCGTGATCGGCTGGCCCGTCACGGACGGGACGGCGACGGTCGCCGCCAGATGGCCTGTCGCCCCCGTCAGCGTCACGGAGATCAGCGCGAGCACGCTGACGACGGCGGCCACGGCGATCGGCCGCTTCTGTCGCGCCCGGGACCACGCCAGCATGAGCAGCAGCGAGACCGGCGTCCACTCGCTGGTCTCCTGCCCCGGATCGGCGGTGGGCACGCTCCAGCCATGCCTGTTGACGCCGGGCTGGGCTGGGTGCTCGCGCCGGTGCCCGTTGGTGCTCGGCCGGCCGTTGCCGGCTGGCAGGCCGTGGGCGCCGGCCGTGCCGTTCGCGATGGTCAGGCCGCTCGCGGTGGCGGGGAGGGCGGTGCCGAGGTCCGCGGTGCCGAGGTGCGCGGCGGTGAGCTGGCCTGTGGCGCCCGCGCCCGGCGCGTCGAAGAGGGCCGCACGGGTCGCCAGCGCGTGCCGGGCGAGCACGCTCGCGTTGGCGGGGCGCGCCGCCGGGTCCTTGGCCATGGCCATCTCCACCAGCGCGCGGACTGGCTCTGGCACGTCGGGCGGCAGCGGTGGTGGGCGGCGCCGGTGGTGCGCGAGGGCCAGCGCGACCGGGTGCTCGCCGGTGAACGGCCGCCGCCCCGCCAGGCACTCATAGGCCACGACCCCGAGCGCGTACACGTCGCTGGCCGGCGTTGCCGGGTGGCCGGCGACCTGCTCTGGCGAGAGGTACGCGACGGTGCCGAGCACGAGCCCGGTCTCGGTCTGGGGCGCCTCGCTGGTGGCACGGGCGATGCCAAAGTCGGTCACCTTCACCACGCCGTCACGGCGGACCAGCAGGTTGCTCGGCTTGACGTCGCGGTGGACAAGGCCGGCCTGATGCGCCGAGCCGAGCGCGAGCGCGGCCTGCGCGATCACGTCGAGGGTCCGCTCGGCGTCGAGCCTTCCCTCCCGCACGAGCAGCGCCGACAGCGGCACGCCCTCGATCAGCTCCATCACCAGGTACGCGGCGGGGATGGGCTCCTCGACCTCGCCGTAGTCGAAGACGCTGGCGATGCCCGGGTGGGAGAGGGCCGCGGTGCGGCGCGCCTCCGTCCGGAAGCGCTCGAGGAACGCCGGGTCGCCCGCGTATTCGCTCCGCAGCAGCTTGACGGCGACCGGTCGCGCCAGAAGCTCGTCCGCCGCCCGCCATACCAGGCCCATGCCGCCACTCGCGAGCCGCTGCACTAACCGGTATCGACCGGCCAGGACAAGCTCTGGGGCGAGGGTGGACATCATGGGCCGGGTTTACCCTCCTAGCCGCCACTCCAACACGGTCTCCGGACGTCGGTTACACAGTGGTCACCGGTTCGGCGCCGTTAAGCGCTGAGCAAGCCGAGCAGCGACGGGACGCCCCCGGCCGTCATCGGGCAGGTTCGAGGCACCTGTCGGGACTTCAGGGCTTCCGGAGGGCCTCTGCCGGGGCTGCTTGCCGCGCGGGTGAGGAGGTTGCCGCGCCACGCGGCGCGAGAGCGCCAAGAGTGTCTGGTTCCGGTGCCCTCCCGCGCGGCAACGTCCCCTTGGGCGCGGCAAGGTCCCCTCGGGCGCGGCGAGGTGGCCCACCCGCGCGGCAGGTCACCCGTTCGCGCGGGCGGTGGGTACGGACGGAGGGGGCCGGCTAAAATTTGGGGAATGCGGCGAGGGAATCATGTAAGTTCGATCACGTATTTGCGCGCGGCGTGATGCCGTTTGGCTGGTCGTCCTGCTGCCTGGAGTGTTCGGGGGAGCGTGCTCCCCCGAACCTCGCAGGGATCGGTGCTACCGCACCGGCTGCAGTTCGCGCTCGGGCTCGGCCGGGGCTGGGGTTGGGGTTGGGGCGGTGCCCTCGATGCGCAGCTGCGGCAGCCAGCCAAGCCACCGCGGCAGGTACCAGGTCCACTTGCCGAGCAGGGTCATGGTCGCCGGGACCAGCACCGAGCGCACCAGCGTGGCGTCGATCAGCACCGCCACCGCCAGGCCAAAGCCCATCTGCTGCAGCAT